>Ga0065711_1031929_pt1 | contig 28397 bp, 14 predicted proteins | sample Hoacrofraction12_FD_59098 | JGI IMG/M metagenome (GOLD analysis project Ga0065711, IMG submission 59098) | Hoatzin crop microbial communities from Cojedes, Venezuela - Epithelial fraction 12 v2 (version 2) | ecosystem: Host-associated > Birds > Digestive system > Esophagus > Crop | place... | reverse complement strand
GCTGTAGGTGACCCTGCTTCGGCGGGGGGGTTGGACTAGATGACCCACAGAGGTCCCTTCCAACCCCTACTATTCTGTGATTCTGTGATTCTGTGAAGATAAAGCCAGCAAAGTCAACACAGTTTCACAACAGTGAAAGCAGTGTGAGATCAGATTTTGATGACCTGTTTTTGGTTGTCTCTCAAGGAATTCAGAGTTATTCAAAATATTTATTTCAGCCTAGGTATTTGCTTAGTATTTCTTCATATTCATCCTAAACATATGGATTTTCTCATCATGTTCTCTGCCACTGACCACCTTTGCTCAGGTGCCATACATCACTGTATAAATTACATTAGTGCCAAAACATGAGCTTTTAATGAGATAATGGAAAGCTGCAGAATTTGTAGTTAAATGCAACAGTGTTCAGTCCATCTGCTCCAGCACTGAGTCCTGATCAGCAGGATAAATATTATAGACAGGTTGTGTTGGCAACTGAAATAACCAATGGATGGAGCAGCTGCCTTACAAAGTGAGACTGGAAGGGCTAGAGTCCTTCAGTTTGAAGGAAGAAGGCTATGGAGAGAGTTATGGTGGAATTTTATGGAATTGTGAAGGGGTAGATTAGGTAAATGTAGAATCTTTAATCATCACCCTCCACAATACTGGAACTACGGATTTATTTGCTAAAATAAGTACATGATTGACTTAAAACAGCTAAAATAAAGTACTTTTTTACATAGAGTGTGATGACTTTCTGGACAGAGAGTCATGGAGATATACAGCACTGGCAACTTTAGAAAGAGGTTAGGCAAATTCGTGGACAGCAGGTCAATTAACAGACACATACCAGCAAGAATGTACCCTCTAATCAGGTGGCTGCAGAAGCTGAGGAACCATGAGGTGAATGGGCCACAAGGTGTACTCCTTTTATAAAACCTCCTAGTGACCCTGCAAGAGACAAAATGGTGAACTAGGTTATTATGGCCAGTGGGGCTTTTCTTCAGTTGCTACTTTCTCATTTACTACCTTTTGCCATGTTTTTCCATTCAAGTTGTGAAGAACATTTTAACTGGCTTCTGGAGTCCACTAGAATGTTATTTTTATGGCATGCCACTAAGCGTATGCATTGTATGCCCTGGGGTCCTGCATAAGAGCAGGAATGAAAGTGCAAAGCCTTGTGGGACAATCTGGAGGACAGCACAGGGAAGAAGGAGCCAAACTTGTTCAGAGCCATCAAGGCAGAGTCCCGCCTGTGAACTGTTGAGACCCACAGGCACACCCAGGCTTTGCTCTGGAGGCAACTCTTTGCTTCACTGTAAAAGAAATTCCAAGAATAAGTAACAGTTATGACAGTTATGAAAAGGGCAAGGGTAATTAGAAGACCGGGACACATGAATGGGACCTGAGTTATTTGAGACCATTAACGTAACCGGACTAGGTTTCACCTATACTGTTACTTAGTCTGCTGTACTGAAAACGGATCCGGACAACTTGCAAAGTGTTAGAGTCAATGACAGGAGCCTTCATGGTGTCACGTATCTGACTTCCCTCCCCATTTAGTTACATGGGCTGGCACTTGGTTAAAACTGAGGCCTCTTTCTTCTATTGTCCTGCATGATGCTGGCAGTGAATAGGCTCCTGGGGTTGTGGCTTTAGGGAATTACTAAGAAAAAAATATGCCTCATACAAAAATATAAAAATATTAAATCTGTGACCGTTTAAAAGAGAATGTGTGGAGTTTTGATTATGTGTTTCTCCGTGTACGAGGCAGAAGAATTAGAGCAAATTCAGGTGAAAGCTTCAGCTCCCTCAAGACAAACATGGCAGGGTCAGACTGAAGCTGTTTCTAACTGCCTGAGGCAGAAGAAAAAGAAGACATCATGGAAGGGCCCCTATATGGGAGCACATTATGTCCGCTGCACTTGCATCCCAGAAAGCCAGCCATATGCTGGGATGCCTCAAAAGCAACGTAGCCAACAGTTCGAGGGATGGGATTCTGCCCCTCTACTCTGCTCTGGTGAGACCCCACCTGGAGTCCTACATCCAGCTCTCAGCACAGGAAAGACATGGACCTGTTGACGGGGGTCCAGAGGAGGGCACAAAAATGCTGAGAGAGCTGGAGCACCTCTGCTACGAGGAAAGGCTGAGAGAGTTGGGGCTGTTCACCCTGGAGAAAAGAAGGCTCCGAGAAGACCTTAAAGCAGCCTTCCCGTACTTACAGGGGGCTTCTAAGCAAGATGAGGACAGACTTTTAGTAGGGCCTGTTGCAACAGGACACAGGGTAGAAGTTTTAAACTAAAAGAGGGTAGAATTAGACTGGATATAAGGAAGAAATTTTTTTACAATGAGGGTGGTGAAACACTGGAACGGATTGCCCAGAGCAGTGGTAGATGCCCTATTCCTGGAAACATTCAAGGCCAGGCTGGACGGGGCTCTCAGCAACCTAGTCTAATTGAAGATGTCCCTGCTTACTGCAGGAGGTTTGGACTAGACGACCTTTCAAGGTCCTTTACAACCCAAACAAAGCTCCTGGTTTTTCTTCAATTCATATGTTCCTGCGGCTATGGTAAAAATGGTGTTTGAGTAGTTGTTATGATTTAATTGCATACAAAGCTTTACCAACACTACCAACTTGCTCATTTTTACATAGACTGTTTTTGCCCTTCATAGAGACAATTTTTTGCATGATATTGTGGCATCAGAAACAGAAGGATACAGGCTTTCATGACATCATCCGTCTCTCTGTGGGAGCACGTGATTGTAAGATCTGCAAATAAGCTTGCCTGGGGACAAAGGTTTTTCTATTAAAATTTTCTATGAGGCCCCACAACTTGCAGAATTACTATGAGACTTGTGTTGTCAGTTGACTCATGCAGAAAAGTCAGGATGAGATTATTTGCTTCCTCATGTCTGATTTATTGCTCTATTTTTCAGACCACTGCTTTCCTAGGTCATGGATGACAACACGTGTTTCAACATCTTTTGAGAGGAAGGAGGGGAACAGCTCTAAACGTAGCTTGCTGCATATTCAATCCTAAATATAGAGCTCATGATCCTGTCCAAGTAAATACTGCAATGTAAGAAAGTCCTGATAGACGACTCTTCATTTCTCCCTCTCTCTTCCCATAAAGAACTTTCTGTCTATGATGTTGATTGAATCTCTAAAATTGTCTGCTTCCTTCCTGTCTTTATAAATAGTTTCCTACTTCATGTGTATTTACTTTCATTTTTCTTTTTAGGTTTGAACTCACTTGTCATTGTAACAGTGATAATAATTTGCAATAGATATTAAGACCCTATTAGTACTTCTCCTGAAGAACAGAGAATTGAGACACTTAAATATAGTTCCTGGAAATTTTTATTCAGTTTTCCATACTTTTATGAGTGCATTTGGTCATTTCATAACAGTAGTCTAAAGAGAGACCACAGATAACCTTTGTCAGTTTTGACTGAGTTTCATTTGGAAACTTCTGTTAAACAAAGCTCTTCAAGTGGAACAGGGAGTGCGAACTGCTGCATCTTCAAACCAAGAAAATGTTCATATGAATTTCTTAGAAATTAAACTGTTAATATCGTGCATTATATTATAGTCTAGCCTCTATGTTGGAGTGGAGAACAAGATTTCACCCAGTCTGCATTTGCATATTTAGTGCAGGTTGTTTACTAAATGATTTATTTTTAGCTCAAAATCACTAGTATCTTTACTGATAAATTGCTCTTGGTCTAGCAGAGGAGATTTGTCAAGAACTGTATGAATTTCTTAACATGACCAAAACTTTCCTCTGCAACTGTTCAGGCAACTGATGGGGAACAGCTATCATGTACCTTAATAGTAGATTTTATGCATCTATGGGGCAAAGCTATTCAAAGCAGTTTTTTAAAATTCATTTCTGCATGTTGAATGTGTGCTTATGAGTGCTCTAAAGTAATTACACAGCAACTGCAATTTGTTTTGTGCTTAATGTGACGAATTTTGTGCCAACAAGTGAGTGCACTTGTAACTGCCCATTTGGCATGTACAATAACATGTTTACACTTCTACATGCATATTTTGGAGAATACAAACCAGGACCTCACAGTCTGCAATGGAACAAATGAAGCATGGCAGCAAGTCATTGAGAAGACTGGCTCTGCATGCAAATTCCTTGAATCAGTAGAAGTGTTGACTTGTAGGACAAAAGCATCTTGCTTCACTGATCAGTTCTTTGTAAATGATTTTAAAACTTGCCTATTAGCTGTAATTTATCTCTTGTAAGCTGGGTGAACAGGTGTTTTTAGCCCTTAAGACCTGCGAAGGAGCGTGTTCTCTTTATATTCACATTCTTAATTGCCCAGTTGTCACAGCCAGCCGTGATGCAGAAGTGATTTCAATGAATAATATGACTTGGCATTTTGATGCCTGTTTTTTCCAGAGCTTCATGTTATTTGGCTGATCTTGACCTGTGCTATGTCATTCAGGGACACATACCTCTATTTTTAACTACTTATATACTACTCCACAAAAGTATTATATTCAACCTGATTATCCGTTTTTTTATATGCATCCACCTATATCTCTCCTGGCTTTTTCTTTATGTCAGCAAGGTCAAACTGCTTCCTTTTTATAATTATGCATGGTACTTATTCAAATCTTTAGTACTCAAGCATGTCAGCTGTTGAAGTAATTAATTACATGAGTGTGGATGTCAAAAAAAAACAATGAAGAAAAGAGGGAATACAAAGAATTCAAGGTTGAAGATAAAAAGAAAATAATTCTTACTATCATTGAATGTGCTAAGTCCACAAAAACAATATTGTTTCAGGTGTTAAACAGTCTGGGGACCTGGCTTGAATTTAGGTCCAGCTCGCCAGTATTCTTCACTTTTCATTCTTTCTTATTAACACTCAGATGAAAGCTATAAGGTTTTCATCAAATTAGTTACCTTCAAGGAGGCATCTGTGTGTTTGGAGGTGAAGTCATCTTCAGTCTTGCCCATGGAAGTTGCTGTCTTACCTTAAATAACATTGCTTAAGACCCCCCAGAAAGAAAACAAAGTGCCAGTTTGTATGAAATGAACAGTTATCAAGGCTCTGCTGAAGAAAATGTAGTAGTTTTCAATTAATTTTCCACTTGCATTGTATCTCTTCCTTCAGGGAAAATGTATTCAGAAATTTATGACGAACTGCCTTTTCGATTTCAAATCTCTACGTGCTCTTTGCATTTTGAGTAAAGACCGTATGTACTGAATTTTATGCTACAGGTCTTTACTGAAATCCTCTCCTTTAACAGTGGACAAAGCTTAGATATATTGGTTCTTTTGTATGTACCTGTATATCCTTTTCTTCTGGTATGTGTAGTTCCATGGTCTTGCTTAGCAAGGCACATGGGGAGACATGAGAACAAAAGGTAGTGTTCTATTTTAGTGGGATTTTGACCGATATATTTTCATATGTCTTCTGATTTGGGTTTACTTTGGATAGAGATAGTCAACATAGTACTTGGTACTTATGAAACTATTAATCTCACTGATATTAGGTATCAAATCAGGTGTGGAAAAAGCCCTAAACTAGCTTTCCCAGTGATAACCACTCTCTGCTGGTGTGTACCCTGCTTGTTCATACATACAGTCCATACTACTCTAATCTATACAGTGAGACCTGGAGGCAGACCGAGCTTTCTCAGCTGATTCTGATCACCTCAGGAGTAGAGGAACAGACCGATATTTTTCTGTTTGATTTTGCCCTGAGCAGAGTAAAGTGTGCAGTGTATATTTATTCAATTTTGTTAGTGTTCTGCAGTTGTTATATGCAGTGGTTACCGTGAGAAAGTACTGCTGTTGAACGTTATGTTTTAGTGCTTAGGTTTTGGCAGTCAGTTATACTTCACAGAAATCCAGTAACAGCTAAACCACCATCTTTGCTATCATAGAATCATAGGTTGGAATAGACCTCTGAGATCATCAATTTCAACTGTCAACCCAATACCACCACGCCTGCTAAACCATATCCCGAAGTGCCACATCTACACAATTTTTGAACACCTCCAGGGATGGAGACTCAACCATCTTCCTGGACAGCCTATTCGAATGTCTGACCACTCTCTCAGTAAAGAAACTTTTCCCAATATCCAATCTAAACCTCCCCTGACACAACTTAAGGCCATTGCCTCTCATCTATCACTAGTTACCTGGGAGAAGAGACCCACACCTGCTTCACTACAACCTCCTTTCAGGTAGTAGTAGAGAGCAAGAAGGTCCCCCCTCAGCCTCCTCTTCTCCAGACTAAACAGGCCCAGTTCCCTCAGCTTCTCCTCATCAGACTTGTTCTCCAGACCCCTCACCAGCCTCATTCTCCAGACCCCTCACCAGCCTTGTTGCCCTTCTCTGCACACGCTCAAGCAAACCAATGTCCTTCTTGCAGTGAGGGGCCCAAAACTGAGCACAGTACTTGAGATGCAGCCTCACCACTGCCGAGTACAGGGGCACGGTCACCTCCCTACTCCTGCTGGCCGCACTATTCCTGATACAAGCCAGGATGCCGTTGGCCTTCTTGGCCACCTAGGCACACTGCTGGCTCATGTTCAATAGGCTGTCAACCAACACCTCAAGGTCCTTTTCCGCTGGGCAGCTTTCCAGCCACTCTTTCCCAAGCCTGTAGCATTGCAGGGGGTTGTTGTGACCCAAGTGCAGGACCAGGTGTTTGGCCTTGCTGAAACTCATAGAAGTTGGCCTCAGCCCATCGATCCAGCCTGTCCAAATCCCTCTGCAGAGCCTTCCTACCCTCGAGCACATTGACACTCCCACCCAACTTGGTGTGATCTGCAAACTTACTGAGGGAGCACTCAGTCCCCTCATCCAGATCATTGATAAATATAATAAACAAGACTGGACCCAAAACTGAGCTCTGGGGAACACCACTTGTGACTGGCCACCAGCTGGATTTCACTCCATTCACCACCACTCTGCACTCTGCCATTCAGCCAGTTCTTTATCCAGTGAAGAGTACACCCATCCAAACCATGGGCAGCTAATTTCTCCAGGAGGATGCTGTGGGGAATAGTGTCAAAGGCCTTACTAAAGTCCAGGTAAACAATATCCACAACCTTTCTCTCATCCACTAGGCGAGTCACCTGGTCATAGCAGGAGATCAGGTTGATCAAGCAGGACCTGCCTTTCATGAACCCATGCTGGCTTGGCCTGATCCCCTGGTTGTCCTTCACTTGCCCAGTGAGTGTACTCAGGGTGAATCGCTCCATAATCTTGCCTGGCATCAAGGTCACAGGATCATCCTGCTGGCCCTTCTTGTAGATCGATGTCACACTGGCGATCGTCCAGTCATCTGGGACCTTCCCTGTTAGCCAGGACTGCTGACAAATGATGGAGAGTGGCGTGGCCAGCTCCTCTGCCAGTTTCCTCAGCACTCTTGGGTGGATCCCATCCAGCCCCATAGACTTGTAAGCATCCAGGTGGCACAGCAGGTCATTAACTGCTTCCTCCTGGATTATGGGAGGCTTGTTCTGCACTCCTTCCCTATTTTCCAGCACCGGGGGCTGACTACCCTGGGAATAACCAGTCTGACTATTAAAGACTGAGATGAAAAAGGCATTAAGGACCTCAGCCTTTTCCTCATCCATGTTGTCAATATTCCCTCTTGCATCCAATAAGGGATGGAGAATCTCCTTGGCCCTCTTTTTGTTGTTGACGTATTTGTAAAAACATCTTTTGTTGTCCCTTACAACAGTGGCCAGTCTTAGTTGTAGCTGGGCTCTTTTGCCTTTCTAATTTCCTCTCTGCATGACCTAACAAGACCCCTATACTCCTCTTAAGTCACCTGTCCTTTCTTCCATAGGTGGTAGACCCTCCTTTTTTTCCCTGAGTCCCAGAAAGAGCTCCCTGTTCAGTCAGGCCGGTCGTCTGCCCCACCAGTTCGTCTTGTGGCACTTGGGGACATCCTGCTCCTGTGCCTGTAAGACTTCCTCCCTGAAGAATGTCCAGCCTTCCTGGACCCCTTTTCCCTTCAGGACTCTCTTCCAGGGGACTCTCTCAACCAGCATCCTGAAAAAGTCTGCCCTCCAAAAGTCCATGGTGGTGGTTTTGCTGGCCCCACTCTTTACTTCACAACAAACCAAGAACTCTATCATTTCATGTCTGCTAAGCCCAAAATGGCCTCTGACCACCACATCTCCCACTAGTTCTCCTCTGTTAGTAAGCAGCAGGTCTAGTGAGGCACCTTCCCTGGTAGGCTCACTTACCAGCTGCGTCAGGAAGTTATCTTCCACACTCTTCAGGAACCTCCTAGACTGTTTCCTCTCTGCTGTGTTGTATTTCCAGCAAATGTCCAGTAAGTTAAAGTCCCCCGTGAGAACAAGGGCAAGCGATTGTGAGACTTCTGCAAGCCTCTTGCAGAAAACTTCATCTACCTCTTCGTCCTGGTTGGATAGTCTATAACAGATGCCCAGCAGGATGTCTGCCTTCTTGGCTTTCCCACTCATCTTTACCCATAAGCATTCAACCTTGTCATCACAATCATCGAGCTCTACAAAACTGAAGCGGTCCCTAACATACAGCTCCACCCCACTACCTCTTTTTCCTTGCCAGTCCCTTCTGAACAGCTTATAGCCATCCATCGCAGCACTCCAGTCATGCGAGTCATCCCATCATGTTTTTGTGATGGCGACCAATTCATAGCTGTCCTGCTGTACAATGGCTTCCAGGTCCTCCTGTTTGTTGCCCATGCTGCATGCATTGGTGTAGATGCACTTGAGCTGGGCTGTTCATTTCACTCCCAACACTGGCATGCTACCCCTAGGCTCATCTCTACTTAGCCAGGTTATATCCCCTTCCCCCTTCGAACCCAGCTCAAAGCCCTCTTGATGAGCCCCGACAGCTCATGGGCAAGAATCCTTTTCCCCCTTTGAGATAGCTGGACTCCATCTGTCGCCAGCAGGCCCAGTACCGTGTAAACCTACCCATGATCAAAGAAACCAAAATTCCACCGACGGCACCAGTCTCTGAGCCACCTGTTAAGCAGGTGAGTTTTCCTGTCCCTTTCAGTGTTCTTCCCTGCCACTGATGGGATGGAGGAAAACACCACCTGTGCCCCTGATCCTTCAATGAATCACCCCAGTGCCCTGAAGTCCCTTTTGATTGTCTTGGGCCTTCTCTCCATGATCTCATCACTGTCAACCTGCATTACCAAGAGAGGGTAATAATTAGAGGGCTGCACCAGACCAGGGAGCTTCCTAGCAACATCCCTAACCCAGGCCCCAGGGAGGCAGCAGACTTCCCTGTGGGATGGGTCTGGTCAGCATATCAGGCCCTCTGTCCCCCTGAGAAGGGAATCACCTATGGCAATCACCTCCTTTTTTTCTTAACCAGGGCAGTCGTAATACGTGGGGCTGACATAGGTCAATGAAACCAAAGATCTATGTTTCAGCACTCTGCTGATGAGGAGAAACGTTCTCCAGTTGAAACAGAATGGAATGCTTGACTGGATTTTAGCTATTCTGTAAGGTTACATCTGACTCCCTTCTGCATCATGAAGTGAAGGTGTGATACAGGATTACAGCAATAATAATAATACAGCACTTTTAAAGTTTGTTTCTTGAAATGGTTCATTTACTTTTGTTGATGTTTCAAAGTCATTCATGTATCAGAGTGAAATTTTTCAGTCATTTATTTATTCACAGAATAACGCTGATCAGCTACAAAATTTTTAATTTTTTTCTGAATTCATCCCTTTCAGTTGAAAGAGATTACTAAATAAATCAAGACGCTTCTCATTTTTAAGACAGAACTGACTTTTATTTTGAAACATTTTATCGCAAAATTGCCCTAATTTTACTAATAAAACCCTCACGGGCTACATATTTTAGGTTGAAATGTTTCTCTTAACCTAAAATTATTTGGGGATGTAGATGTTTTGTCTTGACAAAAAGTTTTAATTTTTCAGTCTTGTATTATTCAAAACATTTTTTTTTGGTCAAATATCTTCATCTTCCTATGAAAAACTGAATTGTCTTTGCAGGTTCAGCCTTCTGTTTAGCACTGCATTTACATGAACTTGGATCTTTTTTTTAGGTTAATTGGTTTGATTGGAGGATTGAAACAAATTCTGTGAAATTTTTCCTTGCATTATGAAACCAGATGAAATAAAGTGATGCAGCTAAAGTTTTCTGTTCACACTGAAACCAGAATGAGAAGGGAAAAAACAGATGTGAATTGAACTGGAAGAAAAGTCATGACAGACATATGCATAAAACTTTCATTGAATTCAAAGAAACCAGGACCTGAATGAATCTTTAAACCAAATCTTGCCAAATCAGGCTGTTCTTTATTACAAACGTATTTGGTCTTGTGATCTAAGCATGATCTTACCCATTTATGTTTGGGGGACGTGTGATTGATATATTGCAACAGGTTCATACATCATGCTTGGGCAATTTTTGATTTGTTGGCAATTTGGAGGACAGTGAACTAGGTAGGGCTGGTGACCCTAGCATAAATAGCATCAGAGCTATCAAATATGGAAACTTGCTATCAACAGAAACCATCCAAAGTTCAAGAACATTATTAGTATATTCAAATTGGGTCAGTTTGTTGTGAGAGAGCTCTGAGAGATTATATCATTTCCTGACATAAAAAGAAACATCTGAGTTCCGTGATGATAGCAGAGTTGATCAGTTTCAGAGTGTTTCAGCACTATGGCATGCCCGTAACATGAGGATCCGTCATTAACATTGTAATAAAAGAACCAGCCTTGGTAAAATTTAACCTTCTAGAAACTCAAATTGAAAAGCAAAGCATTCACTTCTTCATACTTGCCATTTTATCTAGCAAGGTGTTTTAGAGACGGGGTTAGTTGTTACTACCAGCAAAAGAATCCTCCTTTTTCACTTTAAAAAAATAGTTTGTTTTTTTTTTTTTCTCCAAGTGCAGAGTTATAAACATAAGATTTGAAACCTGCCCGTAAAGTCTGAACATTGAATCTTTCTGATTTGTATTGGATAGCAGTCTGAAATCTTTGTTTTATTGTTATTTATTTCTAAATCAGTACCTTTACAGATGACCTTAAATTTTAGTAGCCTTTAATTTTCATCTGTTTATGTAGGAGAGGTTTCTCTTATGTCGAAGATTAATATGAAGAAAGCTAGCACTCCCTACTCTGAGTAGCTGTCAGTTAGCCTGAATTATGCAATGATACCTGTTTTCCACAAAACAGAGTGTTCATAGTTTTAGTGGGAGCTAGACATAATATAGCAATTGACATTTTAGGACATTTAGGTACAAGTCTCTTAATACCCAAAATAAATCAAAATAATTAAAATAGTAGTTACTACAAAATAAATTGGAATACAGCAATTTTTATGTGCAATTTTAAGAAAAGGTAGAAGGGTGTAAGATCTACAGCCTGCTGTTAGTTTTCAATGGTTTTATGAACCTAAAGTATTCTAATTCTGAAATGTCCTAATTTCACAGTAATTCATAATGTGATATCAAATCTATTAGGAAACCTAGTTCAAATTAATCCAATCGCATAAGTGAAAATATATCTCTACACTTCTGATTATATTTTGCCTATACAATACGTCTCGTTCAAAACTCTTTACAGCTGTAGACATATTGTTCTAAAATTCCATATTCTAAGACAATTAATTCCATTATTGCCTATGCAAAATGCTATGTACCCTTTCTGACACTAATGATCTGGTCTATAATTGTATCATAAATTTTTAATCTTTAGATTTTTTTTCTAAACAATTGATCTCAATGGGATAAGCATTCGGAGAGTGTCTCTAACCTCAACTCAAGAGAGAAAAAAATTAACCTTCATTTTCTTCCTTATGTCTGACATATTTCACCAGATAATCAGATTGTTTTTCTTTAAATTAATGTTGGCTCCATGCTGTTTTTCTCTATTTGCAGGTATCAATGAATAAAATTAAACTCTGAATCACAGGTTTTTAAATTGGGTGAAGGGATAAATGTATAGCCTCATTCATAAATACATGTCAAAGCAGTCAACGGCTTGGCTGTATATTCTACCCTGATGTTCATGCAACATTTCCATTACTGTTAATGGGAGATAATGTGGGTGTTTTGAGGGCAGAATATATTCCAGGCTGTATCCTGTAACAAGTTTTTTTCCTACTAGTTCCATTTTTCCTTCTTGGTATGCTGTTTGCTACTGTAACATAGCATTTGAATTTGAATTTTAGGAACTTTGCTGAAAGCAATAACAGAAATATTTTGCAAGATTCACAATGGATACATGGCAAGGGCACAGACCAAAACATGTTTGACCAGATGTAAATATTTTAATTGCTGACATACACGTTTATACAGATGAAGCCCTCCTGAATTTCTGTTCCATGTTTAGGACCAAATACAATGATAATTAAAAAAAAAAATCCTGCTTACTAACAATGTTGGTAATATTAGCAAAGGGACTTTGGCACCGTGATGGTGGTGCAGGAAGATGTCCACACGGCAGAAAAAAACCTACATATCCCTGTACACAGGCTGCAGACCAGACAACTAAAGCCAAAAAATAGATCATATTGGAAATGTTTTCTCAGGATGTTTAGTATCACAGGTTATTATGAAACCTGTTCACAGTTTTTATTACCACTCATTTCACAAAAGCCTTTAAAAATCCCTAGATTTTCTGCATGCATCCCAAATGACAGGTATCTCTGAGCTTTCACTAAAACTTGTGTCAGGAAGTCACTGAAGAGTTTGCAGATTCAGAACATTTATCTGTCTAAGAAGCAGAGCCAAGGCAATTTCTTTGTTTCGTAAGTCTCTAATGTTTTTCTTGCTCTTAATGTCATTTTGTTGTGCCTTCAGTTCTCTGGAGACAAAAAGAGTGAGAATGAGAGAACTGGGTGAGGACAGAGAACAGTGTGTTCCCCTCACAGTGAAAAAGCCAGTGAAGCATGTCCCACAGACCAATTTCAAGAAGCCAGTTGCGTTCACTTTTCTTCTGGGATGTGTGTATAGCATGGTGACAAATTAAATGCTAAGCAGCTATGCTTAGCCAAAGCAAATGACATTATTCTTTTTTTTTTTTTTCTTTTTTGGCCATTGTGAAATGAGTTAGAAGAAATTTATTCAGAAGAAACGTCCAATTAAAATAATCATAAAAAATGCAAGCCAGTAAGAACTTCTCTAATAATAGGTGAGTGTGTCACTGGTGACTGGTGGGTATATTCACAGTTCCCTTACTGTGTGACCCAGCCATTAAGCTGTCATCAGTAAGGGACAAGAAGATAGGTAGTTGGAGAGGGTGGATCTAGGTTCCAGGTGGCTGCCGTCTGCAAACTAGTTGCAACTGTAAAGTTTTGCATAACCTAAATACATAGTTTATTCTTTAACTTCTAATCAGCTTTTGATGGCAAATGCATATATTTCATTATTTTTCCAGATGAACAATTTTCCTACGAATTGATAATAATCTCAGGATCTACTCGCAACAGAAAAAATGCAAATGAAATTAAACACAGCTAGCATTCTTTAGGCCCAGAAAGGGTATCTGCTATTGAAATGTTGAGGCACTCACTCTGTGTATAGCATAAAGTAAAATACTAATATATGAACTGAAGTCCTGTTGGTTTTAATAGAACTTCAGGCTGTGGTTAAAATCATGCTGTTGTGAGGTAGTACTGGATTGTTTTGTTTGTCAAAAGCACAAGAAAAGTATTTCTGACCTGTCTAGGACCATTCTCTATAACTCTATTGGCTGCATTGAACAAAGAATAAAAAGTGAGGAGAATAAGATAGAGGTGATGATACAAATATTTCAGCATTGTTTCAAAAGCTGTAACAAACAGCAGTGTACAGGCATTGGTGGAAGAGGTGCTGGTACAAGAGAACAATATAATTTATTTGGAAGAGCTGCCAAGGTAAGGTATATTTTAATAGAAAACTGCTAGATTTGGAGAAGCCAATTAGAGTTTTAAACCAGAAGAAAAAATGTCCATATAACTCCTTGCTTGCTTTGGAACTGCACCTTGCTTCGGTCATTTTGTTGTGCTGCTTGGGAATTCAGTATGTTTTTGCTTATAAGAGATAGATCTCATGTTTCCTCATGAAAGCTTGAGCTGCTAACTGTGGCATCAGTCTCCAGAGGAGCATATGCAAACAAGGTACAGTAGTCTCCTGCCTACAGTACTGTCATATTTCATTTGGAAAATTATATGAGGAGATTTTGTACAGAAGAAACAGTCCTTGCATTCCCTTGTTTGTGAATTGGATGCCAGAGTACTCCCATTAGACATCAAATGAGAAAAGCACAAAATTTTTTTTTTGTGAGGTTCTCATCTTTTCTGATGAGCAGCGCTTACAGACAATGAAATGCACAGTTTCCCAGTGGAGGTGTACAAAATGCTTGCTGGTAAATGGAGGTTTAGGAGCTGTGGAACTTCAGATACATCTGTCCTGTTTTCTCTAAGTGGTACCTGTCCTAACATACAGTGCCACAACTAACTTCTAAACTCTTGCTGAGCTGAATTTTGTCCAGTTCAAATTGCACTGTATCTTCCTTCACAAAGCCTGGGCTTAGCAATCAGCAGGGAAAACACTGAATTCACACAAAAAGAGAGAGAGAGAGAGAAAGAGAGACATCCTGGCCTTGAGCGCTGGCAGCAGGAAGGAAAACACAACCAGTGTGGAAGGAATTTTTAAGCAAGTAGCTCCCAACTGCCTCTGCTCTTGTCTGAGCATGGACAAACTCAGGGGCTTTCTGAAAGGCAACAACTAAGAGACAGAAATGGCATGCAACACGTCCTTAGTCCAGATTTCACCTTCCACCTGAATATTTACCACAAAATCGAATATACTCAGTGCTATTTCAACAAAAAATTTTAAGGTTTTGGTTTTATTTTTCTGAGATGGGCAATCAGTGTGTTTTACCTGAATGTTGTTCTGAGAAACAAATGAGGTATTTTGAATGATGGTCTCTTTAAAAGTTCAGCCTAAGGCAGATACCAAATCTGGAAAATTTTAGCCTGAATGGTTACAGTTTGACAGAATTTTACACTACTGAAAATCAAAATGTATTAGGAGTGTTGGGAAATTTCAAACGTAGGTGGAATTACCACCTCCATTAACAGTACACGTGAAATTCAACACCTAGTTACAGGAAACAAGACTCACATGTATTAGAGTGTTGGTATATTAATACGCATATGGAGAGAGAGAGAAAATAAAATACTTCTTTCCATATTTTTTTAATGACAGAGAATCATAAGTTAGCAGGAAAAACAGGCGTACTTAAGAAATTAAATTGAACAGAAGTAGGAACAACTCTGGCTTTATGCATTCCCTTGACAAATCTCTCGAGTCTTTATGACTCTATAATCCAGCTCCTGTCACAGTTTTCTGCCATGGCACCTTTCAGATGATTGGTTTTATGCATAGTTATTAGTCTGATGCTGCTAATCTCTCCTTTCTGCAGGAACAAACTCAATTGCTTGTATCTGAGTTTTTATGGTTTCTTTTAAAGGGATGTAATTCAGGTAGCTTAATGGAGAAGCGGAAGACTCAAATTTAAAGACAATGATTGATCTTTTGCACATGCCAGGTGGTTTAGAAACTGGGCGGTATTTTCCATCTTTATCTGGAAGAAGATAATTAATAACATTCAAGTGTGGTACTTCCTATTAATTAAGAAAGACAGTTGACGAGATTTCCTTCACTTACATTAGTTGGGTTAAAACTAATGCACGTAGGCCAGCACAGTTCCCCATCTGCAGAGAAGGTGACTTGTCCCTGCAGAGGACAAGCTTGTATCACAGCACGGTTAGGGTCACTGTGAAGATGCCTATTTTTCTCTGTTAATTACAGAAGAGGGTCTAGATGATGTAGGCACCCAAGTTTTAAATGGCTACACCTAATGGAGGTGAGACCCACAGAGTGGCTGTAATTATTTTCCATCTTCCTGCAGGGATGAAACTTACATAAACACGAATGTTTTGTTGTCTTCTCAGTGCTATTATCAACTGTTGGCAGCTCAGCTATATTTCATGCCAGTTTAAGATCAAATTCTGAGCAGATGCGACAACAGTAAACTCGGTCTCTGGCTATGCAGGATCCTAAGTGAGCAGTCATCCCCTGAGTCCTCTCTTTAGTGTTTTGTGCTTTTTATCACAAGATGTTCCTGACTCACCTACTACAAAGTAGCATCACTCTACAAAAATATCTAAACTTCTTTGTAGACATTGTCTGAGGCTTCAGCCAGATAAATGTGATGTAAGAAGACATGCCTTTGTGAATGAAAACTGTGCCTTTGTAAGTAAAATGCTTTTTTGAAGGTGGACAGGTCTTCTAAGGATGAATTTGTTCTTTTGTTGACTTAACATTCATGTGGACCAACCAAAACATAGTAAATATATGAGTATTCCTACTCATTCTAGCTTATGACCTTTCTTTTCGCTTGTTTCCAAACTCTGGAAACTAATTTGTCACATTAATTCCTGTCAACATTAAAGAATAATAAACATTTTTTTTTTCACTAATCAAGAAATGTTCTGCTTGTTTTCTTTTATAGTTCCCTCTGTAGCTAATTCTTGTTTTGAATACCATACATCAAAAGACTAAATATCTGCTTCCTTGATATAGCAGGAAACACACTTTTTTTCCATTGTCACTTTCAGGTTTTCTCCCAATACTGAATAGTAGGGAACCTTCTACCACAAGAAAGGCATGATCGCTAGCTGGTACCTCCACGATTACTCATGTTTTGAAGGATTATGGCACCCTTAGACAGAAAGCAGAGTGTGGCACCATCTTTTGAGAGATTCTTGCTTATTCAGCCCCCAAGTTTCCTGCAGTCAATGTCCCATACTTCTTTTTCCAGAGCACAAGAGATCTCTGACTGTTTTCTTCAGATTTCAGTTGAGCAAGATCTAAGTCCATAAGCTGATGAACAGACAATGTCCCACCTGTCCTCCCACCATGTGGACTCTGAAACACACTTGAGAAATGCTTCTTTGTTCGTCAGGAGAAAGGCATTCTCCCTGCTTGTCATGGTTTTTGCTCAAAATATGCCAGGAAAGAGGGAAGGCTCTCTTCTCGCTTTCTTCTGAAGAGTTATGCAAAGACCAGAAACACTTATGGGCATTGTTTTCTTCAGTTACTTCCCATCTCACCTTCCCCCAGGAAGCTCTTTGTCCACTACTTGTCTTGTCACACATAAAATGAGAAAGAAGGATTATCTGTGCCTGATTCATTCTTTGAAGTGTCTGCCACAGCAGTGTAATAAATAACCATAAACTTTGTATCATTGAGATGAGAAATCAATCTACAGAGGTAACTTTCAGATATTTCAACTAGAAGAAGAATCCAAAGAGGAGGAGGATTAAGTGAAATGGAGAAGTGAAGAACTTGCCTGTCACCTTGCCTCATGCTTGTTAATTGGATACAACCGTAGGAAGCAGCAACATTCAGATTCAGGGATCTTTCTGTGTGAAAAGCAAAGGCGAATTCCCTGATTCACGAATAAACCTCTCTCCCTTTTATTTTTGTTTGAATTATTGATTTCTCTGACATGTTTTAAGCATCTCTGTCTAGCTGCTTCTTTTTTGCATCCCAGACTCTGCCTGCCCTCCTCTGGTCTTTCCACACCTTCACAGGCAAAGAAACGAAATGCTGAAATATCTGAAAACCAGAAATTTTTGTAAGTAAAAAAAAGAAAGGTATGAATAAAAGGGAAACTAGCTAAGGTAGTAACTCTGAATGTAATGCCTGTCTTTACCTTCGGATAAGTAACCTGAGAAGTGTCTGTCAAATATGGGATCACTGGCCTATTCACTAGGCAAACCTTTAGTCTCCTAGTTTTTTCAGGTACCTCAAAAATCTCATGGTGAATTACTTTGTGTGGGTGAGATGTTTATTTCAGGAAAGAATAGTGAATCCACACTTCTTGAGTCACGATAAAATATCTGTACATATCATCATCTCTTTTCAGATTACCTTTCTCAATATTAATATTCATGCGGAAATTTAGAAATCAGAAGTTTGTAAAAAGCCAAAAATCAAAGAACAGTGTTTTTCGTGAAATCATCGGAGATACTGGCTCTTTGGGTGCCATGTTTTCTGCTTCTCCCCCAAGTTGCGGATGAATTCAAAAATTCTACTGGCAACGCACAGGGAAAATTTCCTCTCAAGTTTGTCAATACATTTCTCAATTTTTTGTTCCTGTTCCTCCTGACCACGCAATGTATCACAGCATAGAATCACAGTATTATTAAGGTTGGAAAAGACCTCTAAGATCATCAAGTCCAACCATCACCCCAACCCCATCATGCCTGCTAAAATGTATCCTGAAGTGCCACATCCACACATTTTTTGAATGCCTCCAGGCATGGGGACTCCACCACTGCCCTGGGCAGCCTGTTCCAATGTCTGCCCACTGAGTAAAGACATATTTCCAATCTGAACCTCCCCTGACACAACTTGAGGCCGTTGCCTCTCGTCCTATCACTACCTACTTGGGAAAAGAGACCAACACCTGCCTCACTACAACCGCCTTTCAGGTAGCTGTAGAGAGCAGTAAGGTCCCCCCTCTGCCTCCTCTGCTCCAGACTGAACAGCTCCCTCAGCCGCTCCTCATCAGACTTGTTCTCCAGACGCCTCACCAGCCTTGCTGCCCTTCTCTGGGCACGCTCCAGCACCTCGATGTTCTTCTCATAGTGAGGGGCCCAAAACTGCACACAGTACTCCAGGTGCAGCCTCACCAGTGCCGAGTACAGGGGCATGATCCCTGCCCTGCTCCTTCTGGCCACACTATTCCTGACACAAGCCAGGATGCCGTTGGCCTTCTTGGCCACCTGCGCACACTGCTGTTTAGACAAGCTTAAACAGCAAGCTTTTTTCTAACCAAGCAAAAGGTCCACATGATTTACCCAGTCCCCAAGATTTTGGCCAATATGAACAACATTACAAGAAATAGCAAATTTCCTGAACCAGGACCTTTTTTCATGGCATGTAACAGGTGCACTCCTTAGGCCATACGTACTGTATGTATGTATCTGGGCAGGGAAAGAGAGAAAAACAAAAAATTAAGATGTCTACAGCAATGGAGTACTGCTAGAAATCTGCCATCTGACTTGTGTTGGCAAATGATATTTCAAAGTAATCAGTGCCTGGAATGGACTGATACATACAACAAATAGAGAACATATCCTAGAGATTCCTGTTGGTCTTCTTTAAATTTTAAAAACATTGGCTTAACTTACTCTTTGCATGCTATTCTAAAATATTCACAAGTATCAGTGATGTTCAGAGAGTTTGTACCAAAGAGTTGGAAGCTCTTTTGTGACTGATGTGATCTGACTCACCATGTCCTCCTCACAAATGCAATCTTTGCTATTCCCCAGAGATATCCCCTTTCACAGGGAAAAGTCTAAAAGCAGCACTTTGGAAACATTATGTAGGAAAACTTTGCAATGCAGTTAAGTATGGTGCAATGTGGCTGAAAAGACAGACCCCTTGATGACAGTATCCCAAGGAACCTCACATAAAGCCAAGGCCACAGCAAACAATAGTATGTTGAACTGAAACAGATCCACAGAAAGGAGCATGGATACTGGGAACAACAAGACTTAGACTATCCTAGAACTTTGTTAACCACAGAAACTAGGGTTGAAATTTAGTTCCAGATTAACGTGCATAAAGTTTTTACGTAGGTATCTCCATGTGCACTGGGTGTCTGAGATCTCATTATAGTCCATGGTGTCACTATAGTCTCCAGACTCCATAGCCCAGTTCAGTTCACTTTGTTGTGTTGACTAGAAGCTCAACCCAGCTGCCCAGATGTATGCATCTTGTGTCATTTGAGATGTTATATAGAATCCTAGACACCTCCATGGGATTTGAATCACAGAATCATAGAAATATAGAATGGTCTGAGTTGGAAGGGATCTTAAAGGTCATCTAGTTCCAAACCCCCTGCCATGGGGAGGGACACCTTCCACTAGACCAGGTTGCTCAAAGCCCCATACAAACTGGCCTTGACCACTTCCAGGGAAGGGGCATCCACAGCTTCTCTGGGCAACCTCTTCCAGTGCCTCATCACCCTCACAGTTAAGAATTTCTTCCTAATATCTAGTCTAAATTTACTCTCTTTCAGTTTAAAACCATTACCACGTGTCCTATCGCTGCATGCCCTGATAAAGAGTCCCTCCCCATCTTTCCTGTAGGCCCCCTTCAAGTATCGCAAGACTGCTCTAAGGTGTCCCTGTAGCCTTCTCTTCAAGCTGAATAATCCCACCTCTCTCAGCCCGTCCTCACAGGGAGGTGCTTCACCACCTGATCATCTTTGTGGACTTCCTCTGGACCCATTCCAACAGATCCATGTCTTTCTTGACATGACACAGGACACCGAGCTCTCCTGAAGTGGTAACTGAAGGTTGGACTTGATACTTTATGGTCTAGAATTGTACTAGGAAACTATATGAAGTAATCAAATTGAATCCTAAATCTCCAGTGGCTGTAATACATTTCATACCTAGCTGGCATGTAGACATCTTAATACTAGGTATTTTCATCTTCAACTGAGTCCTTCTCTTACGGAAAAATTTAATACAGCCTTGTCATATTACAGAAAAAGTTACCAACTTTTCCAGCATTAGGAGTTGCTAATTCCTTAAATTGTTCTTTAGAAATTTCCCAGGCTAAAAATAAAATTGTGTCTTAAACGCTTCAATGTATTTCTGAAACAGTTTATCTCATTTAGAGGACTGTGGATTTCCTAACAAAGGCAATTGCTTTGTGTTTCACTTTCACATTTATAACTTCACAGTGATGTGGTCATAAATTAAACTCTACAAGTGTTTCCAAAGTATTCTGATTAAACTTTTATATTTTTAGCTACATAGAAAGAGTTGCAACCTGTTTCAGCCCTCTTCTAGATACTGTAGAAACGATAATGGATGTCAATCTCTAATTTGAGGCATAGTCTGGTGGTGAGGAGCGTAAGTAAATTTCCCATTAGTTTGTATGAATCACTAGTTTATACTGTAACGTCTTAATTTCACATCAATTAATCATGTGATTATTGGTTTAAGATTTTCACAGTGGAAAAAGGTTTTGAGAAAGATGAGTAATCAAACTGTTCTGAAAAGCAGCAGTTTGCTCACAGTTGACAGGAACTTGTATTGTTCCTGTGTGTGTGAGAGGGATTGAAAAATTCCTGCTTCATAAAGGAATAAAAAAAAAATCTAGATTTTCAAATTCATCTCATGTCCATTGAACTGACTGCTATATTAGTGGACCTTCTTTAGTCTGTCCTGTCAGTTCATTCATTAAAAATAAAAAAATAAAATGAAAAAGACATGTGGGGGGGAGGGTGAAAAGACAGTGCAGGAAATCAGAAATAGTTGTGTGTTTTCCTGTGGCAGGTTTCTTCTGTTAGTTGTCAAAGGTCCCCATTACACTGAAATAAATCGCTACTTTGCAATTGTATCTCCTCTCTGCTAGCAAGCAAGCAAGAAGGAAGTGCAGAGTGCAGCTGAAAAAACAGAGCAAGATTGTGTAGGTGAAAACATAGCTAAGACCTGATCAGAAAGGCAACTGAGACCTATTCCCTGTGTGCTCTTACCTGGCACTGAAGCCATTGGGAGTTACTGTTGCATTAGACCTTCAGAAGTAGGCTATCAGCAAATATTTCTTACTGGCATGGATGTGGACGTTAGAAATAAAGTTCATGTACTAGATTAACTGTTACTTTCTGCAATTTCTTGCCTGTTCCACTTAAGACAGGAAAAATTTCCAAGCCTGCCCCAAGGAACTCATTTACTTTGAAATATGCACTGTCCAGTTTGCATGAGTTTAGAGGGAATTTTCAAGGTACCCTCATTATCTTGGGTTTAACAGTTATTCTCTACTTACCTTTCTACACTAAGCATTCCCCTCTATGGGACTGGCAACTGTTCTAAGAATAAAACTGGCCCCTTTCTGGTGTGTGACATACACAGCTAGAGCAGACAGGGAACATCTGGATCATCTGCTTTGCTAGCTGTGTGTACTCCACTTTCACCCTATTTTCCATCTACCTAAAATTCACCCTGTGTTTTCAATTGATCTTCCTACTTATTTCCTCCCTGAAGGCTCAAAACCGCATCCAGTCAAGTCAGTATGAATGTTATATGAGAAAGTTCAAGCCTTTAGTCTGTGATTTAACAAGATACTTAAACACATGCCTGGCTTAGCACACAAGAACCTTGTCATAGAAAGCAGAAGAAAGATTGCTGCTGGCCTAATTGGGAACAAAAGCAAGCTATGAACCATTAAGCAGCTGCTGAATTCTACTACAGCAGTGATGGGCTGGGCGTGAGCCCTGTGAACAGTTTACAATGTGCTTGGGAACCTTAAGAGTGAAAGCAGCTCTATACCAACTGCACCCAACCATGGAATTTACCAGTCTAGACAATGTATCTGCTGGTCCACAGCCACCAAGAAGTTGTAAAAAGGAAAACGGTATTTTCCAGAACAAATTGAGGGTTATATCTTCCCAAACTTGAGGCTAATCAGTGAAGAGTATTTGCCACAACTCTCACGAAGAAGTGGAAATTATTTTATGTCTCTCTGTCATCTGCCAGAATATGATTTTTAAGCATGCACTTGTACATACAAGCACATTCATGCATGCACGTTTACATACAGTATAGTACACATATGTCTCCTTAACCTAGCAGAGCAGGACTAGGAACACTCTTTCTGAGTTTGCTCTGATCTTTGTCTTCTAATGTTCCAGAATGGAAGCAATCACCAATATTTACAAAGAAGTATTTCAAAAAACCCCAAGTGACTTATTTTATAAAAGCGAGAAATTTAGCAAAGACTGATTAATTCATCCACAGATACTGTCCTATCTTATTCCCCCAAGGTAATATTTGATAATTCTGTAGGAGGTATATGATATGTAGGTGAGTGTAATATAGTCATAGATAAGTTGTGCAGTCTGTGGGCAGATGGCTATGACTTTTCTGAGGGGCAAAACATTGGCAGATTCATCGTGTGGTGATACGTAGGAAAAGATAACGCTCATTATTGTAGGTTTGTGTGATCCTCCCACTGCCCTTTATACTTAGGTCAATTTACGGCACATTTAACGCTGTGAGATCCACACACCCCAATTTTCTTTATCTCTTGCCCACAATAAAGCATCATAATCTATCACATGCCAGGGTAAACACCCAGTCCTTCAGATCATGGTTCAGTGAAGGAAGTGCATTGCTCAGCTGCAACTGCACTGCCTCCTACCTCCAGACAAATGTGAAGCCAAGACAATGCAGCACCCTGGTCCTCTTCCAGCCCAGGAAGTCCCAAGAGACAGGCTGTGACTCCGTGTTGCAAACCCCTGAGGTATAGCCCAAGCCCAGGTGATGTGAGGCTTCCACCAGCTCCACAAGTCCCATGTTCAGAGTATGGAAGAGGACGGCTCTCTGGATCCATTCAAGACAGGTTTAGTGAAAATGTGACATGGACTGCTGGCCATCTAATTCCCACTCTGTGCCCCCACCTGTGCTGGGCTTGGGGTTAGGCGATATCACTTGGAAATACTGTCATACTGTTGTTGTTGTTGCTTACCCATAAACCCCTAAAAAGTTGTAGTCTAAACCAGTTATTCACCAGTCTCTGTCTTAGCCATTAAGGACTGCTCATGCAACATCTACAAAAAGTGAGTTACTGTGCTGAGAGAGGCTGCAGTGCTTTCAGAGGATCAGACAAGAAACTGTGTCCATGAATACGCTATTTTTCTTCTTAGAAATTTATCACTCTGTGGTCATTTATCTAAGATCTTTGTGTTGTGTCTGGAAAGCCAAACTTCTTTAACTGAACTTGCAGTTGAGATCTGTATGTCATTTATTTCAAATCAACACAGGAAAACAGCTGAAAAGATTTCTAATTTAGGCTTGTCACTCTAAACTCATACATTAAGACTTTCATCCCCGCCTGGCTACATAATTTGGCAGCGTGATTAATGGCTCCTGTGCATATCTCTGGCCACAATGAGGTACGTCTATGAGATACCTCCCTGTTTGTGCCTATGGTTACAATAACACCACAGCAACTGAGTAGCCTGAAAAGTCACTTCTCTTAAAGGGTTTCATATTAGGCGAAACTGGCAACAACATTAAAAGGCGTGCAGAAGCAGTAATTTCAGAAGCATCACAGTACTGCTCAGGCAGGCTTAATAAACAGGAGAGGTATGTGTTATCTTGAAGGAAAATGAAACTCTCCTTTAAAGCATTACATTTTGACACCGATAGACACAAATTTCTTACTGGTCCAATAACTTGCATGAGGAAATCACCAAAGTGCTGCTCCTGGGCTGAAAGTCGAGAGCTGGAGAAGAACAGAAAGATCACCAGCCCCAAAAGAGCATATCACTTCTGCAGAACGATTAGACCAAAGAAAGCCATCTGCAGACACCCTGAGTGTTTCGTTATTGGGAACAGCAGCAGTCGTCAGCTGGGGGAGACTGTGGCCTCGGTTTTAAAGTGGAGCATTGTCTGATGTGGTCTTTTGCTTAAAGCTGGACATAAAAAGTCACATGCTTTAGAGCTTAGGATGTGTTTGAGGACATTTGCCAAAAATTTGGACAGAAAATCATAATTTTTCTGCTTGCTTGAGTTCAAAAGGCACACCTAATGTTTGCTTAGTGGGCAAAGAAAAGGCAAATATTAAAAGGTTAATTTACTTTAATTTGCACCTTTAAAATTCAGAAGGGATAGGATATCTGATGTTACAGAAACTTAATTTGCCAGTGGGTATGGGAAGACAAGGGGCTATAAACTCAGAACAATTCCTAGTGTCTGGGCAAAGCACAAGCAAAGTCACAGGATGATGCAAACTCATCACAACTGATGAGAGGAACTGAGCAGCTGGGCTCCTCTGCAGCCTCAGGAGCACCAGGAGAAATAATAGAGCATCCCCCTGCATCTTCCCAGTCACCCAAACTGCTCTGAGAAATGCGCTTGCTGATTTCCTCACTTTTCCCAATATACCACCTAACTAATCCTCCCCATGGCTCTTCAGCCAGCCCTGTGTATTTCAGAAAGGCCAAAGCGGAGACCAGTTCGGTATGTTGAACTGTGAGTATTGAAAAACTATTGTTTTTCTGCCTTGTTTGAAAATTCTCAGGCTTCCTCTGATCACTATTGTTCAAGTTTTGAGGCAGAATGTTTTACTTCTGCTGCATGTCATGTGCACTTATTTTTAGCTATTTGGCAATTCCTCAAGTGTTTGTTTCTAGTTCTACTAATTTCTTTATAACTGCATCTGTTGAGTTGGGTCTCAGTTCAGGAAAAACAATGACTGTGATTTTATTATTTATGAATGCTCTAAGTGCATGGCTCTGCACAGATAACTAGACAGCAAGACACAATTTCAAAATGCTATTGCTAGATAACTTAGGCTCTTTTCCAAAAATAATTAGGCATTTACAAAGCTGATTTTCTACAAAAATCAAGACTATGCAGAAGACCTTTGACTTGAGATCTCAGGCTTGGAAACTGAACATATGAGTATTTGGAATTTTACTCCTGGCTGTGATCCAGTAAATGCCATCTTGTAACCTACTCATTGCAAGTAGTCCCATTAAACTCTGTTTACCTCACTGTGAGTGAACTGGGTTATGACCTCAGTAGGGACACAAGTAGTGAGTAATAGAAACAGATGGAAGGAATGTTAAAAGAGGAAACATTATGATTGTATGTGACTGCTATCTCAGGGTCCATTATTTTTTCCTGTATTATCAGCCTGGCAAATATTGTTACTATTTCAAGAAACTAATAGAAGATAAGTTGGCTTGATGTGTTTATATGGACCCCTTTTTACTTGCTTATCACTTTGCTAAAGAGTAGTTACTTGGACTGAAATGGTTTAATCTGTTCCAGTTTCTTTGTCGGCTTTTTATTTGTTTGTTTTTCTTTCCTCTTGGATTCTATGAACCTGTGACACAGAGAAGCTTTGTACGGTAATGGAGAGGATGGGCGTAATACTTTTTGCTTCACCCTGGAAGTGTTCTGCTGGGAAGCCATTCTGAAGAGAGGCTTTGGCCCTTACAGACTTTGAAGCAGGGAATTGAAATTTAGCAAAGGATGAGCTTGGTATGTAGCGGCTTCTGCTGTCTTTATAAAAATGTGGCCAAATCATGTGTGTCTGAAAAGAATCGCTTTCCACAGGCTGGGACATTCTTAAAGATCAGTGGGATCAGCTCCCTGTCTTGACAGAACATGCTCCATCCCAACAGTGAATGAAGACACTCATTACCAGAGCTGCAAGCAGGAGCAAGACTTCTTTAGAACTGGTCTTCCTTGTGTCTTGCTCACTGGGACTGTGGTGACAGTAGTCATGGAAAATTAGAAGAGACTGCCTCTTCTGTCAATGTTCCCTCTGCTGATGCTGTCACGGGGAATGGGTCCAGCTGAATCAAGGGTATGAGTAGAGATGAGAACAAACTGTCTGGTACCTTCATCAGAGGGAACAGATGATTCTCACTAAGAAGTCTTAAATGTAAGAACATTGAAACTGCATCAGAGATTTATGCAGAAATCAATCCAGTTGCCAAAATCAGTGCCTACTTTGGATCCAAAAACCTAAATGAGTTTTTACCATCACATATAGTTTTCTATCCTAGTACATGCCACAGTGCTTTACAAACTATATACAGAGAGGTGTGGATGCATTCATCACCACCTTCCAGGTGAAAAGTTACTCTTTTTTACAATACACTTCATCGTCACTCCGTTGAGAGTGGAAGAAGAAAAGCGACACTCACCTTTCAGAACTTCAGGGAGAACTTGCAACATTTGCTTCTCCTAGCTGGAATTTTGCCAGCTCATCAACGCTAATATCCCTTCTTCTGCAAATAAATGCCAAGGGATCTTTAATTAGCTAAAATAGTCAGCAGTCAGGACCTTGATTTTTCACTTAATTTGAAAATAGCACAGTGCCCCTTAGTACATTGCTGGAACATTGGCACTGTACCAATGGTGAGAAAATCGTGCCAATTACTTAATCATACACTTCCTGCTGCTTCTTCTACATTTTGAGTTCATCTCAACAGCTGGAGAAGGGCATTGTCATTTTTAGAGTTTGTGGTAAGGGAATTCATGCTTTCTTTGGAAATTACTTTGTACGGCTGGTTCAGAGCTTTTGGGTTTATTCACTCAAATGTTAATACAGCAAACTCTAGTGGTCAGTGCAACACAGTGAAAAGGAGTGAAAAAAGCAGTCCTCATCTATGCTATGATATGTTACCACCCACAGGTGAAACTAGGGCTCCACCCTTTGTGCTGTTCTTGTACACCACAGACCTCTGTTCTTAGCATAACTCTGTAAATCAGCAAACACCTGCATCAACTCCTGATGTCCAGCAATAGTACAGCTGGTAAACACTGAGCAAGGTGTTTGCTGAAGTCTCAGTGAGGTGTTCCAAAATCTCTGCAAGTAGCTGTAGGATGATTGTACCAGCAACCTGCAGCAATGTTCCATTCCCACAGCTCCCAAAAACAGGTGGGAAAGAAAGCTGCCTCCCAGCTGCAGCCTTGCAGATCATTTCATCCGTGTTTTAGGTGCTAAGCCAAAATTAACAGAATTTAACAACTTTGAAGTATGCTTTGACATATCTCTCATCTTGAAATACTCATACATGTGTCACAGTAACATGGTAAATGGTGGGTTGAGGATTGCTTATAACAGCCAGTTGCTGTGTCCTGCAGGAAAGATGTCCCAGTGTCAGTGGAGGCTGTAGACTGGGTGCAGCAGGGAGCAGAATGCTGTGGTGGAGTTGGACACAATGGGAACATACCGCCAAGGGCCAACTTCATGGCTCTGCACAAAGACTTGCGACCCATTTTAGCAGAGTTTGGTTTGGTTTTGATTTTTACTGGTAGTACTAAAGTGAAAAAAGAAAAGTCAGCTATAATGAGAGCCAAACATTCTGGCATAATTAAGTATAGTTCTGTCCAAGTCAACAGAGTGAGGCCGGCTTAATTCAGAGCTAAACATCGGTATAGATGTAAATTAGCTCTCTCCGTACTTCTAACATGTCTCTTGGAAGAAACAGCAGTAAGATGTCATATCACCGTTAAACAGAGTTTGAATGTGATAACGTCACAACTGTCTTTTACTCCCTTATGTTCACAGGTTGGACAGTGCAAGACCAGTTCATTTGGGGCAGGAGGGGATGTTGTATTTTCCACCTATTTTGCTGTTACTGTTTAGCATCTTGTCCTTGTTCTCACCAACACTGAAGTGCAGGACCTGTGTTCCAAGGTTCCCCACAGGGAAGTCTGCTACCTCCCTGGGGCCCGGGTTAGGGATGTTGCTAAGGATCTCCCTGGTCTGGTGCGGCCTTCTGATTACTACCCCCTCTTGGTAATGCAGGTTGGCGGGGACGAGATCGCAGAGAGAAGTCCCAAGGCC
>Ga0065711_1031928_pt1 | contig 28397 bp, 20 predicted proteins | sample Hoacrofraction12_FD_59098 | JGI IMG/M metagenome (GOLD analysis project Ga0065711, IMG submission 59098) | Hoatzin crop microbial communities from Cojedes, Venezuela - Epithelial fraction 12 v2 (version 2) | ecosystem: Host-associated > Birds > Digestive system > Esophagus > Crop | place... | reverse complement strand
CTGTTCCCTTTGTTTTCTGTTCTGTTAAACTGCCCTTATCCCGACCCATCAGTTTCTGCCTCTTTCTTTCTATTCTCCTCCGCACCCTGACGGGGGGAGTGGCAGCTGTGTGGTGCTTTTGTTGCCAGCGGCAGCCGAACCAAAACACTGTGCAGCACAAAATACTATGAGTTTTGGTAGAGGTTTTACATGGATGAAGAGCAGAGGCACTGCTTGCCTGAAGCATTGTTGCTGGCTTCTGATATATTAACTGCCTACTGCCAGTGCTTGAAAATTTTGTCATTAATAAACATTTCTGTAAGAGTAGGAGGTGGATCTAATCTGTGTTAAAAAACAGTTTTAAACGTAAGTTATTCAAACATATATGATTCATATCACAAAATGAAGTACTTGGAAATTGGTACTGAGCTTGTTTGCCTGGTATCATACTTCTAAATTTCAGTTTCAGAAGTGTTGAGTGCATACTGCTTCAACTGAAGGCAGGGTGGATTGTGTTTGAACATAGAACACTAGGCTGGAAAAATCAGATCGCTGTTAATAAAATAGTAAAAATTTTAGTATTTTTATTTTCTACTTTGTATTTGAAGTGTTTATCTGTAAAATAGGAACCATAACAATGATTTTTTCTTTAATATAATTTTGTGAAGATAAGTTAGTTAATATTCATGTAATATCCAGATAACACGTGGAGAGTCAGTATAAAAAAACAAACACAAAACATATCTTGAAACAGTGTCTGTGTAATTTGAAGCTATTAACTCCTGGAAACTCATCTTAAACAACTAGAATTAAAAAAAAAAAAGGTATGTATACAGCAAGAATACGTAGCATCTGTTCCCTATATCCTTTAAAGTAAATGTCCTACCCAAAGCTAGAGAATGATCATAAGGTTACAGACTGTAATAGTGACATGCATATATATAAATGAAAAGAAATTTAAAAGTAGACGTAAATTCTATCATTTCCTAACTTCTGAATTCTTTTCAGCCTAATGAACTTCTTGTTTTTTTTAGTGTTGATCTATTCTTTTCAATTATTTTCTAAGTACCTAGTAAGGTTCATGAGAAAGCAAACGGAAAATCCCAGGTGTTCTGCCATTGAGGCTATGACTGAAAATATGTTCTGTCAGTCATACTTAAAATTTTATATCTACACAGATATCTGTTCAACCAGAGTGGTAGATTTCCTCCACTTTTTGGTCAGCTTAGTGAAAGAAAATGCATAATTGAGAGAGAGAGATGACACTCACCTGGAGTCCTGCCTCCAGCTCTGGAGCCCTCAGCACAGGAAATACATGGAGCTGTTGGAGCAGGTCCAAAGAAGAGCCACAAAAGTGATCCAAGGGCTGGAGCACCTCTCCTCTGATGAAAGGCTGAGAGAGTGGTAGCTGTTCAGCCTGGAGAAAAGAAGGCTCTGGAGACACCGTATAGTGACCAGAATGGGCGTGTAGGAATAGGACAAGGAGTAATGGTTTTAAACTAAGGGAGGGTAGATTTTGACTGGATATAAGGAAGAAATTTTTTACAGTGAGGGTGATGAGGCACTGGGACGGGTTGCTCAGAGGGGTAGTGGAGGCCCTATCCCTGGAAACATTCAAGGTCAGGTTGAATGGGGCTCTGAGCAACCTGGTCTGGTTGAAGATGTCCCTGCTCACTGCAGGGGGTTTGGGCTAGATGGCCTCTAAAGGTTCCTTCCAACACAAAGCATTCTATGATTCTATGATCTCCATCCTTGTTCTACCCATCCCTAAAAATTATAGTCTGTTTCTAGTGCTTCTCCAGTAGACAATATAAGATAGTTCTTTATCCAATTCTTGTCAATCTTTCTCTTCCTCCAAGCTTCCATCTTAATTTCCCTTACTTCCTCTTTACATCTCCCCTAATTCACTATCATCCTTCTTCCATTCTTCAGTCCGTGATCTCCTCCTTCTCTGTGTCTCACTAGTTGATTCCAGTTGATTTTTATATATTTTTCTTTCCAGTTTCTTTTCTTGATTGATACGTATGTTCTCCTTGCATCACATTTTATTCTGAACGTAGCCCATGTCTCTGATACATCCATCCTTTTGATGTCACTTCTAATAGCTTCCCAGGTCTTTCTCTTTCTCTCGTTTGCTTCACTGGCTCTTAGCCTCCAATCCCTCCCTTCCTACTCCTTGTCTCACTGCATAGTCTGTCATGACTGCTCTTCCCCTGGGCTCTTAAGCCCAGTACTTTTGTGTCAAATATTTTTTCTCTCTTTTCTCCAGTTATAGCCTTCCTACCCAGTCAAACGCAGCTCATACCTTTATTTTCATACTTGAACCTCTGCCTTTAACTTTCACAATGTCAGAACACCACAGAGCTTTGCCAAGATATCTAAGATGTTCCCAGATCTCCTCTTCTCAATTTCCTACAGCCCCATGCAGCTGCTGCCACTCCATCAGTGAGACACTTGGAGTGGCAGGAAGAGCTAGCAGTAGTAACAGTAGGTTGCAGTGAAGGTTGAAAGCAGCAGATATGCAGGAGTCACGGAGGCAGCTGGGGAAGGAGGATATGGATTTCTGTAGGAGATTTACAATGATAGCCATTAGGACTTAAGTATATTTTCCAAAGTGATGTTGAAGTAAATTCTGAATGATATTGCTGGGTTTTGTTCCACTTGTTTTCTTATATCAATGTCTGTTTTTGGTTCAAAAGATTTCTTTTGCTTGATTTTTTTCTGAACACCATTTAGTTCACTGAAGGGCTTAAACTATGCCTTTGGGCTCTGGGCATTGTTAATTGTTACAACATAAGCAACAATTATGACTGATGAATTTTCTCTGTGCCCTCCCCAGAAATTTTCGGTATTTCCACATCATTCTGTGTAATTCGGCAGCCTGAATGTCCCATATTTCACGCCATTTTAAAGCCATTTTAAACCTCTCTTTGGAGGTTCATATATGCTACATGTTTTAATCACTGCTAAAAAAATGTCAGTGAGTTCTCTGGTAATCAGAACAAAATTCAACCTGTTATGCTCAAAATCTTGTTACAGGTAAAAGCCCCACACTTTATGTAACTAGCCAAGAATTTACTGTTAGTATAGCTGAAATGTTAGCAGTTTCATAAAAGAATTGCTAGTCCAGATTAAATGGTTATAGGAAAAAAAGGAAGAAAACAGAAGACTAAATGAAAACTACTATACAGAAAAACAGTATGGTTAGAATTGCTATACACACACTTCCCGTTATCCAGCCTTTTCCCTGGTGCTACAGTCATGCTTCCTTTGCTCCTTGAAAACCCAAGATCAGTGTTTTCAATTTGGTGTTTTTGTACTGGGGGAGATGCTGCAGGTTACCAGCAGCTGGAGTCATTCAACAGGAAGAGTCTGATATTGACAATTTCTCCTCACTCTAGGATCCATTTAGGGTCATTTTTTCTTGCTAACACATTTTTGCACCCTGCTGTTGGTCAAGTTCAAGTTACACATGATTCTACTATATATACTCCATTTTACATGTAGTTACTATTTCATTTTTCTTACTTAAGTTTGAAGAAACATTTTTGCCGAACTCCAAGTTATGATTTTTTTAACTGACCACTGGTGAGTTGTGTATAGCTTTAGACGGTGCATAGGTTGTCACTCTCTTACAAGACCGTGCCTCTGCTCCTCCACACTGCATCCTGCATCCCACTTCTCAAGGCCTCTGCTGCTACACCAGGCCTGTTTTTGTCTACAAGTTGCCATGCTAGAGTCCCACATATCTTATTCCACACAGAATAATTACTTGTTACAAGTACCTATATAAAGCCATTATTGTGACATAGAAAGATAATAGAAAATTACTAAGAAAATTCAGAGTAAAACAGGTATATCCACCTGACCAGAAGGAAAAAAATCTATTAAAGCTAAACAGAGTAAAACAAAGCTGCAGGCAGGTCAAAAAATGTTGAGACAGCACAAACCTGACAAACCTTGGTCTCGAGGACTTTCAAACTCTATACAAAGTCTGTGACCTGTTACTAGCAAAGGTAATACTGTATTACTGAGGTACAGAGTTACACATCATATGGCAAATATTTTCTGTTTAGAATTGCAGTACGAAGGAGATCAATTTGGAGTTCTGTCTGAATGGCATATTATATTTAGGACTCACGTGCTATTCTTCAGGTGTCCTAGGATATTTAAAATTATATAATGCCTAAGAGGTTATGGAAGATGACTTAAGTGCTCTTGACCATTGGTCTTTTGGTTTTAACCAGCTTGTGTTGCAGTAACAATATCATTTTTTCTTCAATAGGTTGAAAAGAAAATTAAAGCCACGTTGATTGTGCTTCTTTAAAAGTCAAATCCCATTTTAAATTTAAAGAGTATTTCAGTAATTTAATTCATTTAGTTAGGCATGTAACTGAATGTCACTGTGCTTATAAGCAACTCACACCATTTTAAAGCCAGTCTCTTTGGAGGTTCATATATGACCCTAAACAATTGATTTACTGGACAATCCTTGGTTATTGATTTTCATCCTAGTTTTTGTTTTTTAATTTTCAATTTTTTTTTAAATAATCCCCCAAGTGAAAGAATGTAAAAAATGACATTTTGAGTAGAAATAAAGTTGCTTAATTAAGAATTATAATTTGTTAATAGAATGTGAACAGACACCAACATTTTTCAGTGTCTGTAATGTAGAACCTAGTTTTACTTCTTTTGATGGGTGGCATTTCTTAGAAATATTGACTTCGATAAAGTTCATCTAATGCTGCACATTTAAAGGAAGTGTCACAGGAGTCTGATCAACTCTGTGATCTTTTCACAGGCATTGAACAGAAACATCCATTTTTAGGTGGTAGTTGATATCATAGGTGCATCTTAGGGTGACAAAATATACATTAAAACATAGAGAGCTAGATATTGAAAGGTGAAAGAAGGAAATCACGGATTTGTGAAAGAAGCAAATAACGTGAAAAATATTTATAGATGTAAACCAAATTCTGTAATTATGCCCATGTGAAATACAACCACAACTTCTACTGGATAATTGTATATAGAAAATGATATGAACATAACAGTATGCATAAGACACATTTCAACACGTTGTAGGAAGTTAGTCTTGTAGCAGTAGTTGCAATCTCAGAGTCCTTAATACTGTTGTTTAGTTATCAGTGGAGTTCAACCCTGTCTTCACGGTGGAGAGTGTTCATAGCCTTTCTGCAGTGGTGGAGGTGTAACAAGGTTTATTTTCTGGAAGCCGTGGTCCTACCATGCTTCTTTTAAAAAGATATTAATATCTGTAAGCTTGACATGGTGCACTGCAGCAAATACGCAGTGACTTGTACGTCAGTGTGAAGTCAAGATAATTTTTTTCACATTGCTTTTAACCGGTGATAAAAGGTCACAAGTAGATTTGCGTTAGGCTCCACATATATGTCAAACTGTTCTGTACTTTTGCTTGACCTGGATCCAGTCTGGGTAGTTATATTCCATCCTTACATACAGATATTGCAACCTTGTTTTAGAAAGTCATTTTTACTCATTTTTTGAGACAGTTATAGATTTCATACTTTTTTTTTACTTCTTCAGCACATGTCTAAATATTTCATCTATACGTCACAAGTGTTTCATGACCGTACTAGTCAGGAAGACCTGTCTGGGAACAATATTTGTAATAGTAGTAATGGTAGTGATGTAGGTTTAGCAAGGTTTACTTTCATTTCAAAACTTAGGTTTAAAAAAGTGCATTCTATCTTACTTTAGATGTACTGTAAATTCAGCATGTAAGAAGCTACGCTCACCTAAGTTACATACCTTTTGCTAAATAGTTAATACAGTTGTCATGTAATATGTTTGTGGGAACATGTACATAAAAAATACATTAATTTTAATCAGAAAAAAATGCATCCAATGAATTAATCTATTGTACTCTGCTATGTAAATTTTTACCATATTTGGCAACACGTTTAATTTTTTACTTAGATGTCTGGATTTTTTAACAAAATGGTTCATAATTGATTTTGTATGTTGTGAAGCAGAAACAACAGTTTTATATTTATAGATTTATCAAATTTGAAGTAGACTGTTTATTAAGAGTGAACTTGCTAAACAAACTATATGTTTCCTGATTGCAGCTTCTGCATGTACAGTAGCATAAACTTGTTCATGATTATAAACTATGATTTTGAACTTTGTGATATTTCTTCATAAGAAGTCTGCAACTTCACTGTTTGTAATAATGTCCCTTTTTTTTGAATTTAGCTCCCTATTGCAGCTTAAACAGTGTCTTGAGGAATGGTGGAATTGTAAATAAAACAGGTGGTCCTGCTGGAAGTAAAGTTCGCTATTACTGCAAACCTGGGTATAGAATGATTGGTCACAACAATTCGACATGTAGGCGTCACCAAAATGGCATGTATCAGTGGGATTCTCCTGTGCCAATCTGCCAAGGTAAGATATTGTTTTCTTGTTGAGTATGCTTCTATAATTTCATAGCAAAAAATACCTTACGAAATAAAGACCCAGCACTGTCAGTACTGCTGTATGCCAAGAGACACACTGACATCATGAGTTTATCCAAATATATATTGACTTGTGTACTTAACGTGTGCAGAATCTGAAGTATTAAGTAAAGCAGTCAAATACAGACCAAATGAAAAATATGTTTTCAGTACTTTTTGTTTAGTAAAATACATATCTCTAAACAGTCCACAACTCATAGTAATGTTGTATTACAGAACATTTTTAAAAAATTATGTATATTTGAGGCATTAATTTGTTTATTCTAGAAAATCACTTGATAAGCAGTGCTTTAATGACATAATTTGTAACTTCTGATTTTTTGTGTGTCCTGGAGTTAGCCAGGGTCTACTTTAGCTTGTTCCAGACATCTGTTAAGAGCAGCTACTATTTGTCAACTCTTTAGAATTGTCCCTGTTTGAAAAGCCAGACACAAACTACAGAGAAGAGGAGTAACATAGAGTAGTACAAAGCAGTTAAACATAATGCTTTTGCACACATTATTCAGTAAACAGTTAGTGGAGACTAAGGAGTTGTATATCAGATATGATCGGGAACGTAGGGGAGAAGAGAAAGACTACAAATTCTATCCATATCATATATGGCCTATTCTAACAGGTTTTCATGTCTGTTTCTGGTCTGCTTTGTTTATAGGAAGAAAAGGTGATAACATCCGTATTTCAGACTTGTTGGAACTTCTTTGATTGAAACGTGTTTATTTATTCCTAACATTAACAGCAGTGCTTCATGTCTTCTTCAAGACAAGTATTTTCACAGAATCACAGAATGGTAGGGGTTGGAAGGGACCTCTGTGGGTCACCTAGTCCAACCCTCCTGCTGAAGCAGGGTCACCAACAGCAGGCTGCACAGGACTGCATCCAGGCGGATCTTGAATATCTCCAGAGAAGGAGACTCCACAGCCTCGCTGGGCAGCCTGTTCCAGGGTTCCGTCACCCTCAGAGGGAAGAAGTTCTTCCTCGTGTTCAGACGGAACTTCCTATGCTTCAGTATGTGCCCATTGCCCCTTTTCCTGTCACTGGGCACCACTGAAAAGAGTTTGGCCCCATCCTCCTGACACCCACCCTTGACATATTTGTAAGCATTTATTAGGTCCCCTCGCAGCCTTCTCTTCTTCAGGCTGAACAAGCCCAGTTCCCTTAACCTGTCCTCGTAGGGGAGATGCTCCAGTCCCCTCACCATCCTCATAGCCCTCTGCTGGACTCTCTCCAACAGCTTTTCATCTTTCTTGAAGTGGGGAGCCCAGAACTGGACACAATACTCCAGATGGGGCCTCACTAGGGCAGTGTAGAGGGGAAGGAGAACCTCTCTCGACCTACTGGCCACACTCCTCCTAATGCATCCCAGGATCCCATTGGCTTTCTTGGCAGCCAGGGCACACTGCTGACTCATGGTCAACTTGTTATCCACTAGTACACCCAGGTCCCTCTCTGCAGAGCTGCTCTCCAGCAGATCCGCCCCAAGCCTCTACTGATACATGGAGTTGTTCCTGCCCAGGTGCAGGACCCTGCATTTGTCCTTGTTGAACCTCATCAGGTTCCTCTCTGCCCAACTTTCCAGCCTGTCCAGGTCATGCTGAAAGGCAGCATAGCCTTCTGGTGTATCTGCCACACCTCCCAGTCTGGTGTCATCAGCAAACTTGCTGAGGGTACATTCTAACTCTTCATCCAGGTCCTTTGCTAAAGGTTCCATCAGATTCAGATTATTTCTAAAAAGAACATAAGATGGAAGTTCTATTTTGCACTTTAAAAAAAAAAAGAAAAAAGCCATCTGAGATTTGGCATTATGCTTTCTCTTCTGTTGAGGGTGTGTTATATGCAAAGAGAGTAAAAAGCTGCAGAAATGTGGCTAAAGTTGAAGATCTTGAAGGAGTGTGGTTCATATCTTTTATACAGAGTAATTAGGTAGCTAAATATTTCTTCAGGATGAGCATTCTCATGCCTAGATGGGCCATGTGGCTACACTCCTGCCAGTCCAGGGAGCAGCTCTGTCTGCCAGTGTGCCTCAAGCAGGATCTGTGTATCTGTGCTTCCAGGCTTGAGGATGTTTTCTATTTCCATATGCCATGATGTGTTATGGCATATGATGCTGTTTGACCTTCCCGAAGGTCACCAAATCATCTGTTCGTGGGCTGGGCATGAGGTAAGTTTAGGGACAAGAGCTGCTGTTGAGCTTAGTTGAAATGAATTTTAGGAGCAGTAGCTGGTGCTGGCATAGGAACTAAAATCTCAGAGACACTTTGCACTGAAGAACCTGTAATGATGACTGGGCCCACAGCTTGGACAGAAGATCAGGAAAGCGGAGGATGCCATTCTGTTCAAGATTAAGACTAAATTTAAGCATTTGTATGTGAGCTAGACTTTTGATTTAATTGCTTCAACATAGAAGTCTAGTGTCATTTGAGGCACCCTGAGGTACTTGACCTGTCCTCCATCTACCAGTCCATAAAGGCACCAGGTCCTGTGTTATATCCACAATACTTGTCAGAGGTCTTGGAGGCCTAAGAATGTCTCAGGTAGCTTCAGACAATGGGAAAGGAAGCAAGTCAAGCCCCATCTACCTAAACTCTTTTGTGGTTAACCTAGTCAATACAGACAGTGAAACTCTGGGAATTATTCTGCTGACTAGGCCAGTAGATGTCTTTTTTTTAAAAGGCACTGAAATTTTGACATCTTACTGTGGAGCTCAGGTACTTTGAGTGTGTGAGGATAGAGACAATCTTCCGTGTGTGCTTGTTAGGCTGGAGGAGTTGGGGCTATAAACTTTAGGAGCCCTTACATCATACTTTTCTCCAAAGTTTAAGATCTCATCATTCCTCATCTGTCAAGAATTGTATGCAAATTTGTCCCATATCTTTCTACTGCTTATCCATCTGGATGATAGCAACCTGCTACCACTGCTACCACTATTATTTGACTAAATAGCAGAGGTCTGTATGACGAAAATAGGATGTTCCAGCATTTCAGTATTCTTAGAAATATAGTGTGATCCTTTTTTTTCTTCGCTTCTCTACTTTTTTAAGAATAGTATAATTTTAAGTGGTTTTCTTTTACATTTCTGATTTTTGCATTTTATGTTCACATTTTAATACAAGAAAAGGCTTGTCATTTTACCACTCTAACTTTGAAAACTATATCTAAACATAATGAGGTGTGTAAAGAGTTTGAATGATAGGGAGAATAGTTCTTGGGACAATTTTAGAAAAAAGTCCCCAGTTCTAAGGGCAGAATGGAATAATTCATAGAAAGTGGGAGAAAAAATGTGCAGACATGTGCAGGACTTGACATGATGTCCCAGGACTTGATTGAGGATAACCAGGTGACAGAGTCCCAGAAAGTAATAAATTATAAACAAAAATAAAGCAGACTCGAGAAATTCATAAAATACTTCAGACATTTTGTCTTTCCTTGCTATTTTATCACTATGTGAAAAAAATACCAGTGAAATTTTAGCAATACAGCAAGTTCACAAGTACGTTTTTTCTTTAATTTTAAGCCATATTTATAATTTCCACAATATATGTGGCTGTGGGTATGTAGACTGCTGTTAGCAGTAGGGAAAAAAAGATTTGGGAGATTAAAAGTGAGTTTAATCTTTACTAGAAATTTCTTATGTAGAATTCCACAATTTTAATATGTCATTTTCACAACTCTGACACAATTCTTCCAACTTGTATGTCTGGATGAATCATATATTTCTCAATAAACTCTGAAATGGAAAGTGTGTTTCTAAATTTATTAAATATCTTATCAAAATTCATGCAGTCTCTTTGAAAATTAACTGAAATTACACGTTTGGTTCAGCTGATGGATTTCAGTATAGGATGTTTCCAAATAAAAAGGCCTTTGATTAAGTCTGAAATTTCAGTAAAACCAGTCTTGCAGGGTTACATTTGTAACTAATAACTTGACTGTGTCAGAACTAATGTTTGATGTAAAATTCAATTGTATTATCAAAAAAGGAGGGTTTTCTGCACATTTAATATAAAAATATCAATTTTAATATGAACGTATCTTTAATATGGATCTGGTAGGGTCAGAAGCTAGTTTTCAATTCCAGTCTTATCACGTGTGGAAGCATGCAATAATGTCCTGGACAATATGTAAAGAACTTGACTCCTATCTACGAAATTAGAACTTACTGTTATTGCTTTTATTTCATTGTGAAGCAAAAAGATAAACATGAGTCATGCTACATTCAAAATATTTACAAGCAGAGAAAATAGCAATTCTAGTACAATAGAAGTAGATAGCTGCAGAGAGAAAATGTATAGGCTTCAGTAATGATCCTGGCAACTACGTATGTCATCTTAGCCACTGCTTAGCTCATGTCCAGATCCCCATGCTAGGATGGAGAGAGTAGGAGAAGAAGGCTGAGGCTCCGAGATGAGCAGATGAGAAGAGAAAATAGGATAAAATTTTGTCAAGAATAGCAATGAGAATCAAAAACTGTAATCAAGTAAGAGTTGTCAGGGTGAATACAGATTAGGAGTGCTGGGTTGCAGGTATCTGGAGGCTGAGACCTGGTGGCAGCAAGAGTGTAACAGAGTGGCTGTGTCCCTCTGAGAGGCATAAGCAAATATCCCTCTTTAACCCACCTATTTTTCATATACAGGAAAGCCTTTGGCATCATTCTTCCTGATTTTCTCACACTCATTATTAAAACAGTTAAAAATAATTTAAAGAGTCTTGAAGAATACTTTGCTGCTCTTCACCATTTGAATAACTCCATAGGAGGTTTGTAGAAGAAAACCGAAGGTACCTACTTTAAGGAAGAAGTTCTGTTGTCTGGGTCATGGGTACTTGGAAAAGCTCAAAACCTATGACAGAGTTACGATAAAAATACAGCTGATGCCAGCATTTCCTGCTTAAAATCCTGATTCCCAGTACTGTCATTATTGATATCTCTGTCCTTGCAGAAGTGGCTAGAACCGTGTTGTGGAGCTAAAGATACTTCTACTTTTTGCTGTGCCGAACAAAGGTTGTTCCAGAACCATAACTGGGTTCCATGTCTGCCCTGGGCTAGAAGACTGATTAAATGTTTTTAGGGAACTGGCTTGAAAACCTCCATTTGCAATTTGTCCAAGAGCCATGAGTCTGGGATGACCAGCCTGCTTCTTCATAAAATTGGCTGGTTTGTCTGTTTGGGCCTTTTACCTTTTTGATAAACGTTGTTATGCAAAAAACTTTTAGTACCCGGTCTTAAAATAAAAATGTGAGGTAGGTAGCACAGTTTAGAAGTTCCAAATCGCAGTTTCCTTTTATAACATATTATAAATATATGATCATATTTCAAAATATATTAACAGTAAAAGAAATATAGAACTTCAGACTAAAAAAAGCAGAAGTTTGAGGGGAAACCTGGAAACAGTCCCCTAATATGCTAAAAGTAGCTCCAAAGAGGAATTAAATAGTTATTTATGTCCTTTCTAGATAGAGGAATTACAGCTAAGTTTACTTCAACAGGATCTTAAGTTAGACTTTTCTTTTTTCCTTCTTTTCTCAGAGGGGCTAGTGAAACACTGGAATAGATTGCCTGTGGAGAATGGATTTTTTGTCATTGGAGGTCTTTCAGGAACAAAGTAGATAAACCTTGGTCAAGTATAATTTTGGCTTGTGACAGGAGAATAGACTAGATGACCATTCATGAACATTTTTACACTTACAGCCCTAGACCACACAGCCCTGTTTTTGGTTTCTTTGTTACTCCTGTAAGTATCCAAGTCTGAGAACTAGGATTTCTGTGACACGACTCTCCCCAACATTTTCAATTAGACATCATAGACATAAGCCACTCAGCAAGTTTTTTTGTTATGAATCACACTTTAAGGGACTTCTCTGTTGCTATCTTTAATTTTAGGGTATTTAAATGCTTTTCTCAGCATTATGTTCAATGCCAGAAACAGTTCATTAAATGATGAATGCTTGTGCATTAAATTTAGGGATTTTCCAGTGTATGGAAATAAACTCAATGTCTGACTGTAATGCAGTTTCCAGCCTCTTTTCTCTATGCCGTGACGTTGCATGCTTTAAACATCAATAATACATAAGTATCTTAAAGGTACATAGATGTATAGATATTTTGAAGGATTGCCATGAGCTTTAAATTGGTTTTCATAAGAAATTATTAACTGATTTTCATAAGAAATAAATTCCAGTGACACATGTGGAACATTAAAGAGCAACTAAAACTGCATCTCAGTTTCTGTGTGGTAAAAGGCTTTCCACTTGTGTTGATTACCTGTTCTCTGGAAGAAATATATTTTTCTGCTGTGCAAGATAACAGAGACAATGAAGACTGATGTATGTATTTTTCACTCTGAATGCACATATCCTAGCTGCAACCTGGCATTCTCATATAATCATTGACCTAAGAGACGTTTGACAATTCCTTAAGTCAGAAGATTTCCTGACACTCTTCTTTATAATTTTACAATCATATGGAAAGCTGGGAGCTGCAAAATACTTGGTTGTGGGACAACAGTGACATTGTTTCCTCTGTTCACAGACGACATGCCACTTCAGGCTTTAAACTAAGAGAAGGCAGATTTAGATTAGATATTAGGAAGATATTCTTCACCATGAGGGTGGTGAGGCACCGGAACTGGTTGCCCAGAGAAACTGTGGATGCCTCCTCCCTGGAAGTGTTCAAGGCCAGGTTGGATGGAGCTCTGAGCAACCTGGTCTAGCGGAAGAAGTCCCTGCTCATGGCAGGAGGCTTGGAACTAGATGATCTTTAAGGTTCTTTCCAACCGAAAACATTCTATGATTCAGTCAGTTTACTTCAGGTAACTTTACTTCAGATATCAAAGCAGTTGCTGTTTAGTGAAACTGGCTGCACTAAATGTTTTCTTTGGACACTACTGTTCTAAAAGCCTTTAGCAGCCTCAAGAAATTAGAAGCAGCAGGAATATTTCTTTCCAGTCCCAGTTTCTAGGGGAGAAGGAAACAACAAATAAACAGATAAACTATAACAGGAACAGTGCCAGAATGCCAAAACTGCTTTTATGATTAGTAGCTAAAGCAGCAGTGAGAATAACCTCATGGTGTAGCAGTACAAGGTTCAGCAGCAGCTGAGGAAAGAAGAGAGACAGTAGAGGACTGAAGTACAACATTAAGAATAAAAGTGGTGAAGTGTGACAGGTAAGCATAGACTTGGGAGGTGCTTTAGTACACTGGACATTGCATCAGACCTGACATAACTGATAGACCCACCCGGGTGTGACCCGGGTGTTGTACATCTTTTATTCTTTACACTAATTTACGCATAAGAGCTACTCAGTCTTGAACTTTTCAGTAGTTTCTAGAAAGGTTATTGCTAGAGGTGAAGAGCAAATGCTAACAGAGGTATTTGCTTCTAACGTCAACTAAACAGACCTGATTTTTCCTTTGTTTTCAAAGGACATAATGAATTCTTCCTCCTCCGTATAAACAACTGAGTTATTTGAAGTTAATTCATGTTTGAAGTATTTAGAGGGAACTAAAACAAAGTCCGCCTGTATTTACAGATGTACACATACATGGATGGGTGGATAGACTGATAATTATGAATTTTGGTTTTATACAATTAAATGTAGCACACAACACAGAGACTGTTGTTTTCATATTAGAAAGGAGACCTGAAAAAGAAATTAACAAGTTAAATCTTAACCCAATTACATTCTACATCAAGCATTCAGATGCATTCCCACAAGGCAGAAAAGAACTGAGAGGCTTGTTAGGACAAGTTAGGGACATAGTGCAAGGCTCTGGAGACACTGAAACATTTCACGGTAAGCATGATTGGAAATGGAGAATGTACAGGCATTTTTATGATGTAGTAAAACAGTTTAACAGTTTAACTTTCTGTTAATTCAACATGTAAACAAACACTTTGCAAATGTAAAATTCTGCTTAGCTGATAGAGGGTCAGAACTGATTCTAGTTGGAGGTAAAGGATTAAATTGGCTATTAGGGGAGCAGAAAGCCCATCGAACAAGATGGAGCTCGGCTTCCTATTTTGAGTACACCAGAGCGCTGAAAATACATCATTCCTGCTGTGGTGACCTTATGGGGAATGACTGCTAATACAAAGACCTGCTCCCAGAAGCAGCAAAACTTGTGTTTATCCTTCCCCGACTCCACTTTCTCTAACACCATTAAAAGCAGGAAGTGTGGGTCTCCACAACCCCTTGGTTATTACCTCCCTCTCCCTTCTCTGTCCCACTGTTACTCCTTCTAGTGGCAAGAGGCTTGGCCCTTACCCACTGAGAGAGAATCACTCAATTTTGAGAACACAAGAGCAGCACAGGTTAGGGTGTAAAAAAGCACCAATAAGTTGTGTTTCAAAGGAAGCAGCTTATTTTAGAACATTCCTACAGTTCTATTAGCAATTTGGCAGATTCCAGATGGAAGCAAATGACTGAAATAAGCTAACCATTCATCACTTTATAATGCTTACCTCTCCTCATTATAATTGTATGCAAAGTACTTGTTGTATTTAATTTAAATACATCAAATGTGACAACTTGGGAATACTGAAAACGAGTTTGAGAACTGTGTTTATGGTACCGTGACAATGTGTTGTGAAATTAATCATTTGCATTGAATTGGGTAAATGATAATAAAGTTTAGATTTAAAAAGAAAAAATACTCATTTTCACCTTTGTTTAACAGATTTCAGGCAAAGGTTATAATTTCTTTTTTTGAAATATATAGACTTTATTAAAATAATAAAATTTCACAGTGTCACAGGGAAAGCAACAAATACCCAAAGGACTTTTTAACTGTTAAAGTGTTGAGCTTCTTCTTACAATTGAGTGTATATACAGAAAAGACATTTTCCTTTGAAAAACTCCACTCTTTATTGGTAAATATTTAAAAATGAAACCTTCAAAGCTGTGTTTTATTCAATGTATTTACTGAGGAGCAATAAACTGGATATCAAACTCAAAGCAGCTAGTGATTCTGCACGCACATGCAATGGTTTATATGAACACTTTAAATAGATTCATTGTAATAGTGTGATGGATTCTCTGCTCCAAGTTGCTGTTTTACAGAAATTAATATAATTTGAGAGAAAATAATGCTATGACTTTCCCTTCAGAAGTGCCATGGAGCAAATATAAACTCTTTACCAGCATTAGCGACTTATTCATGCACCTAGAGTTAATCTCTGTGCATAAATAACTATTTTAAAATAAAGCATAACATTAAAAGAAATTTAAAAAAAATGGATACTGAAAAGTTGCCTTTCTTCTCTTCATTATCAAAATCAAGGGAGCTGAGAAGTTTGACGGCAGAAGGCAGTGCTGCCCTGGACACCTTCCATAAAAGTGACTGACATAGACATCTTTGCAATTATACTCTGCCCTAAAATTGTATAGTATGTGATACTGTTAAAAGAACTGTACTGAGCTGTGATAAAGAAATTAAATAAATAAGCCATAAAAAATAGATGCTACTCAAACTTCGCAAAGTTGACAGCAAATTAAACTTTGTGAACTTGAAAGAATAACTGCTCATCTGGAGAGAAATTCTGAAGGAGCAAAAAAAAAAGGGGGAAATAATTCAGTAAGTAATTTCCTTCATGGTGTGGAAAATGAGTAAGCCTGAATACACATAATATTTAGCATTCTGAAGTGAATTACTCAAGTATGGAAATAAGTGTTTAAATATCTGAATAATGTCCTTAACTTCAGTGGAACTCTTCCTTGTCTAGTCATATATGTAGGTGCTTTTCTCATCAGACAAAGATGTTAAACTGAATTCTTACATAACATTTGTTTATATGTATAGAAGTTTCGTTTATGGTAGTGCAGGAATGAAAGAAGTCCTAAGAGAATGGAAGCAGACTATTAGAAAGCGTTTAAGAGTTTTCCAGTCCATTGCTTTTTGGACCAAATCACTTCAGACACTTTCTTGATTTTTTCCCTAGCAAATAAACTATTGCCCTTAGCCTATGTTGAAATTTCTGTCACTACAGTGACTAGATGATTAAACAAAATAAGGATTTATAAAATGTCTGTCTATATTAGATGCACTTTAAAGTGTTTATCAATGTTTTAAATACTGTTGCATTCACGTAAATTTGATGGAAAATTTATTTCATTTGTGAGGAATGGGATATGTCAAAATTACTAACCTACGTTTCTTATTTCAGTACAGGGAGAATATTTAAAAAAATATTACTAAATGCCAATTCTTTTTTTTTTTTTTCATTCATTTCTTTTCAGCCGTATCTTGTGGTATTCCTGAATCTCCTGGGAATGGTTCAGTTATAGGTAATGAATTCACTTTGGGCAGTAGATTGATATATGAATGTAATGAGGGCTTCAAGCTAGAATCTACTCAACAAGCAACAGCAGTGTGTCAAGAAGATGGATTATGGAGCAACAAAGGGAGGCTACCTGTTTGCAAATGTAAGTGGGCTTGTATTTTTCAAGCATGTTTCCCTTGAACTTTCTCAGGAAAAAACTTCACTGGTGATGTTTAGGCTTTATGTATATGTATCCCCTGAAATGGCCATTCAGGAACATACAATCACACAGAATTTAGTAAAGTAGGAGAGGCCTATAAATTTGTTTAATTAAAAACTCCTTGTTTATCTTCTTCAAAAATGCAACTTAAAATTATTATATAGTTCAGTTTCATGTATATTTTCTTGTTATGAAAAATGTACTCTTCTCCATTTTCACAGTATAAAGTTACAACTACAGATTTTCAACTATTTACATATAGCTTCTAAAGTAATAAAAGCAAAAACTATTTTGTAGAGTACTGCTTGTGTAGATAATTAAGCTGGATAGGAGTTCTTTAGTCTCCATTTTTGCCTCCTGTCAGAACTAGCCAGTGTAATGCAGACATGGACGTACGTTTTGGGCTGGTAATTCTCTATATTGTCCTCTGGACAATCTCCAGTTGATCTACACGTTTCTTGAAGGACAGTGCCTAGAAGTGAACACAGCAATTCCACAGAATACAGAAGAAGGATTATTCAAAACCAGCTGCGATCACACAGACATGCTCTGAATTCAGAGCCATGTGCGGAGGGATGGCAGTGCTCCAGTGTATTGAACTGCACTTCATTCTCTCAGAAATAATGACAAGGTCCAAAGAACATAACTTGAATGATTAATCATCGGAAATATCAACTAATTTTTTGGAGGGAAGAGGCCAGTTAAACTAGCTGGGGATTAAAAATACTGAATTAATAACACTGTATCTGCAGTGGAAAAATATAAAAAAAAAGCTGTGTTGTTGATATGATCAAACTTAAGCTGACAATGACTACTCTATGAAACAAAGCTTAATTATTAATATTTAGCACAACTTTCAACATTAGAAAGTTTTAATATTTATAATAGCCTAAGGTAATATAGATAACACTTTTTAATCTTTTTTTAAATTTTCTAAAAATTTATTCAGTTTTAAATAGAATCCCATTGCTTCTAAATGCTGAAGTGCTAAACTAAAATGCTAGTGATCTACATGACAATATTAAAGTCAATATTTTCAAAATGGATTGCTATTCAGAGGCAGGAATGCTTTACCCAAGATTTCTTACTTGCAAAGTGCAGAAAAGCTTAGACAATCTGCATAACAACTTGTTTTTGCAGTATTACTGCTGTGAGGATAAATGTAGGTAGTCTCCAGAGACAGAAACATCTCAGACTTGATGAGCAGCAAACACAGCACAGAAAGGTAAATGGTAAATAAATGAGTTCATTTTATCCCGAGGTCTATTAAAATGAATGTTGAAATCAGTGCAGTTTGTTTTGCAAAGTATCTCTGATAATATAATGCCAGAGGCAGAGGTTTGAAACTCCTTTCTTTACATTAGAAGTATTTAAATCGGATCTGAATTGTGAGAAATATGGTTCATGCTGGTCATACAGCAAGACACAGAGGAGCGTGGACATTAGGCTATTGAACTTAGCTACATGAAATATCAATCAACAGATACCTATTAAGAAAGCTTAACTGAATGACAAATAACTAACTTGCTTCAGTTATTCTACATAGAGATCTCTAGCACTTGATGAAAGGGACTAGAGATGTCTATCTGTATTGCTGTTTGGAAGCCTCTGTCAATACTTTATATATGTCAATGCTTTGGCAATACTTTATATCAGGCCAATGCTCTCTTTAGAGAGTGGCCATGTAGTAGTAACTTTACGTATGAACGCAGGACGCTGTGTAAAGTATGCAAAAGCTTTCTATTGAAATCTGTAAATTAGTACGTTACTGGTGGTCAGAGAAGTGAGTGTAGTATACAGTTCCAGAAAACATCGCATCCAAAAGGTGTAGAAGTATCAAAGAAATCTGAATAAATCTAAGAACTTTGGTCTCAATCTATAGGTGAGCGTAAAATGGTGCTTGCATGATTCTTTCCTTACTGTATGCCACATAAACTGCCTCCAACACCTTTTACCACAGCTAGTATCATTTGGATAATGCTCAAACAGAAAGGAAAGTTTGTGTGGGCATGATTACAAATGTAAAGTATTAAGCTGTAACTACAGTTAGCTGAGAAACACTGGTTTACCTATCATCAGCATTTTTACACACCTGTAAAGTATTCTTTTGAAAAGTCAGAATTTTCCATCTTCCTAAGATTAAAAAAAAAAAACACAGAGAACAATCTTTTGGGAATTTTTTGTCTGTTCAATTTCATCAGATATGATTTGAATTTTGTCTGCTACTGTGGAAAAACAGATGCTGATTTTTGCAGTGACAAGTTGAAAAGGGAAAAGAACGCAAATGAAATTTCCTTCCTCTCCTTTGGATGATATAATCTCTTGCTATTATGATATAAAATTGCATCATTATATCATGCTTATTACATTTTATTTGTGACTAATTAGTGAAAATCATTCTTCTTATTTAGTGTCTCATTTTCTTCAGAATATATATCAAGTGCAGAGAAATAAGGTCTTTCAAAACAGAGACCAGAAGACAGAAACAAAAAAGGACTTTGTTGTCAATGCAAAATTTAGATGTGTTGCTCCCTAAATTCAATCCAGAACCACACTTGGATATCTAAATTATTTTCTGAATAGAGAGATTCATGACTGGAATAGCACCTGTAACTATTTTGTAAAGAAACAAAGTCATATAAAGGTATTGGTGAGGGTCAGTCCATTCGAGACACTTCTTTTGTATTTACATTTTTTATTTATGTTTTAAAATGTTTTTCACCATGTGCTCGTTTTCCTGTGTATCTTTCTCCTTCTCCTGTAAAATTCCTCTGATTTAGAAATCTACATTTTTCAGTGTTCTAGAAGTGATTTTCCTTTTTCAACTTATACAGGGTGTTTTGAAATGGGTAGAAAATTTCAAAACTGATAGAAATGAGAACAGAAGTAGTATACATTTTCTCCTGCATATCCCTGTGACTTGGTCTCCCTCTCTCTCCATTTCATGTACTAAAGATGACAGAAAAGAATAGTTATCTCCATCTGGACAGTGAGGGCAGTGGTCAATGGCTCAATGTCCAGATGAAGATCGGTGACAAGTGGTGTCCTTCTGGGGTCTGTGTTGGGACCAGTACTGTTTAGTGTCTTCATCAATGACATCAGCAGTGGGATCAAGTGCTCCCTCAGCAAGTTTGCAGATGACACCAAACTGAGTGATGCAGTCGACACACGTGCGGGATGGGATGCTGTCCAGATGTGGACAAGCTCAAGATGTGGACCCGTGTGAACCTCATGACATTCAACAAATCCAAGTGCAAGGTCCTGCACCTGAGTCAGGGCAACTCGCAGTATCAATACAGGCTGGTGGGTGAAGGTATTGAGGGCAGCCCTGCCGAAAAGGACTTGGGGATACTGATGGATGAAAAGCTGGACGTGATCTGTCAATGTGCGCTCACAGCCCAGAAGGCCAACCGTATCCTGGGCTGCATCTAGAAAAGCATGGCCAGCAGGTCAAGGGAGGGGATTCTGCCCCTCTGCTCTACTCAGGTGAGATCCCATTTGGAGTCCTGCATCCAGTGCTGGAGCCCTCAGCACAGGAAAGACATGGAGCTGTTGGAGCGGGTACAGAGGAGGGCCACAAAAATGATCAGAGGGCTGGAACACCTCTCCTCTGAGGAAAGGCTGAGAGAGTTGGGATTACTCAGCCTGGAGAAGAGAAGGCTCCGTGGAGCCTTTATTGCAGTGTTTCAGTGCTTAAAGGAGGCTTATAAGAAAGACAGGGACAAACTTTTTAGCAGGGCATGTAGTGATAGGACAAAGGGTAAAGGTTTTAAACTAAGGGAGTGTAGATTTAGAGAAGATATAAGGAAGAAATTTTTTTACAATAAGGGTGATGAAACACTGGAACAGGTTGCTCAGAGAGGTGGTAGATGCCCCCTCCCTGGAAACATTCAAGGTCAGCTTCGATAGGACTTTAAGAAAACTGATCTAGTTGAAGATGTCAGAAGACAGAATGCGTTCACTTACTGCAAGATCACAATGTTACTTTTTTTTTTCTGGTTATGATGAGGTACCCCACCAGTTCTCTAAAGGTAAATACTATAATTTGTAAACCAAGAGTGTGAAGGTATACAATATTATATCACATCTCTATATAGGTACATATAAAACGTCCCCATGTAGGTTAGACTCCATGTGTGTTGGTGCTGAGATCTGGACTGGTACATGTTTATTAACAAAAATACTGCTGAAACAGGATAATAAGTTAGCCTCTGTTCTTACTTGCTTTCCTTTTCATGGCAGTAAAGTGGATGCATTACCTAGGAAATTGAATTTGTGGTTAATTAATTTTTCTAACATTTTAATTGCCTGGGATGGTCCCTCCAACTGCATGACTTTATTGCTGTTTTCCTTTTCTCCTTTAATATATTCATTCAAAGATTTAAACCGAGTCCTTCATTGGTTTATGCTAATTTCTCTAATATCAAACATTTCAAAGAAAAGTCAATGTTACCTTTGCATAATCAACATATGCAGATTTCACTGCAAATATTTTTGGAACCTATGGTGTGCTAAGCTATAACAGTGATGGTTCAGATGTTGATTTTTGTCTAGAAGTCAATTGGAAAATCATTAGAAATTTTAGAAGCCCTTTTAAGTTTTTCACTAGGTTTGTACAATGTCTAGTTATAGAAACATGATTCATAAAAAGTTATGGAATAAAATGTCAGTTGTATTACAAATGCAAAAAGGATTTTGTTAATATAAACAGGCAAAGATTCACCACCAGCTCATCACAGATACAGCGCAATTGCTGAAGTTTTTCTTAGCTAGGACATTCAGAACACTATAGCCGATAAGTCTCCTAATGTTTTCTTTGATAAATCCTGAGGTCAGTAAGTAAGTTTTGGAGTATTTTTTCAAGGTTCGGTATGTAAAATGAAGTACTTATTAAGGGTAAGCACTTATTCAGTGAACAGTGGTAAAACAGTTAATTAGTTTAGGCATTTTAGATTAGTCCAGATACGTTAGACTGATAACAGATTAATTTGACATAGCTGACTGGATTGACAGACGTGATGTGATCCTTTTGTTTATCAATTTTGAGGTTTTGAAGCCTTTCCTGTTTAAATATGTTGAATGACAAGAAGCGCTTTATTTTTTTTGATCTGTGGGTTTTTTTCTACTAGCATAGCAAAACTATCAACAAGCTCAAGTGATCCTATTTTGTTCTTAGGTCTTTGTTCTTAGATTCTGTGGTCTATGTGATTATTTATTTCCTACTGTCTTCTTATTTTACTAATACTTACGAATTTAAACCACACTAGTTCTCAAGCATAATACATTACCATAATTTTGCTTTTTTTTAAGCTCATAGTGAATTTAGTCAGAAGGGTATATCTGAACAACATAGTTCTAATTATTGCATTGTAAGTTCACAATACAGTAAGTCAAAAATGTCCTTTCCCTTTGTGATTGTTAACTACCTGCTGAAGAATGGCAACCATGTATCAGATGCCTTTGCACTTGCAAATCATAATAGCAAGTTCCTGTAATAGAGATATTTTTCCATCACAGACATTGTACTTCTTGTTTCACAGGGAAAAAAAAGACAAGTACGTTCAGAGTCACAATATTCAGTATATTCCTGGAATAACATGAGATGTACTTTTTTTGCTCACGTAACAATAACAAAGACAAGTAAAGGCTTGTAGAAAGAAGAACGCAGTAAAAGGGAAGAGTCAGTCTTCTGGTATTCATATTCCAGAAAAATATTGATAGTGCAATGTGTTCGTTAACCAAAAGAGCAAATAAAAAGAATAACAAAATTATGAAGAATTAATTTCTCTTACGGGTTTTTTGTTTATTTTTTTTTACTCATAAAGTATAGCCTTTCTCAAGCGTTGCTGAGGTAGTAGTTGTTTTCTAAGGTATTCTTTGGATATAAACAGTCACTAAGTGATTCAGACTTTTTCTATAGCAGGGAAATTCTGAACAACATGGTATAAGATAACAAATACAGCTATTTTTAAATAATCATAAATAGTTTCATAAAACTAGTCTAATTTTCACAGGGACACAGGCATATAAAGGTAGAATTCATGTCAATGTCACAAATATTGTAAACATTCTGTGTAATTTATCTTGAATTGATGAACATAAATTTGAAGCTCAAAAATATTTCAAAATGCTATATATGGCTGGTAGCTATATTAAGCCTTATGAAAAACATAAACTACAGTTCTAGTCTACTGGCTGTAACTGCATTCTCTTGTAAAATCTGAGATACTAAAAGCAACAGAACTTAAATCACTCTAAAAATCTCTGTTATAATTTTTTTATGTCAGTTATTCTAAACTGGAATGTAATAATCTTCCTGTATACGCACAGTATACCATTTAATAGTAATTAGCATTTGAATGTGTGTTAACAGCTCTTATGACAACCTGTTTTAAGAACTTGTTAGAGCTTTTCTAAAGTGAATATCATGGACAGAAAAATAAAACATCATTTGAGCAGTTGCAAAAAGTACATAGCATTATTTGCTTTCCCTTTTACACTGTAGTCTGTGATGTGTTTTGTCTCTGAAATTTTTAAATAAATCGCACTAGAGAGCATAACTGTATGTCATTGTTCCACTGCATCTCACACAAACTCCTCCTGCTCAATTTGTAATACTCACTGTAAGATGTTCATTATTTTTCCTGGAACTTGTATTTCAGAAATGCTGATGGTGCTCAATTTTACATTACAAAACTTCTGCTTGTGAGGCAAGACATATATTCTGTGAAGAAACTTAGTGGTGGAGTGCTAATCTAAGTGTCCTTTTTCCACAGCTGTAACTTGTCCCAGCATAGATACTCTGCTCTCAGAACATGTTGTCTGGAGACTGATTTCTGGGTCACTGAATGAGTATGGAGCTCAAGTCATGCTCAGCTGCAGTCCTGGATATTATTTATTGGGTCAAAGACTCATACAGTGCAGGACTAATGGAACCTGGAGTGTAGGCAATGAAAGGCCAAGTTGCAAGGGTAAGGAACATACTTGTTTACAGAATAGCCTATGCTTTTTAATACGTATATTTTATTTTATAAACAATATAAAGCTCAATTAAAAAAAGTTGCTATTAATCTCCTGTAAGTAAGCAAATATGAAATTTTAATTAACATGATATTAAATGATTCAAACTCTTTATGTGTAAATTACAATATATTTCATACAGAAGTCAATGAAGTAGTATCAGATGATCAATGTGGATGATGATCTATGTCTGACTATGGATTTATTCAACTAAATAGTGCATAAATATTTAGAGAATGATAGGAGATAATGTCATTACTTTAGAAGAGTTCAGATTAGAATTAGATTAGAAGATGATATTGCTTTGACCTCTTGGGTGAAGCATGAAAGTTTTACTGTTGGAGAAATGTACATATGAGCTTTCATAATGTCTTCATACGAAAGTATCATAAATTACATCAGCCTTGGTTTTGGATGTTTAACGATTTAGAGAACCATGACATTCTCGGTGGGATCATAGAGATGTCAAGGGTTACAGTATCAGAGTCTTAATTAATCCCCCCAAAACTTCATTTCTTCTTTTTCCAGAGTGTCATTTGCGTTGGTTGGAGAGAGTATTTGGCACATCAGGTAGTTCTGCTGCTCTTAAAGCAGAAACTTTTCCTCCATTATGGTAGTACTTACAGGCTTTCTTTCAATGCTAGGGCAGCACAGAAGATCCCAGCATCTGAAGGAAAATTGCCAAGTGATAGGCCTAGCATACTACACAGAACTGGAAATAAAATATAGGCATTCAATTTTTTGGAGTAGTATGTCATGAGATATTCAAATTTAATATTTCATCCTGAAAGAGATGCTTTATTTTCTTTTTAGAGAGCAACTATAGAAAAGAAGATTCAGTGAGGTTTCTAATGTTAGAAGATATCTGAGACTGGCTATTCTGAAACAATCTGAATCAGTAATAAAATTTTTATAGCAGCGCTGTAGGAGAGAATTCTTGGGATCAGGTGAACAGCTTACTAAATTATACCCTCTGGTATTTTTTAAGCAAAGAGAACAGAATCATTCTGTTCTGTCACACTCTGCTAAGTCTGCAGACATGTCAATAATACCTTATGATAAATGGAACCAGAAGTATTTAATATGATTCTGTGATAGTGATAACAGAATGAACATAAACATCAGATAGCTTTTCATATTCCAAATAAATGGCTAAGCAAAATCTTCAGTAAGATGTACATATTGTGACAAACAGAAGACAAAATTAATTTGGCTAAATACAAGCTGCTAATGCCATCTGAGACTAGTGGCAGCATCTAGGTTGACAGATACTAAAGAGAACTTGGGAGAGATTCTCAACCTTCTTCAATGGCAGCTGGAGGCTAGACAGAACACCCAAAGTCGTCTCAGATGGTACTGAATCACTTCCAAGGGTGATTCAAGTATAAATTGACGCAATCTTTCACCGGTATTAGGAAGTGTGTGGCTACAAACCTAAGGCATGGCATTTACAGAGGCAGTATTAAAGAATGATTCTGGTGTGTGAAAAGAACAAAGAAAACAGAACAAAGAAGGACGTACACCATTCAACTAAAATAATGTAAATCAATATTTATTTTCTAGAAAAGAACAAAATGTGTAAGATGTTTTTAGAACAAGGCTGAGAGCACTACCTGTAACAGCAATCAATACGATACATACATGAAAGCAGTGTATTTGATCTTATCTAAATTATGATGGGTTGTGGAGTTATTTTGATTCTGGTTTGTTCCATTAGTTTTGTTTTAGGAAAATTTCCTTTTGACAATATTCAGTTGAAAAAATAAAGTGACTCTTCTATATCTCTTATAAACCAGTAATAGCTATATCAATTTTCTTTTCAAATTTAAAACTGAGTTTTTTATTCTAATAACTGTAATTATGCCCCTTTCCTTTTGTGCACACATACTAAAAAACCTAGTTTTGTATTTGCTGCCTAACATGCAGCTACTGTTCACCTGCTGAGAAGTCTTTGAAAAGCTAGTTCTTGACCAGCCTCTACAATTTCAGAATTTTTAGGTAAGTAGAAAATGGGGTGACCCATATGGGATGTAGTTAATCAAAAGCAAAGTATTAGGTAGATACAGAAACACAAGGAGTTGCCGACTGAAGATACAATATTTTTTCTATAAGACAGGTACATTATTTTTACCATCTGATAGAGGACAGATTAGGATTTAGTTATGGAAAACTTCATCCCCCAAGAGATGTTTAATAATGCTTCCATTGGATATAGATCATTAAGATCCAGAAATACCGGTAGAGTATTTTGAAGACTCTACTGTTTACTTTCTGTCTGTCATTCATATGCTAAGCATAGGTTATATAAATATAGATTCTAGCTGTTTGTATTTCTGAAGCAGCAGGAAAGCCAACTGAAACACTGACGATAAAGCATTTAGATCATGTTTATCAATATCTACTTGTGAACAGTATGTATAAAGGAATTGTGAATCATCAAAGGGGGTTTTGGATTAAGAGAGACCTAACTAGTAAGTTTGTTTTATTTGTTTAAGAATATGCTGAACAGCTGCCTAACAGATCATGAGGTGGCTCATTATTCTTGTATTTTAGTTATTTTTAACTGGAGTCGTTAGAACTTAAAATAATAAAGCATTTGTAATATGTTTAGAACAATTTGTTCTATTGTATTTTAGGAAAATTTGTTTTTTAACATATGCATAAGCATAATTAGTATTCAGCATTAGCACTAGAAGTTACAATGTTATACCACTCCACAAATCACATTAATGTGACTTGATTGTAGTCAAAAAGAGTCTTATCCACCTTTGGAACCTTATGTGCATAAGAAACTTTGATAATATATATTCTGATTATGACTGAGTTAACTGCACAGTGCTATGTACTTTATTTTATCCAACTTCTACCCAATTCCACATTGTTTTGTATAGTGCATCTATTAAAATACAGGAGAATGTGGCCTTGAGCTTTCAGGTAGAAAGTTTAGTTGGGATTAACATGCTTTTAAAAGTATGTTTATGCTAACGTATAATGAAATACAACTGAAGCTCTTAAAGGAATTGGTCTGCATCTTAAATTACAATATTATTGATGTACTTTTCTAGAAACAAAAGACATAACAGAACAGTTTTACTTAAATTAGTTTGATACATTCTGAAATGGGAATTTTTCATGTGGTGCTTGTAATAGGTGTGGATTGCAGCTGATACTACAGCTTTCTGTGACAACAGATCAATTCTAAACTTAAGAAAAAACAGAAGATTTGTATTATCACTAAGTAGACTACCATATATATTATATGATTATGAATAGTAGAGAAGAATAAGAGAAAAGACAGTTCATAACAATTTAGGGTACTACACATTTAAACACACATAACATTTAAAATGGCTGGGGGAAGTATATTTGAGGAGTAGCCAGGAGTATGTACACACGAAATATAACCACAGCCTTCCCAAACATTCATTTAATTCCCTTGTTTCAGAGCTGGAAATACGGATTGTGTTTAGGCTCCTGTCAAGATGTGAAGATATTCCAATTAATTTTCAGATTTAGATCATGTGTTGCCAAATCAAGTATAATTTTAAGCCTTTACTGTGGAATACAACTCATATTTGTTCCGATTACATTTACTTTTAATGAAAGTGTGAACTGGTATATTGTCTTCCACTCTAAGAAATTCTGAAAAGTATTTTCATATTTCAGTTTGTTCAGTTGTTTGGGTTTTTTCCTAGTTATCTCCTGTGGTGGTCTTCCATCTCCACCAAATGGAAATAAGATTGGAACCTTAACAGTATATGGAGCTACTGCAATATTCACCTGTAACACAGGATACACATTGGTTGGTTCTCACGTGAGAGAATGCTTGGCAAACGGTCTCTGGAGTGGTACTGAAACTCAGTGCCTAGGTAAGAACACAGCTTCTGTTTCTTCCTTTTTTTTTTTTTTTTTGTTCTAATTAAACACAGTATCAGTTACTGGAATTCAGCTCTTATCAAGCAACAACATTTTTAAATAGATGAAAAATAACGATTCTTCTCTGCTATCTATCTGCGTCCTTTTAGCAGAACACATAGCATTCCATAGAATCACAGAATGGTAGGGGTTGGAAGGGACCTCTGTGGGTCGTATAGTCCAACACCCCTGCCGAAGCAGGGTCACCTACAGAAGGCTGCACAGGACCATGTCCAGGCGGGTCTTGAATATCTCCAGAGAAGGAAACTCCACAACCTCCCTGGGCAGCCTGTTCCAGTGCTCCGTCACCCTCACAGGGAAGAAATTCTTCCTCATGTTCAGACGGAACTTCCTGTGCTTCAGTTTGTGCCCATTGCCCCTTGTCCTGTCGCTGGCCACCACTGAAAAGAGTTTGGCCCCATCCTCCTGACACCCACCCTTGACATATTTGTAAGCATTTATTAGGTCCCCTCGCAGCCTTCTCTTCTTCAGGCTGAACAAGCCCAGCTCCTTC
>Ga0065711_1031927_pt1 | contig 28400 bp, 13 predicted proteins | sample Hoacrofraction12_FD_59098 | JGI IMG/M metagenome (GOLD analysis project Ga0065711, IMG submission 59098) | Hoatzin crop microbial communities from Cojedes, Venezuela - Epithelial fraction 12 v2 (version 2) | ecosystem: Host-associated > Birds > Digestive system > Esophagus > Crop | place... | reverse complement strand
CCAGACTCTTTCCAGTAGTGCCCAGCGACAGGACAAGGGGCAATGGGCACAAAATGAAGCACAGGAAGTTCCGTCTGAACATGAGGAAGAACTTCTTCCCTCTGAGGGTGACGGAGCACTGGAACAGGCTGTCCAGGGAGGTTGTGGAGTCTCCTTCTCTGGAGATATTCAAAACCCGTCTGGACAAGGTCTTATGCAGCCTACTCTAGGAGATCCTGCTTTGGCAGGGTAGTTCAACTAGATGACCCACAGAGGTCCCTTCCAATCCCTACCATTCTGTGATTCTGTGATTCTGTATAGCAGGGGTTTTTTTGTTTTGAGTCATAACAAAATAAGTTTTTATTTCAATTTTTACATATGGGGAATATTTAAAGAAATTTTCTGTTTGAAATGAAATTTATGTAGGTATGATTCTATTTCTTCTTGATAATTTTCCCCTTTAAAGTATATTCTGAACCTGTTTGTTGGAAAGTACCATATTTTATACCTCTGAGAAAAAAAACCTGTTGTTATCAAAAAAGTCCAGCAAACATAATGGTGGAAGAAAGGTTTGTGACACTTTCTGTTTGCCTAAAGCTTTACAATTTGAATGATATAATTAATTTTCTTTATTTTGGAAAGAAATAACAGATCTAACATTTCACATACGGTAGGAGTCAAATTATGTTAAAATTGCATTGAAGTATATTGTTTGCTACACTGTGAAGAGGTGAAAGGTAGTTTTATATGCGCATTTAGTTGGAATAGGGAACTAGCCAAAACAACTCTTTCAGAAGCTGTGATTGTTTAAAGCAATATTCTTAAAGTGTGTTAAATCTGTGCATTGAAGTCTGTGTATAGGGTTAAAATCTCTGATTTAAGGCATTGTTCCATTTAGTATCTGATTTAGAATCTAGATAGAAAGAGAACTGAGTCTGTCACCATTTAGAGTAGGACTGTAACAAACTGAGTGGCAGAAGCTCTCTGTTAATTTCCACCCTCCCACTAGAGGAAGGGAAAAAAGAAAGCAAAGGGAGAGAGACTTACAAATTTATTATTAAAACAACTTTACTAATAATATTAATAGTAAGAGTAATAATGCAAAACACACAAAACTGATACTGAGTTTCTCGGAGTTGGGTGCTGGGGCGCTGGCGTCCTTCCAACAGCTGCCAGGCAGCACCAGGAAGTCCCAGACTGGCCTCAGCAGCAGACAGGAACTGGACTCAGGAGTGCACTGTTTGGAATCTGGATCAAGATCGCAGGCAGCACAACAAGCAAGGTGCTCTTCAGAATCCAGCCACGGATCAAAAGAGCAAGACCCTCGTGATGCCTCAGCTTTACACTGAGTACAACGTGCATGGCATGGAATACCTCATTGGTCATTAGTGGGTCACCTGTTCTATCTGCCCCTTCCTGCAAGTTCAACCCTTTCCAACTCCTCCCTTGCGGGACCTAAGACATCTATTGGTGACCTTGGCTGCTATATTAATAAACAGGGGTATTTTTCTGCATTGCTTTCCTACTGTTAGCTCAGTAAGACTATAAACATTAGGTGTTATCAGCTTTGGAGCGGACACTGTCTGTAAAATATGCAGTTAGCTTTAGAAAAGTTCATTTACTTAGAGGAACTTAGCTGTAAGGAAGATTCATTAAAAGGATCTGTTCTGTTTTAACCAATACCATGACAGAGTCTCATTCTGTTTTGTTGTCTTCTGTTAGCTTATTCACATTTGACATTAACAGTACTAGAAAATCCAAGTCAGTAATTAAGTTTAAATTCACAAGAATGTATTTCACCTAACTTTAGTAATATTGTACAATATTCAAGGTAACTGAGTTATCTTTCATTCTGCGATAGACAGTGCAAAGATATATGGACTCCTTGAAGGCAGTCCTTTCTGCAAGCACGCCACAATAAGTTACGGCAGTCACAAAACAAGCAAAAGCAAGCAGAAGCAGAAGCAGCAGCAGAAGCATTTTAATGGTTAATCATAACATTTTTATATCCCCTTGTCCCCCACCCCCAGAGTCTCATTGGTGAGGGTCTTTTGGCATGTAGCTCCTTTGTTCTTCTGAATGGTCATCATGTGTCCATTCACACAACCTTCACGCTTATCAAAGAGCTGGATTTTCCCATCCTGTTTCTTCATTCCTTTTCTCTGGTTTTTCAACCACAGGTGCGCAAAATAATTAACTCAAAGATACGGCTCTAATCCATCAAGACCGTTAAGACCGCCCACAGCCCAGCCAATGCCCACAGTCCTTGCAGGCAGTGTAAACTCTCTGAGGTAGCTAGACTGCAGTTCAGCTGCCTACAGATAGGTGTCTGGCTCACTGCAATGTCTTCAAGTATCCAACCTAACCTCCAGATACTATTTGAGAAGGTCCTCAGAGGTCCTGTGTCAAAACCAGCCACTCACTGACATCTGACACTCAGCAGCATCTGAAGTGGCTCTAGGTGTCTGCATATGAGCACCTGAGTCAAACTCGTATTTTAGGATGGTATGATCACCTGTGCAATAGTTAGAGGTGAATAACTTAAAGTTCATTTTTAGGTGCTAATTATTGGGGTAAATAACTTTATCATGAAAAACCCTTGGCATGATAGTCATTCAGTACAGTGTGATGGAATAATCTGTAGTATAAACTTTTTGTTACCTCCAGGAATAATATCTACCAGTATTTACATCAGAATTTAACCTTGTGTCACTGATTGAAAGTGGAGGGGGGAGAGAAGTCAAATTTAAACCTTAGCCTTCTCCTTAAGAAGGCAAATTTTAATGCACATAAATGATTTGCTGAATGAATATCTAGATGAAGAATAGAACTAGTAATTTTGTTATCAAAGTCCTAGCAAAGAGAAACAAATCACATTTCAACATTCTTCCGTGTTATTACTTAAAATATATTTATTTATATATATATGTATATTTCGTGACTTTTGGTGGTTTCTATTTGTAACCTGTATTTAGATTTCTATGTTTTTGTTAGAGTCAAGAGAATTAACATTTCCAATTTTATATTGTACTTTAGTTCCCATCTGAAAATACTGGGTGAAAAATCACCAGGTTTACATCATTTTATGCTGAGTTCTTTCAGTATGCTACAGACAGAAAAAAAAATAATCAACTCAGATATACTCTTAAAGACACCCTCAGGCATTGAATTCAAACCTCACAATACTCAGAAGACATGCAACTCAACCTCTAATCTTTTTCTCTCTTTCCCTTGTCACAAACAGAAACAAAAACCATAATGTAAAATGTTAGAAAGAAATCAAATAACAAGCGAAGTCATAAATGTGATAGAACCAGCCAATACTACCTTTTACTATTTTTCTAAAAAGACTTTGGGGAAAATTGCTGAAGGACTTCAGGAGACCACAGGAAAAATAAGGCTGGGGTAGTCCCTAAAGGAAGTTAACAGGAGTTTTTCTTCCATTTTTTTAAATGACTTTTTCTTTTCCTTGACAGGGAAAGTCAGCTCACTCTTCCTCTCATGCCAAATAAAAGGAAAAAAATATGTAATATTTTTTTTAATAATAGTCAAAGAGAAATATTCTTTAACCAGGATTTTAGAATTTCCTGCTAATTGTTGTAATGGGGGGACAATACAGCGGAGTATCTGGACCCTCTGAGTTTGAAGATCATGGAGTAAGATTCAACCAGTGGTGAACTGAAGAAGAATATTAAACAACATCTGGAATTCCCTCATTATCACTGTGCTTATGGAATTTTTGTTTGCAAAATTAATGAATAAAATCACTAAAATTATTTTGGAAGAGAGAGACAATTGGGATGACAGGCTACTGAACTGCTGTTATCTTGCACTTTCACATCCAGGAGCAAGAATTTTAATTCTGTTTTACTCTTGGCTTTCATATGTCCTCAAGATACTACAAAAGAGCTGTTCATAGATGGAGGTGGAGGGAACTACAGAAGCTGGGTATGAAGTAGTACTGAGCTAGAAAGGAGGGGAAAAAAAATCTGTAAACATATCTAACACATACAAGGTATTCCATAAAAGAGCAAACTGCTGTTGTGTTTGTTCAAAGCTTTTCTTTTCAGTTGTGCTTCCAGAAAACAAACAAAGGATGTTCTATAACATCACTCTCTGAAATTAAAATAAAAAATTAGCTTTTGTCCTTACTCAGTTCACTAGGTGTCTATGAAAATACAGCACTTCTCATACCAGAGTACATTTAACTGAATTTGTGTACAGATCTTTTTCAGCTTTCTAAATTCCTGGGGTAATAAAAAGGAGAGGGGGTGTAAAACTCAGCCTCTTCACTGTAGATATAAAGGGTCAACAGAACTACTACACAGTAGGCAAATTAGTAAAAACGGAAGAAATTAAAACAAACCTTAAATTAAATTCAGGCATGATTAAACAATATACATGATTTCCACTCCCCTGCCTCTCTGAAAAAACACACAAACAGAAGAAACCTCTGTGGTTCAAGGCATTACTACATGCGGATCTTCCACTTCTCGGTTATTTATCCTATAAAGTGAAATTAATATCCAGCTCTTTTGACATGGATGTGCAAGATGTTACAATCCAGATTACTTTGGAAAGGGTTTGAAGGGTGTATTGAACATCAAATAGACTTTTTAGCTGTTGTCATTGTTCACCAGAAGTATAATTTCAGTGTTGGAATCCAAGAGGTGAATTTGGAATCCTGCTGCTGGCCCATAAATACGAAGAAGTGGTGTGACGATTGTGCTATTCAAAGGCATTTAAAAAAATACTTCACAATATCAAACTGTAAAACGGATACTGTCTTTGTTATCACTACAACCTGAGACCAAATAATTCAGTATTAAATTAGCCTAAATTCCGTATTCAGTTTTTCTGACAGATTTCACAGATATTTATCCTATGCCTAGACCAGCACTGGATTTTCTCTCATGTTAGTCTGTGATACGCTCTGACTTGATGTCAGCTGGTCACAGTCTCAGTCCTAACATGTTCTCAGCAGGTTGTGGCAACAGACATTAAAATATGATCTCTGTGCAATACTTTTAAGTTGATGTTTCTTTCATCCTCTCATCTTCTTTGTTCTTTTGTCACTTTTTGTTTGTTCATAGCAAACTGTTCATAGCAAACTTGTCATAGTTGTGACTAGTTTGCTATAAACAGCGGCATGAACAACTATATTAACAGCACTTGTTTTTTTGCTTTTCTTGGGAACCTAGGGAAAAAGGGAAGTTTTAAAATCAATAAGGTTTTTATAAATTATATTTTTCCCTTTGAAACACAATACCTGCTGTCTTTTTGAACATTGAAACTAACAAAACTTTGATTTGAGGAATGGACATCTAGTAAGATAGGTGTCTTCATTAACATCCTCCTATCCATTAGTTTCATTACCTGTACAAAAAAGAATTTAATTGGCCAATATACTGTATATCTGATATCATCAATGTTACCTGAAGTGGTTAAGACTTTCAGAGGTTTCTTTTGTATTAACAGGGAAGACCAAAATAGTTTCACAATTGAGACAGAACCAGAGTCAGGTTAGAAGGGAAAAACTACTGAAGCAGACACTGTCTTTCAAATAATGTCAGTTATATCTATGGACTGTGGAGGCTTTCTTAGAAACAATAAAAAATCTAATTTCACCTTCCCTTTTATTTGGGCAACATGGTATATAAAGGTTGAGATCCAGTTACTGCTTAAATTCCTGTGCACATGTGTTTCTTCTATGGTATCCTGAAGGTGTTAGCCTTACTCAACCGTACACGCAAGTGTTTAGCAGCCATTCCTACTTTTCCAGGCACAGTGATCTTAACTGACGAGTAAGCAAAACACTGTACAAGATTTTTACAAGTTACTTATTCTAATTAATTGCAAAAAATCTATTTTTCTATATTATTCTTATTAATTAATGTTTCACTCTACTTTTTGGATGTTGATATTAAATATATGGTGCTGATCTGAATCTTCATTGACATATAATGGTTATTCCGTAGGTTTCCATGGTTATTGTCCTCTTTATTCAAGAGACAAGCCATGAAAGAGAAACAACTTGTATGACATAGGCAAACTGGACTAGGAGTACAAAACTTTAAGGATCGTTTCATTTAAAGTCTACTGCCTTTATTTTCTTCAGCTTCCTGCTCACCTTCCGTTCTGTAAGTATTGAAGAATTTCTTCAGAATATCCTCATTTATGTCAAAACCATGTCTATCTCAGCAAAGGTAGTGAAAGACTTCTGCAGCCCTGCCCTTGAACCGTTGATCAATTTGACTTTGTCACGCAAGCAGGCAATTGGGAACTGCTGGTCCCCGTTCACATTTGGCAAATGGGTTCTAGATAATCAAAAGCAAAACTCTTGTTTCTTTTCCTGGGCAAACCAGCAGCTTACCATTGCAGGAGTGACTATTTGTGACAATAGAGTTATTCTGGTTTTAATGTTAGGAGAGGTCCTTTGCCTCTGTCTGGAGCTTATAAATGTGTTTTTGGAGAAAATGCTTTTCAGAACTCTGTTACCATTGTCATAACTTTTCCTTATATAGTGAAAACTAGTGCAGGGAGTCAGTTCAGTTTCTGTGGAGCACTTGGCACAGCAGGGAGACCTGGCCACCGTTCTGCTTCTCAGACAGCTGTCACCAAGCCTCAGGATGTAAAGGTCTAGAGCAGCAGGAGGAAAAATATAATACTACCTTTCCTAAATCTGCTCACTGGAACCATTCAAGGAAGATGCAAAAAACAGATCAATTTCACAGGAAGCGTTCAAAGCACAAACATTCATGGTGCTTAGTTATGTCTTTGTCAGGTTTGAGTGCATCTGTTATTTGTACCATGATTTATAAACATACTTCTTTCAGCGCTTCCTCTCTCTTCTCCTCTTTCCCTCTCCCATCTCCACCTATCTCGTCCTCCCCCTTTTCGTTTTTTATAGAAAAAAGTTTTGGGAGCAAAATGATATACGATCAGTTTTAATTGTATGTGACCCTTCTTCTTTCACAGTGAAATATGCCGTTTAACAGTATTGACAACTAAAATATCTTCACCGAGTATCTATGCTTTCACTCTGTTGAAGCGCATGAGTACGGTTCTAAGGGATACTGAATAACATTTCTGTCTCTCTAAAATCATCGTGTTATCCAGAAACATCATTCTGAATTGTACCCTTCCACTCTAGTTAATTTTTTTTGTTCTTTTCTTTTCACTTTTGAGATACCAGTGAAGAGAATATCAGTATCTCAGTTTCTAAAGAATCATGTGAGTGTCCTCCAGGTTACTCAAAGTCCTGTTTCATGTAGACATAAATAGGTCAGGTAAGTATAAATTTTACTCATAGGATCAAATCACACCTCTTTTCTTTCCCTTCCCCCCTCCAATGGGATTCTTAATGGAGTACTTCAGACAAGTAGCTGTAATAATGTAGTTGGCCTATTTTATATAAAATGGAGCAGTGGCATGATTAACGAAGAAAGGAATTGGCATTGTCAGAACCCATTGGCTAGAGCGCTGATTCAGAAAAAAAGATAACTCAGATAAAAATCAGATTAAACTTTTAACAAATAAACTGAGTATTCATTCTCTCTTACTGTGTAAGAAATTCTTAAGAAAAATTTCTGGGTTGCATTCAAACAAACAAAAAATGCTATCCGAAATAATGTGAAATAAAATGAGCTCCTTGAACCACAAAGTTTAACATTTTTTAGGGGTGCTGTATTGGGTTAACCAAAGGATATTTGACCAAATGGATTAGGAAGCATAAAACTTTGTATTTTCTGCAATTACTTTATAACGTTTTTTCGTTATGCATGCATTTCCCTAAGACTTTCAAAGGATTTTTTCCTTTTCCTTCTGAGTTTTGACATCTGGAGGAAATGAAGGGAAGAAAAAAGATCCCAGTCTATAATTCACATGATTAATAGCAGAAAAAAACTATAGTTTGTATAATGAGTACATGTTGCAGGAAATTTATGAGAAGCTTGATCACTCTTTTTTCCTAGCAAAAGCGTTTTCCCAATTTTCATGAAACTTTCTGAGTGTTTTTGATCCATTCTTTCTTTAGTGAGGTAATATCATTACAAAAATACTTCAGTTTTTGTAACATGATAAACAAAGGTCACAAAAACATTAATAAAGAGAAAATCTCATGTATTTGGTAGCATTTTGTAACCTTACACTTTGAAATATTCACTAGCAAAAGGTAGTGTTTTGGCCAGGATATAAAGACTTCAATCTGTAAGTTTTGCAATATTATTTGCAATACCTTAGGCAGAATTTTGATTAGTGATGGAACTGAGCAAATATATCCTAACGGAGAGTCTAAATGCATCAGATGCAACTTTCACACCATTTCTTCTGGCTCTTCTGGAGTTCTACATCAATTCTTGTTATGCTTGAAAAATCAAGCAGAAGAAGCATCTCAGAAAATGTTCATGTCTGTAAGGTAAAAAGCTAATACAGGAAAAGCTATTTGTCGTTACTAGCATGCTTTAGCAATAAGGTAGGCTTAGTGCTGAGAAACAGTCTAATAGACTGAAATCAATACTGAGATAAAGCAAACAGAAGCCATACTGGAAATTTGTGTATTGTTCACTTTTATGTCTCTGAAGAATTCAGATCTTAAGCCTACTTATTCTGCAAAAGATCTTCTGTAAATGGATTTTTAGACTTGGAAACATCATGCTCTGCAAGATAATTATTTTAAATTTAATTGCTGTCATTTATAAAAGGCTTCTTAAAAAGCAAAATACATCTAAGTTTAAAAAATAGAAAAGAAACAATCTAGTAAGTGATAACAAAATAAAAAAAAACAATCTAGTGAATGATAACATCAGGAATTATGTTTTCCTTCTTTTTCTTTGCATCAGGATTGCAGATAAGAACATATAGTAGTCTGAAGTGGAACAGAGTTAGTAATTCATATCTGATTTGTCAGTTACTGTCTTTATTGAGATTAGTCTTGTAAGCGGGCAGCTAGGTATCACGACTATGAACAAGTAACGCAGCATAGAGAAATTAACAAGGCGTAACCTGGTTTTTTTGAGGGGGGGTTGTTAATCCATTTGGGGGGGGAGGGGAGGGAAATTATTACTCTGTAATATAGCAGTTATAATTGCGAGAAAAAGAAGCAACTATGTAATTACCATTTCTAATCTCCTAAAAGTACTGTCCAGTCATTAGAGCAGAACAGGTTTTGTTTGGTTTTCCCCTTTCCCTGTAATAGCAGACAAAGTAAGGCTATAATAATAAAAATCATGGCTACCAACTCGGTAAAAGCTGAGTGATTCCTTGATAACATGTTATTACTATCAAACAAAACTATAACTACTGAAAGATGTTACTTCCTAGAGAGTGATGGTAAGATGTTTACCTAAATAATCTTCTTAACCACCAAAAACTCTGTAACACTTTTATGTAGTATTCAAAATGAGTAAAACTGTTTATCTTTTCTCTATTTTATATCATTCACTTCTTTCTCTTGTATTCAACTTTATCTTTTGAAAAAGAGGAGGGAAAAAGACCACTTTAAATTTTTTATCTTAGAACTCTTTCAAACTTTCCATATCTGTCATCTTCAATGAAGTATAGGGTTGTTGGCACCTTGCAAAACATTTTTGCTGTCAGCTATTACGTAGAATTCCTTCTTCATTGTTTTGTCCAGAAAACAAGCAGTTGAAAAAAGGGCAGCTCCAATACACTTTTTGTTTTCTGAAAAATTTATACTTAACTTTCCAATTTTTTCCACAGAGATCAGACTTCCAAATATGGTACTTGATTTATAATTTGATTGCACAAGCTTGTTACAGTATGGCCATCTCTAGACTTTGCTATAGCTATGAAATCCATATTTTTTTGCAGCCAGTAATGTTCTCAGAAAGCAAAAACAAAAAAATCTTCAACAATCATGATTGGTTTTATTGTTACCAAACCAAAATATACAGTAAATTAATTTGGTTGTTTTGTTTTGTTTTTTCCAGTATGCGTGTTTATGAAATTCTGTCTATCTTACCTGGTGGTGCCAGCTAGAATGTAAATCTTTATCTTAGACTTATCAAAATAGTGCAGATAACCAGGTAAAATGAATTTAGTTTTTAAAGGTCCATAGGTAAGACAGAAATAACTGTCTTGTAGCAAATATAGTAGATGTGTTCAGATGCACACTTACAAGATATGGTTAAAGAACCTTCACACCCTTTGTGTCCTAGAGGGAATTTCCTTCCATGTGAATTCTCTTAAACAACAATCCTCTTTAAAAATAGACTCATTAAAAGTTGAATTTCAGGGCACCCATTTTAAGGGAAAAAGTATGCACTCTTCCAAAGAGTTACGAATGCTTTATGGAGTGGAAGTACCCTGGTTTCTTGAGAGAGGGGAGCTCCAATCCAATATGATCAAAATTATATCCTGTGACTTGATGAGTGAGTGGATGTACTATGTCTAATGCTTGTTACCTTCTCTTTAATCCTGTGTCATTGGTTGTCTAATTCTTATATCTGAAAAAAATGCAATGATACTGTTATTGAGTAAGATTTCTCAGGGAAAATCATGATTACAACTACCACAGAATGGTAACTCTCTAGGAAGCCTATTTTAATGCACCAGCAGTGGAATCACAAGTAGTGTTACTGATGTAGCTTTAAGGTTTTTGTACTTAATTGCCTCTTAAAACAGCTGAACAGCAGAACACTGATTAATGGTGGGAAGAAAATAAAGCTTCTGAATTGCTAATAACAACTATGTTAAAAGAATGTGAATCTCATAAATGTGAACTATGCAATTTTAATTTGGTCTACTTGACTAGGGAGGCAACAGCTTTGGTAACCACAGCAGTAGACCATGATAAATAACTCCTTAAAAGAAAGTTTGACTTCAGTAAGAAATACAATAGTTATAGATTAAATATAACGTAAAGAACTACTTTTAAAAAGAAGAGGCAAATTCACTTTGAAATTACAAGCAAGGTTTCTTCTACAGAACTCAATACTGAATCCAAAACCAAATAAAACATCAAACTAAATAAATAAGATCAGCTAAATAATTTAATAACACCTTTCAAACACATAGCATAATAAAATGCTAACTTAAAATTGAACAACAGTCCTCAGAGGACAGGGAAAATAATGAAAACATTGTTAAAACTCACTTCTAATCAAATTTGCTATTGCTTGGAAATGTGAACTTCATTGTCTTTTTTATTTGAGCATTCATGCTCAGGAACAGTGCCATTAGGTACTGTAAACGCTCTTGTATTACTTGAAGGTACAACCATTCAACACGCTCAAATTGTGTCTTGTCTCCCTTCAGTCATAGTAGTCTATGACAACAATCACACTCTTACTTCAGTAATATCTTTGCTTCATTCTATTAAAGTTCAAAATATTTCATCAATTCTCTGATTTCATGTCTTTTACATGTTTACTTACTAGTTATGAAAACAGACTTACTCCATTTGTCACCACTCTAGTGCCTAGAAGTTTTACACATTAATTAGTATTATAATTAATCATTAAGTGTGGTCTGTGAAATTCAGAAATGGAAAAAAATGTTAATTCATGGAGTTGAATTTCAGAGACTTTTCTTTTGGAACTTTAGTAATTTTGCTCTTCTACTTTGGTATTTCATTTTAAAACTTTTTTTTAGTTCTTTAAATTTCAATTATTAATTTTAATTTTCCTAAAGATAGGTCATTACCACTTGTCCAGGGGTAGAGATTTGAAGACTGTCATAAGTGCTTTCCATTCTTTTTTTCCATTACTTAAATAATTGTTTTGGCATTTGTTTTGCAGTCAGGCATTATGTAAGTGTCTCCCAGTCTTTTTCTCTGGTATCTTATTTTAAAACTGTTCTTATCACTGTGCCAGTTGATCCAAGAAGAATAAATAAATGTGAGTGAAAATGACATTTTTATTAGAAAACCAAACCTGCAGTTCTATACACATACACACACACACACAAAAAAGCATTTCAACAGAAATTATCATAGAATCATACAGCCACAGAATGGTAAGGGTTGGAAGGGACCTTACGGATCATCTGGTTCTAACCCTTCTGCCATGAAGGACATCTTCCACTAGACCAGATTGCTCAGAGCCCCATCCAACCTGGCCTTGAACACTGCCAGGGAGGGGACATCCACAGCTTCTCTGGGCAACCTGTTCCAGTGCCTCACCACCCACACTGTGAAGAGTTTCTTCCTAATGTATAATCTAAATCTGCCCTCTTTTAGTTTACAGCCATTCCCCCTTGTCCTATCACTATACACCCTTGTGAACAGTCCCTCTCCATCCTTCCTGTAGGCTCCCTTCAGGTACTGGAAGGCTGCTATTAGGTCTCCCCGGAGCCTTCTCTTCTCCAGGCTGAACAAGCCCCAACTCCCTCAGCTTGTCCTCATAGGAGAGTTACTCCAGCCCTCTGATCATCTTTGTGGCCCTTCTCTGGACCCTCTCCAACACATCCATGTCCTTTTTATGTTGGGGGCTCTAGAGCTGGACACAGGACTCAAGGTGGGGTCTCACGAGAGCGGAATAGAGGGGCAGAATCACCTCCCTCAACCTGCTGGGCACGCTTCTCTTGATGCTGCCCAGGATACGGTTGACTTTCTGGGCTGTAAGCATACATTGATGGCTTGTGTTGAGCTTCTCATCCACCAGTACCCCCAAGTCCTTCACCCCAGGGCTGTTCTCGAGCCACTCTCTGCCCAGCCTGTACTTGTGTTTGGGATTGCTCTGACCCACGTGCAGGACCCTGCACTTGGCCTTGCTGAACTTCATGTGGTTCACACAGGCCCACCTCTCCAGCCTGTCAAGGTCCCTCTGAATGGCATCCCTTTCCTGCAGCGTGTCAGCCACACCACACAGCTTGGTGTCGTCGACAAACTTGCTGAGGGTGCACTCAATCCCACTGTCCATGTTGTTGACAAAGATATTAAACAGCACCAGCCCCAGTACTGACCCTTGAGGCACACCACTTGTCACTGGTCTCCACCTGGACATTGAGCCATTGACTGTAATTCTTTGTGTGTGTCCATCGAGACAGCCAAATTCCAGAAAGATATTATATTTTGTCCCATTTAAACATAAAACTCCCTGCAAATACCCTCCATATTCTATTTGGAATGGCAATATTTGTTGCAGTAGCAATAGTATTCAGATGCAGTTGTTTTACGTAGCCAAACCGAGACCTCAGCTATGAGGTCCTTTGTATGATCAGTTTTTCTTTAACTGAGACACTGGCATTCTGAGAAGCTGAAAAGACAACATAAGGTAGGTCTTAGGGGGTATTCTAGTAAGCTAATACAAATTTACCTACATGTCTCTGAAGAGACATAGTTTACAGGAAATAAGCCTCTAATAACAGAGCTAATAACAAACCTGGGACAAATGTCAATCCCTCATCATAAAGGTGTTGGACTGACTGGTTTGTGTCCACATTGTTTTGGAATAGTTGTTTTTACGGTAAGTTTGTCTTTCGGAGGGCTAGGTAGAGTCGGCCTAAGCAGAGTCAGTTAGACTCCGCACTGGTTTTACTTGTATGAGCTTTCACAACAATATCCAGGATTTTTTGAAAATTTCTTTTGTGTGGGTGTAACATAATGTTATATTAAAAATGTCCAAATGGTCAAAATGCAAATGTATTCTAAACAAAGAACTAAGAATATGTTACTACAAAAATAAAATGGGTTACTAGTTTTATCTATCCAATTATAAAGATACTAGTTCTGATAGTCTAACTTACCTAACTGCTGATCAAAAGTCTCAGTAGTAATATCATTAAAACAGTTACACATAAATTCTCTAGTGTCTACCCTTTTCTCTGGTGTTGCACTCACGCTTCCAATGCCAGACTGAGTAACAAGTTACTGGGAACAGTCCTGCTCGAGCAGTACATGGGGTGCCTGATGGCTTACCCCGGTCACGGGCATCCTCTGCTCTTTGCCAAGAGGCATTGGAGATTGACGATGGGAATTTCTTCCTCCTCAAACTTAGGGTTGCTTGGGTTATTTCCATACATTTTCTAATGCTCTGCTTGGATGTTCTTTCTTCCCTGATTCCAAATTCCACATTATACTGTGTTTTCTGCTCTATTACCGTTAAAATCAGTTTTGCCTGACTCACAAGATGGCCTTCCTTTAACAAGCAGTAAATGACCTTCCGTGGTCTATTGTCTGTGTCCTCTGCTGTCATCCTGTATTTGTATTCTTCTGCACCAAACTTTTATTCAAAGGTCATAGATCAACTCTGCACTGAATAACAGTGCTATTTCGGTGATCTATTACTTACAACAGGTAAGCACGATCATGAAGTAGCACAAAGCTAAACAAAAGCTAAACCAAATTTAGACTATTGTCACCTGACCAAATTAGTGTCAGAGCTAAAACAATCTAAAATCAACTCAGGGTAAGAAGTGTCCAGGCATGTCCTGAGCCAAGTCCTGAATTATTGTGTTGATACAAAGCCTGTGGCCTTTCGGTAGTAATGGCAAAATCATATTCACTGGGCTACAAGAAGAGCAGAGAACTAACCTCCAAGTCACAGAAAAACATCTCTCCTGCTTCTACATGAAAGTGGACCCTCATTTGTTTAATGCTGCCCATACAAATCTTCTTGAAAGCGAGCTGGTTTAGAACAACTTTGTTTTGGATACTTGTGTAATCCGAGGCAAGTGCCTTCCCCACTCCTGGTCTCCCACTCCTCTAGACCAAAAGAGAGGAGGCACTGTTTCCAATCCTAGACTCTGCACCTGTGGCTTGAATCAAAAAATCACCCACCAGATTACATGGTGGGATGGTGAATACTGAGGTCTGGCTTGGACAGGCTGCCAGGAGGCTGAGCGGGACAGTGAGGAGTTTCACCCCACAGGTGCAGTTTAAAGGTGTCTCAGCCATGGTTTATCTACCAGCTGGATAAACTGCTTACAGAAAACTATCATCTGACTGTTACAGAACAGTAATGCACTAACTTTACATCATTTATCTCTATATTTACAATAATATGAGTCTTTCAAATTTATTTATATAAAATATTCATACCCACAGAAATAATAAGTAGCAGTGAATCAGTAATGACTTCAGTCTAATAAATAAGTTTTCATCATATTTTTAAGGAAATTATGCAATAAGAGCAGAGTTTCTCTCAAAATTCTTTGTTTCCCTTAACACCAGGAATGAAAGCAGAACCTAAAACACCCAACATACCAATTTCCTTTTTAGTTCATTTTCATATTCACCTATAAAATAAATTTTGGTTTAAATACTAAAAATTTTCAGAGATTTATTTTTGTTTATTGATTATGCTTCAAATTTTTTCCATTTGTGAGTGTATGATCAGGTCATATTACTACATAGTACTGCCCACCATACAAGGTTCCTAAAGTAAAAACATAGTTCCTTTAGACTTGCTAGTCTCTGGTATATTTGCTTCTCCAATTTTTCTTAAAGAAATGACACCATATTCTGCATAAAAGAAAATATACCTACAGCTGCTGTTGAAATAGCAAAATACCTGAGAAAATAAAAGAGTAGTAATGATGGTTAGTTTAAAAAATAAACAGAACATGTATCTTGTCCTGAATTTCTTATTACTGCAGCTGAAGGTGGATAGTAGTCCTGGTTTCGCTGGGATAAAGTTAATTTTCTTCCAAGTAGCGGCTGTGTTTTGGATTTAATGTGAGAATAATGTTGATAATACACTGATGTTTTTAGTTGTTCCTAAAAAATTGAGGACTTTTATTCAGTTTCCCATGTCTGGCTAACAAGCAGGTGTACAAGAGCTGGGAGGGAGCATAGTCAGGCAGCTAACCCAAGACGACCAATGGAAATTCTCCATACCATAAATGCCATGCTCAGTACATGAACGGGGGTTGGCCAGGGGCAGGAATCCATGAGATCCGCAGTCAGTGCCTGGGATGGCAATCAGTCCCTGAGTGGTGAGAAATTGAATTGTGCTTTACTTGTTTGGTATATTTGTCGTTGTTGTTGTTAGTATTATTATTCTCTCTTCCTTTTGTGGTCCTATTAAACTCTATTTATTTCAAGCCACAGATTTTACTTTTTATTCATTCTCCTCCCCATCCCACTGAACTCGGAGGAGGAGTGAGCAAGAGGCTGCATGGTACTAGTTGCTGCTGGGGTAAACCACAACAACAGTATTACCATATAATTGTAACACGAAGGATATATGATCTAAAGTACTAGAATAAATAACATTGAAGTACGTGTGGAACAGGTTGACAAGGATAGATTACAGAAGAGTTAAGCCAAAGGTTTCTGAAACAACCCCTCTCTCTTAAGAATAAATTCTTTTGACTGTGTACTTCAGATTGTCTGTGGTTTGTTAAACTGCCATCAGAGTTTGTTCATGTAGCTATGTAGATCACTAGACTCAAAAAAATAATTTTAACTCGTGTCTTGGTTTAGCCCTGGATGGCAACAAAGAACACATGGTCACTCTATCACCCCTCCCCTGCGGCGGGGTGGGGAGGAGAATCAGAAGAGAAAGGCAAAACTCCTGGGTCAGGATATGGACAGTTTAACAGAAAAGCAAAGGAGGTGAACAGTAACAACAATAACACTGATAAGAAGAATACACAAAAACAAAGGAATACGCAGAGCAACTCTCTCACTACCCGATGCCCAGCATGCTCCTGAGCAACTTGAACTTCCCTCTGGCCAGCTTTCCCACTATAAATTGAGCATGATGTCACATCGTATTGAATACCATATGTGTTTGGCCAGTTTGGGTCACATGTCCAGTCTGTGTCCACTCCCAGTTTCTTGTGAAAAATTAACTCTATCCTAGCCAAATCCAGGATATATCGACAACAAAATGTTTTGAAATGGCAGGGAGACTTTACAGTCCAAATTTAAGCACCTGCCTTTATTATTGACTTCATTCTCAGGACAAAACTTTTTTTTTTTTTTTTTTTAACTGACCAAATAAGGAACATTAGCTTCTAACTTTAAGAGCTCAGAATTGCTTTTAAGTTACACGCTAAAAGCAGCCAGTAGGTGAAGAACTCATGCACTGAATTTTCCTTCATGATGTGCTTGACATTTGCCTTTATAGTCAGACATCAAATTTGACTGATTTGCCCATTCTCACTATCACATTACCATCCATGCTAGGAAAGACTCTCAACTATTATTGTTTTTCTTAAATCACAGAAAAATTATTTGGTGATGCTTTCTGGAAAATACTGGATTGCACTTTAAGTATTCCTTATTTTACCTTTTGCACAATCATTGTTTTTCAAATGAAAAAATACACACAACACTGTATTAATCGATTGGTAAATTTATTTATCTGGAACACTATTATGCAAATACTAAAAACATTAAAATGCAAGGCTCTGGGACTACAGACAGGGTGGGCATCTATGCATTTGCCTTTGTCTCCAAATACTTTTGCTCCTATTTGACCAATGATTGTGGTGAGTGATTGGAAAATGTAGACATTTACACTTTTCCAGCAGTTTTTTAACTCTGCTTTCCTGAATTCAAGACAGTAAATGGTGCTTCAGTGGTAAACTCTTTTGTTTTTTCGTTCACTTAAGATGATTTTTGTCACACTAGGATAAAAAAGAAAATAAGTTGGGCATGTGAAAGCTATACTTGTGCATTACCAGTTTTCATGTCTTACATTATACATTTATTTCAATATTTTAGCAGTCTAAGAACAGCAGTAAAGAACAGATGCATGTTCAAATTAAATTAATGTTTTAAACAGATACCACAATTCAGTCTAATAAATGTAATTGGAAATGTTATCTGAAGGGTCCTAAACCAGAAATTGGAAGAATATAAGCAGTTCTATTGTCAGCTTTAGCAGTGAAGAGATCTTTCATTTGCCAATGAGAACAGACATCTTAGTCAATATTAAATCTTGACAATTGATCCGACTTGTTTAATGAGAAAGTACTTTAAACATGAGAAGTGACTTGGATAAGGTCAATGACAGTTCTCATTATCTAGTAGAAGAAAAGTATTTAATGCTCTGTACTTGAGACTGATTTCTTTTTATTTCTGATAATTACTTCTTAGATTTGCTTGATTTCATCATTTTGTCATTCATGTTTTATTGTATTACTGATGAAAATAATGATGACAAAACATGGTATTTATTGCCAGTGTAACATTCGGAAACTGTCCTTCTGCGTTACGTGCATCAATAAGGAAGTGCAAGAATGCATTAGAAATAAAATATTTACCTAAAATAGAAAACCAGCACTATTACAGAGAGAAAAGGTTTGTTTTGGTAATCAAATCACCTCATTTTTCTATCTCTGAGCAAATTAAGAATGACTGAAACACAAGAGGCCTTGGATAAATTAACATAGATTATTGTTATTGTTGTTCTTATTATTATTGTTGTTATTAATATTATTATTATTAAAGAATTACAAACAAAACATAAGTCCTTCTAACTTCCAAAAACATTTCCTTTGTGTTTAGAGACCTTTGGACTTCTACTGCTTCCATGTTATCTGCTGGAAATATATTCTTTAGAATTAGTATTTTACATATTGACTCCTAATTATTAGCTGTAAATAAGTTTCTAAAAACACAATCACAGTGATCTATGATTTTATTAGGTTAAATTTTGTAATAGAGATTTTAGATTGGAATTAAAACCAGTGTTAGGACACAAAATAAAATATTCTTGAGGCCACTGTTGTATACATAGGTACATCACAGACTAAAAACCTACACAATAAAACTGGATTTCATTAGATTCAGTGCTTCACATAACACAACTTCTCTCATGATCTCTCTGTGTCTCTGTGTGTGTTGTGGGGTATATGTGTGTAGTTAAAAACGTGGTCATAGAATTCTGAGAGACCCTTACCATACCTATTCTTGTGCAATTATTATTTCCAAAAGCATTACCAAAAAATAGGCCTTATAGCACAATGGAGGAAATTCCTTGCTGTTTATATTTTTTCCATTTCTTTTCCATTTTGCCAATGTGTTACAATTTTTTTTCAAAGTAACTCAACATTTGCTGTATATTCATGAATAAAGAGACATAAGTGTGATGCCGAGATACTGTTTGTTCTTCTTTTATTAGTGGAAAATTATTATTATATGAAAAATATCAATGAAGTTACTCAAGGAATAATAAATAATACTCAGAGCACATAGTGTTCTAATGCTTAGCATTATTTCTTTTCTTTAATTGCACATTAGCAATTCAAATGTAGACATAAGAACTCTGGCAAGAAAAGTGTCTTTTAGGAGGACACAAGTTATTGCTCTCTCCTGAATCTAAACTGTGTGGTTGATGAATATGGAGGTAAGCTGTCATACATAAAAATAAGAAACTGAACTTAAAATTGTTGCTATTACAACTTCCTGAGTCCCATTGAAGATAAGTAGGATCAGCAAGGTAGGTAGTTGCGGAGTCTTAATTTATTCTGGTAGGAGCTCTTGCACTCTAAAGAAATTAGAGAACAGCTGCAAAGTACCTGTATTAAGGTATGTCTTTTGTCAGTAAGTGGACTAGCAGAATCTCTTGTGATCGTGTTCCCTGATGATTATTAACCTCACACAAATATCTGGTTATAGAAGCTATGATATTCAAGACAAGGCAACGTTTGAACCATGCTATCAAAGAATATGTTCAACATATGAAGAAACAATCAACAGCAGCAATTTTTATTTACTTCAGTCTGAAGCTCAGGTACGGTTTTTTTTAAGCAAAAGCAAAATAGGGATTTTTAATAAGAGATACAGTCCCTAAGTTGTCAAATTCCTCACCTGAATCCTACTTCTTCAAGTAATCCTGTGGATGGCACCGAGTTAAATGGCAAGGATTGCTTGATTTAATTCAAAAGGTGCACTGTGTTGAGATTCCTGGAAACAGCTACACAGAAAATATTTGCAAAAAAGCATTCAATCAAAAGTACTAGAACCATAATTGCTGCTAGAAGATACACTGCTGGAGTACATCGTAATGGAGTGCACTTATATTGTAAACATAAAGTAAACAATTTTTAATGTATTCCTGTTACTTCCTCTGGCTGGGAGGATTTCCTATAAATATCTGCAAAGCCACACTATTGACCTGCTTGAAATCCCTCTTGAAAGTCATTCGTCATTCTTTGACAAGAAAACAGGATCTTCAGAATAGCTATCATGCTGATGCTGAATGCACTGACCCACAGGCACGCCTCTGTCACTGCCTTGTGACTTTTGGATTCTCTGTTCTCCACATGTCTTTATCACCTTTCTGAACTTAACACAGAATTTAAAGTATCTTAGGGGTAGATTTTTCTTAAGATTGTGTACTATGTCAACCATAGTGGTTTTAAGTGTTTATTTTCTGGATTACAGGGTTAATAAGGTAAAGCCAAGAGAAATGTGAAAGGCAACTCTTAAAAATAAGCTTATTGTTGACTGACTTAAAATTTGCTATTCAGAGGTCTGCTTCTTCCGGGGAAATATTTTACAAGTCTTCAAATAGAAAAAGGTTGAAAATCACTGATCTAGCAAAATGGTGTTCTATTCAATTACTTTGATTCATAGTCTGTAAGACTGGGAAGCAGTGTCTGAACAGACTGTGTGAAGGACAGCTTTGTACTGAATGTATCAAACTTCTTGTATATGGGATGCTCAGCTACACTGAGTCATAGCTGATGTATGTTATGACCTTTTCAAACCGGAAGCCCACTTTCTCGGTGTCCTCGTTCTGTTCTTTAGTATTGTGCTGATAGACACTAAGCTAATAGTAGGAACTGTTTTCGTTAACAGCATCATTATATGGTGAGGTATTAATACTTGTTGTAAATTAAAAGGCTTATCTTTATTCACATGAAGTTAGAGAGGATAAACAGAACATAGAAATTACCTAAGATGTTGGTCTTTCTATGTACTACATGGAGGTTTCATGAAAACTTGGATATGGAAAAGCACATATTTCAAGCAATCAAGACCCTTTTTCTTTTTTTTTTTTTTTTTAAATGGCCCCTGCTAACCCTTCAGATTTGGGAACCTTGGCTGTATTATACCATTTTACAAAGACTGACACGCAAATGCACTAGAGAGATTTTGTTATTGTATTATCTCCAGGAAATGTGTAATTCTGTTTGTTGTAGTTTAACCCAGCAGCTGGCAACTAAGCACTAGACAGCTGTTCACCCATCCCTTTGCTTTCCCCTCCCCAGTAGGATGAAGAGGAGAAATGAACAAAAGGGAAAACTCATGGGTTGAGATAACGACACTTTAATATGGAAATAAAGGACATATTACTACCAATAATAAAAATAGTAATGATAATAACAATTATGATAATGAATATGCAAAACAATCTATATACAATACAATTTTCCTTACCATCCGATGACCAATTCACAACTTGAAAAAAAGCTTAAACTCATGGAAAAGAGAGGATTCAAACTCATGAAAACAAGAAAGAAAACTTCCTCCCCCCCGCCCCAGCCAACCTGCATTCATAAACTGAGCATGACGTTTATAGTATGGAATATTTCCATTGGCTAGCTTGGGCTGTCTCTCTAGCTATGCTACCTCCAAGCTCCTGTACACCTCTGAATTTGAGAAACTGGGATAAGTCCATGATTTCATGGCAACAACTGAAAACATTAGTGTTATCAACATTCTTCTTGTACTAAATTGAAAACACAGCAGGTACTGAGAGGAAAATTAACTCTATCCCAGCCAAAACCAGGACACTGAACTATGGATTCATGTCATGATTTTGCTTTTCTTTACACGAACACTATCACCATCTGCAGAATGGGTTTTACTGGCTTTGCCCTGGTTCAGTTTTCTGAGCAGTTTGCTTCCACAAATTATCTCATTTCCTGGGTCAGATGAGTTTCAGTTCTAGCACCAGCAAGAATCAAGACCAAGACGGTATAGATTTAGTCTTGAACTATGAAAGAAGGAGAGTCTGATAAAGCAATTAGATAGCATATGTTAGGATAAATCTTTTTTATAGTAGTGATAAGTGTTTCGGAAATGCTTTGTTATGTAGAACCACTGATGAGTTATAGCTATTTCTTTGTTCTTATATTAGCATTTCTCAAGGTATAGTGCACATTTACTGTCCTAGTATACATTTTGGTGATTTCATTTCATGTGGCAACTTAGAAGACGTCTTCTCTCCTCTGCTGTATATGCAGTTACTCTTATACAGGATTTACTTCCCTTTCTTCATACCAAATAAAGCGGAAAGAAAGCTCCAGTCATTCTTCGGCCATAGTCATTTGGAAAAAAGTAACTGTGATCATTGTAACCCACATGATCTACTCTCCACCCTTGCAACATTCGGGGCCGTTGGAAGATGGTGCATGCTGAGAGTGTAGTACCGGGTTTGTAGAAGGGTTAATTGTTGTCATTTTTATTGACATTTGCCAGATCTGCCTAAAACAATCAGAAATTATTGCAGCTCTGCGGCACACTAGTTGAATCTGCCATATGTAAGTATTGTGGAAATGATCCAGACATACTAAGGATTTATTTCTTTTTTTAGCTTCCCCCTCACTTAGATGAAACATGTTTGTTTGTAATTTTCACTGTATTTGTCCCTATATAAATATAGTGGAAAAGACTAAAGAGTTTTATAGATTATGTCTGCTGTAGACCAAAGGTCCTGTTAGTAATTCAAGAAGTATGAAAATTTAACTTTACTTTCCTTCAGGATTTCTGACTCAGCACTAGACTATGGCATAATTCTTCTTCAACTTATCCCAGTACTTTATTTTTTTTTAAGTCTTAAAATCGCTGACATATGTCACACCTCAGTGTCTTAGAATCATGTGAAGACACTCCAGGAGGTCATAAGTTTTCCTTCCTTTACCACTTAAGTCTGTCGAGTTTGATATTACGCCCAGTGGGCTCTTCTGCATTTGTTCTGTTCAGTCAGATAGTCAGGTAAGTTTTTAAACATGTGAGTGATGCCTTTAGCTGTTTGTCCACACACAAGAGTGCTTTTCGATGTTGTCTGGAAACTGCAATTTGGAATCAATGTGGAGCCCAACTGCAGACACCACAAATCTTTCCCTAGGTTCTTTCTGCTGCTTTTATTCAAAGTGATTGCTGTCAAACATTAATTTCCACATTCAATGATCTATTATCATTTTAATAAAATGTACTTTAAATAGATACAGATTTTAAATAATAATTTTCTCTTATGGAACAGAATGCTTCATTTGTATAGTTCAAATATTTTATCCAGCGTCTCACACAGTTTCTTTTACAGTTTCTAAGACTGTGATTTCTTATCTCTGTTGCTAATATCAATTGAAAATTCACACAGATAAAAAGCTGTGACTGGATACCTAAAATAAAATCAGATTAGAGCTGCATAAATACTTAGAAGATGGAAAGAGATAGTTCACACCACCATCATTTGATCTGCTGTGCTAGAAGTCTAGCTGATTTTGTTAAAGTTAATGGAGAGAAACAGAAGAAAAATTAGGTAATCCCCTTCAGAAAGTGACTATTTCTTTCCAGTAACTGTTTTATATCGTGTTTATTCAATAAATCTGTTTCTAAAAATATAAAATTTTGTAGTTCAAAACATTTCTAAAAATTAGGAATAAAAACCCAATGCCTAGATTACCCATTAAAAGACATTACTCACAAAATAAAGAAAAAAAAATAACTGGCTTTTTCAGACATGCTAGTTGTTTAGGAGATTTTTATAGATTTGGGTGGTTTAATGGTTGCTAAGGAAACTCTGAACTTCAACCATTTAAATACAGCCCATTTCATGTTCTTTTCCTTGTTCCTTTTATAAGCAGCTGTCCTGGCTTCAGCTGGGGTAGAGTTAATTTTCCTATCAGTACCTACTGTGTTGTGAATTCAGTACAAGAAACATGTTAATGACACTGTTGTTTTCAGTTGTTTCTATGAAATCCAGGACTTTTTTCCAGTTTCTCATATTCAGCTAATGAGCAGGTTTGCAGGAGCTGGGAGGGAGCAGAGCCAGACAGATAGTCCAAGCTGGCCAATGGAAAAATTCCATACCATAAATGTCATGTTCAGTTTATGAATGTGGGTTGGCGGAGGGAGCAAGAAGCTTTCTTTCTCATTTTTGTGAGTTTGAATCCGCTTTTGTCTGAGAGGTCAGTCTTTTTCAGGAATTTAGACATTTACAATTGCTAGGTTCTGCCATTGCTGCTCAGAGACTGGCTGTGAATCGGTTGTCATTTGGTAAAGAAAAATTGCACGGTATATAGTTTATTTTGCATATTCCTTACTCTCATTATTATTATCATTACGGTACTAGTATTTCCTTTGTTGCCTTATTAAGCATCTTTATCTCAACCCAGGAGTTTTCCCTTTTGTCCATTTCTACTCTGCATCCCGCTGGGGGAGGGGAAGAGTAAGGGTGTCCTGTGTTTGGCCAGGACAGTGTTAATTTTCACTGGAATCCAGCGACACAGCTGGGTGGGCTGACCCAACCTGGACAAACAGAACAGGGTATTCCATACCATGTGCCATCATGCTGGGTTCTGGTTGGGAGAGGGAGCGGGGTGGCGGAAACCCAGTCATGGCTCAGGAGCGGCAAGAGTGGTTCTGTCCGTTCCTGCTGTTTGTGTCGTCTATTCTCCTTATCCATATTGTTGTTGTTCCTGTTCCCTTTGTTTGCTGTTCTGTTAAACTGCCCTCATCCCGACCCACTGGTTTCTGCCTGTTTCTTTCCGTTCTCCTCCCCACCCCAGCGGGGAGAGGGGCTGCCGCGTGGCGCTTTTGTTGCCGGCCGCAGCCAAACCATAACAATGGATGAGCAAGCAGCTGCTTAGTGCTTGGTTGCTGGCTGCTGGGTTAAACTATGATAGCAACTCACTCACTTTATAAAAATTTTGCTTATATACATTCTGCTTTAAACTTTAAGTCAGCGAAGATGTTCAGTTAAAGGAGAAAACAGCACAAGTGTCATCTTTCTGGCTTTTGTGTTTTTTTTTTTTTTTTGGTTTTTTATTTTTAATAAAATTGACAGTGAAACAGCTCTCTTTCTGTGTTTCTCCATTTCAAGCTTTCAAATGGATTATTAGAATACAGAGAAGGTGATAATTCTGATCTCAGTGATGCGAGAAAACCAGGAAAGCACTGGAAAACACAATTCTTGACATTTTCAGATGTAGCACAGATTTCCTTGTTCAAAAGCAATGTCCTGCACTTCAGAAAAGTTAACTTGTCAGTGTGTGCTTGCTATGGTTTGGCTGCGGCCAGCAGTTTGACTGCCCCTCGCTCCGCCGGGGTGCGGAGGAGAATGGAAAGAAACAGGCAGAAACTGGTGGGTCGGGATAAGGGCAGTTTAACAGAACAGTAAACAAAGGGAACAGGAACAACAAAGATACAGATAAGGAGAAAACACAACACAAACCGCACAACCCAAAGAGCCGCTCTCATGGACCAGACCGGCGCCGCACGCTCCTGAGCCACGAGTGAGTTCCTGCCACCCAGCTCCCTACCACCGGAACCCAGCATGACGGCACATGGTATGGAAAAAACTGCTCTGTTTTGCCAGGTGGGGTCAGCCCACCCGGCTGTGTCCCTTCCTGGATTCCTGTGAAAATTAACCCTGTCCTGGCTGAACCCAGGACAGTGCTGAAACACAACACTGCAAGATGCTGCATTAATTTGCCTTTTGAAATTTATTTTTTTCCAGTAAAGAAAAGTAGTTTTTTTAAGAAGATATTTTTTGTCACAGTATCAACTTTATATATTCAAATTCAGTTGCTATTTTAGATATCATTTTAAGATAGACATATTCCAGCTTCCCTTTTTTCCTCTACTGCAGCCATTTATATTTGGCCAGAATCTAAAACTTAAAATTTGTAATCTGAAGGGAATGAAGATAAAATAATGTTATGAATAAAATTTTGATGATAAATTTGGTAACATCTCTCAAAGAAAGATGCATTCACATAAAAATTGTGGTGACTCAGTATTATTCATTTTTACATAGATGGCCTGACCCAAAATGCACTGAAGTCAGTAAAACGCTTCTTACTGAACTTGCTGGGCTTTAGATCAAGCCGTGCAACCTCTTCACCTGCAGAGTTTAAAGTACCTTCCAAAGAAATATATTATTCATTGTAATTTCTTCTCTGAAAAAAAGGAGAAATAGATGAAGATAGGCACCTCATCCAGTGTCAGAAAGCAATTTGTGATGAGAACTAAGAAAATAATCCAAATTTTACTTGTATAGTGATAATGATAGCGGAATTACTCAGGACAATATTGAATAGTGGTAGATCACTGTACAATACAGGAGCACTGGATAACTGTGTCCTGTTGTCCTTGAAGCTGTATTCAGATGCAGGAAGAACTCATGCTGTATTTTTGTATGTGAGTCTGTTGCATTTTGCCATGTTTCTTACGGCAATTCTTTTTGAACTTCGTAAAGTAAGTGGCTGAAATCTTTACGGGAACAATTTTATTTTCTACATTTTAATCAAAGAAAGGCAATGAAAAATAAGCTTTGGGCACGGTGTGGTCCTATATTCATTAATACTATGTAAATAACATTGGTCCTTATGATATCAGTTCTTCAAAGAAACCTTACAGAAATCCAATCTGCAACTTTATTAAGTATTTCTTTTTGAACAAAAATTTGTCTTCTGTGCGCATAACACTGCATCAACTGTACTGATTCTTCACGGTTTTAATTCTCAGTTATTATCCTTTCATGCAGCTGATTTCTTCTTGCTGTAGATATTTCAGAATCATGAAGTCTTCTAAGCCAAAGTTTTAGCAAAAAATAAAAATCTTACATTTCATTGCTTCAGAAGGGACTCTGGCCAAATTTTGTATAGACTTTGACATAGAGTTGCTTTTGGAATCCAGGTCATCATTTATAACAGAACTGCCTTTCTGTCTAGTGTGAGTTTCAACTAATCTGTAAGTATTATATGAAATCTTCAACAGCTTTAAGAGGATAACTGAGGAGTGCAGTGTAACCCAGTATATTCTGGAAGGCAGTTATATAAAGAGGTGCCTACAGTTTCTCAGAGTTAAGTTTTCTCCAGCACATAGTCCTCAGCACACTGGATGAGGACCACTGTTAGCTCAGTTGGGTTAGTAAATTGAAAATGTATTTTTGGTTTATTCACCAATTCATTCATGAACAAAGAAAGTAAGAATCTCTGAACTGAAGATGAAAAGGTATTATGGCCTACACCCCACCTTCAAAGCCCAAATAAGTCGATACTGCTATGTCATTGAAGGTCTAACTTTGTTACCTGTAACTGCAGGATACATTAAATTGATTCTGTACTACTACAGATAAGCAAACCTATGAATAAGTGAGATGTTGTCAGGTCTTACATATTTCTGTAGGATATTCTTGGGTTCTGGTGAGGTTCCTTTGGTCCTGTTGCTATTACTTGATGAGACAAGTTCAAGTCTCTATTTTATTCAGTGCTACACAAAACTAATTTTTTTATTAACTCAGGCATTCCATTCTGGACTGCCAAACCTCATTTTATATCACAGAATAATGCAGAATCACAGAATCACAGAAAGGTAGGGGTTGAAAGGGACCTCTGTGGGTCATCTCTGCAGAAGCAGGGTCTCCTAGAGCAGGCTGCACAGGACCTTGTCCAGGTGGGTCTTGAATATCTCCAGAGAAGGAGAATCCACAACCTCCCTGGGCAGCCTGATCCAGGGCTCCGTCACCCTCAGAAGGAAGAAGTTCTTCCTCATGTTCAGACGGAACTTCCTATGCTTTAGTTTGTGCCCATTGCCTGTTGTCCTGTCGCTGGGCACCACTGAAAAGAGTCTGGCGGCATCCTACTGACACCCACCCCTGAGATATTTAGCAACATGTATAAGGTCCCTTCTCAGCCTTCTCTTCTTCAGGCTGAACAAGCCCAGCTCCCTCAGCCTCTCCTCATAGGACAGATGCTCCAGTCCCCTCATCATCCTCATAGCCCTCCGCTGGACTCTCTCCAGTATCTCCTCATTTTTCTTGAAGTGGGGAGCCCAGAACTGGACACAGTACTCCAGGTGAGGCCTCACCAGGGCAGTGTAGAGGGGAAGGAGAACCTCCCTCGACCTGCTGGCCACACTCCTCCTAATGCACCCCAGAATCCCATTGGCGTTCTTGGCAGCCAGGGCACACTGCTGGCTCATGGTCAACTTGTCGACCACCAGCACTCCCAGGTCCCTCTCCACAGAGCTGCTCTCCAGCAGGTCCGCCCCAAGCCTGTACTGGTGCATGGGGTTGTTCCTCCCCAGGTGCAGGACCCTGCACTTGTCTTTGTTGAACCTCATCATGTTCCTCTCTGCCCAGCTTTCCAGCCTATCCAGGTCTCGCTGAATGGCAGCAGAGATTTCTGGTGTATCCACCACAACTCCCAGTTTGGTATCATCAGCAAACTTGCTGAGGGTACATTCTAACTCTTCATCCAGGTCGTTGATGAAGAAGTTAAACAAGGCTGAGCCCAGTACTGACCCCTGGGGGACATCGCTAGTTACA
>Ga0065711_1007130_pt1 | contig 28400 bp, 14 predicted proteins | sample Hoacrofraction12_FD_59098 | JGI IMG/M metagenome (GOLD analysis project Ga0065711, IMG submission 59098) | Hoatzin crop microbial communities from Cojedes, Venezuela - Epithelial fraction 12 v2 (version 2) | ecosystem: Host-associated > Birds > Digestive system > Esophagus > Crop | place... | reverse complement strand
CGGAAAAGCCATTACTATGATAAACATTTCTTGGAAATGTAATGAATATGTATGTTAACATAGCATAAATACCTAGTAACTGTGTCTCTTCGGTGCACGCGTTTGGAGGAGAGATCCCCCGTGTGCCCGGTGCCGCAATAAAGAATACCTGCTGAATAGTCTGCCGACTATTGAGTCTTCAGTTCCGGCTTTTCACGGCATCAATTGTTACAGAAGCATACTACAATAAAGATCTGTTTGCAAACAAATACTGTAGTATGCTAAAGTACAATAGTAAGTCAATAAGTGAAATAGCAGTAGACAGTACTCAAGAAATGCAGCATTATTCATGGTATTTGTAGGACCAATAAAACAATTTCTTACTGCACACTGCAGATAACTTCTCATATGTAAAACTTCCCATGTTTCTCTTTTAAAAATATGTATATACACACACACATATTGTATAATACTTTCTATCCAACATGACACTTCCAAAACCTTCACAGAGGTCTTATGGCATACCAAGGTGTCAAACAAGTCAGAGAGGTATGTCCAAGTTTGAATTGCTCACAAAGTACCAGCAAAGATATAATATTTAAGATATAACTTTGCAGTATGACTTCTCACATCTCGACTCAGCTAACAGACACTGTTCTGTATCCCAGCCTCGACTATATCCATCCTTTTACATATCCTCTGTACAAAGCAGTTGGAATGGCAATATTAGAGATCACTTGCAACATTATTCATGGCACTTATCAGGTGTTAAACTGGAGAAAGTCTGAAGGAGGACCACTAAGATGACTGGGATGCTGAAGAACATGACATATGAGGAGAGACTGAGGGACATATAGGTTTGTTTACCCTGGAGAAGATAAGGTTAAGAGAGGGGTCTAATTTCAGTCTACCACTACCCACAGGGAGAAGATCAGGCCAGATTTCCCAGGTGCATGGCAAAAGAGCAAGAGGCAACAGTCATAGGTTGTAACCTGGGAAATTCCAACTGGACACAATGGAGAAAAAAAAAAAAACAAACACCTTTTCAGTGAGAGTGGCTTAGCACTGGAACAGGTTTCCCAGAGGGGTTTTGGAATCTCTGTCACTGGATATTCATTGGATCAACACTTGGTCAGACAAAGCCCTGACAACTTGTTCTAACTTCGAAATTAGCCCTGCTTTGAACAGCTGTGGTACCTGATGACATCCACACAACTTTTACAATCTGAATCTACAATTCCATTTAACCTTAAATGGCCAAGGCCCTCACTTTAAAAAACAAACACCAAGGAAAAAAAATAAAAATCAAGACACTATGGAAAAATAAGTGATACTGAAGACAAAAATAAATCTTAAAACATACAAAAAAACCCAGACGCCTATACAAATCCAAACAGTGTTGTGCTACAAAGCATTCTGGATTACAATCTTGAGCAAACCCAGCTGGTAATATGGTAATACCTAACGAGCATAGGTTAAAGTCCACAATTTTAAACACACAGGAATTTAGTCTGGCACTTGGTATGACACAGCCTGCTGTACTGCAATGACCAGGCTAGGCAAGCTCAACATGGCTTGGAAGTTTAGTTCTATCCAAAGAATCCTAAATGTCTGAACAGTCTACTGAACTCTCTTGCATAATACATTAACTTCCCTCTAAACACATTCTGGCATTCCCCTCTCTTCATCTTGTCTGCAATCTGGAAGTACCATGGCATGATAAATAACTGGATGAATAATTAAAAAAAAAAAAAAAAAGGTGTTTCCAGCTTTTATGGCAATTCCCCTGCCTATTTCCTCCTCAGAAAAAAAAGACAGACTTCTGCTTCATGACTGTTTGGAGCAGAGCTTTTTCAAGCTTTGATGTGACTCAGAAGAGAATTACCCATGTGCACTTAATATATACAGTAGTTCAGCTCATCCAATAAGCTGCTCCTGCTTCTCGGGATTTCAGTTTTAGCCTTTGCATATTTGATAAAGGTTAATACATTTCTACAACAGGTAAAATAGAGAAAAACCAGAGTCAACTTAGTATGTTAAAGCCTTAACAGTCTAAGAAAATTCCACAAACAAACAAATCTACTTTCAAATCACTTCTCTGGATTATAAAGACTTCTGACGGCTCCAGCCAAGCCTTGCACAGATTCCACTCGGCACCAGACAGCCCTTGGGGCTTGCAGAGCCCCCCTCCCTGCTGGACAGGCCTGGGGGCTCCGTGGCATCTGCCAACTTTCCACACTCTTGCAATTCAAGTGTTCCAAGGCCAGAATTCTCCAGGTCAATAAGATTCAAAACTGTCTCTCTGTTGAATAAAAGCAGTCTCTCTCAGGATGAAACAAGAGATTATGTGCAAGTGGATGTTAAAAAATCCCCATTATTACAAGCAGAATAATTTAAAAGATATTCTCATTTATTTATTAAAGGCTTGAATGTACACTGTACCCTAGCAAGGCAGTCATTACCCAGTCAGCTTTGCCTTTCCTTCCCTTGGATTATCTCTACCCTTTTGCATGTGCACCTCACCCTTCTGCTTGTGTGCTTCAGTAAAATAATGACTATTTTAACAGGACTTTTCTTCCATCAACTCATTTCCCCAGAGAAATCATAAGGTGGGCTGAGAATGAGAACACAGAAGATAATAATTATGAGATGTTAAAAGCCCAAGGAGAAAATTCAGACCTTATACACTAATACAACACATTCAGGCTCTGCATCTATGATTCTATGATTTTGTTGTGTTGCAAACAGCAATCCAACGAGAAATGCAAGCAGCAGTTTTCTTAGTGCAAGTCACACAGGGTTGATTTGTTGAATCACCACATGTAGAGGTTTTCAAAGTTAAATGGCAAACTTAGTCTTTGGCTCCTGTTCGTCTCAATGCTAATTATGTGGTTAATTTAAGTGGTCAAAAAATTCTGAAATAATATTCTTCCACTGGAATTTCACACATAAATAGCAATTGAACTGCTTCTTGGGGACCCAAAGGCAGCTACACCAAGGTCAGACATATTCCACAGCATTATTCGTGCCTTCCAGGCTTGCAGAGTTTATAATACAGCAGCAAGAAGTGGTCAAAAATTTATTTATTCACTTGAAAGATTTGTTCTCTGATTAACATTTTAAAATCTTAATTTTAAAATGTTAACACAAACACAGCAGCATGCAGCGTTGTCTCTCCATTCCAGAGAGCTCCAATGCAAGTGTTAAACACTACTTCCACATCTGCTCTGCTCAGCTGCCCGGCTGTCTCCTCCATGGTTTCCAACATTTTCACCTGAGTTCATCCAGCTAGGACCTCAGCTGCATCATCCAGTGCTTGCTGACTCTCAAAGCTGTGCATGCACTGCCAATGACTTCAGAATGATTTGTGCTTTGTCAACAGACACGTGCGGCATCCAGTTTACACCTGCAACTGCACAGGGGTTTCTTACTTCATTCTATTACAGGCCTGTGAAAGATCTCACCCAGCTTTGAAATCTTCTGTGAGAAGACAATTTACTGCAGCATGATGCCACCAGCGCATCATGCACTTCAGCATGGGTCGTGGGATGCACGTGGAGGTAGGACAACCACACAAGCAGCTGCCTCTGCCAAACATCCAAATGCCTCCTCTCTCTGGACGCCAGTCTGCTGCTACTGCCACTGGCATAGGGAAGGGAAAAGACAGCAGAGAGGCAGATGAAGACTGCAGGGAAAGAGAAAGGGGAGTTTCTTGCTGCTTCAGAGAGGCAGTTCCTTGCCAGGGGATAGGGAGGAGGTTGTTATTGCTGGGACTAGAACACCGTCCCGGACATGGATGAACAGCTCTGGCTTACCAGCCTGGATACGGCCAGGCTCTCCCTGTTCCCTCTTACACTTCTGTCAAGGCCACAGCCTCCACCTTCCTCTCTGCCTGTCTCCATCTCCTATCATCACTCATGGCCCAGAGTTTTGGGACACAAATGTATTAACTGTATTTTCAGTCATCCTTCACATGTGCACAGGGGAACCTGAGAGTATGACTAGATGTAAAGGAACACACATGGCATGTACTTCTAGGATTTGGACAGGAAGTTACAGGCAAGATGCCAGACAGATAGCAGCGTAAGTGCTAGTATCTGGCTAACCTGAACACTGGAGGCTGCATCATTCATTGCATATTCCTAAATTTCCTCTGCTAATACCACTTGTTATCATCCGTTTTCCTATACGAATTGGGCAGTGCTGTGCCTAACTGCCTGCCTTACACCTCCTTAAGCCTCACAAAAGTGGCTGGGATCTTGAGCATAAACTCAGGAACAACTCAAACTGCTCTTCCAGGTGCCTTTTGAAAATCAAATATCATTTCAGTCATTTGCAAGCCCCACTCCCACACTTCACAGAAAGTTATACAAATGAGCAAATATGGAACTAATATAAAGCTTGCTGTTACTGCTGTGTCACAGATATCATCTGATTGAGCTCCAGGACTGGGGGGTCACACCTATAACATTACGGATGGGGCATATATTTGTTTTAGTGCTTGCTCACTCCTTGGAAGAAAGCAAAGATAACGTAAATAAAGATCTAAGCTGGGGAGCTACATGCTCTCACGGTCTAAATTTCCTGAGAATATTGGAAAATTTCAAATCCTTTGGTAATTCCAGGTATGACAGCTCAGGCATAGAGAAAAGGCAAAGCCTAACATCTGATGTAATTTCCTAGACCAAAGCACAGCCTATCACTAAAATGAAATCAATGCCAAACTCACAACAAACAGGCAGCATGCACAGCAGGCTTGGGAACTAACTCCAGTAAGTGACCCATGACTGCAATTCAGTGCAATGAGCAACACTTACAATCTGTGGAGGCGGCTGTAAGGCTAACCACAGGTTATGGACAAGGGCAAGGGAAGCACAGAGTGGGAGAGGAACTCACTGAAACAAAACGAAAATTAGCTTATACAGTGAGGAAAAACTTGAGGAATCTAACTCTATGAACAATTCCTGCACTCCCACATTTTATTTCAGTTATGCCCCTTTCAAAGCTGTGTGTGAGAAACACTAGAATCCCAAATACCCATCTTCTGTAATGAAGGTTAAGTGTAGTAAATTGCCTTTAGTAAATGCTGACATGTCTAGCTTATTAAGGCGCTCTACTGCTGAAAAACTGCTCACTAGGCAAAATGGGAAAAAAAGCATGCTGACCACTGTATTACTCATGGCTACAGTCAAACTGTTAAACAGAGCTTTCTTCTGGCAAATACTGTACAAATATCAACTTAGTCACAGCAAAGATAAAAGTTGCTAGTGAAAACAGTATCACATTAACTCTCAAAAAAAAACCAAAAAAAAACAAAAACAAAAGGGGATTACAGTCTCCTGAGGCGTGCAAGCAACAAAGTGCTAACTCATTAAATACACACAAGTGTGCATGCTTATTTCAGCTGAGACTATTGTTACACAAGTAAATACAGCAATAATAGACGGCATCTTTAGGCTACGACTGCACAACTACACCTGTCATACTTGCAGCACATATTACTTTGTTACTTAGAAAAAGAGAGGGAAAGAAGAACAGACGAGAAATTAAGATGGGAAGCTGGAACAATAACCGAAGAGAAAAAGAAGTTTCAAAATGTTTTCAGACCTAGTGGGAAAAAAAAACTGTTCTGAATGCCAGACTTAACAGCAAGAGAAACACCACCAGAAAGCACTGCATGGAAGCAGTTATTAGAGACGCAAAGAAGGGAATACCAAAAAACCTAAAGCAATCTGGAGTTTTGACAGAGTAAACTCACAATGACCATCCTCAGTGGGTAGAGAGAAGACTGTACCAGTCACCGTGCAACCCTGCACGGAAAGCACATCAGGTCCTCATAGCACCAGCATCAGTCAAAATCACAGCACCTCTAAGTTACTTAATCCTCTAGTAATTCGACAGCTCCTTTCCATCACTCTTCTCCTTTCCAAGCCATTTATTAGTACTTGAGCTAACTGCCATCCTAATTTACATCTACTTTGAAAACTGCTTTATTGTACTTTATACTGTATTTAATCATTTGTTGTTGCAACTTTAATTACCAGTCTTAACATGGAAAAAAAAACTCTCAGAAGCTAACAATTTAAGCAGGAAAAATAGTAGCCACATCTGTTAGCACAGTCATGCCGCATGGTGTATCAGCTGGAGGGCCAGTGAAGACTGGTACATCTCCAGCTAGCTCCTGATGTGACGGACTGACAGAAGCATGTGCAGGGTATACATATTTTTTGCTGTTAGTCTCAGAGCCAAGTAAATTAACTAGATGATTTGTCAGGCTCTTAACTATCTGGGTTGTTGACAAGAAAACTGCATTCATCAGTAAATAACAATGCAATCTTGTTACTTTTTTAGGAAGAAAAGACATCAGAGAAACTGAAAAGTAGAAGCACGATTGGCAGTTTTTTTATATAGAAGTTCCTTTTTTCAACTTTTTGTATTCTTCTAAGCAGAGCTCAGAAATTTCCATTTTGGTCCTTAGGCAATTTTTTTCTAGTAACTACGATTATTTTGGATCTAAGAATCTCAGAAAGAAAAAAATACCAATCATGGCCAGCCACCTCAAATTTGCTGCGGGGTTGTTTTTTTTTTTTCCATCAGCACTACGCTTTGTTTATGGAGGGTAGGAATTCATTTAGATTGCACTTGGGGCCCTTCTCATAAAGAAGTAATTATCATTACATTGCAGTAATTTAAATTAGTATGCAATAAAGCACTTCACGCTATCTATGAGTCATCACATTTTCTCTCAAGCGATCCACAATGGGCATCTACTATTACACATCAAAGGAGTGTGCCACTCCAGAATGTAGTGCAGTCAGCAGGAAAATGAGCATGAGCTGTACAGAAGACATTAAGTGTATAAATAAAAGGAAAAAAATTAGAAAATGCGAGTGCAGCAGCATATTGCTGTAATTGATTCTTGCAAGTCCTGCAGTTTTCTTAGGTGCTCTCTAAAACAATACTGCAGAGCAATTACTGCCTTAAAACCAAACAAATGTTTTCAAGCTTACTTCACCTCTGAACTTTGGAAACCTTTTAACTAAGCTCTAAAATTCAGGGTCAAGACTAGAGTAGTAATATTTTTTACTTTTTTTTAAGATCTTTTTCTTTTTGCTGAGGCAGAAGATACCTTGCAAGTATCATCACTACATAGCAAGTTTTTTTTTCAACTGGCAGGCCAAAAAAGAGCAATAGTCTTCACAAAACTGCTGTTTGAGGCATGTCATTTCTGCTTGTAGTTTCAAAACCAGGACAGTTCAACTGGAGATATAAAACCCCTATGATATTCAGATATCTTGATTTTAATTGAGAAGATGCCCTCTGACAAATCATATTAAAATAAACAAATTGTATCAGGAAATCGCAAAACATCAGCATCAGAGAAAGTCCATTACATTTCACTATTTTTTGAAAGAACAATAGCTACGAGATTAATCTTGCAAAAAACCACACAATTTCCATGAATAAAACTTTTGTATAAGATTTTCAGACCTTCCCAGGGCACTTGGATACCCAGTTTCATGACTTACTCATTTTACCATTGGGAAAAATAGCCTTCCAGCACAGAAGCAGATGGGAACCCATGTTACCAATAGAAATGACAGACACGGACAAATAGAGCATTCTTTCAGTGCTTTTTTTAGACCATGGCTGGGACAATACCCATTCCAATTAGCTCAAGGAATCACTCAGGTTAAGTGGGTTTAACCAGGGAAATTTATGAGGGTATTTATTCTCACCCCACATGTCTTTAAGAACAGGTTTCCATTGAACACCTCAGAAATTAGATGGATGAATGACCAGCTTGAAAGTACTAGAGCACATAACACTACTGGTCTCGCTAACAATAATTCCTCATGCTGCCAGCCATAGGTAATTCCTAATCCGAGTTTTCTCTGTTGCTTCTGTAAAAGCTGTTCTGCTTTGCATGATAAATGTTCCCACATGAGAAGGGGATGAGGAGACAATCCCATGGCCAAACGGCTAAAGCACTGAGCGGAGTGAGACCACTACAAAGGGTGAAGAGACTAGCCATTGCTACTGCATTTAATAAAGTTTAGTGCTTTATATTAAATAATTATTGGATCAGGGACTTACCTTTTGTCTGGTTTAATAAATATTTCATTATCCTACAGTGTTTAATTTTTCACTCTTCTGAGTAGCCACCGCTGGAAACTGGTCAGACTGAGGTCCCCTCATTACTATTTCAGGGCACACAACATGACAGCAGTGGCCTAGCAGCCTCATCTGTTCTTTCCTTCCCCATCCCACAGCACCCAGCTTTGATACAAATATGCTTCCATAGATATAGAACTCTCCTTCAGTGGGATATAAGCTCATATCTGGTCTCCACCTGATCACTAAGCAGGGTCTGTAGAAGTGAGGCATTATCCACAGTAGACAGAGATAGAGGTCAGGAGCACTAAAGTCAATTATTCATACAAGCCTGTGGTATATCAAATGGGATGAACCAGAGAGTACTGTGGTAGCAGGCCAAAAAAATCATTCTGAGATTGTTCTCTATCTTCTCTGAAAGTTCATGGCTACCAGGGGAGGACCCAGATTACTGGAAGAAAGGCAGATGAGCTACCTGTCCTTGAAAAGGGCAAGTACAGGGACCTTCAGAAGTTGTCCCTAACCAAAATTATTCTCTAATTGCAACTGCAGTCTTCACCTCCTAAGTTTATTTTCTAACTACGAGATAAATGGGGTCCACCTAAACACTGTCAAAGACTTCTTCCTCCCACTTGTGATTCTGTAATGAATAGGTACCTGAAATGGATGTTTTCCTTTGGTAATTTTCAGTCAAGATGACAGAATATTTGAGCTTAATTTTGAACCAAGCCGTTTGCCTCCGTGAAAAATCTTCCTATTCCCAAACTATTCCTTTCTGTAGCTGGTCTGCTCAACTGCTGGTGGGTGCAGCCTTAAATTTAAGAGGTGATATTTATTTGTTCCATTCCAGAGAAATAGGCCTAAGATTATCTTTTGGAGGCTACGAGTAAGAGAAATGGCAGAAGAACAAGCCAGCTGTATTGCTCACTAGTAGAGGACTGTATCCTAAGTAGGAATCATTTCTACCTAAGAACTGAAAGCAGGCTACAAGGCTAAAGTAGAAATCCCTGTCATGGCCACCTCATCTAGAAAAACAGGTTAATCCAAGGCTGTCTTTGAACTGAAAACAGCATGCTGCAGGAATCGGGCACTGCAAATCGACAATACCACCAGCCATATCTGCCTTTTAAGTTCTAAACAGGCTCACTCATCTTTCAGTTTATGCAATTTCTCTGCTAAACAGATCTTCGAGTTTGGCACGCGGGCTCTGTACTTAGTAGTAATGCAGTGGAGAAGAACCCATCAGGTCGAAGTATTAAGAAGATCCCATTCTTTCTGCTGCTTCTACAGATTTCACTGTTTAAGTGGTCTCCATTGAGTTTATGGATTGCCCAGGTACTCCAATAACTTGCTTTCAGTCTCATTATCCAAGTGATTTATATACATAATAAAATGCTTCAGACTTGACACTAATTGTTGCAAAATTTTACATTGGTATTAATTTTACTTCCTAGATTTTAATTGACGAGAGTATATTTTGTCACAAGGGAAATAAAGCATTAGTTCTTCTATCCAACAGCCATGTGGCTTCATTAGAAATTACATTAGTTCCTCATTAAACAACAATAAGAGTGTAGAGTTGGGATCAATAAAAAAATACATTGCCCTAAGGTGTTGAATAGTTTGGTTCAGTTATACTCTCATGGGCCACATACTTCAAGATTCAGTACTGAAAACCCCTAAACTTTCATGCAATGCTTAAGAAATGTCTTTTTATTTTCAAGTAATATCTGTTTGAAATAAGGCACATGCTCTGACACAGCTCTGCATCCTCCAAGCAAAATTTTAAGAATTAAGAACTTGTACCATTTGAAGTTTACCATTAAAAGAATTGCCCCACAAACTACAATACAGGTAACTTCAGTATCATCTTAAGAACTGACAGAAATAACTGAGATTCATACCTACAGAATAAAGCACAGACTATGGTACGTGGCACCATTTGACAACATATTAGCACTGACCCAAGGGTCAGTTGATAAATCTAACAAATTCACAGCTTTAGGTTTCAGGGAAGAGGCAGAAAGAATGAGTCAAGTTCATGCCTGGGAAGAGTCAAAGCCTACACACCGTTACACCCTGGGACAGGAGAACAGCCCACTGGTACTTTTTTAAGGCATAAAATATTTAAAGCATAAAAATTACAAGCACAGCAATAGAAAAATAAAATTGCAGAGATTAAGTTCAACCAGAGATCGTACTTTTATTCACGCTCCATGTTACTTCTCAGACATATAACCCACTGAGACCAGAAGGGTTCTGCAAGGAATGGGGTGAACTGTCTCAGGCAACTCCCCTCTTGTTTTCTAAGGACCATTTCTTTTTCATCTCTATTGCCAGATGGAATGCCACAGGGAAAATACTGATTTTGGTTCTGTCCATGCTTTCTTTAACCCTCTCCCCTTACACTTCATGGTCCTTCCCTGAATGTGGTATTTTCAAGTAGAGAAGCTGGATCTTGATATTTAGACTTGGAAGATAACATAAAAAAGAAATACTGTTTAGTGAATTATGCTATTACTATTGCTAAGCCTATTATTATGGCTAAAATTCCTAATTTGAATTATAGTAACTACCGCTTCTCATGTTCTTCTCAAAGGTACATTAATTTACTTCATGATAACATAACACGATTTTCAGGGATTCATAAGGCAAAGATTTCACTTCCAGCATGAGTGGTTCACTAAAGAGCTGAATAATTCACACTGGCATGTATTTCGAAGACACAAGAGTATCACTAGCTAGAGATTCTGGACATACTAAATGCCTCCTCCCACGCCCCCAACTGATAGTGCTCAGCAACAGGTTGGCTATTCTTTTTCGAAATATGTGGTGTGATCAACATTTCTAAGTATCTTAAGACTTTGGCTTAGGAGTCTGTAGCCCATGCAAGTTTGAGAAATTGCACACACTATCATGTTCAAAGTTGTACTTCTGTGGGCAAAATGACAAATTAGACTAAGGATTAAATTTTTACCTGGAATCCCCAATAGTAATGATAAAGCTCAGTGTCCTATGAATTCCTGTGCAAAGCGCCTAAACTTGAAACAGATCTTCAATAATAATAAAATAAACCAAACAGAAATAATTATACTTTTATACAGTTTTTACTGGAATTTTAAATCTCCTCTTTTTATGGTCAAAGCCTCCTCTTTATTTCCTGTTCTTGGGATATCTACACCCTGAACTCTAATACCAAATAAGATTTAGGATATCTTCCCATTGCTGCCCACCTAGTCCTGGGAGCATCTGACTTTGGACATATACGCCTCTTGTACACAAGTTTCCTAGGAGTCTCTGCTGACAGACAATGGAGTTCAGTCCTTAATTATGAAATGGACATTTACACAAATCAAAGCAGACCTTTCAATCACTTCTGTCAAGTGAATGTGAAGCTTCAAAAATATGATGTAACTTACCATATTCTTACTTGAATTAACCAGGAATACCGCATCCAGGCACCTAACTCCTTCCTCTCCAGAAGTCACCATTTGGATTTACTGCTCACTTCAAGAACAACAGGCTTGTAACCACGTCTAAGCCTGCCTCTAAGAAAGCAGTGAGAGCTACTGAAACTGTGACTAGTTTCCTCTATACCTATGCTGATGTTCCTTTGTACAGCCATAAAACATCTTCCCTACTAGCATGTACATGCATCCCACTGTAGATTCCCAGCTGATGAAACATCCTTCATTCCTCAGTGGCCTCATTGTAGGTGCTCAGGAAGTCCCTTGAGGAATAAACCACGCTATTCCAGGTGTAGGAGAAATCTCTCCTCAGCAGGGACAGCTTTCATCAACGTAACACAAGGTTAAGAAGTAATGGAAACAGTAATCCAGATTTCACAGCCACATGGGAGAAAGTTCAACCTTGCCTTTGAACTGGTACCTCAAGGAGGCAGGCAAGAGCATGCTAGCTCAAACAAATGCCTTTCCTTTCCAGGGCTGCCAAAGGAGAAAAGAAAGCAATCAAGCACATATTTTCCTATTTACAAATTTGTAGCACCTTAAAAAGAGCAACCCTCCTGCAGTTATTTTGTAGCAGGCTGCAGAATGTTTAAACAACTCGGCTTCATTTTGACATCTAATAAATTTCATCAGCAGTTTGCTGATGAACATACCACAAAGCAATAGATATCAAATATTATGTGCAATTACATTTTGTCTTTTCTTGTTCCCCTTGCTGACCTAGAGGCCATCAACCTGTATCAGACCCCAGCTGCTTTAGGCACTTACACACCTGTGTTTAAAGATGCAGTGTCTGACTCAAAGATGGCTATATAGCACAGATGAAAGTAAGTGTAGGTGAATGTCAGAGTAGATAGAACACATAGCTCTAACTTCCCACAACAAACATATACTAAATATAATCATGCCCTGTCTATCAGGCTGCTGTTTTGGAGACACAGAATCTATTAAAAGCTGAAACTGAGGACACAAGAGTATCAGTTCATTTCAACATTAAAATGCCAAGTAACATTAAGGTTGTCAGACCTTCTGCATTGCGAGCCTGTGGGAGAAATCACTCCTAATGTGAGCTTTTTGCATGCATGTTTTCTTTGTTAACTGCAACACTGGGGAAGATCTGACAAGAAACTGGTTCCTCCTTCTCCTGTAGCCTGACCAGCTGTTTACGTAAGTATAGCATGAGTAAACTAAAACTCTCACTTAGTAATATCTCACCTCCACTTTGTACTAGCAGAAATGACTATAGCGAGTATGTGTTTGACACCTTCCTCCTCTTTAATTTAAGTATACTACTGTATGCAAAATTAAGGGTGTAATATACTCAGACTTGCATATGTCAACCTTAAGGAATGTAAGTAAAGATACTAGAATTAATGAAGACTAACAATGACATAAATAAGAACAAAACTGAAATATGATCCTTAGCTGCTGCTGTATTTACAGCATATCCTGACATCATTTCACACTATATCAGTGGTTATGCCTTAGGAAATGAAACAACATAATAAGGTTTGAAACCAGACATGGTAGGTAACTGTGGGGAAAGCCACAGTTCTGGAGAGTAAATGAACTATCTTTTTAAATGCAACAATTATTATGGTATAAGTGGGTTCCAGATTAGCGAACACAGGGATAGAGGGAACAACTGAATTATAAGAATGAGTAATATCAAACTCAGACCATCAGAAGAACCAGAGAAAGTTTCATTTCTCTGAAAACTAAGTGAATGTTCTACCTTTGAAATGGTTTGGTTTTGTGTTCTTTTTGATTTTATTTTTTTTTCTTTTAAGTAATACTCTATTAGACAAAGGCAAAAAACAGGAGGGGAAACCCCCCCCAACGTCTACAGTTTCTACTTGACTTGCAGTGTTCCAATTGATCAAGCAGAGACAATTACAGTTATATTTCATCTACCTGTCCTAAAGCTGTCTCTTTCTCATATATAGCCCTACAAATCTGACTAACAGACACACACAGAGATGCAGATACACAAATGACATTAGTTTTGGCACACAGGAGGCTGCTGTCTTTGTGATTGTATTTGATATTAAATACAGCAAGTAGCTCTATTGTATTTTGAGCAAGGCTCAAAAGATTACATTTCTTCAGTGGATCAAAGAAAATAAGAGGGGGGGGAAACTAATGCAAGAAAGAATCAAAATCATCAATTATAAAGGACAGAAAGAGAAGAAGGAGAGCAACAAATGGATTTCTTCCCAGAAGGTCCTACCACACCCACTATCACTAAATGCAGTCCTATGTGACTTTTCTTGCTCAGACTAATAGAGAAGAATCTACATGATTCTCTTGCTTCTAACTCACAGGACTTGTAATGCTATTTTAACAATTAAAGCTCTTTGTATTTATTGGGTCTTAATTTATGAGTTTTTGCTCTCTCCCCCCTGGCCCCAAACCAAGGCAACTGGAAAGTATAAAAAAAAGTATTATTCCAAACGATCATTCACTCTCTGAACTCAAATTACCAGTCTTTGACTTAAAAGTGCAAAACAAACCATGTTCCGGGATTCCTCAAAAACTGCATTCATTAATACAGTATTCCCTACTGCTAGTATCTAAATGTTCTGGATACACTGATACCTTTTTCAAATAGAAGTGGAATAAAGGTTTTTGGATATCTTAACAGCTAACCGAGCAGACCAAGAATCTATTAGCTCTCACTTAACTAACAATGCAGATATTAAAAGATCAAATACTGTTACCAAAGCTCCATTGATCTGGTTTCATTCAGTGAAGCCAACCTTCAGTATTTTTAGAGATTCAGGGTATATGAAACATACTAAAATGCTGTGCTTCCAACAAGTTAGCCGCCGTGTTTTTTCCCCCACCTTCACTCAGTATCATTATGTCACAACACAGCAGCTTCAATACATTAGTTGAAAAAGTGTAAACACGTATTACAGAGATTCTTGTTGTGTTCAGAAACTCTGACCGAGAACACGGTGTCATCACTGTCTTAGTTACTGTCCAAACACACGGCAAGAGACAGCCTACAGTCTGGTGAGTTTATAATGTAACTAGACATGAGAAACCAAGTGCGAGGAAGCAACTTGCTCAAGGACATACAGCAGATCATCAGCAGAAGAGCAAAGAGAATACAGGGCTTCAGAGTGTCAACTCAGTGCCCCATTCAGTAAATGATACTGTCCCTGGAAACAAAAAAGTATTATGAATGTGCAATTGTAATAATTCCTTCCCTCTTAATCAGTTTATACTGAGAAATCACTCTGTACAGTCTCCCTGACACACACAGAAGTTCATTTACCTAAAACAACAAGACGTACCCAAAGAAAAATACTCTAGAGAGGTCTGATTCCCCAGAACAAACTGTTACACAGGTTTAACACAAAAGCAAACAAAAATGTGTTGAAATTTGGGAGCACTATGCAAAAACCCTGCATTTAATTGTAAAGCACAACTGAAAAGCAGGAAAATAGTATTTCTTCCATATTGGAATAGCCACACCCTCCCCCTCAAGTTTATGCTCTGTATGTACAAGCTGAACCTTGTCAATGTATATTATTAGTGACACTTGGGACCAGTACCTGTTGTTTCCAATTTTGTTTTCAATGGATCTCAGGCATTTGCAGCCTGCTGTAGGTGACCCTGCTTCGGCAGGGGGGTTGGACTAGATGACCCACAGAGGTCCCTTCCAACTCCGAACATTCTGTGATTTAAGTTTCCTTACAAAACAAATGACCTATACTTGTTATTAAAGCACTTAATCTGCATTTAAAACTTGACTGCTCTGTGTTTGGCCACGTGTCAATATATACCTCTTGAAATGTGTGAAGCATCAGAAATCCACCCGTGCCAGCAGAAAGCTCTTTCTGCCCTTTTTGTTTTGCTCAGGTAATTTTGAGATTTGTTTTGACATGGGTCTGCAATTATTTTGCTCCTTCTGTCTCTTAAATCCTGCAAACTGACTCACAGGTGGATTGCTCAACAACTTCCCTTGTTATGAGGTCAAAACTAACTTATACCTAGGGCCTGGAGATAGACTTCTTTCTGTCCCAAACCACATGTGAGCCTCAGACATCTCAAGGGATGCAGCACCATCGTTATCTGTAATCACAGGCTGTGCTGTAAGACTGGTTGCTGACTTCAACCAGAGTAGCTTGAAATCTGCCCTTCCTGCTCATGGGTACCGGGAGTCTGTGTCAGGGCCTCAAGACCTGACAGTGGAAAGCAAAACCTCTAGAAGAGTCTAAGCCAAGCATTCTGCTCAGACACTGCTTTTCACCTCAGTCCATCAGGGCAAGATTCACGGGCTGAGGAAGTCAGAGTGGGAGCATGCACAAACAGAGCCCTGTCTGCTTCATCTGTTAAGAACCATGCATGAGGTTGGCTTGACCAAGCTTCTAGATCTTGACCAAAAGGTTCAAAAGGGACATGATGTAGAGAACACTGAAATAAAAATGTCGTTCTTGCCCAACTTTCCTTTCAACAATCAGTTTACTGAGGTGAAGCTTGAACTTCGCACGGCAAGGAGATCTGCAGACAGAGATTCACTTCAAATTGGAAAAACCCTAGGAATCAAGTTGTATTTCTTAATTGTTTTTCTTGGTGTTGCAGTAACAAAGTACTATGCAAAGGTGTAGCAAAGACATAGACCTTGCCCCATGCAAACACCACTGACTTCAAAAGAGAAAAATGCAGCTTTTATTACTCACTCTACACTACAGGCTAAAAACCTGTGCTTACAGACTGCCTTCAACACTGAGGAACAGTTAAAGGTCACAGTTGTTTGCACAGCACTGCTCATAATGGACCACTTCTAAAATGAAAGGTAATGCAGCCTGTGAATTTAATATTTTTCTTATTACCCCTAATAACATCAGAGAGTAGCCAGTCTGCTGGCTTTTCCGAGGAAGAAAACAGACAAAGGATTCTTTAAAATACTATATTCACATCATTACACAAAATTCAAATACTGTGTGTTTTTGGCATGTTTGGCATGAATTCTTCTTAGGTTAGCTGAATTCAAAATTCTAAGTACACAAATTAATGACGGTAGTCACTCTAAATTTAACAAGCTTACACAGGAGCCTTGTTTTGTTCCCGCTACACACACATGCAAAATAAGCAAGTCCTTCAGATGCAGACAAATGACTACCGAACAGTATTTTTAAAATTGAACAGCATTAGGGCACTAAAATGTCAAATAAATGGAATCTAGTACACCAAATTAGTTCTAATATTTGACTAGAAAAATGTGGACAATTGGGCTCTCAATCTGACAGTGTTAAGCTCCACTGAAGTCAATGGAATTTAAAAACGTGCCTAGTATTCAGGTTTAAGTGGTCACTTGTATTGGATTTCTGAGTAAAGGACATCATTAAACACACACATCCATTAAACAACTTCTCAATACCTTCAAGTACTATGCTAAAAGGTTCCAATAACCAATCTGTATTTCTCTCATATGATTTTACTAATATATACGTTGTCTTTTACATCAGGAATGCTGCTGCTTTTATTTTCCATTAATCACTGCTAACAGTTCTGGCCATCCATTAATACACCTTCTTAACAACCTTGCATCCTGCCTGTTATGATTTAACTTCCACAGAACTTGCACTAGTTTTACTGATAGAGCATTATTATTAAAAATGCCTTCTCTTTATTAAAACAATAAAAAATCCTCAAATGAAATGCCCATTTTACTACTCACCCACAAAACATCTAATTATTGTAAAAGACTTTTGTGAAAAAAAGCGTTCTTGGAGTATTTAAATGCAGTTTAGCACACTGGCAAGAAGATTCCACATTAAATACGATGTTGGAAATATCAAGTGGAAGTGTGCTGTAAATTGCCCAAAGGAAGCAAGGCCTACCTTTACTGTTTTAACCATACCTTTCAAACAGAACAAAACTGTTATACAAACACTGCTCACATGCAGCTCAAGAGGCACACAGAGAAACTGAACAATGAACATTCTACAATTATCACCAGCCTCTTCTTCTGCTGTTGCAAGTAATGCCCATGAAGTTAGTGAATTTATTAACTAATTTGGGATTAATATCAAGCCCAAGAGGCACCAACTGCATAGCACACTGCAACACTGGCAAAAAAAATTCAAGAGATATATTTTGATGTGGTTTGATTAAATATCTGGATTACAGTTAGGAGGCTTAAATCATTAGGAGGGAGTCTGTAGATGAAGTTACAATTTTGCTTAGAAACTAGTTAGAACTTTGATTAAAAAGAAAACTTGCAGCTAAGAAGCATCCATCTTCCAAAAATTGTTACAAATTTTAGGACTTCTCAGTACCTGGCAGTCAAAACATAAGCAGGGAGATGAGATCAGCCTGAACTATGTTGCTGCATTCACGTATCAGACAAAAATTAACACAGCAGGGATTCACAACTATTTCTAAGGACTGATGAAGATAAAATTGTTCCAGTCAGAGGAGATCTTTGAATCTCAAAGCAGGGTCAAACCAGGTAGATCTTCAAAACCACAAATCATGGAGATTCCAAAGCTTGGCAACTTGTTCCAATGCTTATTCTTACAGTGATATATTTTTTTCCCTTATACCCAATTGGAACATCTTCCTCTTCAATTTTTGGCTAGTCTCTCTTATTCTCCCACCATAGACTTCAGAAAACATCCCAGCTCCATCCTTTTGGTAACTTCTTATGTACAACTCAACAGCTATTCGGTCTTTACTCGGCACTCTTCAGAAAAAAAAAACCAAACCTAATTCTCTCAGCCTCTCCTCATAGTCCATGTGCTTCAACCCCAGCCACCTTAGTGGCCCTCCTCTGGATTCACTCAAGCTTACCTACACTTATCCCATATAGAGACAATTAAAACTGGGCACAGTACTCCAGGCAGGGTCTAACGAGCAGCAGGTAAAAGGGAATACCAGTTTCCCTAGATCTGTTGGCTGTGGATGCAGCACAGGATACTGCTTAGCCTTCATCACCACCCAAGCACACAGCTGGCTCACCGGTTAGCCTTCTGCCCACCAGCATCCCCAGTCTCCCTCAGCAGAGCTGCTACCCAGCCAGCACCACTGCAGGGTTCAGTCCATTTCAGCTGCAGGAATTTGTATTTGCCCTGTTAAACTTCATGAGATTCCTATTCCTCCAGCCTTTCTAGGTCCCCCCTGCAAGACAGCCCTTGAGTTCATTAACTGCACCCCAATTTGGTGTCATATGAACTTGATGAGGGTGCGCTCCATCACCTCCTCCAGATCATTGACAAAGATACTAAACCAAACAGTTCTGAGATAGACCTCCAAGGGCTACATTTGTAACTGGCTTCCAGGTAGAGTATGCAGCATTAGTAATGGAAAGTCTGAACCAGACTTTAATTTTTTCTCTTCAACTTTGCTTAACGCATATCACTAACATGCATTTTTTTCTTTGTTAATGTTAAATAAAGCTTGTTTAATTCAATCGTAAATTAATAAATAATATGCGGTCTAGGGTCAGTCCAATATAAGCAGGCATAAAATTAATTTTATCAGAGTCACAGGTGGAACGTATCTGCCTCTGTTTCACAGTACGAAATGCAAATGCAGAGACAGTGATATGAACAAGTTCTGCAATCATTTCAAGTACTGAGGCATTCAGTGTCCTCTAAATAATGGCAGCCACTACCACAACCCTTACTCAAATGTGCTAATTACATGCTGTTATCAAATGATGATGCAATTAACCAGGGTCACAATTTCTGCTATACTGCGTGTTTCTCTGGCAACCTAAAAGAATAAATTTAGATACATTCCTGCTTCTTAAATTTCCGAAGTCATGAAACACAGGCTTCTGCCATGCATTGCCATGACTTACAGCTGCTTCTTGCCTGTCTGAGAAACTGCAGATCACCCAGGCCTGTAAGCTACAGGACTTAAGGTTAAGTAAATGTAGCAATTTATCAGAGACCTCATAGACATCATGAAATTTTTTTCTCAAATTCAGAAGATAACATAATTTGGAGCATGTAATCTTCTTTCACAGATCAAGTCATACCAGTACATTTCCCTAGGATCACAATTGCTATAAATCACAGTATCTTCCTTAATTTGAAAAGATTTTACACAACAATTTTGCCTTATACATTAAGAATGGTTTATTTGTGAACTTGTCAAAGGTAACTGCTACTGCTTCTAACTTTTTTTTTTTTTTTAAAGGAAGTCCACCTGGCTTTCATAGTCATTAACAATGCAGTCTACCAGACCTTTGTGATACTCTGGGTAATTAACTCCCAAGAGAGCTTCCTTCATGCAATTAAGATGCAGACTTTGAGCTCATAAGACAAAGACACTAGTGGCCCTCAGACCCCCAACTCCTGAAGTAAGTCCAAAAAAAAAAAACCAACCCTAACACATCACCCCTCAGCCTTCCTTTCCATTAGCACTACTTTGGGCAATGACTAGTAAGCAGTTCTTCAACATCTGACAGCTAGACCAAAACAGTGGCTTAGCACACACAAATATTTGTGGTAGAAGCATGTGGGACCAAATCCCTACAGAAACAATGGTAAATACTGAACATACTTCAACATACTGCAAACGCATGGAGTGGCAAAAGCACCCATATCATTACTAGGCATTTTCAGACTTTTCAATACACTCTCACCTTCCTAGATTCAAATAGAGCTGAAAGAATGCAGATTCACTCAGCACCAGCATCTCCAGCTGACTCAAGCAGAACAGAACTTTGAAAGCTCTAGAGTCTAGGATCTGACACCTGAGCACCTGCAATGCATTATTTATAACTAGCTCTTAATTTTAATTCCAAAGTTAGCAGTGAAGCAACATAATGAATGTTACAGAATAAGGCAAGTTCATTCATACCAATATGGGCGACCAGGGGAATGCATGAAAACGAAAAAGTATTGGTCTATGTAAAATGCAAGCTCCTTCTTCTGCAGTTATATCAACATGTATTAATATTAGGGCAAAACCTTAAATCCTAACTTGCCACCACTGCTTGAAAAGACAAGGCCTCCAGCAAAGCAAGAAGTCACGGCCTAAGAAACCAACTGGTACGCACATGATCTTGGACAAGGCACATTTTGTCTGTGTCCTGCAGGTTGCTAGTCCATAATAGCAGGAACACTCACGTTACGCTTATGACAGTATTTTCAGCTAATTTAACAAGTTAGATGTTATCACAGCAACATCAGCAGACCTGCAGTGCACAGGTTCTCTGCATATTCAGTGCTGGATGCTCAGAACAAAAGAAACAGGTCCTGTCCTGAACAGCTTCTAACTCAAAAAGAAAGGACAGAGAGAGGAAAAGAGAATGCTATAATCACTAGTTTACAAATACACAATTAAAGGAAGAAGATTAAATGTTTTGCCCAAGATGAGACAAACACTCAGTGGTAGAAGTTTCCTAGCGTTCCTGCACCCAGCCTGATCTCAGAACACAAAGCGTCTTTGCTTTCTACTTTCTCTGGTTGTTTTTTTCTCCATGCAGAGCTAATATAGTTTGTATTTTCCCTTAACCCAATTGAACAATCTCTGTCACCCCTGGGAGACGCACACAGGCCTCGACTGCTGCAACTACCAGGCAGCTGTTACAGTCCCGGAAGGATGGAGTGCTCCTAATAGCCACACATTCTGAGGCACTTTGTTCCTCAAATGGAGTTACCACACACCACTCCAGCTGTACAATGTCATTCAAGTGAGGAATAAGATTAAATTCGTCCATTACATAATCTTTCTGAGGTAAAAAAAAAAGCAACACCAAAGGACAAAACTGCCCTAGCAAAACACTTTTAAGTGGAACCCCATAGCTAAGCCATATCTTCGAGCAATTCAATGCTCCAAGGTGTTTTTCCTCCTAATGTTGGATCCAGCTGGGCAAGTTCCAACATCCAGATAGTAACTGCTTGGATAAGGTGTGAGGAAACGCGTATCTCAGAAGTGACTGGACTTCACAAAGAGAAAGAGCATGCAAGGAATACTAACCCAGTGGTTTTCTGTATAAAAATAAAGATTTTCTGTATATAAATACCTTGCTTGCTTGAGCCAGCAGTGAGTACCTCAGTCTGGTGCCTTCCAAAGGGTTCCCAAAAGCTGCCCAGCCAGGCTCCCCGCTCTGCAGCCCCCCGAGGAAGGCCAACACCCAGGCCCCGAGTGAGGAACACCCACCACAGCCGCTGTGCCACCCTCCCCTTCACAGCATGGGGGAACCAGGAGCTAATCCTTTCTGATCCAAAGCACCTGAGGTTTTAGTCCCCAAACGGCACAGCTGCAAAGAGTTTATTCACTGGGGCAGGAGGGCAGCCCCGCTGTGAGGAAGGCAGTGAGACTGGCAAGCACAGTCAGCCTCACACCCAGGCCACCTGGGGCAGGAGCAGGGCTTGTAGCCCCATGGTGCTTCTGAGGGGTCAGAGAAGCCATCGGGGAGCAGGGTCCCCATGGGGAGCTGCTCCTCAGCTGTGTCCCCGGGGCCTTGGGACAAGGCCAGGCCCAGGCAGGAGCACCCGCCTCCCTCAGTCGGCAGCAATGGGCGCCAGGACCGAGGTCCTCGGCGCAGCAGGGCCAGCCCAGGGACTGACAGCCAGCCTGGAGGCACACCTCCATCTTGGACACCCAGATGGTGGTTGATCAGGAACAGCCTGCCTGGGCCTGACCAAGGCTAAATGGTGCCCGACCAACCCAACTAATTTCTACAATAAAATGACAGGATTTGTGGATGAGGGGAAAGCAGCAACTGCCATTTACCTCTACTGTAGCAAGGCTTTTAACACTGCCTCCCGCAATGTCCTCGTATCCCAGTGAGGACATTACAGCTGGGGTGGATGACTGACCAGATTAAGGAAAAAAAAAAAACATAACACAAAAAAAGACACCACAAAAAAAAAAACCCAGGTAGTTGGGTGATCAGGCCCAGACGGTAGCAGTTACTGGGCTGTTCTGTATCTGGAAGCTGGTAGCAAGTGGAGTACCACTGGGTGTGTACTGGGACCTGCCCTGTTTGACACCCTTGCAAATGACCTGGAGAAGGCGACGGAGTGCCCTCTCTCGTGACACCAAACTGGGATGTGGGTAGAGTCAGCCAGTGCGCTCGAGGGCAAGGCCACCACCCACAGGGACCTAAGCAGGCTGGCAGAATGGGACAACAGGAAATTCTCAAAATTCAACAGTACAAAATGCCAATGTGTGCACCTGGGAAGGAAGAGCTCCTTGCAGTTATACCACCTAGAGAGCAGCTCTGCTGCAGAAAGCCGTGGTGGGCAGCTAACAGAACAGGAGCCAGCAGTGTGTCTCGGCAGCAAAGACGACCAGCACTACCCCAAACAATACCATTGGCTGCTCCCAGGCCCATCTTCTCACTGGCAAACAGTACTAGTACACCAGAAGCAAACCAAATGCCAAACTTCCTTTAAGCAGTGCACTGTCTCTCCCTTTCACCATGTTAAAATGTTACGCTTTCACAGAGCTTAGCCTGCAGTATCATGTTAGTACACAGAGAGAAACAACTTCCTTTTCAATCAAGCTCAACATTAGAGTTAAGAAACACAGCATGGTACAAAGCAGTAAATTTACTGTAGTACATTTTGTCTGAACAAAAAAATGATGACAAACAGCTCCAAACAATTTACATGTTCCGAAGAAAGCATAGAAAATTTATAGAAGCATAATTCAATCTTACTACCTTACTCAAATAAGAGATTAGTTGATGTCTAAATTGGTAGATAAAGGGTTTTCATAATAATAAACCTATCTCCCACCAAAAAGGCTCTGAAATGCACATCAATCAAGATTCTGTTCAGATTATAAGAACATATTATATAAAAGCTTCATAGCACAGAAATACATAAGGCAATGAAGCAAGAAATTAGTCACATCGGTCAGAACCAACACCATCAAAAGAAGTAGACTAAAGACGATAATGGAAAAAGATAAGGAGGTTGATTATAACCTGTCATTTTTAAGTTGTTCGGAGAGTAAGAAAAGCTGTTCAGTAAAATAAGTATGCTAGCACAATTCGATGCATTTGAGGACAGATTATATACGATTATGGAAAAATATCTTTAGCATCTAGGGGCTTCTTTCTGAGGTATCTAGACAAGAAGTTTAAGGTTGGTCTTTCTAGTCCTACCATGTATGTAGTCCTGCAGGTAAATAATTTTCATACTACTTCTATATCTCTTATCTATTACTACTACATTCAAAACATGTGTTTCAGGATATGAGGATTACATAGTGGGCAACACATTCACTAAGATAATAATGAAGTTATACTGCTTCAAAAGCAACAACCACCCCCCAAACCCAGCCAAGCAGCAAATCACTGAGACATTGAACAGTGTTCATAGTTTGATCCTGGAGTACATCCAGCAATATGAAGACCTTCTCCTACAATGACAGTTGTTACAGTATTTGTGATAGTTGTCACAGTATTCATTAATTAAACATAGAAGAAAAGGATCCAATGAGATATTAGAATCAAAACTCCAAAAGCTTTGAGGAAGCATCTTGATTTTTTCTAATTGTAAACAAGCCAAAAGACCTATCTAGTTCAATGCAGGTTAAAGACGTAAGTAATTTCAGTTAGAGTTCTTGGATATGGAACGCATGTTCAGGCACAACTTTTAACAAAGTTAAAGTTCTATGGCATTGAACTGCACAGAACTATCACCACAGTCACCAGCCCAGGACTACCACATATATCACGGCCAGCCACCCGTGGCATGATTGCCAGATGCAGTAATATGGAGAATGTTGAATTACACACGTCATGGCTAGTGCAAGGCCAGAAGCTGTGATTCTTTCAAAGCGAAGCTTAGCAGAAGGCAGGACCCCTTCCCTTGCTCAAGGGCAAGTTGTCATTGTTCAGATGTCCAGCAACATTTCGTAACTTTGAAAGGCAGCACCTCTCAGCTCCTAAGCATATTCAAATTCTAATCTGAGAACAAAAACACAACTCGGTGCACTCCCATGGTTGCCAAACCTCAATTTTAGTAACCACATAAACAGAAATCTCTCTAGAGAACTTGTGTTTTAAAGAATATACACCAGAAGCAAAGCTGAAAAAGCAGCAGTGCATCTCAACAGCACAACTTACTGTGCCCATCAAGTGGCAGTCACACCACAGCAATGCAGAACTTGTCTGGAAAACAGGGCACGTTAACTCACGTCCAACTCCGTGCTAGGCACAGACAGTGGTATTGATTTTAGTCCCTAGTAAATTTAGATATATGAACATTAGACTTCACTCTCCACATTGAATGCAGGATAAATACAATATCCTAGAAAGAAAAATACATATAAGATTCTAGAAAGAAAATAATAACTTACAACAGGCAAGTGATGCGAGCAGTCAGAAAGGTGGCCTGGTTAGAAGGGGGGAAAAAAAATAATTAGTGAACAAAAGAAAACGCCTGCCAGCCTGGAAACCAGGAACATCCTTGTAAAGTGCAGCTGGCCTCTCTGAAGTACAGCTGGGGTACCTACGAATTGGAGACATCCTAAGATACCATTGATAAGCACAAAAAACCGCCAGAAACTAACAACAACTTGTTGTCTGAAAAAGTGGAAACAGACCAGAAAATAAAATTAGTCTGAAAGAACAGAAACGCCATCAAGCATTGGCTGTTACAGGTGAAGAACAGAAATTAACAGCATCTATTGCCTGCTCAGAGTGGTGCTGTCCCACACCCTCTTATGTCTGTATAAAAAGGACTAAATTTTTATCCAAAATGGAGCTTCTTTCTCTGAGAACTTCCTGTGCTGCCTGTGATTTTCCTTCCCTAAGCAGCTTAAATCTGCATGAACTTCCTACAAGATCTTGCTCTCTTACCAGGGACTCTCAGCAGGACCCACTTCGGGGTCAGTTCGGTTTGTCCTTCCACCTCTGGGATGGTTGGGTCCCCCCTCTGCGATTAGTTTGTCCTCCCCTTTGGGGCAGTTTCACCCCTTTTGAATTCTAATTCACTTGGTACTAGAATTATATATGCATATAAGTAATCTATCATAAGAATATCTGCTGCTATACTGTTGACAAATTGCTTCACTAATGATAAATTTGCAGCAATCTGTAATAGTTTATACCTACTTGATTGGTACTATTATACTAATTGTTGCTATACAATTGTTTGCTGCTATTATTAACTGCTGCCATGCTACTAATTGATACCGCATTATTGACTGCTGATAGTAACTTGTAATAGCTTGATATATCTATTTGCTTTATTAATGAAAGGTACACTTGCTAGTGGTCATTTTGTGATAGTTTAGTTGCTAATGGTGATTTCTGTGGTATTTGTCATAATCTGTAATAAAATAGAGAAATGTAGAGAATAAAAACCTCTGTGTCCTTATGTATTATGGAATCCTCCAAACCCATGGTCACAATCCCCACACCACCACAGGCTGGGTAACCTTCAGATCATGACAGTAAGTTCATAGACGGGCAAGTGTCTAGAAGTGAAATAACTACAGAAGACAGCACACAAAAAAGGCAGTAAATAGTAACTATAAAAGAAAACAAAATGTTTACCAAAAATATGAAACAAAGTAAATAGGACCTCTTAGAACCTTATTTTGCCACTGCAGATAGGCATACATGCAGAAACTAGAATTCTGAAAGACAATTGCATAGATGAACATTAGACATCACTCTCAGCATTGAATGCAGGATAAATATAATAGCCTAGAAAGAAAAATATGTATAAGATTCTAGAAAGAAAATAACACTTACAACAGGCAAGTGATGTGAGCAGCCAGAAAGGTGGCCTGGTTAGAAGGGGAAAAAAATAATTACTGAACAAATGAAAACGCCTGCCAGCCTGGAACAAACTCTGGAATTTTATATGTATATACAGACACCACAAGTATTTAAAATTCAGAGTTTTCTGTACTCTCCTTATAGAGTGAGCACTCTTGAGATAGAAGAAATCAAATCTCAAAGCCCTTCACATAGATAAAAAATTCTATATGTTATTTCAGGCCTACTCTGAATAGCTCTTACTCTTCTTGAACAATGACAATTTAACTACTTCAACAGGGTGAAAGAGATTTGAGAGTACTTCAACAGAATTAGAACAATTACGTGCATTAGGCTACTATAGGAGATTAAAGTACTTTAACAGGATAAAGAAGCATTTAAGTGCTATGCACTATAGGACAGTTTAAAAAATGGATCATTTGATAAAGATTTAAACGAAGTTAATGGATACAGTAGCAATTATCTACAGACTGAACTGCTAGAAACAGATTTCGACAATTACCTTCTTCACATGAATTCATGGGAAAAGTTTTTATTGCTACAGTGTATTGTCCAAATTTAACAATTTAGTGAACTCTTTCTTTCTTCCAAGAACAGAACGAAATTAGCATAGATCCACCTCATACATCTAACATAGCCTAGGTGGCTTCTAGCTTTCTAATCAACCCTACAATGGTAGCATTTTAAGTGACATCATTAGCAGGAATCTGCCAATGTTCTTCCTCAGCCAAATTTCACTGCGCAAATCACTTCAGCATGAACAAAGAACAGATGAGAGGAGAAAATTAATTAGTGCAGTGGCTTGTTCTCTCTCCTGCATACACATAGTAGATACAACTTTCACATGAATCTATGAGGAAGACGATCTCTCTTCAGGTTTTCCTCTTTTAAACACCACAGGTCCTTCTCATGGTTTCTGAATGGAGCTCTTCACATTTAATTTTACTGCTATGACTTTGTGCCTAAGGAACCATACTACAAAACTCGTGAAAGAGTTACAAGCTGCTTGGAGCTGACCAAGATGCTGATCAAAAGACAGAGCAAGTGAGGAGACAATTTGCCACTGAAGTTTCTTTGGCACAGAGTAAAAGGCCTTCTGCAGAATAACATGTCTCTTAATCACTAGATCTGTGTAAAGGATGATCTGCTCCTCGATTTTCTATCTTATCGCTCTCAAAGTCTCACAGGGAAAAGTGCCCTTTCTTACAGGCCAAGGCAGACAAAGGGACTAATGTCTTTACTGAGGGAAGATGACGTGAAAGTACACACATTGGTGGTGAAGTCGATGGTGAAGAGAGCTCTGTAAAGCATGGAGCCTTCCGCATTTCTAGGTGCTCATCTCAATCTCAAGACATTTTAAAAATCTTCGTTTTCAGAAGACACTGAACTTTCCCATCTGAAAATGATGCCTCTATTATATCTTAAACTGGATATCCAAGAAGTTGGGTAACCAAAAACAAAAAAACTAGAAAATAAAATCAGTCTTTTAGGAATTTCTTGGCTTAGTATTTCAACTATTTGAGACTTCCAAGTTAGATTTCCAGCCAACATCAAACAACTCAAAAAAATGTGTAACACTTCATAGAAGAATATATGGTTTATAATTCTATTATTGTCAACATGAGGCACTGTGTAAACCACATTGTTACTATTTCACAGACACTAGACAGAAGGCTACTGAAGCCTCTGGGTCATATAATCTTCACAAAGAGCAGTATCAATGTATTTGTCTTATAGGCTTCTACTTCAAGTAAATTTTCAGGGAGAAATTTTTAAAGAAGAAATATATCAACTTCCATACACTGAGTATGTGTCTATTTAAATCCAAACCTGTGTAATTTGCTTAACATTATTTCATCATTCACAGAGTTTCTAGCTGCATTTAGGTTCGTGTGGTAGAACTGAGATCTGAATCCTGTAGTTTGAGTGTAATGAGGTAACCCCAAAACCAATCAGTGCTTCAAGAAATGAAGAATTTGGGGAAAGACCTTTACGTGTATTCTTACAGAATCACAGAATCACAGAATAGTAGGGGTTGGAAGGGACCTCTGTGGGTCATCTAGTCCAACCCCCCTGCCGAAGCAGGGTCACCTACAGCAGGCTGCACAGGACCTTGTCCAGGC
>Ga0065711_1031926_pt1 | contig 28401 bp, 17 predicted proteins | sample Hoacrofraction12_FD_59098 | JGI IMG/M metagenome (GOLD analysis project Ga0065711, IMG submission 59098) | Hoatzin crop microbial communities from Cojedes, Venezuela - Epithelial fraction 12 v2 (version 2) | ecosystem: Host-associated > Birds > Digestive system > Esophagus > Crop | place... | reverse complement strand
CCTGTCGTCCACCAGCACACCCAGGTCCCTCTCCACAGAGCTGCTCTCCAGCAGGTCCGCCCCAAGCCTGTACTGGTGCATGGGGTTGTTCCTCCCCAGGTGCAGGATCCTGCACTTGCCCTTGTTGAATTTCATCAGGTTCCTCTCTGCCCAACTCTCCAGCCTGTCCAGGTCTCGCTGAATGGCAGCATTGTTAAGAAATACTTGTTTCCAGTATGAAAAGAAGTATCTCCGCTCCTGATTTCTAGCTCAAGCCATTTCGTAGCCCGCATGCTGCTCACCAAACACACATCAATCATCACACATCAGGCAGGAGTGATCTCTACACATAGTTATGACCTCCCACACTGAGATATCGTTATGTGGTGTGAAGCATACGGCTTGACCTAAAGATCTTTCCCACTCACAAAGCATGCCTGTCCTCCACGCGTTCAGACCTACTGCTCTCATAAAATGCAGCGTCTTGTGCCCTATCAGCATCATGTTGAAACTAGGCATGGTCACAGGAATGATAATTTCATACTGTTTTATTAAACTTATAATTAAGTGACAGGCTAAAGGACACATATACAATAGTGTAAAGGGATAAATGCCAACCTCATGTTCAGTAGCTGTCTTAACATGGGACAGCCAACTTTCCCCTTAGCCCAGATATTACTCAACCATTAAGAGAAGGAGCAATCTCATTTGTTATCCCTTGTCAAATGTGTATCCCAGAGGAGTAACCTGAATGTTTTGCTATGCTAGGATTAGGCTTGACTAGAAAGCACAGCTCTGCGTACTCCACGTGCCACTCAGAAAGGAGCTGTGATGAAGGACAGAGCCTACACATCACACACACATACGCATTCACATCCATAAACATACCCTGGGCTTTAGCTTCAATCAAAACAGAGAGTTGAAGGATTCTTCCAGGGACTTCACCATTCTTCCTGCCTAGCTAATTCATTTATATCGAAAGTTTAAACTTAACTTCTTAAACTGAGTTGAAAAGGAACATTCTCAGAAAAAAATGCCAACTAGGCAATGTTATCAATTGCGCCTGATTCTCTGAGGAAATAAAACGCTAAGTTCCTCTCGCATGTCCAGCACTTCATAAAACAATCCACTCTATCGCTTACTTGATGCCTTACTAGACATAATGCCTTATAACTCAGCTATCTTGATGAAAATAACTATATACACATATGTCCTTGTACATCTTAAAACTCAGCATGTTTCCTACTTCATAGGTACAATTACGCATGTAGTACACCGCATACCTAAGCCTAGTTGGAAATGGAGTGAAGATTGAGGTAAAACGACTACATTCCAAGGAAAAATTAAGAAAACTGCTACTTCTCAAAGCCTCTATATGCATTTCCGGCTTGAAACAGCTCAGCTTTCTCTTAGGTGGCAAGGGATGATGTCTCAACTTCATCAGCTGTTCTACATGGTATGGAGGAAGTACAAGAACAGATGCTCCAAATTGGGATGAATTCAGCATTTATTAAAATCAATCTAATTAGTAATCAGCTAAACTTAATCTGACACCGAAAACCACATCTTGCTACACTTACTTTTGAAATACAGCATATCCCAAACGAGGGAGGAAATTGTTTTAGTGTGATTTACAACAGTAAGGAAGAGTTATAGTCTTTTTGGTAATGACATTGTGCAAATCATTTTCTCTTTCGGGAGTAAGCTTCTGATGTATTTTAATCTGTCGCATCTACTGTTACAGGCTTCAGCAAAACTGAAATCTTCACGAGAATCAGGACTGTATATAAATCCAGTAATAACCCACAATCATTTCTCCATTTTGGTTGTATTTACATTGCAGATACCAGGCTTCTTCAAACTTCCACCAAACGGCAGAAATTTGCCAAATATATAACCCGGGGGCCATTTAAAGGGAATTTGCTGTAAATTATGAATTCTATGTCTGTGGGCAGCTTTCAGTACCAGAGCGTGGAAGGGGAGAGGTAGAATGTGAAGAGCGGAACTTTCAACCTGAAACCTTCCGAGTATTTGTTCATGACCTACAGAAAATAGATGAACTGGACAGCATAAGCTGTGTAGAAATGTGAATGGCACTGGTTAAAACCAGTTCTCGCTTTGGCAAATGGGGGGAGATGTCAGTTCTGTCTCAGGCTGGCAGAGGCTGTCTGGAGCCTTGGTTAAGCTGGGGTCTGTACAATCAAGCTATTGTGGCTTACCTACGTAGTCTGTGGCAGCTGAGCTGTGGCAAGACTGTGCACGCTCTTCGCCCATGAGATAAAATGCATTAGCTTTAATTTCTTGCATCCAGACTATTTGCCAGATGGATTCCTAACAAACAACAGAACTAAACTGCTTAATTATTTTACATTTGCTCACAAAGCTTGGGAAAAAATAAACACAAAAGAAGTAACTAGTGGGAACTGAGTGACGTGGTTTTGAATGCAACAGACTCCATCATTGTTCCACAAAACTTTTTACATTACAATTTGATTTTTTAAAAAATAAGTCAAAAGCCAAAGTAGTTTCCCATGCTAAGTGAGATAACATTTAATTTTTTAAATAATCAGAAAGAGAGGCTTTGTTTTCAGTCAGTAGATCTCAAGTCCTGTTCCCATCTGAGCATATTGCTCAATAGCAACGTTGTACGAATGCGTTAAACTAAAGTTCATATTGTGCTGCAAATCCTTCAGCTGTCCCTGCAAGAAACGATCTTTTCCCTCTTCAGTATGAACCTGCATTGCTGCTTCTGTACAACAGATGTGTTATTATTATTATTATTGTTTCTTTTAGTTTGGGCTTCCAGTCTTACAGGGTACTCTACTTTTTTCATCTTTCTTTTTAAAAAAAACAAAAGCCAAATTAAGTTAACACAGCCACCAGAGGGAGCCTCTGATATCTTTCTAGAGAGGAAAAAACTATTGAAAGTGACAGAGAAATTAATGAAAATAATTACAATTGGGAAACTGAGTTCCAAGAAGCAGCAGTTTTGCCTGAAGACCAAATTCTATTTCAGTGTAAGGTTTTGTAAAAAGATGTAATTTATGGCATAACTGACTCCCTTCAATGTGGAAAGCATGCAGAGGAAGGACAAGAATCAGACTGGGATGAGAACAACTTTGATTAACCGTTGCCTCATCTAAAAACGCAGCGACTCTTCAGTCTTGCTGAGCAGCTAGAAGCAATTCAGATTACTTGAGAGCCAGCCTTTTGCAACCAGATACTAATATATAAATACACTGAGGTAGCAGAATAGTATCTAATTTTCACTATCTAAGTATAAACTTTTCAACGGATTCTGCAAAAGAAAACATAAGCTTGTTTCCTATGTATGCAGCCTGTGCGTACACAGGTTTCAGCTGCACCATGGCTGCCTTGCCAAGCAGATGGATGAAAGCAGAGTTGTTCAGAAAAGACAGCAGAGCTTTCTCAGGCCTCTCAACATCTTGCACAATCCCCTCATGTTCCCCAGGCAGTTGACCTTCAAAACGTGATTAGAAATAGGCTACTATAGAGTAGCATCTGTGTTTTATAACCTATTTGTTCCGTGGTTCTTCAGAAGAAATCTGCCTTAAAGCATATATTGCTTAGAGGATGAAAAAGGATATAGTATGTTTGTATCTGGTATCTCCAGCAGTACGTGTACTGAAATACTCATCACTTGATCTAGTCCCTGAACTACTTCTGAATTGCTTACGCCGTTTTTGAGAAGATGCTTGCCATATGAAGACTTCATATGTTGTTATTCTTAACTATCATCCTTCTAACCAAGAAATTTTGCCAGAGGGGCTTTACTTCACAATGACGAGAACTTATGTTATAGTTTACTTAGGCTGTAACTGGGACAGTTTCCTTTCTCTTCCTGCTAATGGAGGAAAATGTTGCCAAGCAAATACCAGCCAGATTGCTAGATGATGCATGGTACTTACCATACTCTCCCAAGATGCTTCTCTTGTATGCTAGGGGACTTCAGTTCTGGATTTTTCTTCTCCATAACTGAAGTAAATATCCTAGAGGAACTGACACTGGTAACACTGATCATCTGAAGCAATCTTTCTTTTACATATCTGAAATAACTCTACACAGACAACCTGGGTTAAAATAAGTGACAGTCTTGAGAAAGACTACAAATGTCTATAATGGTCTTAGATATAAGAGGACTGGAAGAATGGCCTTAAGAGCAAGCCGAACTTCAGTATTTTGTAACCTGAGAGTTTTTGCAGCGCAATGTCCATTCAACCTCTTCTAGTATGTCTTCAACTGAGTATGACTTTAAGAATGCAAACTGATCATTTCCTTCATGTGGCTCTATTCTGACCAACACTCTTCTGGGAAAAGGGGTAGTTCCTTCCTCAGACTCAAGCCCAGTTACTCCTTCCCTTAGGTTACAAAGGGGAGGTTACACCTCTCTCCTGCAACCTGAAGCTCCAAATGCATGGGGCAGGATAACATGCAGTGTAGGAATACTGAGATGCTTTTGCAAGCACTTAAATGCCTTTTGAACATTTGCAAACTCTGATAATTAATTAACGCAAAAAAGTAACATGTTTGGCACAATTTGGTATTGTTAAAATTTTGTTCTAACATTTCCTGAAATCTAAAGCTATAAAGCCAGAGATAAAACAAGCATGGAAAGATTCAGCTGAATGGCTATAAAGTTATAGGGCATTGAAAACAAGGATTCCTACTGACACAGCTTTAGCTACAGGCATCGCTACCAACTCCACCTTCCACAGCACAGCACAGCACAGCACAGCCCCTCTTGACTACACAGCTGCTCTTCACACCTAATATAATCACAGTTATATAACCAGCCCCAGCACAAGGCACTTGATATAAATGTTGATGTCATGGTGATTTTGAAAAACAACATTTCTATTAACATTCTGTCTCCAGCTTTCCCAGCTGGCTGACTGCAGACCATTTCCCAAGATGTTCCAGTTCCTCCCTGCAGAGCTCTCTTGTATCTTAATAATAATTCATAACATTTCTATTGCACCTTTTACTTTGACTCCCACTGACATATTCAGCTGTGATTTTCAGAGCATCAGTAATACTGTTGTAGTTGTGATTGCCTTCATGATACACCAAGGCAACATTTTTAGAGAAAAGAAATATATTTTGCTAGACCAATTAAGTTAATTACAAAAAATCAACCGTCTCAGAGTCACACAAGGCCTTCCTCACAAAGTCTGCTGTATTGTCTCTACTACAATTATGAACTAGAAAATATCCATTTAATGGCAAGCTGGCCAAAAGAGTCAATTGATTGGGAATATAACCTAGCAAGGTTGCAGGAGTTAAAAGTTTGCAAAGTTTTTATATTTAGAACCAGGAGCAAAATCTAATCAAACCAGAAATATATTTTTAAAAGTATCTTTCCTCTCCCTCTCGTCATTAGTCTCTTCACTGACCTCTTTCCCCTTTTGATATATATATATATGTATCGGTGACTAACTATTTAAGTTGTATACAGAAAATTAAGAGACCAAGAAATACATGTCAGAACAAAGAAAAGAATGTAGATCAATCCAATGCAAAAGCAATAAAGAAGAAAATGAGATAAAGTCACTTTGCAGATCTTTTCCTAGCAATTTTCTCCCCCCAGTTTCAGGAACAAGTACAGCAAGCAATCACATGCTGATATAAATTAGCCTACATCTAGTAGCATACATACAAGACCAGAACACAGTGAGGAAACATCAGTGAATATAGTCTAAAAAGCATAAAAGGGATTTTCCTTTTGGCATGGATGTAAAGTGCTAGAAAGTAAAATAACTGTATGCTTAGTGGAGGGGGATTGCAAATTTCTTCCATGGCCCCAGCAGCACCTCTCCAGCCCCACGTAGTTAACTTCTACAACCAAGCACAGTTCAGCTTCCAAGATCTCATCCAAAACTGTCATCTCTGCTGAGACTGTGAAAGGTCATGAGGAGACCATGTGTGATGCAGACACCTGAGCAACCGAAAAATCCACTTTACATTTGTGAGGTCATCTAATACCTAATTAGGTGGCAGCAATCTTTTGTCACTGTTAAACTAAGGTCACCGAATCAGGGGCTTAAAATATAATTGTTTCTTTATCCCTCTGTCCAGATTCAAGGTTTCAAGGCCATCGTGGCTTTTATGTCAGCAACCATGAGATGCTGCCAACAGAGCAATCATTTTATTGCTATATAACGAAAATGTCTCTACACATTCAGAATCAGATATGGGAAGAAATGTCTCAAAATATATCTATGAAATCAGTCATTTTGCATCTTACTTCTTAAAACTATCCCATTCATTTCTGTGTGGTATATGCTTCCCACACCTGAGAGACCTTTGATCCTATCTGTGCAATGGAGAAGTACACGTAGGATTGATTGTTAAACAACAACTAACTGTAATAGCCAGCATATTCCAATAAAAGCCAGTTCATATGACCTTCTGCATCTTTGTTTTAACCAAGCTGGGAACACTCCCGCTAAGCCATCTGTTCCTGTAATGAAAGCAGCAACACAAGGACACTGAAGAATGTGAGCTGTGCCCTAGCAGTTTGGTCCTACTTGCGCCAAGGCAGCATACGGTCATGTTGCGTGTTCGTAAAGACACCAATGCAACAAACTGTTCATAATTTAAGCTGAGCATAGTAGCCAGACTATGTTAAAAACAACTATGTCAGTCACAATAGCAACAACAGTGATGATAACAGTAATAACAGACCACAACAGCACTGCCATATATAATGTCTTTTTTTTATTATTATTTTGTAATGGGCATTCCTTTTACTTACATTGCACTATAGACCTTTAACTCTGTATTGAAAGGGTTTCTAAATTGTTTCACCTTGATCAAGTACTACATTCATTCTGAACTAAAGTTAGAAGAGATATGAAAGAAAGGAGAAGAAAGGTAGATTACATGCTGCCAGAATTAATTATTTCTTAGCCCATATTTTCAGGCTGGAATCATTCGGGCTCTTAAACATGAGCAAAAATGTCCACATGCGCATACTATACATACAAATCTTCATGGATACTCTTAAAAACTTCAAATTGCAGGTCTCAGATCTGCAGCTACTTCCCTGTGTTACAAACACTGCTTGCTGCAAGTCCATGTGCTTTGGACACAACCTGCACATCACATTCAGTCATTCCACAACTATATAATGTCTGTATAACAGAGTGTGTCTCACACATTTCCCACGTCCTTGACAGGACTGATAGACAAGTCTGATAGGGAGGCTTCTTCTGATGTGTGTTGATATGTGGCATATCACAGAATAACTGAACCATTGAGGTTGGAAGGGACCTTCTGATCGTCTGGTCCAATGCCTCAGCTCAAGCAGGGTCAGCTAGAGCAGGCTGCCCAGGACTGGCAGGTTCCAGTCAGGTTTTGAATCCAGTCAGGTTTTGAATATCTCCACAGAAGCAGATTCCACCACCTCTCTGGGCAAGCAGTGCTTGGTCACCCTCACCATGAAAAAGTCTTTTCTGATGTTCAGAGGGAACCTCCTCTGTTTCAGTGTGTGCCCATTGCCTCTTGTGTTGCCACTGGGCACCACTGGAAAGAGCCTGGCTTTGTCCTCTTTGTCCTCTCCCTTCAGGTTATTTTTATACAACAGTAAGACCTAACAGTCTCAGCTCTTTCAGCCTCTCCTCACAAGAAACATGCCCCAGTCTCTCTCTCATCCTAATGCATCCTAGGATGCTTTTGGCCACCTTTGCTGCAAGAGCACATTGCTGACTCATGGTCAGCTTGTTGTTCACCAGGACCCAAAGTTCCTTCTCTGCAGAGCTCCTTTCCATTCGGTCAGCCCTAGGCTTACTAACTGGATTTGTAAGCATCTGAAAATGAACTGTCCTTTAAAATGCATACCTGCATAACACCAGACTTGGACATAGATGCACAAATAGCAAAAAAAGGTACTTTAGACTAGGCCAGGCAGTGGAATTTGTTACAGCTGGTGACAGAAGTGTTGATGAGTCAAACACGAGACTTAAAATGAAGAACTCAGCTTGCACTACCCTGACTTAAAACATTCCTCTCAGACATTCACATAGGATCAGAACAGACAGCTAGTCTTCTGCTTTGAAAACATCTCCCTGGTGTAGTTTATTAAGATTCAATTCTCTCCTGTACAACAAGAGAAGATAAATTTCCAGTGAACGCTGCGAGGTTTTATGTCTCCTATGAAACACAACTGAACCTCTACTTTGTACATCCATCATTTCAAACACACAGATGAAACTTTCCCTGAGCTATCTTGATTCCCAGGTCTGGCCGAGGAAGAAGTGAATCCTTGAAAAGGAAATTATTGTAAAGAATTTGCTATATTGTGAAGATTGCTTTCAATCAAAGGCAAGTGGTAGGTAGTCTGTTGCAGCCTGGCGTGTCTTCTAGATTCTTTACTTGATATCCACATGGCTTCTTCCACTGTTAAGTCACTTTTGACTTGAAGTCCTGGCCAAAGCACACTACATTTTTCTCCTCTTCTGGCTCAACTACCGTATCCCATTATACATGTAGACAGACAAGAAAGCTACAGAGTTTATAACTAAGAGAAAGAAGAACACATTCCCAATGACCCACCAAGCCACATCTGTTTCAGGACCCAAAATCAAATTGATCTTCCAAATCTCAAAGTGAGAAGGTTCCACCCTCTCCTGCAACTGCCCCTTTATGGCCACAGCAGCTGCTGTCTCTCAGTTCCTAGGACCGAGATGCCACAAGACCTGCAACTACAACAGATGTGGGTGACACAGGGTGTCAGAATTTCACCTCTTCTGGAGAGATCTCACATATGGAATAGGACTGTGAACTCAAAACTTAATGTAATCAGAATGAAACAAAAGGCTTATGTCACAATCTACGTTTTTTCTCAATGAGAACAAGTGGAAAAAGCATCAAGAAAAAATTTAGCTATGTTGCATTCTTGCTTAACGCACTGCAGAGGAAAGAGGTAATATGTATTGTCGGTGATTGCTTTTTTTACTTTTTTGCACAGAAAGCTCTAGTATTGGACGTTCACAGGTTAGACAGATGCACAATGGCAAATTGAGGCTAAAAATGTGAAAGCCAAAGTGCATGGTTCACATTACTTCTGCAATTCTCTCACAATGCAAAATTCTACTGAAAATCAGTCAGATTAATTATTTTGTTGGAAACTGAATGCAGGATTGATTGCCAATGACCTCAATGCATCCCAAAGGACTGTACCTAGTACCAGGACAGACTGGAAGTTACAAGTGATCAGATCCTCCTTCCAGGAGATTTAGAAGACAGTGATATAGAGAGAGTTAGTCTTCAAGAGGCACTCAAAGCAAATAATAGCTTGAGTCTTACATTTTGAGGATGTTTCTAAAGAAAAATGTGCTTTATTTCAGATATTTCACAATTTAAATCTTTAATATCTCATCAACTCCAGACCCATTATACAAGGCAGAACCTTCCAGAGTCAGAAACAGAGCAGAAAGAAACCAGATGTGTGAATGAGCATTTATGAAACCAAAATGTTGTATAAAATACACACAGGGCATTAAGGAAACTGAGGCAGGAGACCAGCTCCACTAATTTCTTTAGCCTACACAGACATATGCCCAAAGGATGAAACTATCGTCTTCTACATGTTATATCTATTCTGTACCATTATAATTTTGAAACACTCATATCTTTTGCCTAAGGAGCCTTCCCAGCAGGAAACATTAACACATCACTAAAAAATCATATATCCATTTCAAAACTAAATGGAAATACAATTTGGTAACAACTGCTTCAGCTATTTATTCCTCCAGATTTCAAATATAAAGCCACAGCTTTCCACCCTTGAAATAAACTCGTCCTGCAGGTGGGAGATGGTGGGGTGCTCACCACTGTGCGCACAGAGACATCTCAGCTGCTTCTGCATGACAAGTCCACCACGCAGCGGAATTGCAGTGGCTCAGCTCATTTGAGGTAGACTACGGACAGGCATTGCCTTTATTTCACACAGTAGCTTTACGATGTGGTCATATAAGCTGCAGAAAAAGACAAGGCCAGCACTATAGCTACTGATTCCAAGGGTACCTGTAGGCACAAGCAGTGCCTGAAGAAGCCACATGGCAAGGTGACAGCAGGGACAGTATCTGTGAGCAAGAGTGGTGACCACTTCGGAATGAGAGGAATGCTTTCCTGCACGTACAGAAGACACACTCACATAGTCTTTGAATGAGGGAGAGGTATTCATCCTGAATAATCGGTCTTAGGAACCATCACCTGCTCTGGTGGAGCGGATAGAAGATCCATGCTTGAACAAATATAACTTGTTTGATTTAAGAAATCATTGCCTCCAGCAAACATGTGAGTATGCATTTACATGAAGAACTGAAGAATGAGTAGGTAGAATACAATATTCCACTCCATTCCAAAAGTACCTTGCATGAAAACCACACAAACCCAAGCCGGGAGCAATGTTAATATTATTTAGTTGCCTACTAAAAACCTGCAATTTTGCTTTTAAACTTGACATTCAGAGCAAGATTCATTAATGGTCTAACAAGAGGTGAATCCACTCATACGGCGCATTTGTTTTCAGTAGCAAGGGATACATGACCTCACCCAAGAGGCTGTGATGGAGGTTCTCAGTTCAGGGTCAGCACCCAGAGGACAAAGCCAAGAGTCAGGAGCCAGACTCAAAAGCAAGAGGACAACATTAAGAGCCAGTACTGTTAAAAGAGCAAGACGATAATAGCAGTGCCTTGTTTAGCAGGCACCCAAGTCCGTGAGCAGTTTTGTAGACAGAATAAGCAGAACTAAACAGTGTAGCTGAAGACGAGTCCTCTCATGGGCTTGGCTAAGAGGATCAGACAGCAGCTCTGATGTGTAGTTCCAGTTCCAAAAATTTACCCATTTAGAAGCCTTTTTGTCTTTGTTCATTCAACTCGTAGTGTATACACCACTATATATTGACGAGTAACCTTTATAACATATAGGCATAGGAGAACATTTAATAACAAACTGTCAGACTTAATAATTTTCTGGTCGTAGCTGACTCATTATGCAACTTGAACTTTGTATTTAAATACAGCGTGTGTGCACAGTACGTCTCCTGGTATTTGCTTTGTTTTTTTCATATATGTTGTTAAGTGAAAAATGTTCTGCTGTACAAATCAAAGACATTGAACACAGTAAATTACTGTCAGTCTTAAAATACATACTAATTTTTCTAACTGCTACATTGCATAAATAGATATTTAGAGTCTGTTTAAAAGCAGATTATTTATATAACGGTTCATAATAAACCCTGTAGCAACAGTATCATTTTCATGTAAATTTGTACTGACTTTCAAAAATATATTCCTTTTGTCTAATATTCATATACAAAGGTAAAACAGTTCAGAAAACAAAGCGCTATTTAGCTATGTAGTTTTTCATCTACATAACTTATGATCAACACCAATTTTGTAATATAATGGGCCAAATTCAGCTGTGTTCTAATCCAGAGCTGTCAGAATATTCTGTAACTAATATATCCTGCCTTTGCAGAACATTGAGCAGATGGTCACGTTTTAAAGAGATTTCAGTGCAGCAGCCAGAAGTCATTCCCCACTAATGGTGCCATATGCCTAAGGTGTCTTAGGTCAGGATCCAGTTTCGAAAGATGGTACAAAATCACAACTTTCATGGACTTTTACTAGAAATCTGGGTAGATCGCCTCTGAAAATGAAGTCCTTTGATTAAACCAGTGGTCTCCAGTGCTTCTTTTTATGTTACTAACATTTGATCTTGGGATGCCACCTCATGTGTCAGGGCTGAGCCCCAGGCAAAGATTTTGCATTAAATGGGGAAATACATGCTTAGAGGACAAACTCTGGAACATAAAAGAAACACAAGCCATCAGTTGTCTATATAAACTGCAGTCACAACAGAGCCTTCAGAGAGACCAAGGGTCTCCCCTGCTCAGTTTTATAAGCTACAGGGTCAGATAGGGCAGAAAAATCTTGCTCTGTAGGTGTTAGCCTACTATAGCTGAAGTCTGTTGAACAGAGATATCAATTTCTAAATTGGCATTAAGATTAAGAAAATTGAAAAGTAAGCTAAATTTTATATTTTTAAATGCTTTCAATGTCTATACAGTATCTCTAGAAGTATGACCCTACATGGAAAATTTTGAAATTGAATTCATCTACTTAATTGTGACATTTTACTTTTGATGCAATCTAAAGCATAACTTCTGTGGTCTTCACTGAACCAGGTAACATCCAGAAAATACATAGGAGAGGCCACAAGTCACAGAGTGTGACAACTGGCTGCTAAATGTAAAACTTTCAGGGACAGGAGAATAATTCACTCCCTTTGCCTGCTCAGGACCAGTTTTTCCTTCAAAACTGACAGCAATTTTTAGGAATTAGTGTCAAGTGTCCCTGGGGGCTCTGAGACAGATAGGTACCCCGTAAAAGTACAGTAAGAGAAGGCCTTAAGGTGAAAGCAACTTCAGATTTGGAGCTAACAAGTGACGACCTATTGAAGGAAGAAGGATTGATGATCAAGCAAAAATCCCTGTTGTACTCATCCATCTTGAATACACAACCATTCAACATTCATATTTGATTTTTTTACAAATCAACTTTTCAAACCCCTGCTCCTATTTCTGGCTGCACAACTTTGCATTCTGTATTAGATGTGTACAAGTATATTTTTTCCTCAAGCAATGCATAAAGGAGTGGGCGTTCACATATGTGTAAGGCGTATGTTTGAGCATTCATCCATATTAACATTTTTAGTTCGTCAGTGGCTAGGTCTGTGTGCAAGTAATCAAAAGACAGGCTGAGACACAACAAGGAAATCTGTCCCATCTGCAAAATTGAATCAATCATGTGCTGTCAACAGAGATTTAGCTCACAAAGAGCTTGAGTCTTACAACATGTTATTGCCTTAAAGGCCATGCTGTTAAAGAAAACACTATAAATTAAGCCATTTCTCACCACAGTATTACATCCTTTATTTAAATGTCTAACAGAGGAACAAAGAAACAAAAAATGCAGCTGTCCAGAAATGTTAGCATCCAGGTCTGTAACTCAATGACCACTGCTAAAACCAAGGTGGCGGGGAGCCTTTCTGCAATCAGCCTTACGCGTCAGGGATACTGTCTGACTTTTTTTCCTGCCAGCTCAGATTTTTTGCATCCAAGCAGTCTCTTGCAGTTGACACAATTTCTTTTCTCCGAAGAGCAGAGAGAACAGAAGTCTTCTGAGTTTCACTTCTCTGCCTGCTCAGGGAATCTGAGAAAGCAGGGAGAACAGATGGCCAAAGTAGCTGGTGCAAAAGTATCTCTGAACCCAGCAAGTCACTCAACAGAAGACCTGGAAGGGACACTTCAGCTGTCACGTTCCCTAAGATATCAGATAATATTTTTGGTGCCATTTTTTTGTTGTGGTTGTTTTTTTTTTTTAATCACAGGCATTTTAATTTATTCAGCCTAAAATGAGAATATCTGTGGGACTTCTGGCATTGACAGTATTCTGTTAGTCCAAGAAACCAAAAGCTTCTGTCCACTGGCTCATGATTTACGACCTTCCAGAAAAGGGCTTGGATTCTGATGTGACTCCAGAACTGCCCAATTCTACTAACAGAAACCAGTACAATTAGCATGGGGAAGGTACAACCAAGCTGTTTTCCCACCATGGCACTTTATTTCCTGAGTCTGGGTAGCTTCTCTGAAGAAAAAGTATTTACATCCTAGCAGCATTTAACACCCACGGACCCTGACAGATTTAGCAAGAGGTACAGTGATTCAGTACACAGAAGATGGATTAAAAATAGTGACGTGGTGGCTAAATTGCCTCAAATGTGTCTTTAAACACCGACAGCCTCAAAGCAGCCACTTATGATACTTGAAAACTACCTGTGCAATTGCAATTGCGTGTCCACATGCAAAGGTCATGAAGCATCCCCTGCACATGAACGCAACAAGGCCAGGAAAAAGACAATCCGGCAAAAAAGCCTGATTGTGCAGGTAGTTACTGAACAAAACCAATATTTCCTATTCCATGCATTACAGCTTTAAAAGGGAATGAGTCAAAAAGGTAAGGAGAGAGAGGCATAGCATAAGCTCAGAGGCATCACTGTGCCCCAGGATATCATATAATGGATACAGAAGAGCTCAAATACACAGAGACACTGATTCTACTTCCACTACCTGCAGTCAGTATGTTTGTTCTGGGATAATACAAACATCCATAATCAATACTGAAGGAATGTTGGACTGTGCCTCACTCTTGATCAAGAAATAATTCATCCCTGTGCAAAGCTTACCCTTGTAAGTCTGCCAAGGTCAGTGCCACTTTAGGTTATCAGCTGTTGGAAGTGCTGCCTAAGTTTAAACTGCCTTGAGCAAGCTCTAAACTTACATAGCCGACTCCTTTGACAAAACGTCTGTGTCTTACTTGATCTGAGTTTGCAATCCCCTGATAACGCAAGGCACATTCTTTCCCCGTATTCCTTATTCCCTGCCCTTACTTTCCTTTTTGGCACCGATAAATCTTCCATATGTAGCAGAATGAGGCTTGATTACAGAGAACATACTAGTACCACCCAGTTGACATTCACTGTCATATGTCCCTCCCAAGAAATAGTTCAAATTAGATTTAAATACTGGTAAGGTTTTTTCCCAGGAAAAGGTTTCTGTATGTGCAGTTTCCCAATGTGGTTTAAAAAAAAAAAATATTTTCTTCAACTTAACGTACAAGCAGTAATCTCATTATTAAATATGCTGCATCACCATCATGAGCTACAGTCTCAGACCTAAACCCCATGGAAGCTGAACGCAGGTTTTTGCTTGGGTCATACTCTTAGGAAGTATCCCAAAGGCCTGTCCTGTACCTTCACAGTAGCTCAGGGCCTTTGTTTCACTGAAAGTTTACAGACTTCACATCTGCTTCAGTGCCTAAGCCAATTCTAAAGCAGTTCTTAACGTCCAAAGTCACCTAATTGCTTTTTTAAGGTGTGTTTTTTTTTTCTTACAAATCTGACAGTTATCACCACTCGCCTTTACCTAGAAATTCAGTGTTAGACACTGTAACTGCTTGGGTGCCACAGGGGATTTTAATGACCAGTTAATTTCCCAGGTAACCCTGGCAGGAACACAGAGGCCAGGCAATCTGCTAGGCTTTGCGGCACCTTACCAGACTAGGAGCAAAAGCTTTCAGAAATAAGTGCAATTTTCCAAACTGAACCGGGATCAGTTATCCTACAGGAAAATGTGATTCTTCCTTTATTCTATCAGTACTACCAAATGTTTCACCCCTGAAAATTATCCTTTAAACATAAAATAATTAGGATTCTGAAGGGAAATGGAGAAAATATTTATGCTTTGACTAGCACAAACCCAATCCAAAGAATTCTGTGTTGCTGTTTCAATTAAATCAGTCACCTTTTCTACTTCAGCTGTTTCTAGCAACAGTTCGAGCTGCGAAGTCTCTGTCCTTAGAAATACTGAGCCAGCACCTGTACCGTACAAGAACAGAGAGCCATTCTCTCCAGAAGTGAGCCTGTTGTGAAAAGAAACTCAACAGATGCATAACAATCTTGCAGAAGTCTGATGAAAAACAGAAAGATGAAGGTTAAACCTCTCAGCAATATCAGATTGTTCAACAAAAGATGCAGCTGGTATGGAAAGATGAACCTTTGCTCCACTGTCGCCTCTTCAGAGCTAAAAATAATAGTGAGTCATGCCAGCAGCAGTGTTGCTATTTAGCTTTACAAATTCAGGTCATTAGGCTTATATGTACAGAATCATTCCCTTCCTGCCACGGACTGTGAAATGATAGTGAGGACACGAGCACTCAGTAATTGGGCACCGACCAGTCCTTGGTTTCAAAACTCAGTAGGATAGTTCAGGAATAAACAAAATTAATACAGTCAAGCTCAATAAGAGAGTCAAGACTGAAAGTACCATTACAACTAGGAAGAAAAGGGAAGCTATACATAAACCTCTGAACAGTACATCCCTCGATCCCTTTTTTGTCCATCTAGCACATTCGTGTCTTTTTTTTTTTTTGTCTTTCTTTTGGTATTTCAGATCAACGCAAATGGATATAAAATGGTTGTGAAGAATTTTTTTAAAAGCTAGCTGATCTAGACAGATAGACCAGATGATCTGTAGAAGGCTGCATGAGAGTCAAATTACAAAAGAAACATACTAAGCATTTTTTCAGTGCCTTGTAGGTTCCCAGATAATCTCCTAGAAAATGCATCAGTCCACCTGTTTGTTTTATTTTCAGGTAAGTACTTTTGAAACTAGGTCAGAGGAGGAGATAACTATGGACAGACTAGGCTGTAAGGGAGCAAGAACGAGTGGTCTTCAGATGCTGAGAGGTTGTATACCCAACTAGAAGGACCAGCATCACCTTGTGTTCTAGAAATAGGAGATTTTCTTCATACCTACATGTAAGCTGAGGTGAGGCATTGTTTTAGAACTGTTTCATAAGGCCAAATCTCTTCATCTCATACAATCTCCATTGATGCCTATCTCCTTCATTCCCAAGGTCAAGTGTAGGAGACAGAACAGAGGATCCGAATTTGCTCGTGTAGGAATTTTGGCAGCGCTGCTGGTGATCAGAACCCCCATGGCCTGAACGACTGCCTCAGAGCGAGAAAGGAAATTCACAGGAGAAACAGAAAGCTGATGAATAGGAAAATCCCTGCATCATCCTGTTTTCAAAGATGTTTGGATCTGGGAAAAAACAGCAAACGGTATTTCCAAGCTAACAAATAGCAGTATCGTGTTAACATTCACAGTAAGCTGCCAGTCTGGTTGGCTCCTGAAACGCTGATGCAGCTCCCCATACTGCTTTGGTTTTGTACTTCAGAGCAGATTTCATGATAACAGAATCATTTGAATGCAAAGACATAAAAAATCAGCATACGGAAAAAAATGTTTTCTGACAATATATGTATAGATGCACTATCAAAGCACTTTTTCCTCTCCATCAAAAGCACTGAAGAATTATGCCAAACAGTGACCATAAACAGCAATTGCTAAGATGACTACACAGTTGCAACTGGGAGGTGTTACATTGTTTCCTTGGAAAAAATAATTACCAGACTTCAGATCAGATTTGTAACTATTTCTTCTGAAAGTCGGCATTTTTAAATCACAGCTTTAAACAGGCCAGAACAGCAAAATGTAATGAATCATTTACCTGCGATACTAATGCACTGCGGCAAAAGCTCTTTAGCTGACAGAATCCTGAGCTACTTTAAATGAGAGTCCCCTTATATTTTTTAATATTCTAATAATGCTAGAATTCTAAAACAGTGTTTTAAAAACAATTTTTTTAAGTCTGCTTTATCAAGTTAGATCCCTGTAAACTTGGCCTGGCTGACATGTTACCTTTCTGAACCGCACAGATCTACTTGCTCTAAGTACAATGTTTCTCAGACAACCTGTTGAAAGAATCAACTCTACCACAGGCAGAACCCAGAGCTGACAAACGCACCCATTAGTAACATCCAGGAAACACACCTGCCGTCACATCAAGGCTACTGCAAAAAGGCATATTTCATCCTGGTTTTGACAAAATCCCTCTCCCCACAGTGAATGCAATTTATCTGATGGATTTCTCTTTGAATGAGGAATGAAGTCCTTCTCTGTAATGTTACTGTATATGAAATAAAAATGAAATAGAATCTAAATATACCCAACGCTGCTCTGTTCTCCATCCCTCACATGAATCCTATATCACTCTTGCACCAAAACAGAAGCATTAGAGGCAACACTCATCCATTCTGCACTGTAAAAAGCAAACTTGTAAATGCTAAGAACAAGCTTAAGAACCTTGAAATGAATGTCAATGAGAGTAGTGTATTTTTTACAATTTCATTCCTGGGATTTTTTTTAGTTTCTTACTTTTATCCATCATATATACATCTATCTATCTATCTATCTATCTATCTATCTATCTATCTATCTATCTATCTATCCATCTCCACATAAGATTAATAAGGGCACACTGAAGTGCAGTAGACCATGGGCGCATACAGTGTTATGTACCCCTCCTTCATCTCTCCTTTATAACCAGATGCCCCTGCTAGTCCATGTGCCCTTTCCTGCATTTTCTTCCACTGCAGCTCTTGCAGCTGGTGTGCAGTGGTGTGTCTCGTTACGACCCAGTTTCAAAAAGATCATAGATATAACGGAGTTGCGCTTCATCTACACACATTTTGCAATAATTTGCATATTTTGTTTGGTGAATATTTTCACTGGGATTTTCACTTTGGACTAAAATGTTCTAGCTTCTAAAAACCAGCCTAGTGTTGACAAAATCAGTCCTAGCTGATACCTTCCTCGTGCTGGTCTCTAAGTCACACGCACTAGGTAAGGGCAACAGCGACAGATGACGCACTGGTTATCAGCAGTGCATGGCTCTCTGCTAGATTTGAAAGATGGATTCTTCCATCTGGGCAACCACTTCTGAGTGTCATTCTTCAAAAACAGAAGGGGCTAAAGACTGAAACAACAACCCCGCTCTTTGGGATATGAATCATATAGCAGAGAGAGAGGCAGAGCTTTAAAAGGTGAGTACTGTGCTGGGAGAGGCATCTGAATGCTGTCAAAAGACTAGACTACAGCAGTATAACTTGCATAGGGGCACACAACACATACAAGAGGGGTGTAATCACAATAAGGTATGTAAATTAAGGATTTTGTTGCTTCTGATAAATCACCTTTGGTGCTTCTAGACAGAAGTAGGGCTTATTTGTTTTGTTTCTTGCCTGCCGCTGCGATGGAAGGGCTTGCTGAAGAGCTCAAAGGGAGGTGGGACACCAGATGGCTGCACCTCTGGACTAGATACAGCCAGGTAGGGTGAGAGGGCTGTGCTGCCTCAGCCATGTCGTACACTCCAGCTCACCCGTGTAACTCCTGGTGCTATTAACCTGGAGTTAGGTTTAACGAAAAGAGAGGCCGTATCCTCCACACTTCTCATAGAAGAACCTCAGGTCTCAGAGAAGAGAGCAAAAAAGGAGTGCAAAAATGAGAGCATGTGCTTGTACGAGTCAGCGATGGGAAGGACTGCCCAGGATGGTTATCTCTGAAGCTAAAGAGGGATAGAGCGGGAGTCAGTCTTGCAGGCAAGCAATGTGGTGCTCCCCCAGAACGGCTGTGACTGTACTTTTTAGAGGTCATGTTCCCCTTTCAGAGGAAAGAAGGATGTTCCGTATTTTACAAGACCAAAACAAATGTCTGTGTATTCTCATTTTTACTATTGCTCATGATAACGCAATTGTATCTTAATTCCTTCAAGATTATTGCAAAGATGGCAATTGCAATCAAGCTATTTTATAAGTCCAATTTACAGGAGACCAAATTATTTAGTATTTTCAGTTTTAAGTGCATCATTTGTGTTTTCTCTGAGTAATATGATGTGTACAAAATATCCCTAAAAATGTCAGCTAAGCGGAGAGATACAGAAAAATGACTGTCTGCCTCATAAGTACCCACGGCTTTCAGAATACAAATCATTATTACACAAACACAGGAAGAGCACGGTAGGTTTACACAGAGCATTAGAAATAGATAAAAGACGTACTCTGTGCCATGAAGTTCTTCTAGCTGAAAGATTTACTCAAGCAAGTAGCCCTGTTGACTTCAATCCCCACACTACTGCAGTCCTCCTCTTGCTAATTCAGCTCTTAGTGTTGCTCTAAACCTCTGCAGCTTCTCTTTTAGCCTAAAAACACAACTCTTCCCCACACACTCTCTAACATCCCCCACCTCTGCCCGTGCCACTCCAGATTCCTGAATGAGACAATCTTTCTGGATACCCACCATCAGCACCCATTTTACTGGGAATGGAAACTCAGACACTGGAGCTGACAGATATAAGTAGCTCCTTCTAAAAACTCCCATTTAAAATGTTTATTTGCAAACACACATGGAAGTCTTCAGCTATTGACTAGCTCTTGTGCGGATCTAATCTATTACTATGGGGCTATTCAGTATATACAACTTCACTCTGTCTACAGAAGTAAAATACAAATTCACTTGGGTGCAATTTAGTGTGAGAATAACCATATTGTTTACATCACGATCAAGTACAAAGAGTTGGTCTAATATCCCCAAGGAGATCAGACTGTCTAAACAAGCATCTTTATAAGAGGACTCTGAGATTTATTCCTGATTCTTTCCAATTGTGAATTTGGAAAATCCTTGCAAGCCCTTCCAGACTAGCAAGGCAAACCTGACCTTTTTGATAGCTGCTGGTAAGATATCTGCTCTCATCTTCAATACAAACTTAGCTGTGACCTTAACTAAACTAGAAAAACAGAAGTTCCACCCTGAAGAATCACAATGGCTCCTTCTGTGCTGGCAGCAACACATGAATGTAGTGCAGTTACAGCTAAATCTTGGCTCACAGACCGATAACTAATATCTAGCTTTTCAGAGATGCTTTGCTGGGCTGGAGCAGTCAGGAATCTTCCCACCCCGAGCCAGGGAAGTGGTAGCAGCAGTCAGGATGGCCAAAGACACAGCTCTGGCAGATTTGCACTGGCAGGCAGCACCATGGAGAAAGTCAACACCTGGGAATCCCACACTAGAGACATAAATCCTCAGTGTGTCCTATGTTACAGCAAAGAAGATTCGAACTAGACTTCAGAAAACCCTTTTTTAAGTGAGGGAAGCACTGATAGATAGTCTGGGAGGCTGTAGAGTTTCCAACGTAAAGTCTTGAATGGTAACTTCCCTGAGGTATGTATATGGGTCCTGTTCTGGGCAGGAGGATGAACTACAGGTGCTTCTGAGGTCTTTTCCAGTCCTATTTCTGTGACTCTGCTCTCAAGTCTATTGTCCCATCTCCAGAAAGATAGAAATTAATTTTTTGTTCCACAGTTTTTTTAGTGTATGCATTCCCTGGTGCTAATTACAGAAGTGAGAACAGGAAGTCACGTTTACAGGCTTCCACTTCTGAGGATCTTCTCCTCCCTCCCAGCATGTACGGGAGCTTTTCTCTTGAATCTGTATGGTGCTCTCCACTCTCCTTACAGATCAACAACCATGCGTGCTGCTGCCTTTCTGCAGTACCAAAAAAGAAGATCTGAAGGCTTTGCATTTTCAAAGATAACCTCTTCTTTTTAGCATATTCTCTAGATCTCCAGCATGGAAGTCCAGTGATACAATGATTCCCCTGATTCATGTGCATGCCGTATCCCGCTTTTTCTTTAGCAGCGTACAAGAGAGTTTATTTTTAGGACACTATCTCATGATATCCTTCATAACCCAGCTTCTACATAATCTAACTCTTAGTAACCTAACCTATTTTCTTCTTCAACCTATTGTAAGCCCTGTCTCCTCTTTCCAAACAAAATTTTTTTTTTCCTTCAGATTTTTGTAAATTTTTACTAGCTGCAGAATCTGGCTTTACACAGAAACTCTGCTGCACCGCTAGCCCCAGTACGCTTCCCAGCTCTGCATTTTGCACCACTTCACCACCTCTAGTAAGCAAATGAAAGAGCGAGGGACCAGGCACTCTACCTATTTCATCCTTCTATGTCCTTTACATTACAATTTATGTTTTCAGGAGCAAACAGTTGCAAGCTGAACTCATTTTTTACATTATATATCCACTGATTTCTAATCTGCAATGGGCAATGACACGCATGACACAGTCCGCACAGCGCTACCTGGTCATGCAATGCTCTTCTCCTCTCTAACCGCTCAAGTATGTTAGAATTATTTAACAATCACAGGCAATGTGTTTCTAATGTTGCCCTTTCATGTAAACTATGGTCACAAACCACAAGATTGAGCAAGGCAGAAATGCCATTCCTAGTAATATGTGCTTTAGACTACGAGAAACTGCACGATGCCATTTTTCAGTGCTCAACCTTAACTTAGAATATTTTCTTATATTTTTTATTATTCAGAATAAGATGTTTTCAGTGTCTGGAAAAATGCCATGTGCTATCTCAGACATAAAGGAGTAAGGCAAATAAACCACACTGGAAAAACTCCCTCTGTGATTTGCTTAAGTAGCAATTTATGTGAATAGGAAATCTGCTGCTCATTTCAGTTAGAAGAGAGTCACAGCCAAAAAAATCCTATTATAAAGGCCGTATCATATAAATCTGGATTAGGAATTTCCCTAAATTCTATTTAAAGAAGAAAGTGCTGGATGAGGATCCAGAAGATCTCTTCCCAGTCTGTGGCAAGATCTGTTTCTTACATGAAATGTGTCTTCACATATTTAATCTTTCTATTTTATTTTCCTGTTTATAAAGGGATATAATAAAACTTATTTCTCTTCATAATGTGCTATGAACTCTATGGATGAGAAGGGATATATTAAAAAAAGTCACATTTTATCACTATTGTTAAGATTAGCCTAACACAAGCCATATTTGTCCAAATATAGGTTTAATGACATATGCTTATCAAAAGCAAGTAGTGACACTGGCAGAAAAGCCCCATATACTACTTTCTAAAGTTGGTCATACTGGCAAAAACAGGACTCGTTTAATACAGAAATGTTCCTGATAAATTCTGGAACTTCCCTACAGATCAAAAGTTTTGTATAATCCCTGAATAATGAGCAGCAGAGCAGCCCAGGATGGACCCAGTTTAAAAGTTGATATGCTTCAGGGGTCACCCATCATGAGTGTCAAAACACGTCCGACACATTTTCCCCGCGGGAGCTCAGTGAGCACAGACGGCACCAACAACCTCTTCCACTGTTTTCAGTAGGTGGAGAAAGAAACACCCTGATTCAGATAAATCCCATCAACAGTCCAGTTGTTCAGGAAAAGCTGTCAGGACACCCCTCTGAAAAACATGCAGCCAAACTCGGCGTTCACAGAAGCAATGGGCTAGGATAGTCAGAAAGTAAGCGTGGAAGTTAAAAACTGCTGCTATAAACCGCGCCACTGTGAAATTTAGTAGATGTACAGCCTGTAATTGGTTTCATAACGCTCTGCTTGTGCCACGTCAAAGAAAGTTGCTGAGAAGATGTAAAACCAAGTGAGGAGATGTTGGTTTCACAGTCAAATTGCTAAATTTGGTAAGATACATGTACCTTCAGTCCCCTTAACATGTTAGCAAAGCTAATTTTTACACTCACTGAATCAAATTGTACACACTACACTGCTTTATCCCTCAAGCTCATGTGCTAAGTTATGTTCACTGCTAAATACAGCCCAGTTTTTCATTGAAGTTTGCACTGGCATATAGCAAATATGAATTCATGCCACACTTTGTTGTCCTTTTCATGCCTAAAACCTCACTGACATGCACAGTATGAGCGCAAGGTTTTCTACTTTTAATACTGTGTATTTTTTTGAGAAAAAGACAAATCACAATCAGAGGTAGGCAATATTTGGAAAAAAATTGAGTATATGATCAATGCTGGAGAAAAAAATCCATAAGAAGCTGTAAAAGTCAAAAAAGATAACACCTTCTAATTCTGGTAAGAATATTTAATTATTAATCCACACAACAACAACAACAAAAATTACAAATGTTAAAGAGCTACTTCTACTTTAGTAAACTTTAGTTTATACTTTGTTAAAATCCCTATTTCTCACTCCTATAACATTTTCTTTGGAAGGTTTTCCAACTACCTCATAACATGCTCGTGAAATACATCGCTTATCTACTTTACAGATGAGAAAATCAAGCAAGACGTAATTAATTCATTCTTCTAAAGTTGTAACCATCCCTAATAGAGAGATCAGAGATACTCTACTGTAATTCTGGGAGTAAGGGAGCAAAAAAGAGAAGCGAAGTTAACCTCTGTCTCTGAATCCCATGGCGAATCAGGAATGAATCTCCCTCCTTCAGGGTGCTAAGAAACCGATTTAAGATTAATCTATCAAAGATGGCCACCTCTCGCAAGACTGCAGGCAGAAGGACGTGCCACTAAGACAGATGATGAGCTGCCATCCTGTGATGTCGCTGGCCTTGCCACTTGCAATCAGAACAGCTAGAAAATGGTACTTAACTGCTAACTTACGTCTGCAGAGAGGGGAACAGAGGCTGTATTAGGCGGATTTGGGATTGAGAATCAGATTGTGTTATGGTGGGAAAAATTTGTTCCTTCCAAATTACTGAACTTCTCCAATAAGCTGGAGGTTAAAAACAATCCTGCAAAATAAGTGATGATTTCATCAAATGTACAGAGAACTCGAGGCTGAAATGTCTATTCTGCTTGACAAGCGAAGCAGACACACTGAGAGGGAGGGAGTAAAATACATTAACTACAGACCTAGCGAGAGGGTATCAGAAAACATTCTGATTATTCAGAAAGCCTTCCTTATAATATCAAGTGTATCCAGGCAGTTAGGGGGAATCTTTGGCTCCCATTTACTGCCAAAAACAACTGCAGATTGACAAAAAGTAAGCCCTATGGTGGGCCTACATCATCAGAACACAAGAAAACTTGTATGACCCCAAGGAAACAAGCCCACTATCCTCAGAAACCTGAGGGATCTGGTTTTGGTAGCCACTACATCCAGAGGCGGTGGTTAGATACCATAACCAAAGCATAACCAAGACTTCAATCAAATGCAATAAAATCACAGAGCTGTAAAAATTCAGCTTTGGTCTAGAAATAAACCCATCACTATTCTGTGTGGTATCACTAACATTCAATATAATGTTTGAAAGCTTCAAAACATGCCAGATTTCTTTACCATCACACATGATGTGTAGTACTTCCCACCTCAAAAGCACCCACCAATGTGAAGGGATGTTGTCTGCAGGACATGCAACCAGGGAAACGCAGAAGATTGATTGCAACTTCAAAAAAGCAGTAAAATGGGATGAGAACAAGAGGCCAGGTGGCAGCCCTGCAGGAAGAAGCTGTAGCTCGCAGGGAATGAGAAGCTGAACATAAACCAGTGGCATCATATAATGACTGCAAAGGTACCCGGGATGCCTGCACAGGGCAGAGCCTCTCAGGCATGGGCAGCTATCCCTCAGCTCCGATCACTGCTGGCGAGGTTGCTGGGCAGTGTACTCCACGGCGACATGGCTCCATGGGAGCACGCTCATGGTCTGAATGACCAGCAATCTAGAAAGTATGGCAGATGCAGACCTAGGAAAAGTTTGGAGAAACTGAAGCCATCCAGTCTTTGGAGGAACTGGGGTCCACATTTCTGCAGCAGAAGACCAAAGAGATGGAACAGAACACGAAAGATAGCCAGAAAGCTGAGAAGCAGCAGCCCTGCTGACCGTCTGCTGTGAACAAGATGGGAAATAGCAGGCTCAAACAGCAGCAAGGATGCTTCAAGTTAGACCTTAGGAAAAAATGTCTAGCGTAAAGGATGATGAAGCACTGGCAGAGGGTGCTTAAAGGAGAGGTGGAGACTTTTAAAGAAGAAGATTAAACAAACATCATGCAAGCAGAACATGCGTTCACTTGACCCTGCTTGAGGCCAGGAGGCAAGAGAAGGTGACAGCCCAGGCCCTGTCCAAGTCTACAGAAATGCGTGTTGCAGCCCTGAGCCTCTCCATGGGGCCATGCAGAAGACACTGCAGAAGACCAGCGTGCAGCCAACTGACCTAGGACAATAAAGCAGACGTGTGCCTAGGAGATGTCCAGGTACAATGCCAAAATTCTAAGGCCACGTAACAAACCTCAAAACCAGAAGCTTACTGAACTCTTTTTCTCCCTCATATTTTAGATTTCCCTCCATCCACCATGATTTTAATATAATTGCAGGGATCTGAAATATATGTAAAAATATATTCTTACAGCTATTATCTCCATACTACAGGTTTAACAGTGAACTCTGTACAACACCTTAAAACTCAAAAATAACTTGTCATCAGCTCCATCCACTTGCGCGTTTCATTCATCCTCTTACTAGCCTTCCCATCCTGCTCCTACTTTCTTATTGTCTTTTTTTTTTTTACACTACGGAATTATAGCAAAAAGCAAGATAAACAAAAATGATTAGATGAAAGCCACAAGCTGAAGTATGAGATTTACTTTATCCTTGGTATCACCAGAGTTAAATACATCAGGGAGGAATGAGATATATTGATAGCTGAAAGGTTTGCTCATCTGAGTTCACTTCTACAGCAAATTTTCTGCTAGATCCACTTTTGAGAAAGTCAGAATGTAATAAACAGTTATTCTCTGTAGGGATATTGACAAGAAAAAAAAAGAGTTATAAGTAGTATTGATTGGGGGTGAAATGGTAGAACGTGACAATCAATAGAGCTTAGTCAGATATGAAATAGAAGGAGTCACACAAGTCATGACGGGATTATTACAGGAGCCAAATCCTGGTATCAGCAAAGGAAGGGAAGAAGCTATAAACGGGATCCAAAATGCAAGCTGTGGATTGCTTTATAGAAAAAATAACCCTAAACTATTCATTTTCATTTTTTAATATGTGAGATAGTTTTTATTTCAGCACATTGTCACTGCTGTTTTTCTCAAGCTTTTGAAACAAATTCTTTCCACCTCCATAGTATTTTCATTAAATGTCATCAAAGCTCTTTTCAAATCTCTAAGAGAAGTATGATTATCCTTATTTAACCGATAATGAGAAGATAGAAAGAGATTGGGGCTACATTTTCCAAAGCAGTCAGTAATGCCGGGTGCCTCCTGTCTGGATATGCAAATCCATAAAAGGAGAGTCCTACAGACACGAAATTTGCAAAGGTCCCGGGAAACCACAGCTTCAGTCGATGTCAACGGCTTCTTACAAGTTCTCACACCCGGGTCACAGGCTGGGGAGCCGAAAGCTGAGCCTTCACAGCAAGCTGTGTAAGCACAGTAAGCTCGCTCACAGATACAGCAGAGCCTAAAATAGGAGGAATCCTAATTTACAGTCCTCTGTTCTAATTACAAAGCTCATTATTTTTACTACCGGAATGACTCAGGGTGAAAAAAACCCCAACAACCATATATTCTGCCACATGAAAGAGCTGTACATTTATCGGTATTTATATAGCACCTAACTTACGAGCACAACCACACTGGAAAATAATAGCAGTAATAACTTCAGAACAGCAATGAATATTTTTCACAGGTTATTTTACCCATGCACAATTGTTCAGTGTATTGCCTTTTCCTAGATTTTGAATGAAAAACAAAAAATTCTTGAAAGATCCTGAAACGCCTTACAAATGTAATTTGATATAGAACTAGTTACTCTACCAAGGTGCAAGGCAGCAGTGTTAATAACGATCAACATCAGGCAAGAATTTATAGCAGGCTGTGATGAAAACTACTACGTTCAAGGGAGACATAAATCATATTTTGAAGATCCTCTTGCACTAATCAGCTAAATAAACGCCGACAATCAAACTGCAGGATATACACAGCCTCAGGGAGGAGGGGGCCTTGGATCAGTCTTATTTTTGTGAATGGAAGCGTAAGAAGGAGTTTAGAGAAGGACAGGAGCTCACACAACTCCAGTTGCGAGGAAGGCACAGGACAGGCAGAATGGCATCACCATGCTGAAACGCAAGCTGGCCAGGAAACCGAGGATAATGCAGTTGCAGAAAAAAAATGCCATTGATTTCTAAACATGGATTCGTAGAGACTGCAACAGTTTAAAAGCTTGTTTAGCTGGAATCACACTTGCAGTCACGGGATTTCTATTGGAAAATGGCATTATGGTCTCCAGATAGAAAATTAGGACTGAATCACACCAGGAGGCGGATGGACAAGCTGACCTTTTGAGGTCCTCCTCAGCTGTGTTTCTGTAAATCCATGCTCAGTGACAGAAAACACATCTGGATGGGAGCTGCTTGGGCTTCGGTGTTCAAGTTAGAAAATTTTGGCAAAAGTCTCTGGCATGAGAAGAAGCCCAGGAAATTTTTCTGTTGGACTCCGTCTGCCATTAGTGATGTGATTCAATCATAAAATGGCTTATTCCCCCAACACAAATATATGATACCATGCCGGAGTAGAAATGTGAGGCTGCTCTCACTATGACAGCTAAGTTCATTTTACAGCAAAGCAGTTTACTTTAAGACTTTTCCAGCAATCCAAGTCTAATTATGGAATCAATTTAAAGCAATTTTGTAATTAAATGTACCTGCTGAAAATATCTCACAGGCTCAATAATTTAAAATGATGGTGTAAAAATGTAATTAAGATGAAAAAGGCCCAATAAGGCTGGGTCGCTCCTCCACGAGGAGAGCGCTGAAGGACGTTGCATTTCCAGCCCCGAATCGCCTGCTTCATCCCCAAATCCCTGCCTTCCCCGGCCGCGTGGGGATTTAGCACTGAGGGTCACCCCGGAGATGTCCGAGCGGACCGCGGCAGGGGAAGGCTTGGTTTTTTTTTTCAATCAGAAAAAATAATAAATAAATTAAAAATCACGCTGTTTCAAAACGCAGCTGTACTTACAGGGAGATCCTGCTCCCTAGCCGGGGCCGGGGGGAGGCTCTCTCCTCCCGAGGTCCCCACACCGGGTGCCGGAGGCTGCGCGCCCGGAGAGAGGGGC
>Ga0065711_1003355_pt1 | contig 28402 bp, 11 predicted proteins | sample Hoacrofraction12_FD_59098 | JGI IMG/M metagenome (GOLD analysis project Ga0065711, IMG submission 59098) | Hoatzin crop microbial communities from Cojedes, Venezuela - Epithelial fraction 12 v2 (version 2) | ecosystem: Host-associated > Birds > Digestive system > Esophagus > Crop | place... | reverse complement strand
CACGTTTGGAGGAGAGATCCCCCGTGTGCCCGGCGCCGCAATAAAGAATACCTGCTTAATAGTCTGCCGACTATTGAGTCTTCAATTCCGGCTTTTCACGGCATCATTTCAGAGGTATACAACCTGGGTAAATGTAGGTGTATCTTCATGAGAACAGCAAAAAGGACATTTCAAAACAAAATTTCTCTCTGCCAAATTTCAAATCTCATGCTAAAGAATGGATGCTGTATGTTTTTAATTATTGAAATGTGTATAATCCCTTGCTTTTATTTCAGAAACAGCCAAAATTATTCAGCTGAAATTTTTCTCACCAAAAGCAGCCTGGGGAGTATATTCAGCATGGAGAGTTTCAGCTCAAACAGTTACAGTCTGGCAAATTTAAAAGCAGTTGAAAACAGGTTATTGTAATAGGAAGTGTTGGGCAACCTAAACTCAAGGCAGGTCTACAAGCTCAAACTATAATGTACCACATGTAGAAAGTAACTTGTAAGTGTAGGATGATAATTTATAAAAGTAGGTGGAGAAAGAGTTTCTTGGTATGGTTTGTCAGAGTTTGTACTGGTTAAAATGTTTTAATATTTTTAATGTTGACATATATTTGTAATTGGAGCTCTGGATTTCAATAACATTGTTTTTTTCCCCCAACATTTATTTCGTCAGATGTTTTTGTATCATTTAGAATTTGGTCGGTGGTAGGACTTGTTAACACATTGCCTAAGACTTTTCACTGAAATATTAGTGGGGAACATTCTTAATCTTTAAACTGAGATGCTTACAGAAATATTCCTTGCCATAAAAAGCAGACTTTTTAGGGAATGGTCAGGTTTAGAGGTAAGTTTAACTCTAATGTGCATAATGTGTTTTAAAGTAACTTTATGGAAATGAATCTTCAGCATAGATTCACTGATACAGGTCTGTTAAAAGTCAGTGGAGCTATGTTAAGTGAGCTGCCTAGTCAGCTTGCATTAACAGAATAAATGAACTGTGAGGATCATCACATATTTAAATGTCTGCTAAGATAACTTTCTCATTAACTTGAAAAATAAGAAAATACTGCATTTTGTGTAGGGGGCAGATTTACTTCAGCCGTCGTATTATTTGACTGATACATATTAGTACTACCTATAGGTTCTCAATTAGATCTGAAATCTCACACTGTGGAAAAAGCTGTAAAACAAAAGCATGAAAGACATAGAGATACTCTGTCTCAGCTAAGGAAACCATCAAGGCAGTTATTTCAAACAATTGTATGCTCAAAGGTTGAAGAAGTTAGAACTACCACCCAGAAGCGAACCCACAAGACAAGACATCACAGCCAGAATTGGCAGTTACTGGTGAGAACAGCTATTGGCAAGGCAGTGGCTGCTGCTCAAGTCAAATGGGCTAGATATCCATGTGGCTTCTCCTCTGTGTGACACCTGGATATGTGGATAAAAGCATGTCAGGCTGACAGATGCAAATGTAGACGTCACACACTAAGAGAGGAGCTAACAGCAGGAAAGCAACTTGCCAAATGACAAGAGTGTGTACCTCATTGGAAGATGTGTTGAGACTAAAAGCGGGATGACACTTGAGTGAGTAGTAATTATAGGAGTAAACAGGAAGGTGACTGTAATCTTCAAGTTCAGAGTTAATCCTTCCTTGACAGTGACACCTGATATTATGATGTTTTAACTTTTAGAAGTGGAAATATGGAAAGATACCACCAGGATATGAACAAAAGTAAATGAGATATTGGTAAGAAAACTGTGTGTTTATAGACAGGATATAAATAAGAGATTGAGATTAACAATATTTATTGCTGTGGGAGGATGGAGGAAGGGAATACAAGTTTATTGAAATGTTTGTTTTGTTTCCAGATACATAATAGAATATTTAATCTTATTTATCCTGATGTAATGTAATATATCACATAAGCTTCTCCAGTTGTTCCAGGAGCACTGAATCATAACAGCACTGGGTTTTTCAGTGTGATTAAAGGAAGGTAGAAGTAGTTCTGTCCCTGCTGCAAAAATCTTCCTGAGATTTTATTGATGGAATTGGTGGTGCTGAACAAGAATGCCATGCCAAGTGATCTGCTGCAGGAAGGCAAGTACTCTCACTGAGTTATTTTGTAGAATGGTTTCCCAAGTTCGTCACGGCAAATTAAAAATAAATTAATTCTGAAATCTGTGGTCTCTTCTTGTTTAGACTCCGTTAATAAGTTTGTACCTCTTTTGCATATTTGTCTGATAGATACATCTTTCAAATTTCTTTTTCAGTTCTTCCTGTTTCAAAGGTTAGATAATTAAATCAAATTGAGGTCTTCATATGTTTCACCCAGTGCGTGTAATGTTCTTGAATTTTCAAGTACAGTTGTATTATAGACCAAGCTCCATGATTTGGTTGTCTAGTTTTACATTATAAGGAAATATATAGTTTAATGGTATCTTAAAAAATGAGATAAAAGTTATCCTGTCATTTAGGACTGTGTTTTAGTACCACCAATGTAATTGCTATATAGATTATTTACACTCATTTCAGACACATAATCTAAAATTATGAATAGTTAAATTTCTGTATTGCCATTGCATTAGTTATTTCAAAAGTATCACTGAAACAACGATTCTGTCATGCTTCAAAAGTATGGAGATGTTAATAAGCAGCAATTACGAAAGACTATTGTTAGCTGCTCGTGATGTAAACATTTCTTCATGATGCTGACATGTGAGTGCCTGTAAAAGTTGAGTGCTCCATTCTGCTTTTCGCCATGCACAAAAGATTTGCCAGGTATATCTGAAAAAACAGCTCACTTTTTCAGTGTAAGCAACGCTAACAGCCTTTCAGTCTGTCATGCTCTGTGCATATATTTGCGCTATGAATTGAGAAATTACACTTGCGGAGTTTTTCCTGTTGGTTTGGCTGAACTGAACAATGATTTGTTGGGAGCGGGGCGGGATAGCAGGTACCAGAGGCATGATCCTACTCCGATTTTAGTCAGTAAGAATTTTACCACAGAAATCGAGGCTGGATAAGGCCTTTTGTGTGAAAAAGTTCAGTCCTGGTAAGTAGCTTCTTTTCCTATAGTTAAGAAAGCATCTCATAAAGATGCTGCTTATCAGCAAAGATTTATAAATACAGGCTTTGATAATATGCAAGCCAGACAAGCAAATCTGTAAATTTTTGCACATCTGTGTGAGACCATTTTAAGTTATGAGCTCAGACTTCTTGTGCCTCAGACATCTCTATCATGAGCCTAACTTCACATCAAGGCTGATTGTCCTGGACAGAGTGCAGTGCGAATACTACTGCACTTTCCAGTGTCCTCAACAGCATGTTTAATGGCAATTTGGGCAATCCTGCAGCGCTGTGCCGTGGAGACGGTCCTGACACAGGCAAAGATTCCACAGAGAAAAGAAGGAGGCGGTCATGTAATTGAAGGCTGTGTCGTAAAGCACAGCCACCAGTGGGTGTAATTATGGTTGAACGTAATTATGCACCTCCTAACCTTATGTATCTTAATTATAGCACCTTCTAACTCTTGAGTGCTTGGCTTGGAACTCAGTCTGGTGTAGCTCTGCTGGCCTACGAAGCACACCATGGTTGTATCAGCTGTGACCCTTTTATTGCTAAAGACAGTCACTTGGTTAATGCAAGCACCAGTGGGTTTTCTGTATGTGTTTAACTTTTTTAAGCTAGTTAGTGAAGAAATTTGGCAGTAGACTTTGAAGAAAATAAAGTTGTTACTGAGGGTTTTGGCCATCTTGTCTTTCTGAGGAATAAGAGCTATTCAGGAGGGCTCAGGGTAGCAGCTAGGGAGCTCAGGAATCTTGGAAGCTTCTTGGAGCATCTGGAGCAGATAGCATCATTTTGGAAACTGTCCAAACTGAGTGTTGAAGCAAAACACAGTGCCTAGCAGCCGCAGTACTTCCTGCCAGAGTCATGTGGCACAACAGCTCCCTCCAGCACTCTCCACATGGATAATCTTCACCACTCTAGCCCCTGCCTACCTTTCTTTGTGGGAAAAACCCTCTGTCGTTTCTGAAGTGAGCCATAACAAAATAAGCATGTGTCACATACGCAAATGTCTCAAGGGCTCTCTGTTGGAAGGAAGCTGTCCAGCCAGTTAGGTCTATGTCGTCATGATGAAAGCAGAGACGTGTTCCACCCACAGTGATGTTTTGCCCTGAATGGAAGAACTTAGCCTAACCCTGACACTCATTTGAAACACTTAACAGCAGTAGGCAGGGAGACAGATTATGACAAATGCATCTGGATGATATAATCTTTCGTCTTAACAGTATTTTGATGAAGAACAACAGCAACTTCGGATCTCAGTGTCTTTAAGGAAAAATCCTGCACCAAATAAGTAAGAGAAAATTACTTGTCATCTTAAGGGGTCCTGAAAATCCAGATGCATGAGAAACAGCTGTACAATACATAGCTTAAAGCAAAAACAACCCAGCACTTATCTAACAAAGTGAAAGATCACCTAATGCTGTTGAGTCTTGCTACCTTGGGTGGGAAGATGGGGGTGAGAGGTACAAAGCTTTATTTGCTCTGCTGTGCAGTGACTAGTCTGTGTGACAACACTGAAGTAACAAGATACTCCAAAGGAAATGGACTAGGGGGGGATGGATGGATGCACTAGCAAGTAGGACATGCGCAAAGACGTCCCCAGGGACACAGCTCCATTTCAGATGGCTCTGCCTGGAGCTTGGCTCTGTTGCCCAGCCCTGCCCATAGGCAGCCCACAGTCTGAAAGAATAGTAAAGAGATGAACAGAGGTAATTAATACCAATTTTTTTAATCACAATATGTGTTTAGAGATTGTCAAAATCCACTAGTAAACCAAGAAATCTGCTTGGTTCTATCTAAAAACAAAATTTTTAGATCTAAATCTAAAACCAAAATTTTACCTACTATCTTGCCCTAACTTTTTTCATCAGTTTCTTCTGAAAGAACATCTCTGTCTGCTAAATAACCATAGCCAAAACCTTTCAGGCTGTATCCAGCCAAATGTTAATGTTGTTAAAAGCAATAATAATTATGCAAGCACTCTCTTCACTGGTCACTGGAGGTGAGTTCTGTATTCAACCTGAATACAAGCAGGCTATTGTGTTTTGAGCGAAGAAGTGTGAAATTATGTATTCCTTTCTGACTCCTCTGTAGGTAAAGAAGATGTTGCTGGGAAAGCTGAGAGACCTGTGATGGCTTTTGCCGCGTTGTAGAAACTGATGCAGATCACAGTGCACTGACTGATGCACTTGCTGCCTGGATGAAAGATTTGTGGTGTGCGTAACGGCTGGGTAGCGCTGGTCTGACGAGCATTTCATTGTTGGATGCATTTCATTCAGACAGTTGCAGTGTAATAAGCAAAACACTGCTACTTAGATTTCCCAGCATGGCTGCTGTACAGTGTATCTGTTGAGGTTTCTTTCTTCTGTTATCTTGAGATTTGTTACTGTAATGACTTCTTTCCCCTCCCCCTCTTCTGCAAACTTTATTGAGCCATCACTGGGAGCTTCTCTTCACGTTAGTGCCCTTTCTCTTGACTCTGAATTAATTAAGGGTGAAACTGGAACAGTGACTCATAGCAAAGGAGGAGAGTTTCTTATTAGTAATAAGCAAAGAAGGCCACAGGAACCCACTGTTTCCCAGCTCCAACAATGCCCTCCTTTATTCTATCATTCCCACATTGATCGTGTTAACTGATGCCTCTTTAGGCACTAATTGCTGTATTGATGAGTCTGAATTGGACGGTTTCACCATTTGGGGGCTTTGGGGGACCCAATCTCCAAAAAGGTGAAAGTGCTAATTATATTGGTAATTACTTTAAGGCTCTTATCCTACTTTTGCCAGTGTCCATTTCCATGGTAACAGGAGCAGGTACAGCAGCATTCAGCTGATCGGCTCAGAGCTCTTGGCTACATCAGTGGTGGCTGAGGTTGGAAAGACACTACTGAAACTGTGCGTACAGGCTTTCCAAGACTCCAGAGATTTCTTTGCCACAGATCTAACTTAAGACCTCAAAAAGCTACCCTAAAAATGAGATTTGCTCTTTGTGAGCTGTATAGGCATTTTTTAAAGCTTTGATTTTACCCTTAGGTGAGCTGGCAGGTCTTCTAAAGGCTGGGCTGCAGCCAGAGTCCTCAGGGGAAATTCTGTCTGACTCAGCAACTATTTTTTTTCTGCAGCCTCCTGGGCTGAGAACAACAGCTCTGCCACTTCCTGACTCTCGCGCCTGGTCTGCTAGGCAAATTTCAAAGAAGAAATTCCCACCAGCACTTTGAGCGTGTCTGAAATTGTAAACAGGCTGTGTTTGGAGTGGTTTATGTCATTGACCTACAGTCAGTGTTAGGCTGCCATCAGCTGCCGCAGCTTCCTAGATATTTAGGCTTTTAGCACATAACTGTGGTATTTCCCCACATGCTGTAAATGTGAATCGTTCACATTTTCTTTATGAAGCAGCAACAATTCCAGACTGTTGTTGCTGGTTGTTCACGCACTGAGCGAAACCAAGCATGACATTTCTGTGGTCTGGAGTGAAAGTTCTGAAGTGATCTGAGTGGAGTCGTGAGTGAGAGAAAATCGTAAGGTATCCTACTTTCCACCTGGATGAACTTCAGAGCTCAAAACAAGCTCCAACAAGAGCCTTTCCAACAGGGGTAGCAAAATGTTTGGCTTTGCAGACAGGTGCCTCCATAGGGTTTTTTTAAAAAAAAATCACGTCATAATGCAATAAGGATCGTAAAGATTCTGTAGTATCAATTCCTTTCCTATGCTTCTGGAAATACTAACAGCTACAAACACTGGTTTTTTCTGTGATTGACACTGACAAATTTTAAAAGATTCTGTGTTAGGTAATACATTTTGTTTTACTTCATCTAAATAAAGTTTATTCGATTCTGCAATTGATATTAAATTTCACTCTTGAGCAAGTCTGCTGTTTACAGTGAGATTATCCTGTTTATTTAAAAGAAATAAATAAAATCCCAGATAAATAATATATGATGCCTTAGAATATAAGGAGGAACTGGGTGATCATCAATTTTGAAGATCAGAGCACTTACTTTAATTACTTATGAAAGAATGTAGGACCTTAAATATTTGCATTTGTTTTATTTATGTCCTTTTATTCTTGGCATTACTTTTACAACACAGGATCAGTTTTCTAATTCTACATATCTAAAATAAGTGACAGTATTTCAGCATGTTTTATCTTCCCTAATTTCAAGCAAAGAAAGATTGATTTAAGTTCATAGGGCTCTACCCATCAAAACCCTTAATGTACTCATAAGGGATAAAACTCAAAGTGATGGGTTTACCTTTTCTAGAAAAGAAAATAAAAAGTGCTTTTGATCACTAGAAAACTTGGGGACAGGGGAAGGAGAAGGAGTGGTTGATAATAACATTCATACAGTGCTGTTGCTATTTTACTGACAAGTGGCACGGTCACTAACCACAACTAGTCCCCGTACTGGGAAAGGGCAAGGGCAATCCTCTCTTCTCAGGATGTATATGCCGTAGAGCCCGCCTGCTTTCCTTGGATCCTTCCACTTACTGAGACAAACCATGTTATTGAGTATCAAAGTTCGATAATGTGTTTACATGGAGACAACAGTATGTGGCCAAGACATCTTGTGCCATCCTCTTGTCCTCATTTGGCTGCTTATTATTTTACCAGTGTCCTTACACCCAGGGTTAAAGGGCCATCGTGTTACTCCTGTGTTTTCTGTGTGGTTGCACATTAGCTACGCATTGCTTTGTCATGTGGGACATGTCTGTCTGATCAGTGTCCCAGCCCTGTAGAAGTGAGGTATCTCACTCGCTTGTCTCTGTCACAATGCTTTAAAGAATTCTGGGAAGAGAAACATGGGAAAACTGATTCTCTATGAATCTCCACAGCTGCGAAGGCGAAAAGGCTCCTCTGTATCCGAGCAGGCCAGCTACAGAGCCTGATGTCCAATCCCTGAAAACTCAGAAACTTCTTCGCCATTGGCAAACAAGCAGGCTAAATGAGAGTGTATGATGTTGTTTTGCATCCTGTCAGAGAGATGGCTGTCATCCAAATTTCTCTCATGGAGAAATTTAGCAGAACTTTTGGACCCAGCACCTAGGGTAAAGCAGGGATAGCATACTTACAAATGTCTACATAAAGAAATAGCAGAGTTAAGGATGTTTACCCTAATTGGGTTACACAGAAACAACAATCATCTGAAACTGAAAACCTGAAAGAAAAGCTGTTCTGAATACACAACAACATACTCCGATCATCTTCAGCTGTGTTCTGCAGAGCAAGCAAAGAACTGGCGTCTGGAGATGGGAAATCTAAAACAGCAAGCCTGCAGCCTGTGGGGCTGGAGAAATGGAAGGCTGATCTGGTTCGTCTGACACATAGAGTTTATGTGCAGAACATTTAATAATTTGACTGACTTAATTCTAAGTCTCTCTTTTTGAAAGTAGAACTCCTATGAGGCAGAAGTAGAGAAGACTGAAGTAAACCAGTGGTAAATCAGGAGGGAGAGGAGAGACAATTGTGTGAAAAGCAAATTTGGATGTGCTTTAGTGAAGAGGAGAAGCTTATGGGGCGGGGATAGGAGAAGGTAGGACCTGTTCCTAGCACGTGATGCAGATGTCTCAGGTCGACACTTCAGAGATCCGTTTCCATATGTTGGCACTCACGTTTAAAGCCCACTTTGTGGAAACAAACCAATAAATGCTATTACGACGGATCACAGATGACAGAGATCCCGCTCTGCCCACGCTGCAGCTCGTATCCCACTGAAACACATTTCCCATGTTTGGATTTGCCTTCATTTGTACCTTCAGTAATGAGGCCCTGGAGCTGTATTGTGCTGACGACAAAACCATTCACCTGGGCTGCTTCTGCCCTTGAGTTTGTCCCCACATAATTGTATTTATTCAATACAAGCACTTCGTGCTTGCTTGGCTGTGTGGCTTTTTGCACCTTTTAGAGGAAGCTGTGCAACCACCTGTTCTTATTGGCAAGCAAAATTGGCAAAATATTTGTTTCCCATAGGCCTGAGGCTGGCTTGCAGGGAAGAAAACAGCAAAACACGACCATATTGTGCCCTTCACTACCCCGGAGCAATGAAGCACAGCATCACAGGCTTTTGTAAGGCAGGTGGCTTGCCAAAGTTGACGCAAGGGCTGTGCCAGCCTTGGAAGTTTTGAATGGCTGGAGAAAACATGTACAATCATCTTTTTGCCGTTCTGCTGGTAAGCTATTATCATAATGTTTAGATGTCACGATCCTGCAAGTGTAGAAACTTATCCAATTATCAAGCCACGCTGCCTTTTAGTTTGATCCTGTTCTTGTCTCCCTGCTAGGTGTAAGCATTTTGTGGTGTGCCTGCAGCCTTCAGCAGCGAGGGGGGAGGGCAGCATGGCAACTGCGCTGTTGGACAGCAGTTCCAGAAGGACTCATTCACCAGATCCCAGAAGCTGAAGGTACGGCTATTTCTGTCCCCCCTGCAGCCGGTCACACTCTGCTGGTCACATCGCAGCAGCCACCAGACAGCCCTGCCGACAGAAGCCATGGCCAGACTTGGTGTGCTGCTGCAGCCTGGCCCCACGCTGGGTAACCAAGCTGCTTCTGTCAGTCATGTTTCCTGCGGCCATTCAGCAGATACTGGCACGTGACCAAGAAGACCTCAATGGCTTTCACAGGTTCTTCTCACACTACAGCACCTATTATTTGTATTACAGTGGTGTGCCAAGTGCTGCAGGTACTGCATAAGGGAGGTTCCCTCTCCCGGGTTGCATACGGCCCAAAGCTGGAGGGATTACGGCACTCCTGCTACGCGTGGTCCGTGGCAGGCTGGGATGCAGAGTTCAGAGCTTCTAAATCCTAGATCAGCGAATTAACAAGATTATCCTTTCACTCCGAAAATAAGATTGAGAGAGATTTTGATAACAGCAGGCTACCCAAAAACTGTTACCTTAAATTGCCTGGAACTGTAAAACATTTAGATTTTATACTGCGCCTATACTTAATAAAAAAAACCCCATAATTCTGATGGTAAAGTGTAAAAGTGCCACTTTGCTCACACAGATACAGTCACATGTCAGTTGTAAGGCTGTTTGAAAATTATACTACTGACATGTCTTTTATTTTAAATAGCTCCCATGACACTATGATGACTTTCGTAATTAAAATAACTTGTTCCATGAAAGAGCAGATGTCCTGATACTTAAATGACAGTGCTGCCATGCTGAAGTCTTCTGCTTAATGGCATTAGAAGCAGAGTTTGTCCTGATCAACAGCTCTGCTGATGTGCTAGATGCCACTGAGAGCCAGAACAAGTGGGTCTTCCATAAACAAGATTTTTAATGGGCCAGGTTTCTTATGAAGGGCTGGGTGCATGCAGCGCCGCAGAGCAGTTCCCAGCATTGGGCACTTAGGCTGGTCTCCAAATTTCTATTATAAACTCTTTCCTGACATTTATGACCTGTCTGTGTGAAGGATTGCTTTACACACAAGCAGTACCAGATGAAGCTGGGCCAAAATAATGAATTGTCTCAGGGAAAGAAAAAGTCACAGGCAAACCTTACGTTGAAAATATATCTTTGGCAAAGAAGTCCATAACCCAAAGACTTCAGCTGATCTCTCACAAAACGCCAGCCACACACTTTCCCCAGCTCCTTTTGCAGCAGAGGTGGTCCTCCACTGTTCCTTCCCATTCACCACCTTTCCCAACTTACACGTTTCTTTCTTCCTTACAATATTGCCACCTGCAACCTCTGTATTTTTTAGAGTCTACTGAGGATGCAGCAACAAAGTCGACTCTGAGCCCAGGTTCTTGCAGGTGTAATAGAGTTGCACATCTTTGAGCGGTGTGGGGATGCCCATAGGGTCTGGCCTCCATCCAGCTGCTTCCCACACACCTCGCTCAAACCACAGCAGCACTTCAGTGCCATGACAGAGCTGTAAGGGCGAGCCAGTGCCCAGGCTGCTCCTCTCCTCGCCCCAGAACATGGTGGATGGGTATCTGCTAACGTAGTACAACAGCGTACCCTCCTGGTGTGCAGGGGGTCGGGGGGGGGGACATAGCCTGCCGTGTGAGTACTTGTGTACCCTTTGTGGGGCCAGAAGTGACTGTCCCCATCATACAGCTGGATGTGCACTCAACATACAGTGGAGACTATGAAGGGTTCGGTCATGTCAGATTTTAGTTCAGTATGTGCCACGAAAGGAGCTTTGTCCATGTGTCCCCCCAGTGTCTCCTTAAAAGGCTCTGTTGGCCTGACCTGGTCTCAGAGTGCTTCATCTCAGCTCTAGGCACCAGTCTCCGAGTGAAACAGTGGCTGTGCCCAGGAGCTCCTAGGACTGCACAGCACGGCCTTGAGGAGAGAGGAGAGAAAATATGACCTTATTGTGAATGTGTTTGCTTGAAACTTGTGTGTCAAGAATCTGAGCAGTGGAAAAACTATAACATGTTTGCAGGGCTGGATCTGCACTTCTATCAGTATTTGTCACGTTGAGAAAGAACATCCATGCTATCCAGCAAAAATAATAATGATTATGATAATAATAATAATAATAAAATAACAATGCATCCTAGCCCAGTTCTGCGGAACTGCATTGCTGGATCATTTAGCTTATTAGCATGACTTGCATTTACAGCAAAACTCAGGTAGACAATGAGGATGAGGGAAAGCAGAACCATATTAATGGTTAATGGCCATCTCCCAGTCTTACTTACTTACTCTTGTTCCCAGAGCATGGAACTCCCACTTTCCCACTGAAATCCATTTTTAGGTGTTTAAATTTGTGTTTATATTGTATTATTCCATAGTTTTTTTCTGATGTTTATAATTTGCCTGTATGAAATCCCTTGTGGGTTGAAATCAGAAATATATAATATCTAGACTGCCTTAGGAATGTCCTTACTCTGATTTCATCGATTTGCAGATCATCCTACTGCCCTCAGCACGTTGCTGCACATGTTGCAGGATTGGGCTCCAGCAGAGTAGCTGTCAGACATCAGCCTTCCCCTCTTGCTGTTTCACGCCTCTGTCACTGCCGGTTGGCTATCACCAAGAACAAATGTCCCTTGTGCGTGATGCTGCGGCCCACGCCTCGGCCAGGGCCAAAGCGTAAGCCTCACCGCCTGGGTCGGGAGCAGGGAGAAAACGCCTGTTGCTTTCCTTACCCCATGACACTGGAGGCTCTGACGATGCAGCGGCACTGAATCGCTCCCGGCAGCCGGGACCCAGCTGCCCGCTCCATCCCAAGAACACAATTAACCTACGTTATAAATCACAGTGACGACTGCCTTCCTCCAGATCTGGAGTCGAGAGGATCCTCTTGCCGTTACAACGCTCTGTGCAGGAAGACTGCCCGCGCTGGAGGGTGGGAAAGGCTTCCTCCTTGTTTCACAGGGTGTTTTAGCTTTGAAAACTGTGAATCTGCAGAGTATGTAGATTCTGCTACTGTCACCAAGCCTTTGTGCTGAATTTTCTGATATAGTGTATATACCTTTAAAGTGTCACTGCATTATGCTTGTTATAGAACTGTTTGCATGGGGAGACTTTGATTCTGCTTGGCTGGATAACTGTTGGCACGAAATTTCTTTTTGTCTTTTCCAAACCATTGTTACACATGGTGTTAGCACTGAATCTTAAATTACCCTACATATTTGTCTGACAATTCTGTATTGTGTTTTGGTCTAAACATGCCTTAATGTCTGTCCTTTTTTGCTTTCAGTTCACTTGTTACAGTCTCTCTGCCTGGAAAATCACACATGAACACTGGGGAGAAAAGCCTTAGTTATTTAGGAGTTATTTAAGCTTAAGTTATAAGCTTAAGTTGTGTACATATATTTAAGTTATAGGCCTTAGTTATTTAGGAGTACTGCTTCTGGAGCTCAGGAGCCCTGGGCACAGGAAAGACACGGAGCTGTTGGAGCGGGTCTGGAGGAGGCCACAAAAGTGATCCGAGGGCTGGAGCACCTCTCCTGTGAGGAAAGGCTGAGAGAGTTGGGCTGTTCAGCCTGGAGAAGAGAAGGCTGCGGGGAGACCTGATTGTGGCCTTCCAGTACCTGAAGGGCCCTACAAGAAAGCTGAGAGGGACTTTTTACAGGGACCTGTAGTGATAGGACAAGGGGTAATGGCTTTACACTGAAAGAGGGCAGATTTAGACTATGTACAAGGAAGAAATTCTTCACTGAGGGTGGTGAGGCACTGGCACAGGCTGCCCAGAGAAGCTGTGGCTACCCCCTCCCTGGCAGTGTTCAAGGCCAGGTTGGATGGGGCTCTGAGCAACCTGGTCTGCCCAGGTGTCCCTGCCCATGGCAGGGGAGTTGGAACTAGATGATCTATAAGGTCCCTACCAACTGAACCATTCTATAATTCTATGGTTGTAATGATATAAGTGATTTAAAATGGAAGATTTTTAGAGCTGAACACATATGCCAGGACCAAAGTTCAGTGGGAATTTTATAAGATATTACTCTTAGCTATCAAATTAAAATAAGTTAAAATATGTTTCTGAAATTATTTAGCACATGGATATACAGTCAAGATTCACAATAATTTCCTACAACAGGAATGTTTAGTAACTGATGTTAACAAGCAATGAGGCAGGAGTATTACAAATAGGCAGAGCACTAAAAATATATATTTACCAGTTTGACTTTGGACAATTCACAGTCTCCTGAGTATTTAAAAAAATAAAAACTCAATGCATCTAAGAATTCCATGAACTCAAGAAAATCTTATAGGTGCTTCAGTTTAGCCCATTCTAATCATATATTTAGATTTTTCTGCTTACCTGATTGGCTATTTGCTTACTGAATGCTCATTTTTAGCGCACCCCTTTCACGAGGTCTTTTTCTCCTCAAGAGCAACAAAATACACTGGTGACGTGTAATATGGTTAGAACATGGTCAACAATTCTGGGTGCTTATCACTGTCTTTTGCTTAGTTTCTAAGGCCTCTACAAAAACTTCTGTGTTTTGTTGGAGGCAAAGTACAGCACCACTGGTGGGAATAATGGAAGAAATGATACAATCCAAATTAGCAGTTAATCAAGCAGAAAAAAAGGTTTTGAAGAAACAGTTCTCAGTGCACAAAGACAGAGCAGTAATAGAAGTAATGGTGACCTGTCTAACTTAGTGCTGCAGTCCTTCCTGGACTGAAGGCTGAGAGAAGTAGTAAATCATTCACGTACATTTTGCAAGCCAATAAATATTAGAATTTATAAGTAAGTGAGCTTTCAATATTTTAATGGAGCTGAATGACTTGAGAAAAAGATTCTGCTATCTCTTTTAAATCTGTGATAATGCCACAGCACAATAATGCTATCCCTTGAAGCATTTTCCACAAGTAATACGTGGAATGACTACTGTACAGGCTTCGGATTTGGAACAGAACCCTATCTGTTTATTGTAATCTTAAAACCTGCTTTCCTGTGTCCTAAACAGTTCTATCTAAATAACCTATGAAATCAGATTACTCATAATTAAAAAAAAAAAACCAAACAAAAAAACAACCTTGCTTGTTCTGCGTTCTTTCTTCTGCTGATCACAAAAGGAATTCCTGTTCTTACCGTATTGCCTAAGTTGCATTAGCATACATGCTGTAAACCTGTACTTTAGCCAAGGTGAAAGAATTATCTTTGAATTTCTTCGGATAAAACGTTGTTCAAATGGTACATGTATCAGAAAAAATGTTTTACTGGAGAAAATAGTGCTGGATCTTAGGTAACAAAACCAGCAAATGGAATGGAACTAATTAATTGCTTCTGCTTCTTTCAGAGTATCATTTAGCACCCCGAACTTCTGAATGATTAGCCTGTATTTTACAGTCAAGATGCATCACACAGAAGAACTCTAAACAAATGTGATTATAATTTCACTGTATTATGCTTAGCTTTATTACACTAAAAAAAACATATTCCTTCTCCATCCTAGCCTAAAGCAAATCAATTCTTTACAATCTTCAGTAAAAGATCTATATGATTCTACCTTTTTCCAACTAGTAATAGGGTTTAGAGATTCTTATTATTATTGCATGATTTTATTACTCTAATTCTTAATTCGATTTGAGGTAGAAGTCAGCAGGAAATTCCCAGGTGCTGCTCAGAATCTCAGGAGCATGGCTTGAATGAGAAAATCCAGCATACCTTTTTCAAAACAAAACCTTAACTGCTGGAAAACATAAGATAAAATCATTTAACTCTCACGTTTGGTATAAAAAGCTAAGTTAATGATGGTTTAAGGCATATTGGTTTTGTGTTTTCTGGATGAAGACTAATGTAATACTCATAACAATGAATTTATTTTGTGACTGAAAACATTTTTACTCGGGTTTAGGAAAACATGAAAATCTTTTTAATTTTGTGTCAGTTGGAGAGCAGGCCAGTCTATCATCTTTCCCATATATATCTGTCTGCATTGGAGAGGTGGTTGTTTCTTAATGGGATCTGGCTGCCATTTTTAGAACTTTTTCTGAGAACATTTTTAAAAGAAAGAAGTGTAGACTCACAGTAAAAGTCCGTCTTTGACCTCTGTTCTAGTGTGTTTAGCAGAACTGGTAGCTTTTAAACTTCTGCCTTCTCTTCTCTTTCCCTGTACTCTCCAGCTGCTGCAAGGCAGTAACTGTATTCTATACTCACTTAACACATGTAAAAGCTTTCTCTTTCACTTTCTGTAAAACAGCAGTCTGTACTGTAGATAAACAGAAGATTGACCTTGCACAACAATATCATTAGAAACGCTATCTTTTTACTCAGTCTAGTTTTGTATTTCTATAAATACACATAGAGGAGGTTTGCCTTGTGTTTCTTTATCATGAGACATCCCACCTAGAAAATAATGGCTGTGTATTGTAGAAGAAAAAGGAGACAGGCTATGTTTAAGTATGATTAAGTCGAGCTCATTTTTTTCACTGCTGTGAAAGTTACTCTATCCTTTTGTAACTGAAATCTGTGCAAAAATATCCAAGTGTGGGAGACAGAAACAGGAAAGGATTTCTGTGTGTTATTATTCCCAAAACACCACAAGTAATTAATTTTAACTTAGGTTTGTGTTTTATAAATTGCCATCAATGGAAACAGGAAACTTATAAGACAAACGTAGAGTGTTTCATGTCATTTTTAACTGCAGTGTGACTTGCCTACTCTTTTAATATTTTTATCAACAAAGTTTAACAAGTAGTGGTAGTATGTCAAAGCAGAGTGTGCATAAAAGATGGATTTTACAATGGTGTCAGCTACGTAGCATTAGCAGCCTTTTTAAAAAAAATATTGTTCTTTAAAGAAAGGTATAACAGCTAGCTTCAATATATATGAAAACGTTCCTTAAAAAACAAACTAGACAAAAAAACAAACAACAAGGAGTATTTCCACAGTTTTTTGTTTAAAAACAACCAGTGAATAAATGCCTCCCAAATTATTTGCTCTGTTAAAAATTTCACTAATCGGAGAGCAAGGCTCACATGAGCTGAAACTCCATTTTTTTATTATTCTGTAGTCAAGTAAGGAAAAACAAAATAAGTGTGCAAAACATAAAAAATGACAAATATAAGTATCTGTGTATATTTAGAAAATGTTTAGTACTTCAGTCACCTAAAAGGCTGCAATTTACATTAAAAAAAATGGTTGTGTGCAATACGATTCATTTGGATGGCTCAGCTTTATACTTACAGCAAATAGAAATGATATTTAACACCTGACTAATTAATTTCAAGCATTGGAGAACAACTGAAATACATCCGAGTTTAGTTCTTTAGAGTTGGCACTGGATTAACAAAGCATAGTCAGAGTATTTCTTAGTAACTGCGAGCAAAACATCATTAATTTAGGTGGGTTGTGTTTGCTGCACTGTGGCACTGACACAGTTGATTTTTCCTGCATCTGTGAGGAGAATTATCAAGTGGGATAAATTACCAGAGTCTGAGGACCTCCACTGTAACTGGCCTTTTTATGAACAAGAAATCCAGCCCACATTAGAGGAAGTATTTAGGAATCTTACTTCCCCTAAAATGAAGGGAATTAAGTGCTAAAATATGTTTATTAGGTCTAGGTTCTAGCCTTTTATTCAAAAGTCTCTAACACATATTCAGTCTTTAATCCTCAAGCAGCTGTAAACAACCGCAAAGCTCTGGCAGAGCAGTGTAAGGCTGAAAATGGGAAAGTACTGAAACCCGACTTCAATCTTTTGCCAGAAGTTCCAGAGACTTGATGTTATGTATGCATTTATTTCATCGTGTAGTATGATACTGGCATAGGTCTGGTGTGTTCTTTTTGGAGTGATGTGCTGGGCTGAGAGTGGGTATTTTACTGCCTCTCCACCTCTTCTGTCCTCTCCTTACTCTTCACTCTTCTCTATCCCTTCATTTACTAATCTCCTCTCCTGTGTAGTCTTCTTCACCCACAGACTTAACGACTTCTCCCTTCTCCCACTCCTTTGTTTGTCTTTATCTCATTTTCCATCAGACCGTTGCTTCTGTTCTTCAATAAAGTCATCAGAGAAGAAAGCAAACTACCTTGAAGAGAGAGACAGGCTAGCTGATGAAAGGGTGGCAGGCCTGTTGCCATTGCGGTAAGAAAGCAGACATGGTAGCTTGCCACCTGGCACGGTGTTCACCCTAATTGCATTTCCCTGCTTATGCTGCTCAATGATTTTGCACAGTGCCTGTATTTGCCCAGCCATATGTGACTGCGCTGATGTTGGAAATCCGTTCCTCCTCCTTTCATTTCCTTTTTCAGCTGCTTCCCTGCTCTCTCAAGGCTTTGAGAAGACCACCGCATACATTTCTATTCTATTTGATAATAGTTATTTTCGCCTATCTCCTTCATTTCTTCGCAGTTGTACATTAACTTGAGAGCACATACTAACTGCTCACATCCATTTCCTCTGCAGTCACCAACAGGCATTACTTCCTCAGTATTATTCCTCGTATTTCTCAGTGTCAGCAGCTCCTCCCTACACTGTAGCCTCCTTAGTCGAGCCTTTATTTGCATTTCTTTGCTGAAGAATCACTCCCTCAGTTTTCAGAGTGCTGATCCTTCATTTACAAGAGAACTAGCATCTGCTTTTTCTTCTTCGTTTCCAGAAGCCTGTATACTCAGGCAGCATGACTGGAATTTGCCAGTACTTGTATCTGCTTCATACACAAGAAAGTAAAGCAACTGTTGGGGCACCTGCATGAAATTTGGATGTGCCCTTTTCTCCAACACACTCCACTGTCGTCTGCCTGGACTTGCTTTCCACTTCCCAAGGCTGCACTCTTTTTTGCCTGGGACCAAAACACCTCTGTTTGTCACTTTATTTTTCACCCTTCAATGGCTGGTCCTTCTCTGAAGGTCAGCTGAACTATTTCATTCATCTCCAGGAAGTCAGGAAGGTCTCACTATTCAGTAGTGGCTAAACACTCTCATTTTTATTGCAGTCGCGTAAATAGGAGACCGAATGCAGCACTGCACTACAGGTGATTTCCCGCTTCATGCAATCCTTACAGCAAAAAGGAACTCATAGGACATTTCCTGTGCATGGTGGAACAGAAGCAGTCTGATCTCCTCTGGAAGCATAGTCGTGTATGACTGGGAAGGCGTCATTTTTAGTGTTGGAGTGAGGGACAAGACAGCTGTAAAATAATAAGTTTGGTATCTTAAATTCAATTTTTGTTTCACTAACAAATGCTTCAAATTTCTGGTGAAGCCTGGTAATTCAAAATTTCAGTAGCTAACAGTGGTTTGTGACTTTTTTTTATCTGTGAGGGGTGACGGCAGAGAGCTTTGATTCGTTTGCTGCAGCACTGAGATTTTCAGGACTTCTCCGTTCTAAGCTCAAGCAGTTGAGGGGGAGGAAAGAGAAGGTGTGTGTGGTGGGGGAGGAGAGCAAGGGAAAGAAAGGAGTGTTTTCCACTGAATATCTGAGAGTGAGTAAACTGTTGTATTTGCTGAGACATCATTATTTTAAATTAACTCTTGAGATTTCTGGCACGGTCATTGCCTGGAATGTATTAACGAAGGCAACTGAAAAGAGCAGTTAAAGAAGAGATCTGCAGAGGTGAAGCTGGTTGTTAGGAGCAGAGTAATTTAAAATGCCCACTGCAACACTGCAAGTCATACTCCCTCACGTGAGAACTTCAAGACTGCTACCTCTTGTGCAACTTGTCATATTAATGGCATATTAACCAGGCAAAACAAGGAGATTTACTGGCTGATGTTCCTTTCTCAGGATTGCCAGCCTGAGTAGTCCACAAGATGGGCGAATGGAACACCCATCCTGGTACCCTTGGATGTGTCCAGCCAACACTCAAGCTCTCGGTCAGGTGCCTGGGAAAGTGGTCCTGGCTCTTGTGTGAGCCTTCCCCACAACAGTGTGTGTCAGCCGCACACTCCTCGCTGTGCACACAAGCCTCAGCACTGCCTGCAGCAAACTGACTTCGATGTGTCTTCCCATGACAAAATCCAGTCAGGCTTTTCCTAACGTATGCAGGTGAAAGCAGAATTGCTGGTTATCTACTCTTTGTTCCCCTGCAATGGACTATGGTATTTTATTTGGCATGGCAATAGAGCAGCAGGATAAGTGTGGCGAGTTGTCTGTGGCAGCCAGAGATAGACGTGGTCCTCATTTCCACAAGGTCTGAGCACCTTCCATATTGCAGTGTACGAGGGGAGCATCTGTCACAGGGGTCCATAAGTGCTCTCTGAAGGTTTGTATTTGATTTCTGCAGAGCAAGGAGATGAAAAGAGCTTGCAGCGCTGTGTCATGAGCCTCCAATGTTGTAATGAGGGAGCAGAATTCAGGGGCAACTATGGGTTTTCTTAGCTTCCTAAGCCCTCCAGGATATTCTCAGCTTGGGAAGGGCGGGAAGGTGGTAGCCCAGTAAAACATTCTGCATGTCTCATTTCACAGTCTTCAAATTGTACATACTAAAACTGTAACATGAAATTAGGGGGTTTCAATGTACGTAGATTTAATCTACTTTTCCAATTCAGTGTAAACAAGCCCTTAGGTCACGGATCTAGAGTCAGGTGTACAATTCTATTTCTATTAGCAATCTCAGCGAAGGCAACAAGTTTACTCATATGAAAAATATCTCTGCATTTGAAAAAGCAGATCCTTCTATTTTACAACTCTGTAGCAGCAGCATGCCTGTTAAATTACCTAACTTTCTGGGACATCACTCATGTTTTCCAAACTTATGTGGGATTCACATAGCTTTTGTGTCCATAGATTTTCACTGATATTTATTTTCCTTAAAATTATAGAGTAATTAAACTTATGCCATAGGCATTTTACACTGTAAGGGTGAATGCTTATCACTTAAATATTTGTGCATCTATATGTGCCACAGACATGATTTATTTACATACGTGTCTCAGGCGTCATACTTCAGATTTAGGCTCTAGCAGACTGATGTGTGTATGTATCTAGATACACCTCCAGAACTCTGCATATTAATGGTTGTATTGAAATATAAATATACGGCTGAACTGCAGGCAAAATAGCTCGTATAGTAAACATAGATATGTGATGGAAAAGAACACAACCATACCCTGGCAATTTCCTGTTTCTTCAGAGTCAGCATAAGAAAACCTCTGTGCAAATGCTGAACAGCCTGCCAAAGACAGTGCCATTTAACATGTGAATGTCTCAAAACGCAGTCTATGAATTTTCACATCTTTGAGGATTTGTCTCCCAAAGGCCTCTTGGTTGTACGGTGTCTGAATTCGAGCTGGTTTCTGGCAAAGGTAAAGAAAGAACTGAAAAACAGTGCAGTTGTTTCTCTCATTTAATACAATGCTGATACTCCTAAATCGGTGGTTTTCAGATGGAGGTGGCTGCTACTTATAAAGAACTGTGTAATCAGTAGGGTGGGACAAACAAAGTTTGAAAATATTCTAAAATGTGTCCCTTATGCCGGTAACGTCAGCCTGTTCATGACCTGCTCACAGGAAGGTGTTTGAGAGAACTGTCCCATGAAACTTACTCTGTATCTAAAAGATACACATCTTTGTCACCTGAACTTCTCCATTGATTTCCACCACTAATTCAATATTCTCTGCCCTTCCTGTACTAGAATATGAACCTCACCTTTCCAGATAACACGGCTGACAAAAAGTGACAATACAAATTACCCAACAAACTCTTCAGAAAATCAGCCACCACATGAAACGCACTAGGAAAAAAGTCTCTAGAACGGCCCCGCAAGGAGCAGGCTCTGTGTTTAAATTAACCACCAAAATACCATCTATGAATCTAATAATGCAAACAGGAAACCCTCAACGACAGTATCTTCCTGTCTATTATGTAGAACTCAGTGCTGGTATATATACAGAAAATTGTTAAATAATTACAGCATCTACTAAAACACATCCTTGAAGAGCTCTTCCCGGAGCACTTTTCCACCTCTCTTTTCAAACAACAGTTCTAGTATTAAACTCACAATCCACAGCAGATTTCCCCTGCACTAATAAACACTCCTTAGAACCAAACCTTGCTGGCATAACAAACACAAAATTCATGAATACCGACGTATTTAACATAATTGATGTCAGTGCCTGGAAGAACTATAAATTGCCATGGGTCTTCTTCATACACCTTAAAAAAATGTGATATATCACACTAAACACATCACGTACCCCCATGAGAATTACGTGCCTGAAACTAACCCGCCATTATTCACTACAGTGAACTCACACAGATAACTGATCAAGGACAAAACACAGCAAAGGATAGGAGAATATTTTTTTCGTAAAGAAAATACTCCATCTCTTGCACAGTCCAGCTCCTCACAGGGGACCTACAAGTCACGTTAAAAAAACAGTCCTGGGAACTAAAATCTGAACAGTGGAGAAACAAATTGTGGACTCCGTAGCAACATTGTTTTTAAAGCTTACCATTTTCTTGCCGATTCATCCCTGTATATTCATGTTAGCAACTGTTTTCTCTCTGGTGGTTTAATCAATTAAAAGAATGTTATTATACTGAGAACCATCACATCCCACTTATATTTAGTTTGAATTTTGCCGCTTGACAGATCTGATTAACAGATGTCAGTCAAGTCAAAATTTTGTATGCTTTCTCCAGTTTTATCAGTTGATATAATTAAAGGTATCACCTCTTCTGCAAACCTCGTCCCACTTGTATCACACAGTGTGGCAGCCACGGCATCACAACTGTACTCTCAAAATGCACAGGAGTGAGACAAACTTTTAATTTAAGCACTTCTCTCCTACTTTTACAGCAAATGGAATTGGTGTGGGAGGAAGAGGGAAATAATGCAATAAACTTTAACTTCACCTAAGGACAGGCTACTATATGAAGGTTGGAAAGCAGTGCCCTAAAGGCCTCGTAACAGCATTTTATACTGAACGTTTTTGCATTAATTGATAGGTTTCTGTGCCACCTGCATTTAGATTTCAGTGGATTTGTCTCACCAATAGTAATGAACAAGGCTATTTTCTTTTTCCTGATGAAATCTTTTCTGTGCAAATTCAAAGGGGAGCTTTCTCGCCAAAGTCGCGTGTCTGTTTAATCTAGATGTACGCTGTCTAATCACAACACTTTGAAATATGTTCATGAAAATGTGTTGATGCTGTCATGGTGCTCAGCTGTAAACTCTGCTATGTTGCTAACAGCATGGTTCATCAGAATCTGTGCATTTTTGCAACCTTAGTTTAACAAACTAAAATATTTAGAAGATTTTATTTACAGAAATCATAATATAGAGTAATTGCAGCGCTAGACTAAAGTGCACTTCTCAAAGCGCTTGGTAAAGCCACTTTCCCTGTTGAGAGCTTTTGCTTGTTTGCAGGCATGGAAATGAGTTCATACACAACTTTTTCACCTTTGTGGCCTAGAAAGTCACTATTTCCGTACCGTCGTAGCATAATACTCATACCTGCCATATAAGGCCTGTATTGAAATATTCTTTTGGTAGAGGAAACCAGTAGATGAAACCTGTGAATTGAAACATTTAAAATATTACTTTAGTTTTATTGTTTGTAACTACGATGCCTTAGAACTTATGACAGATATAATTGAAAAAAACGTCTATTTTAGAATTTAAAAAGCCACTCTAAAACCATTCTTGCCAAAGGAAAATTAAAAATGTCTATAATGGTTTTCAGTTACACTAGGCATACAAATGCAATCCTTTATATTTTGTCTGTTCAAAGGAGAAGGGATAAAATACTTGAAAAAAGAGTACATTTCTTAGCACTTGGAATTATGTTATTTATATTTGTCAGGTGGGGAGAAGAAAGGGAAAACATAACTAAAGAAGGAGAACTGAAGACTTCATAAAGAAGATAAAGGGGGAAGACCAACTCATTCTTGTTTAAGAGCATTTAGAATTGAATTTCTTGTATAACGAAAAAACTCTACTACTGTTTTACCAGATTCTGAATAATTATTTTCCCCAGACTAAAGTCGTCCTTTGTTGTGAGCCCTGTTTTGCAGATGGGGGACAATTGAAAGGATAGGTTTGTGAACTCTGCTAAAGACGTTCCACGGTAGCTTTTCTACAGATGAAAACCTCTTTATTTCAGGTACGATCTGTTAGTGTAACAGGCCTAGGGACAGGATGGTTCATCTCAGTGGGCTGTTTGGATCTCCTTGGTTCAGAAGGATTTAACCTGTGGTTCCAAATGTGGTAGTCCATAAGAAATCCAACTTTAAGCATCATTGAGCCAACACTGAAGCCAGGAATTCGCATACTGTTAGTCTTTATTTTTGCATGACTGACAGTATTCACAGAAAATAAGATGACAAGGAAAAAGTAAGGTATTTGTTAAGTGTGCACATATACAACAGCGTTGCTAAAAATTATGAAGAGATTTGTACTGTCGGCGTTGGGCCCTTTAAGAGAAATTAATGGTCAGAATAGAGATAAGGAAGCCATTAAATGTAGAAAAAACACAATTCCTCCTACAGTTGGAGAAACCTGGATTTATTTAGTGGTTAGCATGATGGGTATAATCATAAATGTGCCTATATAGTATAATTCTGGAATGATATTTGTGAAAAGTTTTACAGTGCCTATTTACATATCACTTATTCACCAACTTTTTACTCCAGAACATATTCTCATGGGTTTTCATCAGCTTAAAAAACTCAGCATAATTAAACAAACTTGCCACAGAAATTCGCCTTTGCTACCAGTGGAGAGATACAGGAGTCATAGCTTTCCTGTGGAATGCAGCACTAATTACTGACCTTGGAAGAGCAGTATAACCAGTACAGAGCTACTACAGAGCTACTATAGAGCTCGCGTAACTGATTTCCTATAGAAAAGCTATTCCAAATTTGATTAGAAATTGGTTCAGTATTATTTTAGGATTGCTTTTTGGACACTAACATCCTCAGCAGCATACACTGTTACCCTTTTTGGATCTGAGAACCTTACCAAAGGCGGTCCAAAACCATTGCCAGTGCATAGGCAAAATACTGAGCACACCGCTTATTTTAGGCAACTTCGTAGCTGGCTCTTTCTGCCAACTTCATGTTTAACTCTTTGTCTGCAGTGAGGCCAGAAGGAGCTCTGCAGGACCTTGTGAGCAAAGGATTGATGGTTACGATCCTCAGATGTCCATGTCCTCACACGGCCAGGCTGCATTTTCATTCCTTTTCATTTGTTTTGACCGGTGGCAGACTTGTGTGGGGGCATCAGCTGTCAAAACAGGCTCTTAGGCTAAGGGGCTTGCAGCATATCTTTAAGTCAGGGTTATGGAGCCTGTCCAGGAGCAAAGCAGTCCAAATCAGGCAAGAGTAAAGGTGCCTTAACACCACCTTTTTGTCTTTTTTCCTCCATGCGAAACGCTGTGCCAAGTGCTCCTCGTCAGAATTCAAGAGCTCACCCATAGTAACCGAGGAAAAGAAATACAAACAAAAAGTCACAATAAAATGTTTAAAAATAACTCTAAAACGTTCCTAACCATTTCTGGAACACTGCATATACGAAATAGCTTGTGGTGTTACAAAGGATTTCTATTGGCACTTGTGTAATACTCCAACACACAATACATTTACATTCATCACTGATTTTACTGTTTCCACAATACTGTAACCAAATACAGAGAAAACTTGTTTGCACGTCGCAATGCAATATTTAACCAGTGTAAATTTGGGATCGTATCACAGTTAGACTGCACAGAGGTTGTTTACTTAGTTTCTCTTTATAGTAGATAGGCATGATGCATTTAGAGTGTTCTAACAACATACTTCTAAGACCTAACTGCCACTGAATTATGCCAGTTTTCTGTCAATCTCACCAGCATAAATGGGGTGTAACCCAGCTGTGAATCAGATCAATGCAGAAAATGTTACAGTAAAACATTTTGGATAGACCATGTGCAAATTCAAATTACGGAGTATCTAAAATAAACTTCAATATACACTTGTTAAAGAAAAGATTACGTATGGTGTCTTTATGTCCTTCAGGCAGTTATTACTTCCAGTAATTATTATTTAATAACTATATGGCAAAGATGTCCAGAAGTCCCAATTCAAATACAGCTAAAATTCACCATTCAGGTCACTACCTGAGCACTTAACTAGCAGAAGTGCTTACCCTGCTTACCCTGGAGGCCTTTCAATCTAGCTCTTGGAAAAGCAGAAATGCATGAACGTAACGAACAATAGTGGTAAGAATAGAGAAGAGCAGCAATAAAGCCCTGTTACTCTGCAAAATTATGTATATACACTGTTCAGACCGTTGGACTCTTGAAAGGGACAAACACAGAGGTGGCTGTTTCACCAACTGTTACTTTCAGTTTAGCTGAATGGGGTTGCAGCATTTACTAGTGCTCCTGTTCAAATGTAAAAATAGAAATTTGAATGAGAGGAGTTTGGGCTTCGTGTCTGCCGTGAAATTGTGCATAAAGAATTTGTTTAAACTTTCAGTGGGATCAGTTGCATGGTCCTACTTGAAAGACTCATTATGTAACTCTGTATTTTGTACTCTGCGCATTTCATCTGTAATTATATGATAACTGGGATACCAGCTCTGGGAATTAATGTTGCTGGGGACTCTGTTGAAGCTGTAATCTAAATACTGTCTTGATATTTGCAGCACTTTCAAATCCCTGGGGTAAGTCCTGGTATTTTCTTAATTTGTATAGATGATTGTATCTTGTCTATGTGAAATGTCTTCAGGAGCTGCAGTCTAGCTAGCTATAGTTTCAGCAGACTTTGGCTAGGCTTTTATTTTTGATGTCTAAAACCATAAGTGAAATAGTAGCTTACTTTGAAACTGATGTTACAACTATGGTAGATTCACCATGAGAGCAACAGTTGCTATAAATTCCCCACACCCATCTATTACTCTGCTGCATTAATAAATGCATTGGGCAATTTGCAGTAAACATTGCCAAAGAACATTTTCACATTAAAAAAGTCATGATAATTCACGCATGAGAGAGGTGCCTTGAAGAGTTCATGATGGAGGATGTCAGTCACAGAGAGCCATTCATGTTAATAATGAGAAGGATACATTATTCGGTATTAGACAGAAATACTCAATTGTTTGCATGAGATTGAAAAAAAATAGCAATTTTATTACAGCACCAGTGTAGTGCACTATAGTGAGAAATTCTACATCTGTTGTCAGTGGGAGTGAAGTTCCCATACTTGGCCTTGGTCCAAAGCTGACTCATTTGAAGAAAACGGCTTATCTGAACAAGGAGAAATGGAAGTGATTTAATGTTTTGGGAAATATGTATATAGATATAATTTTTTTTTACAAACACTGATGATTGTATTTAGTTTAATTATTTAAATCTAAGCATAGACGTAGTCCCCAGAGAGGACTATATGCTGTGTAAAGACGGAGAGAAGGTTCATAGGAAAGTAAAATAACAATGAGCAAATACTGTCACGCTAGTAGAAATGGACGCTTACTTTCTAGATCTGGATACAAATTGGATACTCAAACATACCATTCTGACACATAGACAAGAAGTTTTAAATAAATAACAGCATTGTTAAACATAGTGGACTTCTATAGATGTGATCAGCTGTACGTTTTGTTGCTAAAGATTAAACCTTCTAGTTTAATCACTAGCAACTAGTGATCCTGAACAGGAAACGCCAACTGGAGCTACCTTCAGGGACTGGTGAGGGTTTAAAGGACTCTTCATTTCCAGTTGTACGCTAAACTCAGGGGCAGGTCGATATTAACCTGACATACCATTTTCCTGTCCTATTCAATGGCTCATGTAAAATGGCTTTTTTTACCATTTTGCCCATTTCTCAGTAAACAGATTATCATAATAAAACACTGTCTTGGCTTAGTTGGTGGCACAGAGAAGCCAGGGATTAAACCGTGCGAAAACAAAACTACCTCTGTCCTTACACGTGGTCTCTGCAGAGCACAGTTAAGAAGCATAAGGCGAGCAGCATGTACAAATCCACCCTGCTGTCAGCTTTGCGCGCTGCTTTGTGGCCGAGCACAACTCCGGGCTCCATGACTGTCGAAGTGGCATATTGCATACACAACGGGTTATCAAACACCCATTTCAAACAATCAAGGGAATTAAGCAGAAAAACATTTCCATCCATGCACTGTAGCGATCCAGCAAACACCAGTATCGAAGTCGTGTGACTTATAGTAAACCCACCAGCTGCTGCTTTTCGGAGATATTCATACATGCCTATGTTACACTGGATGGCGTTTTCAGTACCATCATGTTGTACTGAGGGGGCTGAAACACTTTGAAAGAAAATACAACCGTATGCCGGGGTTTATGTGAAACAGCGTGATAACATACGCCGCATTCTTTTAATTATTGTTGTTTGCATTGAAGTTTAAGGTAACACTGCCAAACACCATGCTTGGGTTTTTCCCCCAGATGCATCTGTTCCCCCCGGTCCTGATACCTGGAAGTTAGGGAGCGTAATACATAATGGAGCTGCAGATGCCAGGGCAGCCATGGACATAAGATGGCGAACGCCTGACACATGATCAGCCGTCCAAGCAATTTGTACATAATATATGCAATTATTAAACCGGGAAGCAGAGCTGCTTACGCCCGAGGGAACTTTTATCACTGGGGATCAGATTTGTCTGGGCAACCGACGCGCCGCTGCAGAAGCCAAACTACCTGAGAAAACTACGTGGGAAAGCCAGCGGCACCCGCAGGAGTCCCCAGAACTACCGGGCCAGGCAAGGCCCCCGCAGGCCCCCGGCCCGGCCCGCAGGCAGGCCCCGTCCCAGTCTCCGGCGCAGGCCGCACGCCAGGCGGAAGCAGGAGGGCCCGTTCCGCGGCCGCGGGACACCCCTCCACCGCTCCCCCTTCCCCCTCAGCTCCCCAGGGCCTCACCCCGCGCCCTCACACCCCCACCCCGGCCCCGGACGCCGCGCCCTCATGCCCCACCGCGCCCCATTCCTCTACACCCAGTTCCCGCCCCCCGCCGAGCTCCATTGGCTGCGGCGGCCCGTC
>Ga0065711_1031925_pt1 | contig 28405 bp, 16 predicted proteins | sample Hoacrofraction12_FD_59098 | JGI IMG/M metagenome (GOLD analysis project Ga0065711, IMG submission 59098) | Hoatzin crop microbial communities from Cojedes, Venezuela - Epithelial fraction 12 v2 (version 2) | ecosystem: Host-associated > Birds > Digestive system > Esophagus > Crop | place... | reverse complement strand
CGGTGCGGCCGAGGTGTTGGGGGGCGGCGGTCGCGGCCATGGTGCCCGCCTGAGCCGCTGGCCCCGTGTTCTGCTCTCTCCCCCAGGCCACCGGGGTTGGTCCGCTGCTGGGGCTGCCGCGCCGAGGATGCCTGAGGGGGAGAAGCGCGCCCGGCCCCTGGCTCAGGACAGCGGCTTCCCGAGGGGCTGGCTGGGCTGTGTTCCCGCTCGGCTCTGTCAGGTACGTGCCTGGTTTTTCCCTTTTTCTTCCTTGGGCTGGGCCGGGAATGGTCTGCTCCAAGCGGGCAGGCTTCTTTCTGCCGCGTTTGGCCAGGGCTGAGTCCGTAGCGGGGCACGTCTGCGTTGCTCCTGCTCCATTTCTGTTCCTTTCCTTCCGCCGGGGAGTGCCGGCTGCCCTGAGGGATGTGGCAACGCGTCCGGTTTCCCTGTTCTGCAGCAGGTACTGCAGGTACGTCCTCGCTTGCTGAGGTGAGAGCTGAAACGCTGGCAGTGATTCCTACAGGGCGTTTTGTATCGCTGGAGAGTGTGCCGCATGCTGAGTAGAACTCGGAACCGAAGCACACGTGGCTGCTTCTCTCCTCTGTTTCTGTGGTGTTTGCGATCTTCCTGAAGTGAGAAAAGAGTCGTGAAAACAAGGGCCAAACTTAAACCTAGGGAAGATGGTACAGCTGCATTGGAAGCACTACGTGTGTGTTTTCCGATTTCTGTGCAGACACTCAGCTCCAGAGCTTACTTTCTAAATGTAACAAATTCTGATTTCTCCGTCATTTAGAAACAAGTGAGCTCTGGTTCACCTTCGTGGAGGTCACTTGAGCTTAGCTTTACTGCTGAACCTTCTCTCTTTTTGGCGAAGAGCCTCATTACATCCTCTGCACTTCTCTGTTGTAGGAGGAGTTTATTGGCTCAAACAGGATACCGTTCCTATTTCTCCTCTGTTTGATAGCTCCTTGCTTTTCTAAAACTACTTCCTATGAAGAACAATGCAGTTGTTCACCTTTCTGTGCCCTTCCTCCATGCTTGATTACCTGTTGAATTTTGCGTCCATGGTTTCAGGATATAGATGAGTGAATTGTCAAGCAATGCAATTACTGTAAATAACCCACGTTACCCACATTGTTATGATTGGCATGATGTTGTGTGTCCTGTTGATAGCAGAAATCAGAAAGAGAAAGCGTCAGTAGCCTTGGCAGAGCTAGAGAAGTTCTTGCCCTGTTCTAAGCTTTGCTTTCTGCTCTGAGCTATCGGTGCCTAGGTTTGTGTCTGGGGTGGGTGATGGCTCCTTGCAGGGAGCTCCTCCTTAAGGCAGCTGGCTAACGGGGCAGTAGATGGGGTGTCAGGTGACTCACACTGTAGTCCCAGCTCTGTCACTGATGTCTCTTCAGTACCTTACGCCCATTTTCCATACTGATCTTCTCCACGTCTGTGGTGGAAGGACAGGACTTCATTTAGGACTGGCAAGTGTGCCTGCAATATATTAACAAAGAGTTACCTAGTTGTCATTCAACAGCATCACCACCAATTCTGTTTTCTTGAATAATTATTGTCTTTTCAGGCTTCAAAAAGGTAAATATGTTTCCCATCCCTTTCTCTTTGCACAGCGTACATCTCTGAGTCACTGACATGAGAAGAATCTTCATAATTGTATGATATTTGGGTTGGCTTAATTCTCTGCTTATTATGATATTGCTGTGTAGCTTCTTGTGTTTTGGCATTTGTTTTGAATGCATGTTTGAAGCTTTGTGACTGTGAGAATCCTCTGTGAGATGAGCGTATAAAGAATCTGTTATTTTCCTGCTTTGGTCTGCAGTGGCCGATAATCCACTGCTGGGATTGTTTGGAAGAATCGGGAGACTCTGCACAGCCTCCTTCCTCTAAAACTTGGACAAATGTCGTGGAAGTTGCAACAACTGTGGAAATGCTACAAGTACGGTTGTTGCAGTTGTCTCCTTCCTTTTTTACTTGGACAGGGATATGCTCACAGTTTTCTGGAGCTACCTTGACCAACAAGTGCGTGGCTACGTGACCACTGTGGGCTCTTCAGAGCTGTGGCAGTTACGTCTGGACAAGCTCATCTCTTGCCTTGCACTGATGTAGCATTAGTATTGCTTGCCTGCAGAGACCGGTCTTGGTTGCCTGTGGTTTCGGTGTAGTTGAAGGCTTTCTCTGACTTGATAATTAAGCTCTCCTAGGTCATGTTGCCCCTGCCTGCCCGTTCCCATCAAATCTATTTGCCGTGCTCATCATCTCTGATACAGAACTGCTCCCGGGCTCTGGCAGAGTTCGGGGTCATGCTGAATGTGACCATGCCGCTTGCGACAGTACTGGTCATGCCCTTTCGTTTTGAGTTGCTGTTTTCCAGGGATCCAGACACGGAATGCGAAGTCCTATGAGCAGACTATCTGAGTCCTAGCTGTTTTTCAAGGATTCTGATTCATGGCTTATCAAGGGGTTTTATGGATGGGCCAGGTGTCATAATACAGCGTGCTCAGAGGGAAACCAGTGCACGTTTCAGTCTGAACTCACTAGAAGCTCTGAATGGAGACAGATCATTGGATACCCTTCTGTCCTTAAGCAAAGGGTGAGAAAGTGGAGTCTCTTGTTTCTTGGGAGACTTACAGAATTGAAATATTTCTGCTCCCTCTGTAATGAGAGCTACAGTGGTGTTTGAAATTTCTGAGAATACGGAACAAGTCTTCAAGCATTTGAACTGGCTGTGTATGGAAAATGGCATCAGTAAAGTTACGTGTGTGCTAGCAGGACAGTAAATGGCTTGATCTTAGACCTCGATCCACATTCCTTGACGTGACCCCCAGGAAAGCAAGGATGTGTGCTGGATCATGTCACCGCTGTGACTGGTATGGGCCAGGCTGTGGAGGCAAGAACTTGGAGCTAAGGTACGGGAGCTTTGCTCCTGGTTCTGCCACCAATTCCATATATAACTATGGCTCCATTTCCCATCTACAAAGTGTTCTTGCGTTTTTTTTAAAGTACTCAGCTATCCAGAGCTGAAGGATAACATCTGTACTTCTGAAATGTACAAACCTGTAAGTGAATTTGTGTACGTGCTGACCCTCAAACCTTCTCTAAGTACCAGGGAGGAAAGCAACAGCAAACTATTCAATTTATTCTGCTCCTACGCAGCTGATGTCTCTCTAGCCAAAGGCATGTCAGGCTAGATTAGACTTAAACCTTTTGATCTGCTTTCAGAGCACAGAAGGGCAAGTTCCAGGTTGAAAACTGGCAGGAGTGCCGTGTTGACCGTTCTGAAAGCCTGAAGGGGAATCTGAAGGTTGGTAGGGTGAGCTATCGAGGCTCATCAGAGGTTCCGCAGGTTTTATGCTCCAGCTTGCTCGATGCCAGAGCCTGAAGGAGCCACTTTTCATTTGGAAAAGTTGGAGGAAGTTGTTCCTAACTTGGATGATTTGTAATCCTATTGTATCACCACTGCTGAGGGTGCCAGAGTCTGAACACCTATGAACGGCCGTATCGCGGAACCACAGTACCGTGTTTTACCAACCCCCAGTTCAACCATACGTCTACCAGCAGGACTTCAGTGTTAATTCCTCTTGAATTTTTACTCCTGCAGTAATGTTAGTCTTCTGATTTTTGAATGACTTGTGGGGAAACTTGCTGCCTTTCTGGACAGGCAAGATCAGAGGATTATGAACTTTTAAGTGATTTAACCCTGATTTCCATGGTAGATAGGAGTTGGTAGCTGGTGTGGGAGAGATGTAGACCTGAGCTTTACCTAGGGCTCAACACCATCAGCTCTGGGCCAGATGGTCGTGCCTCTGAGAAATATATTGGAGCAATGTCTAAGTAGGAGCACAGTTGAAATCTGCTGCCCAGACAGATTTCTCACTGCTGGAGTACGTTTCTGTGTGCTCCTCCTTTTCTAGGTGATTGAAAATAGGTCTGGAAGAGATTTTGATGAGGCCACCTAGTCTGTCCTTTTCCACAAGGCAAGATAAACTCCACAAGGATTTTCTGTGGAGGGTATGGGAAGGTTAAAATACCCTTCTCCCATTTCTTCTTTGTAAAGTGAAAAAGACCTTAATTCAATTTAGCAAATAATTGCATTTAAAAAAAACCAACCATCATCACCTGGTGGTTTTGTGTGTTTTTGGGCAGGGTGTGTGTATGTGTTTGTTTTTACTGTAATGCAATGTAAATTTAACTCTGAAATCTGCTACTGAGGAAAAAGTGGATTCATCTCAGCCCTAGCTACTGAGCTTTTCAAGGCTTGAGGCAGCAGTCTGCAAACTGTCAGGGCCAATTAAAGCAAATGGCTGGAGCTGTTTTTCTCCCTCCTGGGGAGAACACAGTTCATCAAAAGCCAGAAGGGAATTTCATCGGGCTCTTGAGCAATTATCTTGTGGGGTGTAATAAGAGAGACCCACTAGATGCCCAGTGTGAGCTTCCACTTATAATCATTCTTAATTCTCCAGTGAGCAGATGAGCACAGATCTCACTAATGTAAAGCCTGAAGTTTTTGTGTTCAGTAGAAGCTGGTAGAGGGAACTTGTTCTTTTGTAGGATTTGACTGATGTTGACTTGTAAATCTGGATTTTGAACATCCCTGACCTGGCAAAAGATACTCCACCTTTCTGTGTCTTGTGGGTTAACCTTGGTAGGCAGCTGAGCACCGCAGAGCTGCTTGCTTGCTTTCACCCCAGTGGGACAGGGAAGAGACCTGGAAGGGAAAAATGAGAAAGCAGGACTTTGTCAGGTATAGCAGTTGCTTGGGAAGGGAAACACTGTCGCTCCAAACGTGTCCTCCTCCTATTTCTTTCCCCCAGCTGTTATTGCTGAACACGATGACATATCAGGTATCCCTTTGGTCAGTTGGGGTCAGCTGTCCTGGCTGTGTTTCCCCCCAAATTCTTGTGCACCCCAGCCTGCTTGCTGGCAGGACAGTGTGAGAAACTTCTAGAAAAGGCGCTGATACTGTGTAAGCACCCTTCAGCAACAGCTAAACCATCAGTGTGTTATCGACACTGTTTTGGTGACAAATCCAAAGCAGAGCACCACACGATCTATGTGAATACGATTAACTTTATCCCAGCCAAAACCCGTGCACTGTGGTACACCACAACTTCTGTTCTTGGGAGCCTGTGAGAGTTACTTATTTTTGCCTTACTGGTGGTGTTTCCCAAAGGTTGTGTTTGCATTTATGTGTTTTAAAGCAAATATTGACCTACTGTGCAATCCAGTTTATTTCATGTGTTTAGTCCATTGGTTAGCACGGAGCTGATTCATTAAAAATACAGTACTAGATCTTTGCTCCTGGTAGATTGTGGGGCTGATACTGTCACTTTCTCTTTAACTTACTTTGTTACTTGTCACTTACATCCCTTTTTGGTCCACAGAACTTGGTGACAAAACCAGTTTGGATTGAGGCTATGCAGATGAGCGCTTGGATTTTGAGGCAGGTTCACTTTTCTGTGTCTGTTGTCACAGGTGGGGTGAAGTGTGAGTAAAGGGAGGATTGGAGGTTCAGGGCCAACTCAGTTCTGATTTGATAGCTCTGGAAGACTACAAGCTGTTGTGTATGGCTTCACACCCAGCTGGAAGAAGTTCTCTCATTAGTGTATTTCTTGAGACTTCAGCCATATTGAAGCTGTGGTTTTTTGAATCCCATCTGTGATCAGAAGTAAGGAGAGGTGGATTCTATCAGAGACTTAAGCTGAGGTGGTTCTGAGTCTGAAAGTAGGCAGCACTTTTTGTCTGTTCAGCCTCATAGGTACAGAGGACTTCACAGCGTTCAGGTATAACAAGAAAGGACTCTCGGCCCCAGTGTTTGTGCTTAAACCCAAGAAATCTGAATTTTGTAACAAGGAAAATAGATAACCCTGCAGGTTTTTTTAAATCCCTTCTCACCATTTGGAAGCGTGTTGGATGCAGACCTTCTTGGGCTGTGGAGCCAGTTTTTTCCTAGAGCATCCTCCTTACAGTCCAGATGATAGTCCAGCATATGCAAACTGTTAATCATAGAGGTTCTGCCTTTCCCCTAAGGGACGAGTGGTGGTGCCTGTGCATCTCATTTTCTTGTTTGCTATGATGCCTTTTCTGCTTCTGGTGATGTCTTTTACAGTATGGAGACAGCATGGCCTTGAGACTGAGTCACTCCACTGGGATTACTGTAATCTGGTGCTTCCGGCTCGGCCGTGGACAGCCTCAGAAGAATCACCGAGTGTTCCTCTGTGACCATTCCAAATGAGGATCTTGGCTTTTGTCCAGTTTTCTCTTGGGCTCTTCCTTAGCTAAGCAGAGCCCACCTTTGTGTTTTGTGCTGCAGCCAGCTCAGCTGGCTTTTGTGTCCACTGAAGCTGTTAGGTACTGCCATACTCACACATAATGAACCTAAAAAAATAACATGTGTAACTTCTCTTCTTCCATCTTTAGGATCTATTCTGAGATTTTTTGCCATTTTTTAGGAAACCAGAATGCTGGGGTCAAGCTTCTCAGAAGGGTTTGCACAAAGCTACTGTTACTGAATATGAATAAATCTGTGGACGCTTCTTTTAGGCCTGCATCCTTTAACAAGGTGAAAGAATAGATAGTAAGCCAGCATGATACCGACTGACAGTATCACTCCTACAACTTGAAAGGGAAGGCAGCATTCCCTTCTCACTGTAAGAACACGGTGCTAGAATACAATCAGTGTAAATTGAATGTAAAGTTCAGTTTAGGCAAAACAGATCAATGAGCTGGCATTTGTAAAGGACAAGTGTTGATTGTAGAGATGAAAAGCACTCAGTGAGACTGTCGTGTAGTCCCTGGCTGGTTATTTTTAGCATTTCCCCACTCTGTGTCCCAATATTTCAGGATGTGTGCGTGCTCTTATCCAGTGAAGCTGAAATGAGGAGATATTAATCCCTGAGCAAAGGCATATTAATCACCTGCTTCATTCTGTTTATGTAATACAGTTAAATATACTTTGGGAGCAGGTGAGGTATGGGGCATGGAAATGGTTTAACCTCATGCAGGCTTTTTCTTGATTGATTGGTTCTAACAGCGGCAGCTGCTCCATTTCTAATTTTTTTTTCTGCTGAGAGTAATTTGTCAGTAGAATGGCTTCATTTATCTGCTATTGATGTTTAAGCCACAGAAACATCATCTGCTCTTCTCTCCCCCTCTGTGCCAGTGATGCCATTTTGCAAAATTTAGGCTAAACAGGAATCCTGACTGCACAAGGAAAAGAGAATCATAGAATGATTTGGATTGGAAGGGACCTTTAAAGGCCATCTAGGACCTCCCTGCAGTGAGCAGGGACATCTTCAGCCAGATCAGGCTGCTCAGAGCCCCGTCCAACCTGGCTGTGAATGCTTCCAGGGGTGGGGCATCAACCACCTCTCCGGGCAACCTGTGTCAGGGCTTCACCACCCTCACTGTAAAATATTTCTTGCTTATACCCAGTCTAAATCTACCCTCTTTTAGTTTAAAGCCATTACCCCTTGCTCTGTTGTAACAGTCCCTCCTAAAACCTCTGTCCCTCTCTTTATTACAAGCCCCGTTTAAGTCCTGGCAGCTGCTCTAAGGTCTCCCCGCAGCCTTCTCCTCTCCAGGCAGGGCAGCCCCAGCTCTCCCAGCAGAGGGGTTGCAGCCCTTGGATCATTGCTGGGGCCTTCCCTGTCTCTGCTCCAACAGCTCCAGCTCTGTCCTGTGCTGAAGCAAAGTGTCACTGAGACCTTGTGGCTTTGCAGTGGAATATTAAACTATTCACTTTAGCCGGTTCTGCAATTCCTTTTCGTGGGCTGAGGGGGAGAATTTCTTGGGTTTAGTCTAATTTCTAGTGGTGAAGTTTGTCACATAGTGGCTGAGATGGTGTCACTGTACTACCTGAGAAGATCTGCTAGTGCTGGGAACTAAGCATTTGTATCTTCTGGGCTGTCATTAGGCACTGTGGATTGGCAATGTGACTGGGCTCGCTGGCCACATTCGTGTTTAGCCACAGAAGATCAAGCTTTGGAAACTGCCTTCTCCAAAACAGAGAGTGGAGCCTTACTGGTCTCGTTGTCTCAGGGCTAAAGAAGAGCTGATCTGACTCTTTGTGTGAGCGAGGGCTGTGGAATGAGATTGGAAAACAGTGAACAGCTGAACGGGCCCGACTGCATGTCTTTCCACATCAAGAAGCGGGACTTGTACTAGTGCTGTGTTATGAGGTAGTGTTAAAGCCCAGTGTTTTGTTTGTGAATTAATAATTCATTGAAACAACTATTCTGAAAGCAAAAATTCTTTATAAAGAGGTTAAAAATTGATATTAGCCCTTATACTAGAGTTATTTTTCTCGTTTGGTAGGGTTTTATGTATAAGTAGTAGCAGACACTGTTACCAGGGAACTTCTTGGAAGAGGTCTGCTAAGAAGACAGGGGTTTGTCCGAGCAGCGGGGAAGCTGGTTGAAAGTAGGAGGCTGCCTGAGTTGGGGAGTAGATGATGAACTTCATTCTGAAGAAATGGGAGAGAATTAGAATATGTATTTCCATGGGAAGACTTTTGGGCCCAATACAAATGAACTGCGTAGAAAGCCAAAGTTCGGAGTCAACAAGGAGAGAGGCTCGCAAGTGGCAGAGCTGGGCGCTGAGCTGGCGTGTACTGGAGCTGAGGTAATAAAAAGCTGGGGGATGGGCAAAAGTCTCCAGACAGGGCACCTGCTGGAAGCTGGTGATTGAGTGTGTGGAGCTCAGGTGGGAGCCGGGGAAGCCTCCTGGGGTTTGGGATTGCAAAGGCAGCGCAGCTGGGGCATGCAGCCAGCTGGCAGTGGTCAGGGCTGGCCAAGCCTCACCTGCCAGCCAGGTGGGGACAAAAGCTGCCAGTCCAGGGGGTGAGTCGAGCAGAGTTATTTACTGTGTGGTTTGCTGTGTTTCTGCTCTGCTTTTGTTTAATAGTGAGTAAGTTTGTGGGAATTGTGTGTATCCTTGAAAGAAATTACACCGCATCCTGCTAGTGAGAGCCGCGTGCGGGTGTCTGCTGCTCCGCTGCCCTGGGGTCTGACTGTTTGCTGAGGGGGAAGAAAAGTGATGGGTAAGTCTGAATTTGAGCTTGTTGGCATGAATACTAGCTTTGGTAATTAATTTAGCAGCTTTGAGCCTTGGTCAGAGGTGTTTAATCCTAGTTATTGTTTATTATTAAAGAATACAGAAGTATTTTTCTGGTTTTCAGGTAGGGAAACTGGAATAGGGAAGAATACTTAATTGTGTAGATAAGCATTTAGCTATTCAACTTGTGTTGGTGTTAGAAAAACCCTGCTTGTGTTAGGAAAGGGGGAAAACCCTGTCCAGCCCTATTTCTGTAGGGTGAATGCCTGTAGGAGTAGTGTAGCAAGCAGTACTGCTAAAAACCAGCCACATAGCCACAGCACAAGTTCTTAAGCCACTACGAGCTGACTTAATTTAGCTGTTACACCTAGGTTGTTTGGATCTCTGTTGGTGTTCCTAGTGTGAGGACATACAAAGGTAAATCTTGAAACTTTGTGGTGGTAGTTGATCAATATAAATGTTTAATGGCTTGAGGTGACTTTTTTAATGGCACTGTGTCCCTGAATTTCCCTTGGAAGCAAGCAGTTAAAGTGTGGTATGTGTCTGTGTGGTGAGGGCTTAAAATAAAATACCTGGAGTGACTAGGAACCATTTTGGCAGCTTAATAGTACGGCATGGGTGAAGAAACTGCTCCTGAGGGAGTCAGGTGCCTCTCTGCTGCTCTTTTAGTTGGGAACAGATCCTTTTGACCCCTGACTTGAACTGCAGACCTCTGCTCTTGTGTAGAAGCCCACTGCAGTGAACAGCGAGGCTGGCAGGACCACCACCAGTGCCCTTTGGCGTCTTGTTGAACGGTCTCCTGACGGACGAGCGATGTAATTCTGATTGCTTGCTTGTGCTGCAGTGAAATTGTTCTGGATTTCTGCTGTTGCAGGCAGTGTTGGTGATGTGCTCTGTTCCAGGCTGCCTGTGCTAGATGTCTGTAAATGTTTTAAGAAGTTTGTCCAGTCTGCGCTGGGATCAAGGAAGGGTGAACCAAGTGACATTTGCCTTGACAGAGCTCGTTGGATTGTGGTTATTTTGCTGATGTCAAGAGAACAGTGTTGTTAGCACAGTGCCTTAACTCTGCTTGGTGTGTTCACCTCTTCCCTGAGCGAGATGAGTTGAAGATCAAATACAGAAGCACAATTCCACTCATTGCTAATAAAATTCACAGCTGGAATGTCCCTGGCATCCCTTTGTTCTGCTCGTGAAGTCCTTAGCAGCACTGATGTAGTCAGCCCTGATCCAGAAGGATCACTGTCTGTTTTGGTGATCCCTGTAAATGTTTGCATTCCTTCCGTCTGCTTGCTGCCAGTTGCAACTGGTGATTGTTCTGGCGCTGTTATTTACACTCTGTTTTCCTAATCCTTCCCACGCTTTCTGCTGCTTTTCGATGGATGAATTTCCTCAACGTTAACTTACTGTGCTGCTATTACTTCTTCTGCCTTCCCTGTTTCAAGAGAATAAAAGACTGTAGAGGTAGCTGAGATGTGAGCTAACTCCCAGTCTGCCACAAATTAATTTAATAAACTCAAGCCTCTGTGTAGTTCTTCCTGTGCTGCTTATTCACTGTTTGTATGAGAGGGGAACTCGGGGCGGGAGCGGAGGGTCTCTGAAGACAGGCTGTAAAACTCTTTAGATCTCTGCTGATTAAAATAAGCTTCTTTGCCCACCTCTGAGTTGTGCTGAGGATGCCCCAGCTTATTTCTCTTACTCATCTCATCGTATACATGTGCAAAAGGTCACGTGGAAGCATGGGTTTATAGCTCCATAGGTCAGTGTGCACACAGTATACACTGAACAAACAAATACTGAGTTTCGAGAGGCGTTGGTCTGCCTGTTGTTGTCAGGCAGAGGACAGAGCGTTTTCTCCTCTTAGTCCTGTTACGTATTTTCTGTCCCTGAATGGGAATTTATGGAGGAAATCTTGACTCCTGTGATGACTGCCCGGACCACCCAAGATTCGCCAGGGTGAAGATTTCACCCTCGGTTGGCAGCCCCTAGCACCGTTGCGTGGTTGTGTTTGTGTCAGGGGCCCAGCACTGCTCTTCGGAGCAGGCACATGGACGAGAGCCCTAAGGAGGGTGCAAAGCATCACCTGCGAGGGGCTGGCGCGGGGGCAGGATTTGTGGCTTTTAAAGCAGAAAAACCAGCGCTGCTCACCGGGGCTGTTCTCCGGGGAGTCTGACCAGGAGGTGCCCGTCTGTGCAGGGAGAATACAGCTGTGGGGGGCACGGTCTGGCCCAGGGTGACCGCCCGGGCTCTCGGGAGGGAGCATGGCCTTTGTCACAGCTCAGGGCTGTGCAAACAGGCTGGCCCCAGCAGCCGCTTTGGGGGCGATGGGGAGGAAGGCTTGGTCTCGTCGCGGGGGAATGTTCCTCCGGCCTCTGCAGCCACAGGGCCCTGAGCGTCCCCCCAGTGCTTGGGACTCAGCAGGGCCGGGGCTCGGGCTGCGGTGGTCGCGGACAGGAGCTGCCGGCGGTTGGTGGCAGCAGGCCTGGTGCCCTGGCTTGGTTGGTCCTGGTCGGTGTCGGTGGTGGGAGCAGGGCTTCCCCTGCTCCAGCGCGCCTGGGCTGGGTGTGAAGGGTCCCGTGGCTCTGTTGGTTCCAGGGGTTTGTAGCCCGGGTGTGCTTTGTATTCCTTGGAAAACCACCTGAGAGCAAGAGGATGGAAGCAAGCAGGCACCGTGAGCCCTTTGGTAGGGGTCGCATGCTGCGGATCTCCAGTTATTAGCCATCTAATATCCAAAATAACAGATTGTACCTGAGGAGGAGGAAGAGCCAAAGCAAACACCTTCCAACCCAAACCATTCTATGAGTCTAAATAGGAAGAGATGAGGGATGATGTTGTTTTCCAAAATGCTTAGAGAGTAATAATGACTTCTTTTGGGTCTTATGAATCAACAGTTGGGAAAGCTGGGTGTTTTGGGCTTGAATGAGCTGCTCTGGAAAAGACCCCGTAATCAAAGTTCTGTTGCAACCATCTCCATGTAAGCATGTTCAGGAACTAGAAACTAGCGGAATATCAAAGTCTGAGCTGCGTAAGCTTGTGCTGCTCTTTTGGAAAAAATGTATTATTTGCGTTTGCCATAGCCAGAGCACTTGAGGAAGCATCCTTAGGATAGGCAAAGCTCTCTAAGGTGGAGTAATTCACCCGAGAAGACAATTCAAACTGCAAAATATGCATAAAGAGGGGAAAAAAATAAGCTGCTTAACCCAAAGCAAACCAAAGTGAAACAAAATCACCTGTGCCTTGCTCTGTTTACCTTACTGTTCAAATAACTTGATAATCCAGGTACATGCACGGATTTTGTCAATCTGCTTGCAGCACTGTTGGGCTCTGTTTACTGTGTGTCCAGTACGGCGGCAACCTTTGCCTCTTACCGGAGGGTGTTAGCTTGCCTCTGGAACGCCTGCTACCAACAGCGTAGTTTGAATATCAGCAATTTTTGTGACTAAAATGTTGCGGGACTGAAGGCGCTTAAGTATTTTCCCTTTCTTCCAGTGAAGAGTTACTGGGATTTCCTAAGAACGGACTCCTAGGTTACACCTGGGCAGTTCTTTCCTGTGCCACGGTAGGTGAGCTCAGAATGTTAGGTCAGGATTCAGAAATATGCCTCTGTCTTGTGATGGATTATTTGTTCAGAGTTACTTTAAACTCCCGTGGGAAACTGATGTTTTCTCTGTGAATCATTTCTGGCAGCTCTACCCATCCTTCTGTGGAATAATTATGACCTGGACAGCATCGGGGGAGGAGTATGTGCTTGAGGGAGTGAAACATTTCCACCTAGGAAGTAAATAATACTGATCTCTGGCGAGGCTCAGACTGCATGAGCATTGTCATTCATCTCGTAAAGATCTGGAGTGGTTCTTGACTCCTGGTATGCATCACCCTGGCAGATTAGATGGGAACATAGAATGCGTTTGGTGCCTTCTTGTGTGGAAAACGGGGTATTCCCATTAAGAAGACAGCCCTCAGGGCAGCGAGCAAGGGATTGCAGGAAGGTCACTGCAGCACAGATGACTCCATGAACTCGTACTCAGCATCACAAGTGCACGGTTGAACTGCAGTAGCTTCCTCGGGCTGGGAGATGCGTACGTGCGCAGCTCCTTTGCAGCTTGGCACCTGTAGCAGCAGTGAAAGTCTGTTCCCATCTGCATCCAGCTTATGGTGGGCTACCAGTTAGATGAAGTTTTGTCCTTGCAACTCAGTATCTGTTATAGTGACAGAAGTTGCTGTCTGTTGGCAGTTCTGCACCAGACACCTGACGATGGCAGGTCGTACTGCGTCCGTAGGGGAGTTCACGATGCGTTTCTCCAGGACTCCTTCTCCAAAGCATCTTCCTGTAGCTTGTGTGTTTCACTGGCAGGTTGGAGAAGGGATCTCTGTGGCATCCGTGCCAGAAAGGCAGTGGGAAGGTGCACAGACAACGTGTGGTTTTGCCTGTATGTAGGTCTCATTTCTAGGCCCATGGTGGTTCTGACCTGAGGTTGGTGCTCTGCTGTTTGACTGCTCTGTTAAGCACATGTCACGATATACAGCGTGCTAGCTTGCTCTGCTGTTTTCAGGTAGCAAGGGACCGTCCTCCTTTGTACTGCAGTAACTTAAACTTCAGGGGCTTGTGGCACAGCCTGGAATATTCTTTTATGATGAATAATTTTTGGAACTGGCATTACCTTCCTTGAAATATTGAGAATTCTGAAGCCTGTGATGTTTCATTCATTTCTGGGGAGAGGGGAAGGGTCCACTGAAGCAGCATAAAACTCTGAAGTTTGGGGAGTGGCGCTCCGTGCTCATCTAAAAAAAACCCTGGTATTTGTTGTTCCCTTCTCTAAGCAGGCAATTCCTTTTCCCGCTGTTCCTGCCTCCCCCTGCCTCTGACAGTTGACTCAGGACGGGTGGTTGTTGTTTTTAAGGCAAAACCACGTAGCAGTGATTAAACTGTGCTTCTCTTGCACCTTTGAATCATCAGGATGTTGCCATTTGCTTTCTCTGCAGCGGGTTTCAGTGTCTTGACTGGTTGATAGCAGCCTTTCAAAAAAGCAGTTGTGCCTCTTGGTTAAAGCAATAAAATGTCCATTTTATTCATTTCTGGTCTGGAGGAAGAACGCATTGTACAGAGCTCATTGGGCTCTGCAATGCTTTCTGAAAAGGATATTCTTTCTTTTTGAGAATTTCTTTTTTCATAAAGACAGTAAACACCGGTGCACCGCAAAGTCGGCAGTGTTACACCCGCCTCCACAGAGAAAGTCTAAATTAAAGCATTGCCCACGATATCTTTCAGTGATGATGAGAACGAAGGATGACATGAAGTTCACAGGACGTTTGTTTTTGACATTGCTCTTGTGTGACAGATGTGTGGATGCCACAGTGATGCGTAGCAGGGAAAGTCTGAAGCGAGAGAGATGCTGAAGCTGAACAAAAATCAGGCTCTTTCTGCGTGCTAGCAACTTGATTTTGCATCAAACCGCTCCTCCATACATTTAAAAGGGGATATTTGGCTGGAGGAGGAGTTTATTTTCAGGCCTCAGTGGTTTCAGTTGCTTTACTGGTGGGCGGCAGTGTTACCAGCGTCACGTGGCGCGGAGCTGCTCTCTCGCCGTGTCCGGGTCCGCGTCCCCCGAGCTGGTGTGCCAGCCTGGCGTCAGCTGGCTCCGCGTCACGGCCCTGGGTAAGGTTTGCTGTACGTTTGGAACCTGCACAGTTTGGCACTTGGCATGCTGTTGGTTGTTGTTCATTTTTTAAATTTTGTGTAGATTTTGGATATTAGGGATAGCTTGAGAGGAAGAGGGAGACCCAGGCATGCCCAAAGATAAAAGGGTGCTGCACTAGATTTTTGTAGAAGTCAAAGCAGCAGCGTGGCCCTGAATATGGAAAGCCACACTGCTCTGTCTGGTTGCTCTGGTAAAGAGGTAAACCAGGCTTTGGCACTCTGTCTGATTTAATTCAAAGTTGTGGAAGTGCTGCATCTGTGTGGCATTCACCTCATTTACCAACTGTCATGGCAACAGCTGGAAAGGCTATCCCGAGCTTTTACTGATCCCAACATCTGCAGTGCCTGTTGTAGGTAAGCAGTAACCCTCGCCTGTTTCCGCTGTAGCTAGCGTTGTTAAACAGCAGCAAAGATTGACATTTCTCTGATGTTGGCACTTTTTCAAAAACTGCTACTACTTCTGGAAAACAGACCACTGTTTCTTTCCTAAGCGTCTTTAAGACTCTGTATCCCAGAATCAAAACCGAAACTAACTTTCTGGGCAAGTGCAATTCAAGACTGCAGTGTTGTGTGGTAGGATGCATATGAAGAGTCTTCCTCAAAAATAGACCGGTACTGCGTTTTTGTTGCTGTAATCATGCTGCTGGTGTTTTCCCGGGTCGCTTCTTTCAACCCTCTGTTCTGTGCTTTTTTGTTTCTCTTTCCGTTCTGTCGCTGGCAGCTGTTGCACGTATTCCTGAGTTTGAAATCAAGGGCTGGTGCTGGATTTTTGTAAAGACTTTTTGCTCAGTTCTCTTCCATCATACTCAGTGCTCTGGAGTAAGTCTGCTGGATGTTATGCAGGTGTTTCTGTGTCTTGGAAGTCTGGCTAGTTTGCATATCCTTCCCATCTGTGCTAAAGCTGTGGGGATCCCTGTTTTAAATAAAATACATAATTATCTGCTGAGTAGGACAGGCCTCTTCTGTAGCTGGGTCATTCTGGGGAAAAAAATTACCTTTCTTGCCTTTATTTTTAATTTTTTTTATGGTGTTGGAGTGAAGTTTACCTACTTACCTTACTATGAAGAAAAGGGGCTTCCAATTTGCTTGCTGAAGGCAGCAGTGATTTTTAAATTCCCAGCTGGACTGTAATTAATATTCAACCTAAGGAGGAGGTAGTCAGGACGTTCCTCAGTAATATCTCTTTACACAGAATGTCTTATGATGGTGTTTACAGCAGAGTGGGACAAGTACTTCAACTTGGAGGTTTGCGTTCGTTTCATCTGAGAAGTGGAATCTAAAAAACCTCCTGGCCCTGCTAGTTCAGCAGGAGTGTGTGTACCAAGGGTACGAGCTGAAATGGCATCCGCTCGTCTTGCTGTGACGTGTGGAGTGGCATCACTGAACTGTATATTGTCTTATTAGGTGTGCTGACCATGCTGCTGACGATGCTGAATGTGTTGCTGATGATACTGCCCGTCTCCAAGACCCCTCACGTGGAAGAGTTTTAGGGGTTGCTGTGCAGATCAATGGACGTGGACCCCTATGCCAGCATGCAGGTTGGGATGCGGGTAGTTCGTGGAGTGGACTGGAAGTGGGGCAGCCAGGACAGCGGTGAAGGGAATGTCGGGACTGTGGTTGAGATTGGTCGGACGGGCAGCCCAACCACGCCAGATAAGACTGTGGTCGTGCAGTGGGATCAAGGCAACAGAACCAATTATCGGACCGGATTCCAAGGGGCTTACGACCTCCTTCTGTATGATAACGCACAAATAGGTAAGCATAGTATGGACAAGAAGCACAAACACTAGCACTGCAAACCCGTCTCCTTAGTATATGTGACACCTGCCTCGCATGCTGCCTGGAATGTTAAGCCCTTTGCAGCTGCCTGTGGACCGATGCTGAGCAGCAGCGTGCGCTCAGCCAGTTCATGGCAATGAAATTCCTGTTTGCCTCTATGCAAAGGCATTGCTTTCCTTTTCATTTTATCTGTGAGTCTAACAGTTTTGCTGACTTTGTCATTCTGCTAGATTCTGGCATGACTTTTAGGATGAGAGTCCCTTAATCCAGGAAATGGATACTTCATATTACACACATCGTTTCATATTATGTTATGGCATCATCTTCAATACACGCAGAGTACACGATTTTTCTCTTTGAAACGGGCTGATGTGGTTCTGGGAGCCTGATCAGCCTGGTTTATTTGGATTTTGTGTGGATCTTACATTGCTTTGCTTTTGTTCTCCTAGGTGTCCGTCACCCTAACATCATCTGTGACTGCTGCAAGAAGCATGGTATACGGGGAATGCGGTGGAAATGCAAAATGTGTTTTGACTATGACTTGTGCACACAGTGTTACATGAACAACAAGCATGATCTGTCTCACTCCTTCGAGCGCTACGAGACGGCACACTCACAACCGTAAGTGCTGCTGCGGGGGAAGTCCAGTTAACCACGTTGGGGTTTGTAGGTCACGATTCTATAGCGATGGTCTCCAAAATGGGGTGTGTGCAAGATGAGTTGTTGAGATGGAGGAATAAAATAACAGAACTTCTGTAGTACATGCCTATATCACTTACAAAGAAATAGATGTACATATGTTGGGGTTGCTCAACATTTTTTACTGGTAGGGTTGCACAGTGAAAAATGTTTGGGGGTCACTGTTGCATAGAATAGCATATGTCTGGATCTGGCACTGAAAAAAAAAAGCAAACAGCAATCAGCAGATTTTTTTTCTGAAAAATTAAGGTGAAAATTCAAAATGTTTGTCTGCTTTGTTTTTTCTTTTCCTCCTCCCTGATTAAATAATTTCCTAGGTATGCTTTGCTATTTGCTGTTCTTGGATAACTGAGTGGCCACAGGGAGGCTGACAGGAATCTTGCACTCCCAAATGGTTGATTTCTTCTTGGGGTCTGTACGATTCACTGAAGAACAGCACCTTCTCGTTTACTCTGTACGTTGGCGTTATTGGAAGTGACTGCTAAACTGGTGGCTGCAGAACAGTATCTGTAATTTTATGCTCATTCATGATGTGCCAAAACGTGGAGGTCTGCTCTCCTGTCCTGAGGAAGAACTGAAAAATAGTCTCAACAGTAGTTTTGTTTGCGTCTCCTAAGGTGGACATGAAGGTGGATATTGTATCATCTTGCCTTTAGGAAAAGTAATAGGAAATCAGCTCCTGTCTCTGTCATTCTTTATTTTTTCTTCTCCCTTTGAAAATATCACTGTGCATTGCATCTGTCTGTGGAATGAAAAGTGTAATTACTTTGCTACAGACAGTGGTGTCGGATTTGCAGCTGGCTTTCCTCCCGTATGGGAAGCTCTTTCTGGAGTTGATTACCATGGTTTTGCCAGTGTGGCTGAGCCGGAATCCTGAGCGCTAGCAAAGGGACAGACGTTGCTGTCCAAAGAGGCCCCCTCTGAGCTTGGAGGCTTGTGTTTATCCACCAGATTAGGATGTTTCTTGAGCTTGCATTAATATGACAAGCCAGCCAGATCCTATTGTGAAATGAGTTTTGTGTTTTCGTATATATATAAAATATATATGCAGATGTAAAGATAGACATATTTTTTCCCCTCTCTCTTTCTATGAATGTTATAGTTAGCTCCAAGTAGTCGCTCAGAGGTGCCTGGTTTTGTCTTTTATTTGAGCTATAGGTATCCTCTGCAGTTAAGGGACATGATCTTCCTCATGTTTAAAGAAAAAAAAGTAGGCAACAATGACTGTAAGAGGTTGTGTGGCTGCAGAGCAATCCAAGTTTTCTGGCCTTTGCGTGGGTTCTTGTTTCCTTTTCTGAGGAATCTGAATGGTGAAAGATGTAAAAAGAGCAAATTCCTCTTTTCAAAACTTCTGTCTGACCTGTGTCCAGGCTGCTGTTTGAATTGGGCAGTGGAGTGCTTGCTGTCAGTGGGCAAAGAGACCTTGGAAGACTGGCAGGAAACTTGCCAGACCTGGCACTGTCCTGTGTGGGTTGTTTGATTTTCACAGAACGCTGCAGCACCGCGCCGGGATGTCACCGAAGCGCTGGAGGCCTCTCTGGAGGTCGATGTCTGCTAGAGCAGAACTTGGTGTCTGATGATGCTTGCCTCTTAGGGACTGTTTAGTTTGTTTGGTTTGGTTTTTTCCTAAGCTCTTTTGCTTTTTTCTGCAAGTGTGGGTTCCTTCAGTGGTTGGAGAAGATGTGATATAAATGAACTTTTTTTTAGGTGATGAAAGGAAGTCTAGACATAGGCCGGAGTCTATGACACCAAGTCCTTTGCTGAAGTATTCTGATTGATGTTACTATGTGTTAGCGGGAGCAATGATCTTCCTAATACTAGGCAGCTAATTAAAAAAAAAAAAAAGATAAAAGGAGTGTGTGGGTATGTGTGCAACATCAGGGACACAGCAGGAGCCTGTCAGATGTGGCAGTGGTTGCTGGGAGCCTCAGTAAGGGGGCCAAGGAAGAAGCAGCAGTAGCTGTCATGGGATAATACAGCGTCTTTCCTGCTGTTCCTGCATGGCAGGTATTGAACGTAGTCGTGCTGAGGGATGGAGAGAAGTCAGAAATCCACAGTGAAGCAGCTTCCAGTTGTGGAAAGGCGCAATTTTAAAACATGAATGAAGATACATCTTGTGATTTTTGGAAGTCGCGAAGCTTTTGGAGCAAAGAGGCTGTTGGAAATGCTTTTTGTTTCAGTCGTTTGACTGCGGTGGATGGTAGAATACGATAACTGCAATGCACGTGTGTTTTACGCTAGAGCTTGCATACAGGGAGCGGGCAAGCTGAAACAGTTTTACTCAAATGTCTCGCAGTGCAGGAGCAGGAAGAGGTGAGAGCACCTTTGTTTTAATGCAAATGTGATGCTGTGATTTGTTGGTCTAGTGTTCTGTAGATTGCTCTGCAGTGAAGGATGGAATGTTCTGATTAAAAAAAAAAAAGTGAAGGGAGAGGCAGGAAAGGAGATCACGTTTGAGCAATGCCCCAGAGAGGATTTATTTGGAATAACTGAGGTCTGAGCTGTAAAGCCACATTGCCTTAGGCAATGCAGCATCCTTTTCGAAGAACAAAAATTGCATACTTATGACTCACTAGGACTATCGCTTAGATCACTCATCTCAGTGTTCTTGCTTAATAAAATAGAAAAGAAAATCTTTGGCAGTTCCCCAAGGCCCCAAAAAAAAGCTGTGTATTTAAAAAGACATGGTAACTGCTGTGTGGATTTGGGTTTTCTTGAGACTTTGTTGCTACCTGCTGTTGTTCGAATGGCTGTGAAACACAGGATGAGACTCCTTCAGAGATCAAGGTTCTCTCGCCTCCTTTCTCTGGCAGGGAATGGGTGTCTTTTGGTTCTTTATGGTGAGCCTTGAGCACAGTAGCGTGTTGCTGTCAAGATCCAGGCAAAATGCTGCGGTGAGCCCACGGGAGTGTTAATTACTCAGAAAGCTTGTAAGGGAGAAGATGGAGAGAGCCTGCCAAATTTGGCAGCATCCCTTAATCTTGGTTTTGCAAAATGAAGGAGGGGCTACTTCTATATCCTGAATGTAGTCCTTGGCTTGCCATCAGTGAGATCAAACGTAGAGCTGTGGAGTGCAGCTGTGTTACGGAGCTGTCCTATCAGCTGTCTCTTCAACCAGAGGTCAAGAGCTGGGGGTTCCCAGTCCCTCTCTGGTCTCCGTTCTTGGTCCACTGTGAGAGAGCATCGCTGCACGTCCGATCTTGCAGCTGCTGCCATTGCTGATCCCTTGGCAGAGGAAGGTAAGGCCTCTGCCAGGGCAGTTGGAGACCTGCGCTGCTGTTGCCAGGCCCACCGCGTGGCTCCTCTGCCGCTAAACCTCGGTGAGGCCAGCACAGAGCTGTTTGTGGCAGCTCCCTAATCCTAGGATTGAAGAGGCCTTAAGCCCAGACAGACACTGCGGAGGGTTCCCAAGCAGTTTGCTAAAGAGGCTTTGAAGATATCTGTACCTGAAGGCTATTTCAGGTCTTAAATGACCTGAGTTTGAACCTCTGGTGGCAGGAAGTACTGACTTTTTTTAAATCTTTTTTGAGTTGAAGTAATGCCTTTCTAACAGGTGCCAATTACTGGTATTTTTTTATTGGTCTTGTTTGGTTTGAATTTTATGGCTGCTTTGAGAGAGGCTCTCGTCCTGAGTTTGAAAGGATGGGCAGCTCAGTTTCACTGAAGGCCTTTTTTCTCAGTCTTGTATCCCTTTGCTGAGTATATGCGTGCTAACTGGAAGATAAATCAGTGTCTGTAAGCAGGATAGCAAAGCAAAACTCATCAGGTTTATGTTAGGGCTGGAATAGTCGGACACACTCTGGTGCGTTTTGCAAATAATCAAGTCTGAGATAATACTAATATTTTGTATAAGAGGAATATTATTATATTCAAGTGCAAAAGCACTAATGGCATTTTGCGTGCATCACCTTCTTGGGGATGATGCTCAGCTGAATTTCAGTAGCGGATGTGTTGCGTTTCACCCAGGCTATTTTCTAGACTTTAGTCACCAATAAATCACAACCTTAAATTTTCAAAAGTCCTGTTTTTTTCTGGAGAACAATGGAGTTGGAGGAGCCAGCAGGCTACACGGGGAAATGTTTTGTGTAATCAAGCATAAGAAATACAATTATTTTCTCACGTTGTGCTTTATACTGTAGTCAAAACAGAGTTAGCAGTTATTTTCAGCCATAATCCTTAGAGCAGCTCTGTCTAGTCTAGCCACGAGTCGGATTTCTGAGTCGGATACGTTACGAGAACAAGCGGATGCTGTCGCTTAGCTATGCCCGAGCAATGCAGACCCATCCGAGGCAGCTTCAATAACCCAGCCTTCGCCCGTGGCTGCTGCCGCTGTCAGCCTGCGCTAACCCAGCAGCGGAGCGGCAGCTGCTGGGCGTGTGGTCGCTGGGCAGCGTGGGGGCCGCGGGTTGGTTTGCTGTCGTAACCTTGTCAGCGTGTGTTGGTGGTGCCGTGTCGGTTTAGGCTGCTGGACTGAGAAGTTTTGGTGAGTAACGTTTTGAATCAAATCTGACTCTTGCGTGATGGTGTTTGTTTGCTAACTTTTTAAAATGCTCATTAAGTGTTAATGAATTTATTAATATGAATTTATTTATGTAGTTATTAATGAATGAGTATAACTTTACTTCTAAAAACCTCGTTGATTTACCGGATAAACAGCCTAACTGTACCTCCTTAAAAAAACATGTACATTGCAGAAAACTAGGGCATATCCCCACGCTAAGGCTTCCTTATTTCATTTGGAATATTCTGTTTGATTTGTGGAATAGAGATTAAATTTGAGTGATGTATTTGATCTTTTCTGGAATTACATGACCAAAACTGTAAGCAAGAGAAAATCTGCACTACACCATCCTTAGCCTGTGAACTAATAGTGATGGTTAAAGGACGGTAACAAGACGTTTCGCTTTGTGTGCTCACCAGTGCTGCTGTGTCTCTCCCAGTACAATATTCTGCCATTAAAGGCTGCCTACAGACATCTCTCAGAGCGTAGCTGAGAAAGCCTTCTGTCTGCAGTATGGTGTGGAGTCTTAGGTGTGCACACGTTTTGGTTTAGATTTAGTAGCCTCAGACTGAAATCTTGCCCGTTGTGGCTTTCCAAAACGGAGCTGATGTGAGTTCGTTTTCGAGGCTGGGGAAGAAGACAGCAAGCGTTTAGCCCAGCTCGGACCCTGCCATCTCAGTTAGAACATACAGCTGGTTTTGTGAGGAGCTGAGCCTTGGCGAGGAAGGGTGGGATTGACAATGGAATTTCTTGGTAAAGACAGTTCCTGAAATAGGTTTCTGTGATCCTGATCCCTCACTTACTCACGTCCTTGTCTTATACTGGTTCATGCCTGAGCAATCAGCATCCGCCTGCCATCTGTCAGAATTTCCTTCCTTTATCCTTTGCTGGAAGTGCTTCGGTAAAAGCTGTGCTAGGGAGGATTAGACAATCCAGAATTTCTGGCAACGTTGAGGTCGGTTTTACCTGTGGCTTCTGTAGGATCTTTGTGTCAGCCTTTCTTGAGGTAGCCTGCGTAGATCTTTGTACACCCTAGAAGGAGTGTGGGTTTGTACCCACTGTGAGCTGACACTTGTGCCTTTTTGAAGGGATGGGATGATCTAATTAACACAGTATTTAGGGCCTGCCACCTCGCAGGGCAGCCATCCCCTTCTGCTTTCCAGTCCCGTGCATTGTGCTGGTTTCTTTGCATAAGAATTTTCTGCCGTGGAGAAGTCTCTGCCTTGCAGAAGCCGTTAGTTGTGCCTGGCGTGAAGGGGCCCTGGCTTCTGCAGGGCCGCAGGTCGCTACCGCAGATGGAAAGCGGTCTCTGCCTCAGCGGCTCCCAGTCAGCTGTTTTGGGGCTCGGATCTCTCTCTGCAAAGCACGAGTGATGCTATGTTTCCAGCTGTCTGGAGCGTAGCTCGCGGTGGTGTGAAAGGCTACGGAAGCAGCTCAAGGAAATCCGAGCACCGGCGGAATATCCGCGGGGTCGGGGGGGTCCCAGCGTGCTGCAGGGAGACGCAGCTTCGCTCGGCACAGTACGCGCTCCCAAGTGCTTGCTGGGCTCTAATTTAATATCGTTGGAATTTGTAGGGCAGAAATGGCTGCAGACTTTGGCTGTCTTAATTAAAATTGTTATTAAAGGCAATATTGCAGCGATTAAATTTATCCCTAGGGTATTTTTTGCAACACACTAATAACTTTGGTGGTTATCCAGTATTTGGAGCAGTACACGTGAAACGAGATTAAAACCGAAGATGTGTTGGCTCAGGGCGTCTGGTTCTCGCATCACGCTCTGGTGTTGCTGGTCAGCAGCGTGGTTCAAGACAAGGTCAGTATTTTTGTGAGGCCAGGGAAAGAAGGCAGTGACGGTGGGTTGCCTCCAGCATTTGAGTAGAATGGGAGATGCAGTTTCTTAGGCTTCCTTCTGCTTCAAGGAAGCTCGGCTTTCTGAGCTGGTCAGCTTTGTTTTCCTGGTCTCTAGCCACAAATTTCACTGAAAGTGACAGGTTCCTTTGAGAGCTGTTGGGATGGGAAATGACTGTTGTTGTATGATTACACAAAAAGGGAAATTATGCGAGGAATGTAATGAATAGTGTCTATTTTGCTGTTTAAGCATCTTGCTTAAGCTTAACTTGGAGCTTTATTTTGCGACCGCTGAGAATCTTTGCTTTGAGACCCCTTGCTTGAGAGAGTAGGGTTTGGGGGAAAGAAGTGTACTTTTATCGCTTTGTGCCAAGGCTTGACCAAGACATGTTTGAGAAATTGTTAGAAAAACATTCAGCAAAACACAGTGAAAATAGCATGTTGTAGCTGAGCTGTTTCAGGTGTCATACACAAATCCATGCTGGTTTTTCAAGCCAGTCTACAGTGCGTGATGCAGTGCAAGAAAATAAATGCTGATCAGCTTTTCTTTTTAGCTGAGCTGTTTCCTAGCCCTCTCTCATACCAACTGCCAGCCTTGGTGGTGCTTGAAACAGACAAAATCTCAACCATTCAAAAAATGATTTTCATCTTCCTCCTGTTGAGCTACAATCTGGATAATGAACATTCGACGATTAGAAGAACATGTGCAAATAATCTCTCCTTCTTTTTAAACACATTAGGTTGTAAAGCAGAGGTGGAAGATCTGTTAACAAGTTAAGAAAGGTAAAACACTTAGGCTTTTGATGGATAAGTAAACAGTAAGTTCAAGCGTAAGCTTTTTATCCTTCTGAGTCTCCACCTTCCCTCTCTAGGTATTAGATGGAAAATAAACACAGCATTCTGAGGTCAGTCCTGCCCCTGGTAGCCTTCCCCTCCCCTTCCCCTGTGGAACAGCTGCTGAACTTCACTTTGCTCTGTCTGGTCTGGGAGGTGCCCGGAGCCTGTCAGGAGGTGCGCGGTTACGGACAGGGATTGTGGCACCTTTGCAGTCACCTAGAAAAGTGGATTGTACCCTGGGCGACCAACACAAACAGGTCCATAAGGACTTTGGTGGCTTGGTGTCGCATGAGAAAGCTTTCTGCTAGGGAACAGAAACTAGGAACGACAGCGTAAGAACAGCAGAGAAGCTGCTGTAACGTGATGGGAATTGGAAGCTGCTTTAACAGGACATCAGACCCCCTGTTTACTATCACGTAGGTATTTTTTTTTTTCTTCTTTCATAAGATGGATTGGTGCGTGTGCCTGTCACACAGATAGAAAGGTCTGTTATCCTGGAAACAGCCCAGCCACAACGCTGCTGGTGTAAGCTGCTCTGCTCGGCCAGTGAACCGCGCTGCGCAGTCTGCAGCGGAGGTTGGGACGTGCTGAGCTCCGTGTGGCTTTGAGCTCCGGGACTGCCCCAGCCGTTGATGCTGTCGTGCTGTGTACGCCCTGCGAAAGTCCGTCAGCATTGCCTTAAACTCACCCATGGGATACGAGGGCAGCTGAAAGCTGGTTTTGCTCCCTCTGAAGTGATGTCAGGCTTTCTGGAGAAGGTACCAGCTTTCTCGTGACTCCCCTGTTTTCTTCCCCCCTCTCAGAGGCCCTGTTCTAAAGATATATTTTAACTCTTTGAGGCTTCTGTTAATTGACTTGGGTGTTCCCCTGGGGGAAGCAAGTGGATTAGAAGTGGCACAGCTGGCAAGGATAACATGTCCTCCTGCTACCATGTTTAGGATTGCTTGATGTTTGTGGCAGGGCTTCCCCTGCTCTGTGTAGGCAATAGGGTGAAGTTGCTGAATCCTGATTTTGATGACTTTGGTTTGCCGGTGTTGTACTTTATGCTGTTATAGTTATGTTAAAATTATTAATTTGCATGCATTCACAGTAATCATACTTGGCCCTCGGTGAGCTGCCTTGTGCTAATATAATTTGAGGTTTCTGCATCTCATAGAATGTGTGGGGAGTTTTTTTCTTCTTTGGAGCTACTAGATTTTATTTTTGCCCTACACAGCCCCCTCAAGGCTCTTGAAGTTCTGAAAGAAGGATGATTTTTTTCCTTCATGGCTAAGCATGCTGCGTGCAAGTGAGTGTATGTAATCATTTGGAATCTTTGTGTTTATATGTTTTCAACTTTTGGAGTCAGCAAGATGCCATTCTGGTGTCTGCCAGCCTGAGAGAGAGACCCCACCGCAGCCCTGCTGCTTGTGTGTAGGTAGGTGTTTGTCTCCACGGGCTGTCACCGAGGGGTGCCTGTTCCTCGTGCCCACAGAGCAGCCTCTGTTCCCCGTTATCTGCATCCCGCAGTGGAGAGAAACACAGAACTTTTTCAAAGCTCACCGTAGGTACAACAGTTTGTGTTAATGTTTGAAGATAAACCCAGGTCTTCTGTAGCCCAGCGTATTATTCGCTAGTTGGCTTTCTGCAGTCAGTGGAATGGTGCCTAAGTGTTCTTCTGACCTTCCTGAGGGGACCAGCTTTTGGGATCAAAGATCCTGTTCAGCTGTTTTGTTGGTTTTGCTCACTTCTCATGCGCTCCTCAGAGCTCAAGCCGTGTTTTTCTGTAAGTAACTGTGGTACACTTGGTCCTCATAGGACAGACAGTTGGAACGGAGCTTTAGAAAGTGTGAATAGTAACAATAAATTAATTTGTTTTCCCTTGTTTTCTTTTTGCAGAGTCCTAGTGAGTCCTCGACAGAATTTGACTCGCATCACATTAAAAGGGACTTTCCAGGGAGCTAAAGTAGTCCGTGGCCCTGACTGGGAGTGGGGTAACCAGGATGGTAAGCTGCTTTGGAGATATCCTGTATAACCATTCATTTTTTTTTTTTTTCTTTTTGCCGAATTGCTAACTGAAAATGTATGTGCTGAGCAGTAGCTTCTAGGGGAGCTGTTCAGATGATGCAGGTTGCTGTTCTTTAGAATATTAAATATTTGTTTTTTTGTATTTGTTTAAAAGCATGTCTGTGACATACCCTGAATGAATGCATACAGTCTGTGGGAGGGAAGTTTTGCTGCTCCTATTTCATAGATGTGAAAACTCATGGGAACTGTCCTGGAACATCTTGTATAGAACTATAAATGTACACCACGTTACAAGAAAACAAAGACCCCCTCTTTTCCTGAAAAAGCTTCCATTCACAGTGGGAATAAGGTTTGTCTGACTTTGTGTGCTGTACTCCTTTTTCCTTTGGAGTTCTTTGGAATATCCATATTTGGACACTTCTAAGAACAGTGAAGGGAAATGGTCTATACTGAGTGTTTCACATGGTGCATGAAGGAAGAACTGTTTGCTGTGGTTGCTGGAGAATGGTTTCTGCTTGCTGTATGAATTGTAACTTCAGGCTGAAAATGCAAAGGGACAAAACTGCCTTTTCTAGAGCTGCTCTTGGGGTATAATGACTGTACCTGATTCACCGATACCAATTTCTGTGTAGTGCTACAGGGTTAAGGGCACTTTACTGTCCATTTCTGTTCCAGAGCCTTATACACACTGTAGTGTGTACAGCTGCTTTTTTTTTCCCTTAATAATCAAGTTGTAAGTCCAAAGGTTTGCAGTGTTGACTCCACCATTTATTGCAGCTCTGGGTTCAGTGGAGGGCATGGATACTTGCAGGGTCTGAGAGCAAAAGCAGCTTATGCTCAGTACAGCTTATCCGTCCTTTTGAGATCAGATCAGCATTTACATGTCTGAGACATGTGTTGCTTACAACGGTTGTGACCTGAAGGCACTTATACGAGCAAGATGAGTGAGGAGCAGCATAAGGCCAGCCACTCACTGGTCTCTAATGAGTACTGCCTTGTCTTGGATGGAGCTGCCCCTATCCACAGCCTTTTGCTCTTCTGAACTTAGCTTACTGGTAGCACTGAACACATCGACTCTATTTCCATTTCAAGAAGTAACATATAAGCAGTGGTTGTAAATAACCTTGCAAACTCAGTAATAGGGTCCTGGTAAGTTTATGTATTGTTTATGTGGTCATGTGTGTCTGCTAAGGGCAGTAGCAGCTAGCTGAGAAATCTGAATGAATGGCCTTGCTTTTATTTGCTTGTGTCTTTTGAGTATTCCTGCTGCCTGAATCTGTTGCAGAAATTAGCACTGACTGCAAAATTTGCCAACTGACCGAGCTTTTTCCTCTGCTGTGGTCAGAGTGGACCCTCACAGCTCTTCAGTCACTTCAGCCTTTTGAATGAATAGAGATTTTTCCTTACTACCATTGCTCAGAGTCCAAGCACCGTGGAAGTGGAATTTAGTGCCCTCCTCGGAGAAAAGCATCTGAACAGGGCGAGGGGAGAGATGACTTTTCCTGGTGGCTGTTCAGTCTGAATCCCTGCTGCAGCAGACAGTCGTTAAGTTCTTTTGTTGCTGGTGCTAAGTTTCTGTGGGCACTAATTCGAGGCCAGTGACACCTGCCAGGTTTCTTACAGACTGCAAGAGCAGGGAGAGGACAGCAATCTGCTACAACCTGTCCGTGTTAAGAATGTAGTCAAAGGAGCACCGTGTTGCTGCAAGATCACTGTTTTCCTGTATCCGAACATTGCAGCCATCCAGAGGCTCTCCTTTCGCGTCGTCAGGAACTGCGTGTTGGATGTAACCTCCCTTCCTGAGAGCTGTCAGCCTGATTAATTTTGGACTGGACAGTTGTTTATGGTTACGGTTATGTTTATGGTTATTAGAGAGTCCAGCGGAGGGCTACGAGGATGGTGAGGGGACTGGAGCATCTCTCCTACGAGGAGAGGCTGAGGGAGCTGGGCTTGTTCAGCCTGGAGAAGAGAAGGCTGAGAGGGGACCTAATAAATGCTTA
>Ga0065711_1031924_pt1 | contig 28406 bp, 23 predicted proteins | sample Hoacrofraction12_FD_59098 | JGI IMG/M metagenome (GOLD analysis project Ga0065711, IMG submission 59098) | Hoatzin crop microbial communities from Cojedes, Venezuela - Epithelial fraction 12 v2 (version 2) | ecosystem: Host-associated > Birds > Digestive system > Esophagus > Crop | place... | reverse complement strand
TACGAAGTTCCATCTGAACATGAGGAAGAACTTCTTCCCTCTGAGGGTGACAGAGCCCTGGAACAGGCTGCCCAGGGAGGTTGTGGAGTCTCCTTCTCTGGAGATATTCAAGACCTGCCTGGATGCGGTCCTGTGCAGCCTGCTCTGGGTGACCCTGCTTTGTTAGGGGGGTTGGACTAGATGACCCACAGAGGTCCCTTCAAACCCCTACCATTTTGTGATTCCGTGATTCTGTGTATTTGGCACCTTGCTGTATCACAGGTACCTGTTATGCGGATACTACTATGAGGGCTAGCTTCTGTCTGTCTACATCTTTTGTTTGTGAAACAGGAGAGATGTGGCTATCAACATCAAGCTGGAGAAGAGCTATCAATTAGGGCATGAGACAGCAGTCATTAAATCCCTACAAGCACCTCACAGAAAGTTAGAAGAAACACGTTTCTTTCTACTTGCCATTCTGTTTGCACTTCGACTAAATACAGAGGCTCCTGAGAAAAACAAGAATGCAGCTGTCGTCTCACTTCAAGTGAGATAATTCAGTTTGGTAGGCAAAGGAAATGAACACCTGAGAGAGCATTGAAGTGGAGGTTGTATTTCCTTTGGAGCTGCTATATATAATGTGTATACTGCAGAAGATGCTTATTCACTCCCTTTAGAATAGCTCCTGCACTCAGAGTGATTTTTGTTGTGTTGCTCTTATGGTCCTCAGAGAACAGCAGGGAGTATCCTTTATTCACACAGACCCTTGAGAAGCCACTTTTGAGATTCAGTCCTTCCTTGCAGGAGCCCCTCTCCACCTCCTGGGAGCAGTAAGACCTGTACCATTGCCTCCCTCTTCCTGAAGAGATGTGCAATTTTGATCATAGAATCATAGAATAATAGAACCATGGGTTGGAAAGGACCTCTAAAATCATCAAGCCCAACTGTCAACCCAACGCCACCATGCTTACTAAACCATGTCCCAAAGTGTCACATCTATAGAGTTTTTGAACACCTCCGGGGATGGGGACTCCACCACCTCCCTGGGCAGCCTGCTCCAATGTCTGATCACTCTTTCAGTAAAGAAATTTTTCCTAATATCCAATCTGAACCTCCTTTGATGCAACATGAGGCCATTGCCTCTCATCCTATCGCTAGCTGGTTGGTAGAAGAGACCAACACCTGCCTCACTACAACCTCCTTTCAGGTCATTGTAGAGAGCAATAAGATCTCCCCTCAGCATCCTCTGCTCCAGAATTAAAACCCCTCTTTTTTTAAAATTAATAAATAACCATACGGCCTCCTTCTGTTAGGAAGAGTAGATAACAGCTAAATGGCTTTAGAGCCTGTAGAACAACATGCAACAGTTCATGCACAGTCTTCGCTATGTTGTATCCTCCCTTCCACTTCCCTCAAGGTTTTTTTGTCTAAGCGCACACAGCTATTCAGTCACACACATATCTGCGGGTACTTTCTGCTCTAACCTGTGCCTCTATGAAGACCACCAGAGCACACTAGAAACACTGTTGTGTGATCTTCCATTAAACTTACTTGTTGCAAGTTAACCCAGTAAAAATATACGGTCAAAAAGAAACGCTCACTAGTATGAGTGATTGTGGCAACTATTTGGCAGGTTTGCGAAAAGAGATGGACTAGATCTTGGGAATTCTTGTGTCATCTTCCTTCCTTTAAGTAACATGTTGCTCTGCGTCTAGGCTTAATTTGCCTGGAGACGTTACAATCAGGACAACAGGGCACTTCCTGATCTGAGTATCGAATTTCAGGTTTAAGGAGATTTTTTCCTAGATGATGTTGGCAACCTTACTAGCAAGACTTTACAGGCCCTTGAAAAAATGACTTCTCACAGATACTTCCTCTTGTAACATGAGAATCTTTCAGTCTAGACACAGAAGTGGGAAAGGATATATTGTGCTAGCAGCTCCTAAACAAAGGTTCTCCCATGTGTGCAAAGATTATTATATCTGCTCTAGTTGGGAAGGAATATATAACACATACAGTCCTGCAGGAGGTGAAATGCATGTTAATAAATGGAGACCTCAGAAATCAGACACAAATTACATTAATCAACTAATCAAGTTTGGTTTTACCCACTAGCCCATGCTTCTTAGTGGCTCAGTTTAGTGTGTGTAACATTTAACAGCCAGGGCAATATCCGGACTCAAGTTAGAAAGCTGTTGCCAATAGAAGGGGCTGGCTCCTGTTGTTAAATCAAAGCATTTGTTCCCTTCCTATTACCCAGAGATTGCTAAAGGATGTTGTTCATGAAAGGGAAATAGAAGCAAAATAAATAAACTGTCAGAATTTACTTTCTTCCTTTTATAGTTTGTGTTGATATGTGAAAGCACAATTGAATTAGTGGAAGTATGGCTGAGGCATGACACCCTCTTCCGTGTGAGTCACAGGTAGTCTGCGATATAACATGCTTATGAAAATACGACACAGTTTAAGAAAAACAAAAAATAATTTGAGCACCAGAACTCATGAAGTCCAGCCGCCAAAGTTTTTCTCTCCTGCACATTGAGTTAAACAATACTGAATACTGCATGCATCCTTTACTTGACACCAGCGAGTTCCCACAGTCCACTTGACTAAGAAAAGGTGTTTTTGCTTTCTTCGCTTTAGAGTATTTCTGATTCTCCCGTGTATTTTTTAATTTGTCAATAATTATTCTAAGTCTGAATTTGTAATTCATTGAATCCTTTCCCTTTTGGGGAGTATTAATCAGGTGCCTTCCACCATGCAGCTACTTCTTTTCAAGAATACTGAGAGGACTGGGTAGCTCTGACAGCATCACTGCTCTGTCAGATCTGCAGCTGATACAAGGATCTAGCAGTTATTAAGTGGGACTGACAGATAAAATGATCATCTAAGCCTCATTTCCTGAAGAAACTAGTCTAAAAATTGTTCGGTAATTAGCATTAATTGGCCAGGATGCATCTCTAGTATTCAGTGAGGAATGTTTAATCTTATGTTTAGTCTCGAGAATAAGAGGCTGAGGGGGGACCTTATTGTGCTCTACAACTGCCTGAAAGGAGGTTGTAGTGAGGCAGGTGTTGGTCTCTTCTACCAACCAGCTAGCGATGGGATAAGAGGCAAAGGCCTCAAGTTGCATCAAAGGAGGTTCAGATTGGATATTAGGAAAAATTTCTATACTGAAAGAGTGATCAGACATTGCAACAGGCTGCCCAGGGAGGTGGTGGAATCCCCATCCCCGGAGGTGCTCAAAAACTGTGTAGATGTGACACTTTGGGACATGGTTTAGTAAGCATGGTGGTGTTGGGTTGACAGTCGGACTTGATGATTTCAGAGGTCTTTTCCAACCTATGATTCCATGATTATATTTGTGTTCACCTTTTTTTTTTCCTTTCAACACTGAAACAATCTTTCATCTCCACTTCACACCCTCCCACTGGTACTTCCAAAGATCTGCCTCCACTGAGCAGCCATGTAGGGCATATCTCTGTCCAGATTCCTTGAACACAGCTACTGGGCGGTCTTTCTTTAAATAAGATCATCTTGGGTAACACGAGGATAATTCATGGATAACTGGGATAGCTTGTCAGCCTCTGGCAGTAACAGAATTATTTCCTCAGGTAGTCAAAATAACTGTAGAACTGAGACTTCTAACCATCCCAACAAAACTGAGTATGCACTTGGATCACAAAGCCACTGGAATCTGGAGGTTGAATTGCCTTTATTTTTACTTGAGCAAACTCTCATGCTGTGTTTTACCAGACCTTGGAAAAGAACAAACACTCTCTGAATAAATATAATACTGAATCCAGATGAAGGCATCACCACTCTGCAGAGCATAATCCAAGCACATTTAGATGCCCAGTTCCCACTGAGAATGAATCCTAGTCACCAGTGATTGTCAGTTCATGGATTGCAGGATCAGCTATAAAATTTCTGTGTGTATTTGTACATTTAAGTGTGCTCAAATTACCATTTATGAGGTGCAATTCAGTTGCAGCTAAACAGCTAACAGCAGCTCCATGTTTCTGTGCATTACTACTATTTGAGAGTAAGAAAAAAAACCCACAAAGTTTTGTAATTGCAAGATATACAGTACATAACTTTGGAAAAGACTCTTCTTAAAATTTGAAAGGGATCAGAATGAGATCTCCCAGGCCAGTCATTTATATTAAATTTGGAGATGACTACACATCTACTGATGGGGAGAAGCAGGAGAGGGATGGTTATTCTGTTAATGCAGGTGGAAGGGTAGACACAACCCTTCAGCGGGAAGCACTGCTGTGCGTCTACATCTCAGTTCTCTAACATGGGTCACAACACTGTGGGATACCCATGATGTTTGCATTAGGCTGTAGTTTAACAGCTACCAACGCATAAGGATGTCATGCTAAAAAGACAATGATGTCACAGTGTGGTTGGATTGCATTAGAAATTACCTCAGGAGGACCCCAAAAATGGTTCTTTCGTATTCTGTTAAATAATTTTAAAGACCTCTAAAGACTGAAGGGTTACTTCCCTGCGGGAAAGTGAGGGAAAGCAGAGCAATTAAAGGTATTTACTGGTAAAGGAGAGGGGAGAGACACTAGAATAGTCTCTTCCAAAGGGACTACTCCAGGGCTGCAGCACTTTTCCGCAATCAGACTGAAGTGGCCAGAGATGCAAAGACCATGTAGGAATGTTTTTTAATTAAAAAAAAATATCGTTTTGGGTCTTGCGAAGGAGAGCACATGGCATGGATCTAATGTGGCAAAAGAGTGAGGTATTAGAGAGAAATTGGATTTTGTGAGTGCCTTTTCCAGTTTTTCAGTTGGTTATAAGGCTAACATTTCCAGGAGAGGATCTCCGGCTATCACGAAAATATACTTCGTCTCATACTCTTGACTTCATCCTAGCTCAAAGCAAAGCAAACTGCTGAATACAGAAAAGAAATACATGTTTTAAGTGTAATTTTATCATTTCTATATTTCTTCATTTCTAAAAAGATAGAGCCCAACAAGTAACCTATTATTTTCTTTGAGAGACTTGGCTTGTGACATTTTCATATAGCTCAAAATTTTAAACATCTGTCTCTAATTAAGAAGCATTTTTCTGCTATGAGCGATTACAGTGTATGGAAGTGCTGTTACATAGATATGATTCATATCTCCCTCCTAAGAAGCTTGTCTTATGTTCTGAAATTCAAGATCTGTAAATCCTTTAGCTAAACATTTATATCTGCTACTTAGGCCTTGATTGTGCAGGTGCTTAAATTTGCAATGTTTTGCTGAGGTTGATCTGTAAATGCATAACAGACGTGCAAGTGTTTTGCAAGTCTGGGAACTTTTCTGTTAAGGATTTTCCACTTTCAGGTAATGTATTGAATTCTGTCTCCTGTGGAATACATTTTATAGTAAAAAACGCCCCACGTTAAGATCAACTTCCTGCACTGACTGCCAACTGCTTTCCTCAAACTGTAAAATAAGCAAAGAAAGATACCTGACAGAAAATACCACCCCCCACCCCCTCCCCCCAGAAACTGGTTGTCTAAATTTTAATTTTAGATATATTAAGGTTTATTTGTTATTTTGTCTGTTTTGGTTTTTTTTTGGTTGGCTAATGAAAAGATATTCCTATATTATACATTGTGGAAGACTGTATCAGGAATATAGTCTGGGCTGTATTTATTTCTGCATACAATTCTCTGAGGCGAATCCACCTAGAGATTAAGATGACCTCTTCCTTGACAATTCCACGCTGCTTGCCAAATGTCTGATGGGAGAATAACACATGACAGTGCCATGTCCTTCCCCCACCTAAGACAACGCATAATAGCTGCATACAACATTGGAAGGGACACTGTTGTGCTTAAAATACAAATCTGCACTACTCTAATTAAAAAGAAAGTCAAGTAAGTTATTAGTATGGTTTAGCAACAATGCAGCACACAGAAAGGATTAAAAATAAAAATGTGTAAGTCACTTACCCTGTGAAAATACACAAAACAAAGGGGAAAGCCAGTGCTGGTATGGTCAGAAGTTCTCTATTTACCTCTGAGGGCTGAGAGGGCTTTGTGCAGCATCTTTTCCTGCTGTTTTAGCACATGATCAAGAAATACAGCATGGAACTCCAAGTTAGGCTCGATTCATCATGTATTTCTTCTCTTATTTGGGAGCAGACAGGTTCAACGATGCAGAGACTTCGGAGAAACTGTGTTCCCTCACAACTGCGTATCTACTGATGCCATGTCAACATATAGCTGTAAGACTTGAAGCTTAGCAAGAGGTTCACTGATAAACATCATCTTTTTCCTTAGTTGTGTCTTATGTTGTGATGATTAAACCAGCTTACCCTGGAGACTTGGTGCAGAGTGGAAGAACAAGCCTCTTACTGTTTGTTAATGTGATGCTTACTTTTAAACTAGATTAAGAAAGAGTAACGCTGAAGACTACATAAAAATCAGAGGAAAATAGTAGTATTTGGCACTGCTGAAAAAGAATTGCAGCAACCTTTTATATATGGCTTAACATGACCAAGTGCATTTTTTCTGAACCAAAAGCAATTCAGTGTTGTCTGTGTTGTATTATCTAGCACAAGCAAAGTCTTAACACTTCCATTGGTAACTGGCTGTTTTGTCCTAAGCTACTGTTTCTTCCCATTCACCTCTGCTTTGTAGATGGGTGAAATCACTCTGAATTGTCTCTGGACAGATGAACTTGTGTCATGGCTGTGTGGCAATGGTGGGTGTCCAAAGGGATATATAAATTAATGTATTCATTTGCAGAGTCTGACCCATTTCAGATAATTTCTATGGGGGTGTATAGAAAAAAGATAATACTGTGGAAAAGAGACATCAAAAATTTTCATATAAGGAGGTTCAGTTATGCTCTGTGAACCTGGGAGAATTTGAGATCTTCTCAGCTGAGAGAACTTCCTAAACTTGGAGTCTAAAGGGTTTGGGAGTTGGTTTGAAATTGGGGTGGGGTTTTTTGGTTGAATATTTCAACACTGTCAAAATACCTTTTTGGACTCTTGCAAAGGGAAATATATGGAATTTTATTAATCCATATTTTTGCCTTGGAATTTGAAAAAATTTGTACTTCAAAAACATTATAAAAAAGGTCAATTTAAGAGCTGTTAAAACAAAAGTCTTCATCGGAGGTGTACAGATGTGTTGTTTTAATTCAGCTTACAAATGTATTTGAAATTTGAATTTTTCATCCCTCACTGGGATGAAGAAAATCACGTTCATGCAGTTTCTTACTACCTCTCTGCATTGTATATTACTTCAATTGAATTCACCCAAAGTTTTAATACTTTATACAAAATAAAGGTGTTTTTTTCATGAAAGATCTTCTCCAGAATAATTTTTTTTCCTCCTCTGGCATACATTCCTTCACTCCTTTCTTCCTCAAGTCTGATGGATAACAAATGCATTGTCCTCCAGGACCTTCAGCATGATGTGCTCTCAAGAGAAGACAAGTAAAGAATGACTTAAAGAAGGAGAAAAAAAATATTTAATTTGTGGTGTTTTCTAGTTTTGCGATCTTGTTATAGGTTTAGGCCTGCCTTCTTTGTCTATTTGGTTATGTTTAAAATATATTGGAGAAAGAGAGAAAGAGGTACCACTGGGTATTGCTTTACAGTCAGAACAACAACGTAACAATATTGAATATGGGAAGTTACAAAGGAATAAATCACATCTCTAGAATATTAGTATTGAAGAGGAATGATGTAGAAAAATTTTAGGGCTGGCTATGTCTGATGCAGATTCAGACATGAATTCTGTATCTGTAGCCATTGTTAAAAGGGAGAATATCTTGCAAAGATTATTTTATATACTTAGACTCAAATTTTCAAAGTCATCCTGTGGATTTAAATCAAACTTATCATTTAGGTAAAACTAAATGACATGATGTCAAGCACATAATCATGAAAATTAGGCACTCTCTCGTGGGAGAATGAAGCTGAAAGGTAGAAATCTTGAGTATAAAAGTAGTTGATGACATTTTAGGCTCAGTGACTTCCCTGCACTTACTTAACTGTGACCGTTTCAATGTGACCATGCTCTAATACGATTATGGTCATTTATGTTGGTCTGATGCACTTGCACGGAGTCAAAGTGTGTTCAGTGCTGTTCTCTTTTGGCCCCTGCCACGTGCTGACTCACATCAAAGCCTTGAACACGGGTGCCAAAAACTCCAGAAGTGATAAAGTATATGTGGAAAATATGCAAATAATCCTCAGGAAGAAATTTCCATTTCTGAACCAATAGTTTCCACTTTAATCCTTCTGCCCTGAAGATTTCATTTCCTTGGAAGAAGGGGGAGGAAGGGGATGGATAATCGCTCTCTAGTTCCATTTCTGTTGTTGCAGGGCCCTGATACTGAGATCCCATTTCTCAAGCTTTTTTGACTTTGAAAAAAGCCTTTGGCTTGCCGAACTTGCTCTCGCTTCATGTACAACTTTAGGATTATGGATTTCCTGACAAAATAATTAATCTTTCTCTTGTTCTCTCTTTATGTATGTGTGGGAACCCAATAAGCTCACTTATAAAAATATTTTCATGCAACTGCTATCTAAAAAGAGCAACATTTTCTTTTCTCAGAAACTTCCAAGAGAAGTGGCCAATCTGCCTTGCTCTGCTAGATACAAGAAACCACCACAAGTTCTGCCATTGTACAAGTCGTCTAATTAACATCCTTGCAAGAGAACTCAACTGTGAGACTAGGAAACTAATCAACAACTGCAATAAAATATCTTGTTTGATAAAACAACTAAATGGAGAGGGACACATTCAGATTCTGCCCTAACCTTTTTCAAATATGCACTATTTCTTAGTTTGGGGAAAGACTATAAAAATTAATTCAGCTTAGCATCAAGTTATGAGATATAATGACACTGTTGCTCCGCCAATTCAGTGCTGTATTTAATGACCATAGCATATCTGGAGTTGGAAAGAAAGTAATACACTATGACCTAAATGTCTTCTTTTTTTTCTGTTACCTTATTTTAAAAATCTGTTGGGACAGAATACTTCTGGATATAAACATCTTTAGGCAGAAAAAAACCCATCCTATAGCTAGAGAATTTAATAGTCATTTAAGAAGCTGGAAACTGGAGCCAAACTGCTTGGGTCACATGGGAAACCTGTGGTAAAATCAAGAAATTTATGTCTTGGTTAAATTCTATGACTCAAATATTTGAGGAAGCTACCACAGGTTAACAAGTTTCTGTGGGTCAGCTGAGCTGTGGTTGCTGTATGTACACTTTTAGCCTACATCCAAAAGCAGATAATGCAAGTTGTCTTAATGCTATTCATTGCAGTCTAAGTCAAGATGGAGGATCCTGCACTAGCAGTAGACTCAGGGCAAACACAATGGTGGTTACGGTATGGTAACTCTGTAAGCCATGGCAAACTAGTTTGATGTTTGGCCCCTCAGTCTGTTAGAAGAGCATGAGACTTCTCATTTCTTTTACCGGGTACCCCCATGGGATAGCTCCTAACTCTGGTGTTCTCATCATCTCTCCAATAGGGAAAGAGTATCCTGATGGCTACTGACCCACGTGCCAAATAAAATTTAAACAGACATTGCAATAGTGAAGCTAGAAGGGTTGTCAGTAATCTTTCTGGGTCGTGTTCATGTTTTCCAGATGTGAACATGCTGGCCTTCAGAACTTGCAACAACTCCCCTACCCTCCCCTTACGCACACAGGAGAAGTCATTAGATACATGATGGTATTACTGGTAAGCTTTTCCTTTTTCGCTTTGAAGTTGTGAATAGCATCACAAAAATTAGATTCAGGAATTCCAGAAAATAGAGTATCAATGAAAACGAATGATACAGATGCAATGGGTTTAATTCTGAGTCCAGAGTTTCCCTTTTCAAAGGACCCGAGTTTCAGCGCTTGAAGTGTTAAGGTTGTTGATCAGTATTAATCTCCTAAATCCATCTGTTTCTCACAAACGCACAAACAGGAAAACAAGGCCTAGCTTCCATCTCTATTAGTGAGGGAAGTAAGCCGTACCATGCCAAAGAAATCAGAACATTGCAGGTTTTTGCTGAGGAACAGATTTCCCAGTCTTTCTGTCTGTCTAGCATGAGGCTACCATCTTTGATGTCATGTCGGATTGCCACATCCAGCCACATCAGATTATCTTCCCTCTCCACCCTTAAATGTACCTTCAGGGAGAAGAAATCACAGCAAATGTTCTGTCCTACACTGCTTTATCCTTTCCCCATCACTTTTTATCTGCCAGAGTGTCTTCTGTTTATTTATTCACTTATTTGTCTCTTGAGACCCTTTGGAGATTTGTGGTTGATGATGACTTCTTTGATGCAAAAAGTCTTTTCAATGGGATTCTGGAGCAAATTTCATGTCACCAAGAGTATGAAAGCATAGAATGAAGTCAGTGCTAAAAGGAGCCAAAGGCTGCTGCTCAAAATAAAGTTCCAGCTTTCTGTTCTATGGTTGTAAAGTTATAACACAAAAACAGGAAGGATTAAACAAATGAATAACAAAAAGCATTTTTAAAGAAGAGTTAAAACATAAAACAAGGACTTAGCAGTGCTTTTTGTAACCTGAACATGACAGATAACATTACTGAACATTTATTTGTGAGTTTTAACCTTTATACTAACATTATGAACAGCAGGATTGTACATTGCCTCAGAACCAGATAAAATACATCGTGTTCTTTTTCATATTGGACACAATAACTTTTGTCGCACAGAACTAAAATACTATCTTCAAAGTAATGACAGAACTATAATTTATGTTTATTTCAAATTCTGGGTAGAAGTAGACAGCTATAGGTCCTCATATTTGCAAACGCCAGAAAGTAACTATCTAGGAGAGGAGCAACTTTTAACTAATCCTGTGAACACTCCTTGTCCTGGCATAACAAATGCATGCGAAAAGTATCCCTTAAACTATTCTTGTGATACAATCATCATGCTGCCTTAAGCTTTTTAATCACACTGTAGAGCTAGTAACTTCCCCAGCTGTACAATTGGATTCTCCCAGTTCTCTATTCATACCTGTCTCTCAGGCTTTTCCTGATGGCCCATGGTTGACAGGTCTGATGCAACAACGGAGGTGACTTGTCATATCTTCACCTGGTATTAAAAAGAACAGTTACTAAGGAACTTAGTATCATGGTATACCTTCCTGTGATCTAAGCAGTGGCCGTAAGCCTTATGTTCAACCTATTTGCCATGGGTCTTTCAAATGCACGTGATGCCTTTTGGTGTGTGTAACATTGCAGTCAGACAGGTACCCCTGTGTTTTGGCCTGTTACTCTTCAAGGTCTCTGTCTTGCCCCACCAAGACAGGAAATATGTTCTCTTTCTTCAGCCTCTCTGACATACAGGAAGCCACCTTCACATAAACAGCCAGTGAGGGCAAGCTTGATCTGCCACTGATTCCCGGTCAGACACTCCTCCTGCCAACTTCTCCACAGCATAATCATTTCTAGGGCAGAGCTGTGGCAGGCAGCTGGGGGTAACAAATATCCAAACCCACTTGGCTAAGATTTACTAATGACAGTGTATCAAAGTCCTAATTTCAGAGTTTTTCCTTGACAGACTGTCATATTATGACAACACTGGGAAAATATTACAACATCCCAAAAATGAACTTTAAAATGCATATTAAATTTGCTGTCAATTTAGGTTTGTGATTGTGTATGTGTAAATAAGAAAATTATAATAAAGTACCAAATATTTTTATTACATTTCGTCTTCAGTTCTAAGACAGCTCTCCAAGGCTTGGAGGGTTGTTTTTTCCTTCCTTGGTATCGAAGACTTGTCTGGTGTACCTTGCAGTAGGGTGAAGTGTGAATTTTTCCTGACACAGCAAGATGCCTCCTGGGTGGGGTAGTATTGTGATCTTTTCAGGTAATTTGCCGTCATCAGAAAACTGCTGTTCTTTCAATGTCCTGTTCATCATGTCTTACGGGAAAGTACATTTCATAAGTTTATACTCCCCGTGATATTGTCTTGGATTTTGTGGGAATGAACTAACTGGAAGCTTGGATTAAATAGTCTTGCTGTCCATTACCATGTTAGAAGGTTGAGTTTTTACCTGTTGAACCGGTTTAGCTCAGTTCACAATGTGTGGTTTGTCTTGGGGAAATAAGTTGATCCTACAAAATCTCTAGCTCTAGGCATGGAAAAGTCTCTACAATCCGATATTGAGTGTTGGACCAGGCTTTTGTTAAAGACTTCTGTGAGTTTCTTTATGAGCAACTTAGCAATTTGATCTGTCAAGTTGATAGCTTAACTATGGAGATGATATGAAGTGACTGAATTCCTACACTCGTATAAATAACATAGCTCCCTGCCAGTAAGCTGGGATTGCAGTCAGAAATTAAACAGTTTGGGTTTCTGAAGTACTACAGTGCTTGCCTTACTGTATCCCAGTAGCAAAGTCTAGCAGTTCATCTATTTCCCAGATGTCTGAGTGTTAGTCTACTTTGAATAACTTGGAATAAAATGGTCCATTTCTTACCCTATTTCTCTTCATTTCCAGGAGAGGCTTTGCACTTTAGGGATCTTTTTCCTTTGCCTGCCTTTTTTTTGCCCTTGTGACACCCATGCTTATCAGGTCTCTGATGTTCTTGGCCATATTTAGCCAGGATACTTGTTTTGTAGACTGTTTTTGGATTTCCAAGATGGCCACTGCTTTCAGTGATCAGAATGTAATAATTTAACTGACTACATCCACAATGGTATTATGTATCCTTTATTCACACATCGCAATACTTCTGGCATTTCTGAGAGTTGACTTGGCCTACTTCTGTGTGACTGTCAACTCTAACAGAATAATGCATTATCAACCCGATATATTTCTTGGTAGATAATCATCAAATCTTTTACATACAAGTCAGCTTGGCTAAGGATTTCCATATCTTTTCATGTTTTCTTTAGTTTCCTCCAATTGAGAAGCTCATATGTTAGTTTATTTTCAAATTTTCGGTGTGCAGAATTTTCTGGGTGAGAAATCAACTTCATACACCTCGTTTCATCACTTGTGATACTGCAGATTCACCAGCATGCACTGAAGTCAGGCTGAAAATGGGTTTTAACCATGGTAATTTCAAAGGGTTCCTCTTCCCTGAAAACGCACACCTTCTTTGTGTCAGGCATGGTAACATCTGTACAAATCTTCCCAGATGTCCCTTGGAGGCAATATCGTATGCTTCATTCAGGCCACTCTCTGTAGCCTGTTTCTCCATACCTTCTTCTCAGCATGGATAGCTGGCCAGCAGTATTTTTGAGACAGAAGATAGCCGAATCAAGCAACCATTTTATGGAGCGCCTTATCCAGTTGACTTATCAAGGATTCAAAGACACCTGAGAAGCTTAGAAGACGCTTGCATTATAAATCCTAATAGTAATAATCACCATAATACATTTCTGAGCAGATATTTGCTACAACAATTCTGTATTTTGGGAAGTATTGAAAGTCATTGGAGCAGATGAAGTGTTTAATCTATCAAACTTCAACCGGTTCTAACCTCATCTTAATTTTGTTTGTATTCTATTTAAAATGTATTCGGTGACTCGTTCTTGCAAGCAGATGGGGTTGTGATGGTGACCTGTCACAGCTTCTGTCACACTGCCTCTGTGGGCTATGCATGGATGTAGGTGGATTTACATACATACATAAGTGCTAAGCTAGAGACAGTGATGAGTGACGCAGAAAAACTCCCAGCCAGGGCTTCTGGTGCCTGTTTTCCCATACAGTCACAGAAAGAAACAGGAACCTACCTGTTGTAGGAGCTTAATTGAGGTATGGCCATATTTCTGTGGTAAGTGTAAGGAAGTATTAATGTCATGACATCACCAAAGACTCTGAGAGGGACGTATCTGCAATACCGGGTATAGCTTTGCAGCACTTTGTCACATCGCTTGTGTAAGCGTGCATTTGCTTCTTGGACTTTCTGGTACTACTTGTCGGTGAGATGATATCCCATTATTACCTCCAGGAAACAGAATGTAAAAAGAATAAGAGGTAAAGCATACCCCAAAGGACAGCTTTAGAAAAAGAAAATGGAAAAGGATCCTGAACCCACAGACCCAAGACTAGTCCCAAACAAGTCAGGGCACAGAAGATGAAAACAAAGGCCTCAACCTGCGCCTGCTTAAATGTGCATATAAGCAAGTCTAACTCAACGGCGCACAAGAACGAGCTACAAACAGAAGATATTTTCTCTGAGAAACCGAAGAGGTGTGCAAGCACAGAGAGGAAGCAGAGCTGCCAAATTCAACACTACAGTCTGAAAGAGTGGAGAAGTTAAGGAATGATGAAGTCATTGCTGATTCTGAATAAAGGCAGGGTTATAGATATCCTGTACTATACTGGAAAAGTTAAAATTTTGAAGTGCTTATGCTTAGGAATAACGTAAAATCATGAGAAGCTGAAAAACTGAGAGTGGCGTAGGGAGAAGTGGAACAGCAACCAGCCTGGGGAGACTCAAGGGAGAGAAAACAGCTCCCAGATTAAGACGATTTAGTTTAGGTGTTCATATGAAGGTGTATACATTTGAGTTAGGTGTCTAAGCAATCAGCACTTTAAACTAAAGTCAATGAAGAGGGAGCCAATACAGTCGATAAAGGCTAGTGTAAAATTCAGGTCATTGTATGGCTGCACTGGTTGTCTGAACAGTCTCTATTCAGCCTAGTGTACTGATGGGGGTCTTGATTCAGTTATCAAAACATTGGCCTTCTGTGGCATCTGTAACACCCTAGATTATCTGAGACATTCCCTGGGGCTGGCAGATAGGACCCAGGACCTATGGGAGATAAGTGGTCCTCTAGATCGAAAATTGGAGACTATATTATATGCTACAAAATTTCAGACAGCATCTAGTACCTACATTTAACCAACTGAATTGTGCTTTGGATTGTACAGAGATCACAGATACTTTTCTCATGTACACACTGGACTTCTCGTGCAACTGGAGCTTGTACAAGTAGGAACATACAGAGATTTAAATCTCACAACAGGATGACTTTCTTATCATCTACTGCATGAGTCATAGAGCATAACACAAGAAATAAAGCAGAACAAAGAGAATGTGTGAAATGTATGTATCTGTGGCTTTTGAAAATAGAACTTGCGGATACAAATTTATTTACTTAGGGAGAAACTGTGAGATATGGGCACTCAAGGAGGCAGAAGAAGCTAAGCAAGAACTAAATAATTAAGAGAGCCCAAAAAACAGGAAAAGGGAAAATGCTTACATTGGTTTGAAAAAAAAGCCAGAAAAAATATAGAAAACATTTGTCAACTGTTTTATTTACCAAAATACTCTTTAAAGGGAATAAAAGTCATGATTTCTATAAGAAAATTTCAGTTTTCATGTAAAAGTTTTATTTTCTGTGAGAAAACTAAAATAATGAAAATTGAAAATGACAATATTCTTTCAGGATTGTTCTGATGTTTCTTTCTCTCTGTACAGGTAATTTATGGAAGATTATTTCCAGAAAATGAAAGATGACAATTGTGGGGATATTTTTCCACACTGAATTGGGGAACTCCCCTCCCCTTTAAAAGAATTAAAATTAAGGAGTTTGGTCTTGCAAAAGAAAGCCTTTTCTCTTTCTCAGGCAGCTTTACTGGTCAATAATGTCATTCTGTTTCGCCAGTGCTGTCATATGGCAAGAAGCGAAACACGCTTTATATTTGTAGTTATTATGTGCTACATTTTGAGATAGAACGGTTAGATTCCCCCAGTTCAAAATGTTCCCTGTCTGTGACACGTCCTGTCCGTTTGGCTTCTCTGTAGCAGTTTTGAATGGATTATTTTTAGCCTTATTATTTCTTGCTGCCTTTGCTTTAAAGTTTCCCTCTGACTTTAACTAAAGTGTCCTTAGGCTCGTGCATGTAAAAAGATAACAAGTTCACCCAGTCAAGGTCTCTCCTAATTACAATGCAAAGTAGGAGTTCAAGTGAGGAGAACATCAAACAGTTTTTATGTGACATATGAGAGCTTGACACTGTATTTTGACAGGCCTGTTGTAGAATACATGATGCCACTAAAATACATTTTAAAAGTAATATCCCAGCTTACACATCAGCCACAAAACAAGTCGATGGTGTAGAGAGCAAGCTGCACAACATACTGTGCAAAGCATAAGACAGTGTTTGGTGTGTTATTGACGTGTGATATAAACAGTGGAAAGATCCAAAATACGGTGACTTTTGGTTTTGCTTCTTATGTGTGACAGTATTTACAGATGAACCAAATCTATAGGCCAGTTCTTCAAACCTAGGTGCCTATGCTATAGCTGCTTGATGAAGGATTAAGCCGTGGACATTTACTATTAACAAACACAGACTGCCATGGCATGAGCTAAACAGTGCAGCCATTCTAGGCAGGAGAAGAGCATAACCACATTTTGCATACACGTGACGCAGAAGAGAAGGCATAATACAACCTCATTACACTAGGAGTCTGTGCACTAAAATGGATTCTTTTCACCCCAATTGCCTTTATGATTGCTATAAACTGTAAGTCCCACACTACAGGTGCCTGGAAAGCCAGGCTGTGAACCCAGCATCTGCTTTACTTTTAAGCTGTGGTTCATCCACCCTAGGCTGAGATTAATCATGCCAAAAAGTTTTATCTTTTTCCCACTGCTTGTAAGAACAGCCAAAGGTGACTAGCTCACATGTCAGCGCTGCGAGCATATTCACTTAATCACATGAACCCCACCAGTGTCCCAATCTCTCTGTGCTTTCTATGTCCTTTCTTAAAATTTTAGCTCTCCAGGTAAGTTTATAGTGTATAAGGAGTTGAGGAAGAAGACAAGCTGAGACTGGGAGAAAAGAAGAAGGGAGGGTGGATATGATTAGTGTCTATTATCAGAGCCAAAATAAACAGGCATTGTTTACTGAGAGCATTTCTTTTTCCATAGGATATTTATTACTGCTGCTAAAATTTAAGTTTTCTTGCAAAATACATTGTTTCATTGAGGTCTTGAGATATTGCAAATGAGATGGAGAAACAACACAAGACATTTGAAGAAAGCATCAGTGAGAAGTACGAGAGGTTAATTTCCTGACCTTCAGCTCAAGACATAGCTCACCATCATCAGTAACGCTGAGCTCCCTGCAGTCAGAGCTGACACTACGATAGCAGGAACGGGTGAGTCAAGTCCTGTGGGTGTGCAGATGACTGTACAGGACTCCTGCGTGACAAGCACCTTTTTTTTCACTGTTCACGGTGCCACTCTGCACTCAGCAGTGACCTCTTCAGCTGCTAGATCAAGACACTGAATGAGAAGAGGTGGAGGCAGGAGAAAGCCAAGAGAGAGAAAGAGCAGAAATGAATAGAAAAGAGAAGAAATGGGATCTACAATGAGAAAAGAGCACTAGGGTTTTTTGAATAGTTGCACAAAATCAATCATGCACCGTTTCAGTCAAGAGTCACTTTTCTGGGAGATTCCCACAGCATCTCAGCTGCAATTTCTGCGTTCCACTGTCAGTATGAAGGCAATGTTAAGAGAAAAATTATTTCATACAATGTATTGCAGCTTAAACATTTAAAGCAGCCTAGCTGCAGAGCATCTGAACTGCAAAACAGCCACTAGTCTGAGCAAAATTTAGGACTGAATAGCAGAGGTATCCTGCATTGCCTCACAATTCAGGCCAAAAGGAGGCAATGGCCACCAAATTTTCCTTTCTACTCATCCCTGGCTGAGAAAAGCAACAATTTCCTTAGAACTGGATGAAGCACAAAATACGCTTGGAGGCAGAAGAATGTGCAGAGACTAGAAGCATAGAGTCTCATATCTTAGAACATCTTAGGCATCCATTGTTAGAGCTGCATTTACCTAAACATATTTCAGCGTGAATTGTCTTGTAAGGAGTGTGTGTAGACAGCACTGTAGTTATTGTAACAGCCACAGGGCCTCCCTGGATGGCATAGCACAACATACTGTACTTAATGTTGACACTGTTCAGTGAGACAATTATTACAATCAATTTGACTTCTAATGCGACTTCTCTTGTAAATGTCTGGGTCATTAACCTCAACAACATCAATGTTCTGTCAGTATCCAATTCCACCAAATTAGTGTCCGAGGTAATAGGAGAAGGAATGTATTAATGTGTTATTGGTGACTAATAAAGACAGCATCCCTCTAATGTGCTATGAAGAGCAGCTGAAGCATGCAAGGGAAAAGGAAGCACTCAAAGGCAGGGCAACAGACACATTTGGTGGTATACATCAGGTCATCAGATTAGGTGTTAAACAGCTTAACCTCTTCACCACAGACTCAGGAAGACCAGGGATGAGGCTGGGTCCTTGGCATATGACAAACAAGCAATGCATTTCATTCTGGACTGGGCAAAAGATCCCTTCTTCACAAAGTGGCACTCCTTGTTCTAGCAGCTAAAGAGCAGCACTATGTAAAATCATATGGTTGTAGTAGAAAGAAAGGAAAACACTTCTAAATATGAAAGGATTAAATTTTTTTAGCCCCCATCTTGCTCCATAACGTAACATGCACTTCAGAGAACTCAAGTTATGCTGGTCTGATATAAATAGCCCTTTACGTTAGTGCCATCCAGTTCATCTTCCAGCTGGCAGGGTCTGAGTGGCATCTTCTGATATTGTTTGAGACTGCTCTTTACTGAGAGGATAGGTGTCACAGCCCATCACATCCAGCACCGCAAAAGGAATGCTGAGTGCTAAAGCCCAGCAGAAAGGGTGCACAGGGCAACCCAGTGAATGCTGGAAATCTCACTGACATCCAAGTGTAGGGAGAAGTGCCATGTTTGAAGTTGACTCCTGCCAGCTTGCATTAGTGGAGAAGGGTGTTTTGGGTGGACATGGCATGACAGAGGCGGGATTTGGATCCCCTTTAATGTCCTGCAACATCAGTCTTTACCTGTAGTTGCTGAACGGGAAGTACATTCCTCTTCCAAGAAAAGATGTATTCAGATAGAATAATCCTCCAACAGACTCCACTCAGTAATAATAAAGAAAAGTTAAGATACCATTATTTTCATCCCACATTCCCAAAGAGCTTTATAGGTTCTAAATGAAAATTACTAATTCAACATCAAAACAGAAATTCTTTAAAATCAGCCTTTCAGAGCAGAGGAAAAGGACACAAAGAATTAGTGACAAGTTTAATCATGAAGGCAACTTTTCTTGAACAAAAAAGATTAGGGACTTCATTTAGGGATTGGCAGGATCACCACGTGAATACATTCTCCTATAGAAAAGTTGCTACAGGATTTTAAAGTTTATCCTATAATTAGGATTCTTGTCTCAGGGCTGAAAAATGTCATTCTGCTATCTGGTAGGACACTGTCCTTGATGCTTAATTTCTATTTTGCAAATCCATACACAAAGGTAAAGAAAATCAATAACAAGAATAACAAAAAATCATCTTTATATTTTGCAAAGCAGATACTAAATGTGTAAAAATACAAACAAAAGACTTCAGCAAGTTTTATATTACAGAGAAATTTTGTCCAGCACAGCTGATCAAATCACATGGTTATTTATTTGCTAAAAATTACAATTTTCTTCCATAATGAAAACCTGATGAAACAAGTAACTAAAAACTCATATTGAATGAAATTTTAACCATCTCTACTCTCTAAAAAAAACCCCCAAAACTCTACTGTGATATCCTGGTACAAAACAGTTTCTGATAATAATGGTGAATTCTTGATGAGGCTTTTGTGGATGGTCAATTTTATCTTTAGTCTTATCAAATGGGATTAGTTTCACCTAGTTTCAGCCCAGGTTAGGTGTCTAAACTGAGATAGCTAAACATCATCTTCTGTAACCAATAGCTTTAGATAAATCACCCGGGGTTGAGGGAAGGGAGAGAAGGGACTGCAGTACCTGAGGTAGGTTAGTAGCCTGGGGAAAAGAACCATGACTGGTATCTCTCCCTATTCATAGAGGTAGGAAACGAGATGACTAGTTCAAAGCTGATTAAATCTTTGAATTTTGTTTGACCAAATATAGCTGTGAGACAAGTCACACTTCTTCTGATCTATTAGCTTGTGAGGTGGGGCTGTGGCATGTCATGGAGAGCTCTGGTGATAGGCAGAAAAAAGTATTTCTACCTGATTAAAAATATTATAGAAAGGGGAATAAAAGGTGGGACATACTTTCTTGTTTTACTGTGCTGCCATGGATTATGATTTTGATTTTCTCCCTCTCCTGGATGCTAAAGTAGCATAGAGTTTACCCTATCTTCATCTTTCTTTCCTTGCCTTTTTTAATGCTACAAGAACATGGAGTTTGACACTTGTGTTGTTTTGCCTTGGGCTGTGTCTGCAAGAGAAAATGGAGGCAATCGCTCTACTTTGAGCAACGAGTAGCCTAAGAACTCTATTTTATTCAGGAGGATCTGATGAGGCAGGAAGTTTTTATTTCTCCAGGCCATTTCCATGGCATGAATTATGAATATCATGGAAATGTGGCTATTACACATTTAAGAATGTGTTACTGCAGAAGACCCAAAAGTGCAGAGAAGGGAGAGGGAGGCTCATACTCAATTTTAAATTATGTCAAGAAACAAAGCAAATTTTCAGCATGTGTACAGATTACCATTTTTGTTTTTTTATCATTTAGACAAAACAATGCTATTTTGTTTAATAAAAATAGACAGGTTTTTTTGGATAAGGGTTAATTGGTATGTCCAATGTCATAAATAATACCTAAGATCTGATAGCACTTTCGTTGAATGTAATACTTTATGGAATACTTTATGAACATAGGATGGCATTGTCTCTTGAGATTCAGCCTTTTTGCACCACTCAGGAGTTGCAAAAAGACCTGAAACAGTTAGAAATGTACAAACAGTGCATAACAGCAGATTCACTTATGCCTGTCTACACTGGCATAAACCAATATTGTTGTTGAAAGAGCTAGTCACATCTGCCATCATTTATTCCTATCCACGCTGTACAATCCAGGCAACAACAATCCAAGCATTGGATTGATTAGTTTCAATCAGTTCCCTTAATTTGTTTAGTGTGTGGCTGCTCAGTGATTGGGTTGGCCTATGGAAGGAGGTGCCATAGGGACAGAGGATGATGAGGCTCGCTCCTTAATTGCTGCACTAGCTCATGCTGGCTTAAAGGTGAACATGAAACCATAACTGAAGATTGTGTCACCTTCAGAGAGAGATCCACCAATAGTGGGCACTACATTTCCATTTATACCGTATGGGTTGTGCATGGGAGGCAGCTGTAAATGAGCGCTTCTTCCAGGCTCTGTACTGGCCAAGATGAGAGTTTGTTGTCTGCTCAGCAGGGAAGTGGACTCTCCCAGTGCTGAAGCTTCAAGGCCAAGAAGGGCTGCTCTACTGAAAGAGCTACATTAGTCAACACAAATTATTGGACTCCATGCGGCAGTAACTGAATACATTTTTTATTGCCTGCATTATGCCAGAGGTCAGACTCAATGAGATAATCCTCCTTTATGGCCTTAAAGTGTGTAAAACCAGATAAAATTAATCCAGAGGACACTCTTGTGCCTGTAGATGGCTAGAAAGATATGTGCTCTATCTGACTTTTGGTATTTGGGGTCATTTTATTTCACTGTTTCTTATTTCTGTTTCATTATTAGATTTTCTGTCCGTATAGCTCCCAGCCTTTATGGGCTCACAGGCGGAAGTAATGAGTGAGTAATGTGAGCAGCATCTTACTTTGCTGTCCCTTCCAACCTGGACCACAGACACAGTCTCCTTAGTTTTAAGGGGTTTTAATTTTCTACGGCCATGAGGAAAGTCAGAACATCTCCTGGGCAGAAAGCAGTCTGCAACTCACATGTCAGAGGCCATTGCTCTAATACATGGCTTCTCTGGAAGAAAGGTCACATCTTTCCTTTCTTAGGCTAATAACGAGGAGGATTTTTCATCTCCCTTGTGGTTTAAAGACAGAGAAGTCTGAAGGGCTGGGTCTGAGACAACAACAGTGTCCCAGGAAACAGATTGAGGAGTATTGCCATGAGGCTTTTCAGGTTATTTCTGTTTCCACCCAGAAAAAAAAATTTGTTTAATCATAAAATGTTCTGGGTTTTTTTAATGTGGACTGAATAGGACATTTTCTTGTATACTTGCATCTCGTCACATTAGTATACCAAAAATAAAGCTTTCTGACAGGTAGTATTGAATTTTTCTTTGCGGCTCCCAGGAGACATGAGCAAGTACTATTCTTGATTTTTTGGATGGAAATTCAGGAATAAGTGTCTTGCCTTATAATACACATTAAGTCAGTCACAGGGTTGGGAACCAAGCATACATGAACTTGACTCCCTGTCTGGATCTGTAATCAAAGCACCAACTGTCAGTAAATTAAAATCTTAGTAAAACCAATATATGTGAAAAACATACACTTCTGAAGATGTATGAAGCAAAGCCAATCTGGAAGTCTTGACAATACTTTCTATTTTCTATTTTTTTAAATTATAAATCTTTCCACCAGAAATGCATGACACATTTCCTAAGTACAAAAAGAAATGTGGACAGTCGAAGAATACCAACTCATGGAAATAAATGGGAGGGGAGTCTTGGCTCTCAGTTACACAGATCCTTTGTCACAGCTCAAGTGTGTTCTTTTGGCCTGCAAGTGAGATGGTTTTCTTACTAAGTCAGGCACTGGCAGAGTTTTTATCTTCATCACTTTAATGGAGCATGTCCATTATTCGATGAGTTAATTTCAGAAAAGGGGCCAAGTTTGGAAGGATTAACTGCCAGCTAAAGAAACAAAGCTTTCATGATCTCCTGCCTATCTTGCTTGGGGGGGAAATTGATGCAGCTTTCTATATGTGTGCTTGTTTCCAAGTGCCTTCATGAGACACGGCGTGACAAAGGCTGCCAAGTGTTTAGCACACTAAACAGAACCACATTTTAAACACAATAAAAACCTAATGAAACCAGCCCCTTTTAAAGCCACCCACCTTTAGCATAACACATTAGAGGCTTTGTAATAGAAAAGCAAAAGGAAAGAATAGAAGACATTTCTTTATTAAAGAAAAAAATCCCAAACCTCTATATAGGCGTACAAACACAGGACGATGAGTGAAACAAAAAGACCCGCAGATTTAAAGGTATGGCTTAAAAGGCAGCAATGATAGAAGTGGTGTGCTCAAGGGAAGCGATCTCCGCAGCAGAGCCAAAGACCTTGGGAAGGAGCAGCCAACACCTGAAGGTGAGCAATACTCCTAGAAAAAGTGTGGAGAGTCAGATCAGCAACCTTATTGGGAAATAAGCTGATATTGAAAATTTATGAGGCTTTTTTCTGCAGCAAGGGAAGTCAGACAAAGCTGATTTAGACTGGAAATGAGGAAGAATATTTTTACAATGAGGGTGGTGAGGCACTGGCACAGGTTGCCCAGAGAAGTGGTAGATGCCCCATCCCTGTAAACACTCAAGGTCAGGTTGGACAGGTCATGTGTGTATATATACATGTGTGTATTTAGAAGACGATAAGATTGATACACTTCTCTGGTTGTACCTTTGGATAAAGTGGAAGAAGAGATCCTGCTGGGACCAGTGCATTTGTCTTTATCTTCTAGTAGTGAAAGGTTTCTCAGGGAAACTTATAAACATTTTCGTCATTTAAAATGTCTCCAGTGCATGTCTAACGTAACACCGATGACCCAGATTGGAAAGACATAAATGGCTTCTCCCCTTCTCCCACATGTTCAGATAAGTGCAGAAAAGTATGAGGCTCCTATAAAAGCTTTGAAGCCTATGTGGCTCCTAAAAAGAAAGAATTTTCTAGAATATGCCACAGAGTTGCGTGGTGTTGAAACAGCTTCTTATATTCATAATAGAGAAATGGAATAGTTTGGAAAAGCTGCATTTCCTATACCTCGCTCTCAGTGGATACAAGGAAGCAAATAGGGCTGATGGGTGTACTCTGGTGCTCTCTTCTCTCTCAATAATTTCTTTTTAATACCGGCTTTGGAGCTCAGAAAGCAGAAGTAAGTCTTGCTCTATTACGTGTCACTCAAGTTTTTCTTGTATCGGATGCAAAAGTTACTAGTCAAATACAGTGCAAGCCTATCTGACTCCTGATCAGAAGTTACAATGATGATACCATCTGCTGTTTTTTTTTTTTTTCTTTTGTGGTAACCTATTTTTGTGTGGCCTGAGGGAAACAGTGGGTAGTTAGCTCTCCACAGAAGTTTTCGATACATCAGAAGTGCCCAGACTGACATGGAGCTTCAGTCACATTCCTTTTGTTTTACTGACAATGACATTTTTTTTTGTTGTTGAGGTAGCTTTAGCTTTATTCTTTTCAGAAGAACCAATTTCTTGGAAAGGACTGGATTGAATATAAATCAGTGTCCTGAAGCAGCCTGCAAATTTTCCAGACATCTAGTCTGACACTTTTAGGTCCCCGGGTGTCATCTCTAAGGAGAAAACTAGCAGTAAAGATGCCTGCAGTTTGTAAACAATGGCAAGAAGAACATCCTGACAGGAGGCTGTAATGTGGTCTTTTTTCTCTTAGGTATTTACTTGCTGAAGAGTGAGATTTTTTCCTCTGGCCCCTTCCGTGACAGAAGGATCCCGCTCTATGCACTGCAATAGCATTCAACACTTGCCATTTCCACAGAGGTCTGCCTCCACTAAGGGCACAAAGAGAAGCCCTTGGGGCTGCTGCCTTGGAACGGTCCCCAGCAAGGAGGACCTACAGAGACAGAGCCCCGTGTAACACGATGTGGTAGATCCCTCACCTTTTCAATTGAGCAGCTGCATTACACCTCAGGGTCTCCAAATCACAAAGAAGATATGATGCTTCTCAGTCTGTGGTTAGTGTAAGGCATCCAGGAACGATGTAGTCACAGCCAGAAAGTCAATGAGTCAAGGCAGTGATGGTTTCATGTTACATGTGAAGAAACCCAAGGGTAGAGGCTTTCCCTCAATGCTGGAGACAGTTGTGTGTGTGGCCTTGCTGTTTGCCAGGGAGATCCCAGAACTGACCGTGCCATATAATTCTGTCTCCAGAAGACAGGGGGTGGAAACATCCAGCCTGTGGATGTTCTTCCTCAGCTGGAAGAAGTAAGGATGCAAAGACTCAACCCAATATATCACAAACCATTAAATGTTCTTGTTTTCAAACAATAAGGAGGTTTTCTGAGTTGCTGAACAGAGCTATTTCTTCAGCTTTCAGCCACTATCTTTAACTAGTGTTAACAGACCAGGGAGTTTGCTTACAAATACTTCAACATAAGGCTTTTTTGTTGTTATGAAATGAGTCAAATGTGACGAAATAGAGCCAGCTGTCATGCAAGCATTCTCCCCACACTTTTGCCAGGCTGTTCCTATGTGCAGTACCTATATACTACCATATAGTACATTGGCTGTTTCAGCTAAGGGTTTTATACAGCAAGGCTGAAGGTGTGAGCTGGCCCTGAATCCCTGCATGTCTTTAGTCCTGAGGCATAGATATACGGTCCCAAACACAGGATATGCAAATTAATTACGACCTTAAAGAAGACATGTAGCGCTGATAAGTAGATGGCATTACCAACGGCTCCTGAATATCCTTTTAATGTTTCAGTGATAAATTCATATGTTCAGTGGGTGAGTCTGGTTACTGGAATCAAACAGGCACATTTTCTGAGATTAAGAATGACACTTCCTCGTATTGTTTTGAAGACTATTTTTACAGACCCGTTCTTTCAAGGAACCGCACAGATCAGTGGCGCTGAGCCTAGTTGGAGGCCTGTAACTAGTGGTGTCCCTCAGGGGTCAGTACTCGACCCAGTCTTGTTCAACTTCTTCATCAATGACATGGATGGAGAGTAAGAGCATACCCTCAGCAAGTTTGCTTATGACACCAAACTGGGAGGAATGGTAAATACACCAGAAGGCTGTGCTGCCATTCAGCGAGACCTGGACAGGCTGGAGTGTTGGGTGCAGAGGAACCTGATGAGGTTCAACAAGGGCAAGTGCAGAGTACTGCATCTGGGGAGGAACAACCCCATGCACCAGTACAGGCTCGGGGATGACCTGCTGGAGAGCAGCTTTGAGGAGAGGGACCCGGGAGGGCTGGTGGATGACAGGTTGACCATGAGTCAGCAGTGTGCCCTGGCTGCCAAGAAGGCCAATGGCATCCTGGGGTGCATCAAGAGGAGTGTGGCCAGCAGGTTGAGGAAGGTTCTCCTTCCCCTCTACACTGCCCTGGTGAGGCCTCATCTGGAGTATTGTGTCCAGTTCTGGGCTCCCCACTTCAAGAAAGATGAAGAGCTACTGGAGAGAGTCCAGCGGAGGGCTACGAGGATGATCAGGGGACTGGAACATCTCTCCTACGAGGAAAGGCTGAGGGAGCAGTGCTTGTTCAGCGTGAAGAAGAGAAGGCTGAGAGGGGACCTAATAAATGCTTACAATTATCTTAAGGGTGGGTGTCAGGAGGATGGGGCCAGACTGTTCTCAGTGGTGCCCAGTGACAGGACAAGGGGCAAAGGGCTCAAACTGAAGCTTAGTAAATTCCAGCTGAACATGAGGAAGAACTTCACTCTGAGGGTGACGGAGCCCTGGCACAGGCTGCCCAGGGAGGTTGTGGAGTCTCCTTCTCTGAAGATATTCAAGACCCGCCAGGTCCTGTGCAGCCTGCTCTGGGTGACCCTGCTTCAGCAGGGGGGTTGAACTAGATGATCCCCAGAGGTCCCTTCCAACCCCTAACATGCTGTGATTCTGTGATCAGTGCGTGGGGTGATCAGCATTCTTAATGATTTCTTCTCCTCCCATTTTACTTCTGAGACTGGAAATTCAGGTTCCACTTATGCTTAAAAACATGAGGAAAGGTCCTTCAGTTTTAAGGTGAAAAGAGATTGGTACAAACATAAATTTTGACCTTTAGGCAGTCAGCAGTTTCACTAACTGGTGAAAGAGCATAAACAGAGTGGGGAGGGAATGCAATACTTCCCAGTTTCTGAAGGGAGGACATTTTCTAGGCAGACTGTTTACAACCATATTTGGGTTTTATGCCTAATTATAAATTAATATTTTCTACCTTTTCAAATCAAAGAAGTAGTCCCTTCAATAGGCATCTTAGAGAACTCTCTGAAGGCCCTCAGGAGAAGGTGGGACACTTGGCTGTTTGTGACAACATTGGTGGTTACACTATTGTTGTACCAGATCTCAGGGACTGGTACAGCTCAGGCCCAGAAGAGGTCTGCCCAACCTCCAGCCTGCTCCATCCCACTGTCCCAGATTATTACCAGGGGCATGTTGTCAGCACCTAATGGCTGTGAGATGTCTGTGAAATGAACAGGAAAATGCTCAGGAGATGTTTGGTTTTCTGGTTTTCTCCATTCACCTTTCACTGGGCAGCTGTCACGTCATAAAAAAACACCACCATGAGACAACCTGTTACCTACCTGCCTTTACACAAGAATTCACAAAATGAATGTGGACACCCAGCAATCCTCCCCCATGTAAGGTTTCAGGTTGGGTTTGAAGGTCCCCCCCCAGTTGGGGGCCGGCCAAGCCATGCAGGCTGGTGGGAGTGAGCATGGTTTTGCCTCTGATCCGTCCCTGCGTGTTCTTCAGGTAAACTCAGGACTTCAGGGTCCAGAGCTGCCAGTGGAGCATCTTTCATCAGCACAGGAAAAATCTCCTAGCTTCCCTCACCTACCCGTTCCCGAAGAACCTGTGAAGCCTGCTGAAACATTTATAGAAGTTTCTTTCTTGATTCTGAAAACCAGCACTATGCTTAATATGCTTTTCAGGTAGAGTTGGCCAAATCCCCTGCTGGTGTAAACCACAGGTAACATTTTACATTGCATTACATTCATGTTAACCTCTGTGAACATGCCCCAGCAGGAGACTGGGCCCTTTAGCCTTGGGAGATTTTAAAGAACACACATTAATGAAAATAAAATAAGACAACAGCAACATGAAGGTGCAAGTAGACTTGCAGATTTCAAACCCCAAACAGAGCACAAAGGGGAAGATAAATGGCTTTTTGTTGCAAGAAGAGAGCAGATGATAAATGTGCAGGGTTTATGATCTAATATGAGAAAATGTTTATTTTCTTTGCCTGGGGAAAAGAAAATAAAGTAAATCCAGCTAACTAACAGCTCAAATGCTTTTCTCTACACTTAGTTGTCCCCACCTGACTGCATTATGGCAAGACTGGCTCATGCTAGGGAAACTGTTAGTTCCCTAGTGCAGCTTCACGGCAGGAGGGCAGGTTGAAGATGTTGTTGTTTTCTTTTCTTCTCCTCTAAGGTGCCTCCTTCTGGTGTACCAGCTTGGTGCTGCTCTTTTTGTGTATGTGGGATTTCATCTCCTCACTCTGTGTTCCATGTTGGATGTCCCTAATGAGATCATTTGGACTTGGATTTCAGCTGGCACTTGTGACCCCCAAGCACAAAGGTCTGAAGAAAAAATAGGATTGCTGAATATTATTTCTCTTCTTTTTTTTTTTTTTTTTTTTTTTTTTTTTTTTTT
>Ga0065711_1031923_pt1 | contig 28409 bp, 14 predicted proteins | sample Hoacrofraction12_FD_59098 | JGI IMG/M metagenome (GOLD analysis project Ga0065711, IMG submission 59098) | Hoatzin crop microbial communities from Cojedes, Venezuela - Epithelial fraction 12 v2 (version 2) | ecosystem: Host-associated > Birds > Digestive system > Esophagus > Crop | place... | reverse complement strand
TGCAGCCTGCTGTAGGTGACCCTGCTTCGGCGGGGGGGTTGGACTAGATGACCCACAGAGGTCCCTTCCAACCCCTACTATTCTGTGATTCTGTGATTCTGTAACTTCTCTTTGCATTTCACCTTTATAAACTATGTCATTGCCATTACCTACAACAGAAATGCCTTCCTCTTTCTTTTAATTTTCCATGCTAAAAATACTATACTTTGAACCTACCTGCTATTATTCTGACTATACTCTCATTATCTTATGTATGGGTTTTTTACTACATTTACTTCATTCCAACTGTGCAATTATGCCAGCAGAAATAGAGTAGGTTTCTTCCTTCTCCCTTACTGTATCCCATGTGAACACACAAGCCTCTTTTCCCCTTTACTGTATCACACATATGAACACACAAGCCTTTTTTCCCCTTTCTCAGCTCTTTTTCTTTCCTTTCCTGGTTTAAGAAATAGGTGTTTAGGATATCCCTAGTGAGTATTTCTAAGAGTATCTCCTTAATGTGTGAAGAGAATAATGTTTCAGAAGCTGTTGTAGCATTTCTTTGAAGAAACAAAAAAGATTAGGAATTGCATAGCTGGGCCTTGTCTGTGCCATTCTCTGCTTTCCAGCAGGAGACAGTCTCCCTTTCCAACCTCAGATCATTCATGGGTCAGCAAATCAGAACTAAAGCTGCTCTCTTCTACATACTGCTAGATGTCCAGCAGATGTCATTCAGACTGAAGTAAACCAAACACAACAGCTACACTTCAGAATGCATTGTTTAATAATCTGTAACCTGTAAAATGTATTTAAAAAACCTCACAACAAATGCCTGAAATAAGTAAAATATGAACTTGTCTATGGCATTAAAACACATAGGTAGTTTGTGTTACAATACTCACAGATTGCAGAGGAACCAAAAACATATATAAAAGGTCCCCAAACTTCATATTTGTTTAGATATGTACTTTTAAAAAAAAATCACTAAAAAGTATGTCTCTATTTTGAACATTCCTTCTCTCTCTCAACCTCTTCTAGACTTTTCTGAAGCTGCACTACATATATGCCCTTGTTCTTGTCAACATGACTCTGCTTCAGCATATTAGCGAGGTAGTTGCTCCTGCAAAAAAGTTTCATGAAACAGACTGAAGGAACTGTCATCCAGAGGAACTGCACTGATGACAGAAGCAGAGCCCCAGTAGGTAACAGACTGCAGAGCTGTTAATCTGACACTTGTAGCTATCATAATATTGTTAATATGCCATGTTGTTCCACTGACACAAATTCTTTCAGAGAGAGAGACCCTGTATGTTGCACAATCATAAATGCTCTGGATCAAATCATACTACTTACAAAAAAGCTCCTGATGGAGCTTTGGAGCAGTCTCTGAAATTTCCTTGATTTTGAACATATTTGGGGCGGTTTTATTTCCACTTAAAATGGGTCATATAATTCACCCATTGACCTGGTTGAACACTCCATGCCCATGTAACCAAGGCGAGGTAGTTTGTCTCTGCACTGAATCTCATTTTCAGTGGCAACCTTCATTCTTCCCTCAAACTCTAGAGTCATAGAATGCCACATGTATACACATCGGGGGAAGGCTTGGGAGCCAACACACCTCAGGCCCCGTGGAGAATGGTAGTAGGTAAATATTGAGCCTGCTCACAAATAATGTGCCTTAACTACTTTCCTTATGACAGAAACTATGGAAATAACTGAGGACTTACTGTAGCTTTATTTCTAGGGAAAAGAGAGTATTGAAAAAGACAGAATAAAACTGATTTCAAGCCAAGGCAAATGGAATGAATGGCTTTTTCCGATTCATTAAAGACCTTATAATCTTTCCATATTCATACGGAATAAGCAAGAGGACAATCCATAATTATCTTAGCAGACTATACTGATGCTTCCATAGACTGTAACAGTTCCAACTTGGAACAGATTATAAATTCTAGAAAAGATGTCTAGTGAGATGAAGTATTCAGTTACAACTGCATTTAATTTTTAATTGCCAATTGCATGAGCTATTTTTTCTCCTAATCTGCAGTGACTAACTCAAATCATAAGTCAAATCATTAAAGAGGAAAAAGTAGCATGTTTCATGTGCAAAAAACCCACAAAATACTAATTTGCCTTTTGGAAACACAAACAGTATGTTATTAACATATGAAGTGCCACTATTAACACAGGCAACCCCCCACACTACTTCATTAAAAATACAGATAATTAAGTCAATAAATTGGTAATTTCAAGTCTAATACTTTATCTGCTGTAACCTTTACATGCTATTTCCAAAAGGCTAATGACTTACGACAAAACTGTGCCCAAAATTCTGAAATACTGAAAACAAGTTTATTCAGGTTTGGAACAAATGTAAAATTTCGTAAGATTAAAGAAAAAAAAGGTTTAAAATAATTAAAAATAGAAAAGTCTGAATCAAAAATTAGCACCAGCTCTAAGGTTCTCAGTTCACCTACTACTCCCTGAATTCCAGATTCCTGATTTGTGGTAGTGGAACTGTACCCTTCTAGAGACATCCATCAGCACCAGATGTCCACCATGCATGCTAGAGAGCATCAGTCATGTAGAACAGAGAATCAGAAGAGTCTGTCTGCTTAAATTACTGAGCTCTCAAAAGTTTCTGAAAAACACACAAGCTCTTATGGTGTTTTTGTGAGTGTTTCCAGGTTCCTTCCTTCAGTCTGGGTTCCTACTCCAGAAGTGAATAATTCCTCTGGTCCCGAGTTGTAAAGTAGTCTGCAGTGATTGTTATGTGGTGATGCTGTATTGAATTTGTGGACCCTGGAACATATGCTGCCTAGAAACTTTTTTGCATGTCATCAGAAGATACCTCTGATGTATTTCCAAACAACATTTTTACATCATTCTCCGAAAAAAAGTTTTGCCAGGACATTTACTATCAGTTCTCCTCAGATGCATAAATGCCACTTTGGTCAGCAGGATTTGTCTACATGGCTAGCTATCTCAGCATAGATAGGTATCTCAGTTAATTTACAAATTCTAGGCAATGCATGTAGTCCTATTTATATCAAGAAGACTAAAAAATGGCATAAATAACAGCATGATGTTACATACCTAGTCCCCTTGCTAGAAAGCCTTGGTAAATAATATTTCATATTATTAGCTAAAGCTTGGGACACATGTTGCTACTGAATTCTCAAATTATTTAAGAGATGGTATTAACAGGACCCAAAGAGAAAAATCTAACTCTGCGTTTCAAGCCAAAATAAATTCTTCTTCATTTACACGGAAAGATGAAGGAAAAGCCACCATGTGTGATATAAATCATACATATTCCTCTTCCCCAAGACATACCAAACATCCATTGTCAAAGCTGATGAAATACAAGCGGTGAAAAAAATGTATGTTTTCTTCTACTTTTAGTAACTTAGAACAAACCAAATAAATGCAGCAGACCTAGTAGGTAAACGGGCATAGAATTTTTAAATTCATATCCTTGGCAAGTACTCTCTGTTGCTATTACTCAACAGTGATTACATATGTATTTCATTATCTTTGAAATTTCTGAATAATTACACAGACTAGATGTAGAGTAGTTCAAATGAGTTACTTATATTTAATTGCACCTAGGTATAAAATATTTCTTAAAGTTGTATCTGCCTATAGGTTACTTTATTTTAATTACCATTTATTCGTATCTATGCCAAATACTTACATAGTAATATGCAATACAAATATACTCTTTGAAAACAGCCCTAAATATAATCTGTAGAACACTAAGAACAGGACACTTCTATGTTCATTTCACAGACGATGAGTTCTTAGGCATTAAAATAAATTCAGCTTCCTCTTTTGTCCTTTAATACAGTAGAGATTTGAAATGATATTCTGAACCTACTTGAAACTGTCAGAAGAGAGGCAAGGCCTTTTTGACTTTTGTGAACTTCAAGAAAAATCTAAGTACTACGGCTGAAAGTATACCTGGGTTGGGTCCTAAGCAGTGTCTGCCATATTTTGGCACTAAAGATTCTACAGAGAGTCAATTAAACTTGCAATAACAAAGTTAGAAAATTTACCTTGGACTTATGACTGCAGCCCCATGTCGTGTGGTCAAACTGAGAAACACATTTACCTTCAGCACTCCCTTTTACAAAGTACAGTGTAAATAAATAGTCACCTTATAAAAGAAATTGGTGCGTCCAACAGATCCAATTTTTCCTGTGTGGTTCATGAAACAAATGTTTGCTTCAGTAGCTCCATAAAACTCACAGATCTTAACAGCACCAAATCTGTCTAAAAATTCTCTCCATACATCATTTCTTAATCCATTTCCAACTGCTAGTCGGACTTTGTGATTTTTTTCTCCTTCCTTCTGTTAAAAAAAAGAAAAAATTTAAAATGTAATATACTGATAACTGCATTTGATTGTTGCATATATTGCACAGAAAATGTACCTTCTTGCAACACATCAAGTATAAACAACACAGAAAAACAACAATTAAGAAGTTAAAGAAAGTTGGTATAGCTCGCCTACAGGTACAATGTAGCAAACTGCAATGCCAAACCTATTATCTTGTTGAAATATTTCCTGAATAATGGCTACATTAATTTACATAAATGCTTCCATATTTTAAAAGGTGTATCATCTCAGTCTGTTTGCACTCAAAGAAATTAGAAATCTGGGATGAACAGAGAAACACAGGAATTATTTCTGTCAAGGCATTAAAGTCAACAGAGATGAACAGTTACTTTCCTGTGCCTTCAGAACCATTATAAGAAACAATCAGATTTCACACACTTCTGATATCTGTTCCTTCCCACACGTTATGTATGAGTCATTTTCTGTATTTCTTTCAATATTAAGACTTGCCATGTTTTGTTCAATGTTACTTGGAACACACTATTTCTTGGTGATCTTGAGTCTTTACTGTCGTCAACTCTCACATTTTATTACAAGAAATACAATAGTATGTGTTCATCCAGTTCAGTGAGACTCTTTAATTTTATGAATACATTCTTCCCAAACCTTGTGATTGCATGAAGCACCTTTAGAATACATTCAGATTTAAGTCAAAGTATCAGAAGCCAAAAGATATAAAGTGTTGTTTTAATTTTTTTTAATTTCATCTATTTTAAAATCAGACTCCCTTTTTAATCATTGCAAGTGGCAATACAGAACAGCCTGGAAGTGAGACAGCACAAAATAAATATCGGTACTGTTTGTTACCAGATACCTTTAGAACTGTATAGCACTCTGGAACCACAACACTGTCTGTGTATACCTCTACATATGCACTTATACAAATGTATACAAACACCTCTCTATATACATATGCACATATACACACATATTCACACTCTTTATAGACATGTGTGGATACACACATACACAGCCACATACATATATGAAAGAAAGCAGATAGTCCCTATCTTCTCTTCTTCTATCCTAGTTTTCTTTTCCCCTCCCAACCCTAATCCAGTATGAATTAGGTATGTCTTTATAGTGAAAATCCATTTTAGCACCTTTAACCTGGCATAAAAGCACAGCAAATTCTTTCTGCGAAGAGATCTGGTCAGCAGACAGAAACAGGAATCTTTAAATATTTTGGATGTTAGAAAGGGTGAAGCTTCTACTAAGTACATAGACAGAAGTGTTCCTCAGAGGCTTATAACTTGGCCAAATTCAATTTTTCATGAGGATCCTGAATTCTCACTTCTGTAATGAAAACTGCAAGCACAGTGAAATTTTACGTTCCTCCTCTAAATCACAAAGGCCAACCAAGTTTTTTGTTCCTTCTTCAAAACCAGTAACTCATAGAAAGATAAAAAAATCCTTTATTGGGCTTCAGAGTCCTTCTTCTGGAAATTAAGTCCTCTTGCTGGAATAATTCAGCAAGGAAACACTAGATGCAGATAATTCTTGGCAGATTACAGTCTTGAGGCAGTATCCTGCTATTTTACCTCAAAACTACGTCACTCACCAGCCTCCCTTGGTCACTAACTGTTCTGTTTTTACAACAAGCCAACTCATCCCTTTTCCCTTCTCCTCTCCTGCCTCACTTTAGATGCAAGTGTCATTTCTAAACACACAAGCACATACTTCACTGACTTCACACTAAATCATTATTACCAAGTGCTGCATTCCTTAGTACAATGAAACTGACCACGGACATAACCTGGAACAAAGTGCCTACAAATTGCCCGTAGATGTAACTTTTGGAGTGGTTTGTTTTCTCATCTTCAGATGCAATATTACAAAGCAACAGTGTAGATGTTCATATATCTGAAATAATAAGGTCTGTTAGGTTACACATTCAAAATCATTATACCGTCAACAAACAACCAAAGTATTCCTTTTTTTAAGAGAAAGTGTTTCAGTGCTACTTTGAACTTTGTCAGGAAAGCTTTTAACTCTTTTTTTTTTTTTTTCCCAGAAAATTGTCCACCATCTTTAGAATATTCCATTCAGCTCAACTTAAAACTTTCCCAAGTGGGTTATTTTCCTTACAGCTTCATTGCTAAACTAATGTGCCAGTAGCTGAGCTGCAGTTACCCCTTGCTGACACCACTGAATTCTTAAAATCTACTGCCTCTACTAAGATACGAAAATTAGCTCGAGAGATTCTTTCACAGAAATCCTTTGTTCCACAATGAACACAAGAGACAAATATGTGCGTATATACACACACAAACATTAAATGGGTCATTAATCAGGCTAGGAACATTCAAAATCTCTAGAGACCAAGTTAATAAGGAGGTGAGTTTGCTTTTATTATCTATACTCTAAGAAAAATAAAAGCATTGATGGCTGTTTGCTGAAAAGACACAAACTAGCATGAACTAGAAAACAATGGCCTACATGGATTATGATTTTTTTCCACAAGGGAAAATACTACAGCATTTATAAGTGCAGTTACGTCACTACCTTCAATTCCTCATGTTATTTTGGCTGCTTTATATAACTACAGCACAAAGTTGTTTCTGTAGTGGAAAAGACACAGAGTAAACCTGACAGGTCAGCATTCTACTGTGCTTGCAATGTTAACACCTGTCAACAATACAATGAATAACTATCTCACTTTAGGAAGTATTTTTTTAAGACATTCAGCCCTTTTGCAAAAATACAAAGAAGGTATACGATGTCATCAAGAAATGATTGCAGAAAGCAAATTTTCTTAAAAGAAAGGGCAATAATTCACTTCTTCACAACTAAGGGAAATTTTCTGTTAGACAGCATTGCCACAACTGCCATATTTGTGATTTAGTCAGTTCCATCACAGTTGTTCCTATCTGTTGATACAAGACTCCCTGAAGAGTACTGCAGGACTTTCTGGGGAAAAGGCATGAAAGCTGTCATGTATTTAGCAGTCTTTCAGCAGTAAGAATGGAAACTATATATAACTTAATCCCCCAGCAGGTTTAGTAAGTATGAAGAGAATTATGAGGGAAACTTTAAACAGTAATAATTCACATTAGTTTTACATATGAGTAAAATCATGTAGCTTTTTTTACATATTTTTACCTAAATTTTGTATAACTAATATATGACATTAATTCATGTAAATCTTTACACATAATTAACTTTCAGTGGAAAGTGAACCACAGTAAGTAATATGGAGTTAGCCATTTTAACATCTTTTTCATGACCTGATCTATATATTCATCATCTTTATTATTATCCAGATCACTGCCAGAGTCCAACTCTCAGGCAGGCATGTCGGTATCCATGGGCACTGTGGCCAAAAACTTCTTCAGTAGATAAAATGCAATACATATGAGGAGGGAAGGAAAAGAGATGATAATTCCAACAAATCCTAGAAACATGGCTGAGTGATGCACACTTAGGGTGTCCTAATGTACGAAAATCAAAATAAATTAAATATGCACCAACTTCGGCTTTAAAAAGACCATGGCATCAAATAGTCATGCTTGGAATTTCTGCCATATTGAGACAGCATTTCATCAACTAGCTTCCCTTTGGTACAGTAGTTAGAATTATAGTAGTAGGAGGAATTCCAGGGAGTCACCTAGTACACATCTATTCTGGGAGATCAGCTCTGCTATCCTTGCACCATTCTTGATACCTGAACAAGCTATGTCATGTCCGCCAGTTACCGCGCAACAGTTGGTATGTAGCAATGGTCTGCATGTCTATTCTTAGGCTGCTGCAACAGCATAGTGTCTACTGCATAGTGAACTTCCTTCACTAAAAGCTATATTTCCTCACAATATCTCTTACGAAGGACTTTGTGCCTTGCCCTGGTCAACTATCACAAGTTCAAATAATGTGTGCCCTGTGATAATTTGCTCATGCTTTGTGTTTCTGAATGTGATTAACAGTTCTCTACAGATAATTAGGAAGACAGATTTTAGAATAACACAATGTTAGAACATCTCTCCAAGGTTTTTAAAAATGTGCATTTATTTATTTTTCTGCACCGTGATTTTTTTTCTTGCCGAGTGATTCTGAAATCAAATGGAAATTCAGTGTTCATCCACTTATTTCTAACGGCAAACGTGAAGCATTTTTTCCATGCCTTTTTGAAGCACTAATAAGCAAGAAGCATTCTTACCTGTCATCTGGACTTGTCTTTAGTTCATTCTGCTAAGATCTTTGAACCGTATACCAAATATCTGCATACATCATAAATCAGTTTCTGACACACTATTGCTCCATTTTGAGTGCTTGTTTTATTTGTATAGTAATTAATTGACAAGTCAAGATCTGCCTTATTACATTAAATACCACATACCTGGGATTTTTCATCTGCCAGCCTTTCCTCCGTAAGTGTTCTTTGTAAACTATGTGGACTATCTACGTGACTAAGTTGTTGATAAAAGAAGCCTTTTAAAGTGTAATCAACAATATATTAATTGGTGCAGTAAGGCTTCATAACTGCAGCTGTGTAAAATTGTACTTAGTGGTTGCTTTAAAAAATACAAAACAAATTCATTGTCCTACTTCTACAACTTCTGCAGCAGTAAAAGCCAAACAGAGAGAAGCAAGGGCAACTTCAAGGAAATGAGGCACGAACCGTTTCCTGTATTACAGCCTTGATGAACCCAAAGGCAATCTCAGAGCCTGAGAAATGCAAACATCTGTTAAATATAAAATACGCTGGACAGACCACACAGGACTTGCATTCATGTATTTACAAGGCATGCGTGTAACAACACATTCACCAGTTCTCGGTTGACACATTATCTCTGAAAAAAGGGACATCAGCTAGTTAGTAGAGAGGCAATAAGATATCCTGCTTCCATTATGACAACAGATGCAATAAATTCTTCAAGATGCGTGTTTACATTCACTTGTTGGTAATGTCTAATTATAAATTGCATCTAGATTTTTTGAGCAAAATACATGCCCAAATTTAAAAACACAGGTAAAATAAAACAGGAAGGGTACTGAAGAGATGCACCGTAAGAAAGGAACAGGAATTCCAGGACCAAGACGCATCCTTCCAGTTCAGGAACTGTTTATCTGCTATTTAGTATAGCTCACTCTCACCGTGCTTTCATTAATCAATCTTCTGATAATCCACTAGGATTAGATTCTAACAGAAGTCTTCTTCCTTTAGTTCTTCTAATAGGAAATGTTTTCTTTAGCTGGACTATGTCCTCAGAAAATGTCTAACAACAAAAGGAAGTCACTTTTGTCTGTGTTGCACTCAGTATTAGGAAGTAGAGCATTGTATTTTTGGTGCTTGCCCCAGGAGCCCACAAGTCAAAACAAATTACACGAATCTTTCCAAAGGTCAGTTCAGAGAATTAAAGCACACACAGATTATTTCTTGGGCTCCATATTGCACACAGTATTCTGTGAAAAATATGAAGCTTCTGTTTGTAAAAGTATGATTGTGGTTTCTAGCCTTCGCTGTCAGGACTTTTTCTGCATGACTCCATTAGCTTAACCCAAAAGATAAGTATCTAGGAAAAGAACTGGAAGGAAGGATATTGGTCAAGTTACATGACCTCTTAAAGACTCAGAAAAGTCTTGATTCACCATGACAGAACCAGTACCTGACATAGCAACTAGCCTTCAGTGCTGTTTTGGGTATGGAAAACCAGTGCTTCCTAAGGCCAAAGGAACCCTGCAAACATTATAGAAGACTTTTTCAGGAAGAAAACCTGAAAATCTTTACCATTATTCATGGGAAGAATGAGAAAACAGACAGACAATCATTGTGCAGATGAAGCCCAAGAGAGGTATGCCAGAATTTAGAATTCAGAAGGCAGCTGCCAAAATGAAGAGGATTATAATCTGCTTTTAAACCCACTTTTTAAAAATAATACTGTTGTTGTAGTCGTGCCAGTTTAAAGCATAGAAAAGTTAATTGTGATATACAGTACATTCTTTATTAGATCAACTGATACAGCCTGGAGTGAAAAAATACAAGCTTCCAAATCCCAGGTCCATTTCTAAGCTTCATTTCAGATGTAGTGAATATGTTCTTAGTTTAAAAGCTCTGTTTTCTCTAACTGCGTGTATAAACAGCACTCATTTCTTCTTTTAGACACTGTTAATACTGTAATAAATCAGCTACTACTTGGATTAAGAATGATGTCTGCTTATGACATATACAAGTGGTCGCAAATTTCTAAAAAACCCCACAGGTTACTAGAAGCATAAACAAATGGCAAAATTCCCCCAGTAAATAAAATTGTAATGACATATAGAGATCATTCAGAGGTTTCAAATGGAAGGTACAGATGTGGTTGTCTGTAACAGTGACACATTACTTGTTTGGGGTATTTAATAAAATGTTTATGCAAAAAACCTGCAAGGGTCTTGACAAATTTTCATTCCACATTTTAATGATGAGAAAAAGAACAATTTCCAGTACTGAACATAAATCAGCTAAACTTTAATGGGGAATAACATGTGATGTGATGTAAAACCTGCATGGTAGAGAAGTACCTCCTGACTCATTTTTCCTTCCTTACTTGACTATCAAATTCCCTTCCTTCAAAGAAACCTGCTTCTAAGTGGCAGACAGTGCTATCCAGCATATATAAACCCCATTCTTACACCCTTTCCCACAACAATTGAGTTAACAGCAGAGAAATAAGTGTTCATTCTGTTTTCTTACCACACAGCATTGACTTCCTTATTTTCTCCTTCTTAATTACTATTGTCCTAACACAGAAGAGTTTTAACAACATAAATCCTTAAGCATCTTTTCTAAAGTCAATTCAGGGAGCTTCATCCCATCCAGAGAAATCTTGGCCAAACTGGATCTAGTAGAGACATTGGCTTTCTTCAGCTTAACAAAATAAAGTCTGAAAGATGATATACATGGTCTTATACACTTGAGGTAACCCCAGGGAAATAGGAAATGTTACTGATGCCGAAGGATAACTAGGCTCCATACTTAATGGATATAAAACAGGACAGATATTGAAAAAAAATTGCTCAAAAACGATACAATTGATTGTGAGACATACTTTGAATATAAGTAGAAGTGAACTCTGATTTTAACAGAGAGCTTACCAAGTTCATGCAAGGTTACATAAATCATACAATCAATGTAATAATGTATAACAGCTTATGAGACTAAAAGACAGGACATAATGATCAAGAAAACTAATTTCTAGCCTCTGTTTGTAAACCACTTCAGGATTCAGGTCTCCTTTACAGAAAAGCAGAAAATATGTGCTGTATTGCCATTCATATCTTTCCAAAAGCTTCAGGATGCAGTGTGTTATTTAAATAGTTCATTACTTCAAATTTGAAATAAATCTGCAGTGAATTAGGAAGATTTTGTATACACATTAAGTGCTAAATTTTAAATGTGCTGCAACTCTGTAAGGAAAACATATCCACAGATTACTACAAAAGTATTTCCAAGGCCTTTTCTTAGAGAGAAATAAGGAGCTCTGCTATGCCAAATTTCAAAATTTTAAGGATCACTGTTAAGAAACTTTGAGAAATGTCAGCTAGCAAGACTAAGTTATTAGTTAGCCAAGCCATTCATGTCTTTCACTGGAGTAGTCATGGTAATATCTTATAGTAGGTTCCATTATTTAGGCACTGATGGCTACTAGCTATCAATGCTGGCTCCTCTACTTTCATTATGGCCAAAAGACTGCAGAAAAGGAGCTTGGAAGAGGGCAGGTATGAGGATTACTCACTTATTTAGGAGCCCAGCAAAATCTGTGAATGTCATATAATGCAAGGTCTTTGTACTTGTACTTGAGGAAAAAAGACATCTTCCTTTTCTAACAAATGTTCTTTCCAGTCAACAGGTTACTAAACCAAACTGGGTGCAGAACAGGTTTCAGAAAAATTATACTACAAAAGAGTCTTGAAGAGCTGTTGCAGATTTGAGTGGGAGGCAGAAAGATCAAAAAAGACAAACAAGTAAGGAAAGCTAAGCCAAAAGTCCGTATGCTACCACAAAGATGTGCCAAAAGTTCTGTTTAAAATCTGTGAAATAAGAGGCCACACTGTGCCTCCAACTATTAGAAATATACCATTTATTTCAAGTTTAGTGTTAAATAAACAAATGAAGAACTTACGATAATTGCTATGGTTTTAATCTGTCATCATTAGAAGGGCTTTATAGTACTCTAACCTTCAGAACACTGCCCACATAAAATCTTCACAGAGCTTTAAAACTTGTATTAGCCATATCTTTCTCATGTTGCCAGCATAAATAGTACTTCTAAGTTAATGAAGCTTAAAGAGAGATAACAACTTGCCAAAATATTTCACCTACTTGGAAAATAATAATAGATTGCATAATATATTTTAAATCCTTCCAGTTATTTGTGTGAACATGTTTCTCTTCCAGTTTTAACAAGACAAATACTTACTATTTTTCTTCAGGTACCTAGCTGTCAAACAGATTTATTTTATAATTTTAAGTTTTCTTGATAAAGTACATGAAGTTTCTCTTTAGCCAGCTAGCAAAAAAAACCCAAAACCAAAAAAAATCCCATAGCCTCACAAAGCAAAGAGTTTAGACATGCCAGTTGCTAGAAAGTATGCACCTAAATTAATAAATATAACAGTCATACAGTTAATCAATAGTTAATGATGGTATAAATATAGTAAATATAAATAGTGAATGACAGTAAAAATAACTTTATTTGCAAAATTTAAAACTCCTTTAACTTTACATTGGCTTGGTAAGGATCTAAAAATGAAGTTTATTTCAGAAAATGAAGTATATTAATCTATCATCCTTGCTTTAAGATACAGAACAGGATAAAATGGTTAAAACAAAATGCCATGCTCTAACTGTACAGTTAAAAGACGTAAAAGCAGAACAATTAATATCTGATGCTGTAAATACAGCAAAAGTTAGGAAGCGCTGGAGAGAAGAGAGATGACTTTGGGGAAATCATGTTAGCCTATAATGAAGAAAAACCACTATTTATAAAAACTAGGCCATTCTATGTTTTGATTTTCCTTATGGTTTTTAACTTGATTTTTTGTTATCCTGTAACTTTTTGTTTATTTTATTATAAGGTTAAACCAAAACAAATAAAAATTTAAAAAACACCAAAAAACAAAGAAACAGAGAGAGAAAGGTATCCTTATCCTGGTTTCACATCACAGCCAGTGTTGGTGACTGGGACATGAGCCATCCCCTCTTTAATTCAAGAACATTCTCTTTGTTAAGGCATGCATAGATAGTGCTGTAGGATCTACGACCTATCACTACATTACTTAAACATGCTTCTGAAAATTTTCAGGGGAAAAAAAATTCCAATATCTTATGAACACTGACCTTTTCCATTCTTTGGTCAACAACTTGAGATATTAATGCAAATTGTTATTCTGCTGGAAAACAAGACTGATTTGCATTCTCTTCAAATTACTAGAACACTGCTTAAGGAGGAGGTTGTTCTGGAAAATCATAAAATGTGGACTTGGATTAGAAAAGAATTTTCAGATTAATTAATTTGAAATATTGGCACCATTTCCTAAGAAATGAGTCATTTCAATAAAATTTACTGAAAAGGAAATAAACCATTGATTATTTTTTTGAAGTCACAAAATGCAATTATGATGGAAGCAAAGGCAGAATGTTCAAGAGATAACAGCTGCACTGCATCCAACTTCTGTACTTTTTCACAAATCTCTGTGTGTTCTAAATATTTTGTTAAATTAAAAGAGAATACAGTATTTTTTGCTTGATGCTATACAGGTACTTGGAAGCTGTCATTTATTTTTATTTAGTATTCAAATAAAAGCTGTTTATTATCATAAGTAACTCTGTAATTTATTAAAATGCTTAACCAGGTAAGATAATGTATGATGTAATATTTAGGATTTATTACTGAAACACAATAGGACAATCTGCAGCTCATAAACGGATGGAAGTTGCCAGCATTAGCAAGCTGAATTTTAGTTTATACTGGACTATTAATGTTATTTTGACATATTTAGCACAGGCATTTGAGGACAGAAAGTCAGTTGAGTTTGCTATGCAATAGGTTATATCCATTCCATCTATATTATTCTATACATCTTGAATTAATTCCATGAACTTTTGGCATTTAGCTTAGCCTAAACATCTTGGTCTCTCTCTGTTGCCAGTGGGTAGATACAGAAACATACCAGAAAACAGCCAGATCAAGAGTTAATTCAATTAACCCGAGTCAGCTATACTTGGCAATTACAACAGGTTCAGCATGCTTTGTACTTGAGACCATGTAGATAGACCATCACAACACTGACTGCCAAGGCAAAAGAAGTATTTTCAAATTAGGGCTAACAGTTTCAGACAGGAATGTCACTTTAGCAAAACTAGCTCTGTGGTATGGAATAGCTTTCTAACTGGAGCAAAAGCCATTACTCCTTTGAGCTGCTAACCTAGACCAAATTCCTTCTAAATTTAAAAATACGATTTAGATGGTCTCAAAACAAGCACGTTCCACAAGTAAAACAGTGCTAAAACATGACCTACAAAACCTGATATACTTATGTGCCAAGAAACAAAGTTCTGAAAAATCTGAAAAGACACTGAACATTAATCCTGGTTTTCTGAACTTACATTGTGAAACTCTGTGAAATAATATATTTTCACCAAATGATACTGAATCAGTTTTTAGTCTCAAAATCATTTAATACTTTAACATCTTTCTGATTTCAGCCATTTGGGTGTTTTTACAGTCTAGAGATCACCAAATATTGGAAAAAAACCTCAGAGGGACAGGTTCAGTACAGTTTTACTTCCCTTTTTAACATAACCACATTAAGTACAATAAATGTATGTATCACTTACAGACAAATAGCTATCATTTTGGTTCCACTTACCACTGGCTGGCTGCAAAGGTAACGGCAAAGTTCTCCTATGTACTGGATGACAGTCACATTGTACTTTTTGCAGTCACTCCAAAACTGACTAGCTGAGAACTTCTTTTTTAACACACATGTTGCACCTTTATGGAAACAGTAGAAAGAGAAACGAAGCATTTTCTCTCTATGGCAACTTAGCTAGCTATGTTCACTGTTTCTACAAAATAGAACCTAAGAGGAACAATGGGCAGCCTCATTCAGAGAACTATATGGTACTTCAGCTGTTTTATTAGAAGACATATTCAAACCTGGTAGACAAAGAAGGGAGATCAACCCAGCCTGCTCCTTGGTGAGACGGTAAATTGATAGGTAAGCAGTTAAAAGCAAGAAGACAGCTTCGCTTTGTTAGTGTTATAACATTATTCAAAAGACTTTAACTGAAAATATCCAGAAAAGTCAGCCTGAATTAGCAAATCATTTGAGTATCACTGAAACCTCATTTTTCAATGATGAAAGTATTCATTGATGCAGATTCAGACAGAATGAATCCATAATCCAGTGATTTTTCCCTTGCTCTGACTTGTTCTTGGTGCTTCAGGAAACAGGAAATGTTTGCCATCCAGTTCCAAATAAATCTTTTATAACAGAGTCATTGAGGACACCTACATTGTCTCAGTAAAACACATATTTTATCATCTGTGCCAAAACAGTACACAAATTAAATGGGAAAAAGATATATATATCTATTGCTATATGACAAAGGTGAATGTTTGCTGTAAATGTATTTATCAGCCTTTTTAAGCCTACCAAAATACATTTTAGTTCTATCCCACAGTAGAATGCTTACTCTGTACATATACTACTGTGCTATATACACCGTCAAAATATTGTGTATGTCCTTAAATTCCTTTTTACCTAAAGTAAAAACATGTGTGACACAAATGACTGTAGCCAATTCTTCTCCAGTACCACAAAGATAGCCTGTAAGAGACAACATCTCTCCATCGCCAAAAACCCCAGAATATAAAGCCATTCTGAAAATACTATTTATCTGATTTCAGCAAAGCATGTTTCCCTAATGACAGTGAACCCAAGCGTGTTTGATACATTTTTACAATAATTAATTCTTTATTAACAATACAATTAAGTGAAACAAGACCTACCCAATTCAATGCATCCACCGATGCCAAGAAGAGATGCTGCACTGTGATAAAGTGGCAGAGTAATATAAATTATGTCTTCTGCAGTAGCACCAAAAGCCCACAGTCCAGAAGCTCCTTTAAGAACCTGCATGTGACTGATGACCGCAGCCTTTGGAAGACCTGTAATGAAAACATAAAACCATGCATAAAGCTTCTCTTAAAAAGAACTCAATTTTTTTTTCCTTTGTAAGGTCTCTAAAACCTTAAAAGAATGAATTCTTTCTTCCGTAACTAAATTTTCAGCCGTTTAGACGGCCATTAATAGAAAACTGGCTGCTTAATACAGTACTGCATGTTTGTTCTGTACACATACAGATACATAAGCCATTTTGTAACTTTGTTAGTTATTTAATCTGATGTCAAGTCAGTTCAAATAGGTGGAAATACGAAGAAACTCCATGGTTCGCACATTATCAAATTATATAGAGCCAACAAAGTGCCAAAAGCATTTACTGTACATATGGATTTCCTTTAACATAAAGAGGCACCGCACCAGATCTCTTTCAGGCAAGAGTCATACTGACTGCAACACAATTAAGAAAGGTATGGGAGCTACACAACACACATCATGTAGTGGGTGCTTATCTAAGATGCGTACATCAAAGTCTACCTATTTTTTAAGAATGCTATGAAGACTACGTAGAATTTAAAAAAAAAATCCATTAAAAAGTCCACTCCATGTAGGCTCTTCTTAATGAGTTTCTTCAGGTTCAGCACAGAATTTCTCTTCAGCAACATGCACTCATATGCAAGAGCTTCTTGGGCTACTACTCTGGGACCCATTATTTTGAGTAGGGGATATGTTCTTGCTTCATGTATGTTCTCACATACACACACAAATTTCAGGCTGAGTCCCGATGATGAACAGTGAGAACTGTTAAACAATTTAAAAAATGTAATTGGTTAGAAAGTTTTCTTACCTATTCTAGCAAAGATACCGTTCATTTGAAGACTGAACTAGAGCTGTTATACTGGAAGTGGAATCTATGGAGATTCTAGCTACACTTCAAAGCTATTCCAAAACCAATCACACTAAAGAGAAAAGGCAATAAGCCTATGTTGCCAGTGAACCACTAATAGCAAGAAGTGCTCTACAGTCTTGAGTTTTCTCCTTCTGCCTTTGCAGACAGTCGACTACAGACCATGAAAGATACTTCTTTCTTTTAATTAAGTTTACCAGTCATTGATGTTAGGAGCAACACTATGCTCTGGCTTTATCAAAAAGTGTGAAAATGCTCAGTTACTTTAGATTAGAATTAGTTATTCAATACTCTTCAGACTAAACAAACCTTATTCTTTTAGTTACATGGTACACAAAAGAAATCCAATATAAATTAATGTAATACACACAAGCATTTGAAAATATTTCAAATTCTACATAACTAAAATTTGAGACTTCACACAGATTTTCTGAATACAGTTATAAGAACAAAATCTTCCCATCTAGAGAACTCGATAATATTTTTTAGCTAAAACTCCTTACTTTTAACCACCAAGCTCAACCATATTTACATTGGTAGTACTACAAACTTACCTGACCTCTTGACAATATTTATACATTCCTAACTTTTTTATTCTAGAGTGATATTTTTATTTCCTAATTTCTCCCCAGAACCCAAAGCAAATAAATTAAATTATTATTTGTAAGAGGGAACAAAGCCAGAAAACACATCTTCATTTTAAATCTTCTTGTGACTAAAACTTTTCTGTTCAGCTAAATGGGAATGCCAGCATGCTTATCTTAACAACATCATGCTGCTTTTCATGTCAGTGATCAGTTTTTTTAAAGTCTTAGCTTCTTAGCTGCTGGAGCACTGGTAATAAATTCAGCCATCTGTTGCTAAACTAAAAGGCTAGTAACTTAATCCTATTTTCTGTCTCTACAGTGACCTGCACAGAACATGACTTAATGCAGAAAAACCAAATGACTACTTGCTTGTTTTAATATTGCTTTTTAAAGTTCCAGATACAATGTTAGCTATATTAATTAGGCAGTGGTATGTGATCACAAAATAAAACTTCTTACCATTGTAAATCCACCGAGAAAGCAAAACATTTTATAAATACCTTAGCTGTGAAGTAATAAAAGGCAAACGTTATCACAGTATTTGCACAGTGTGGCAGGAAAAAAAGAAGAGAAGCCCATAAACCACTGAATATAAACAGTCACGGACAAGTAATGTGCTTATTTGCTACCATAACGCTTCTAGATAAGAAATATGATATTCTGCTATGAAAAGATGAACCAAAAGATTTGGAAAATCAAGTTTCTACATGAAAGCTGAAGGAAAATACAGACTCTTTAGCAGATCTGTACCTGTTGTTCCTGAAGTAAATATATATAAAACAGATGACTTGAGGTTGTTGGTAGAGCATCGATTAACTGGAACCGGGTCTTCAGATGCAGCCTCTATTTTGTCTAAAAGGGTACGCACACTTGGAAAAGTGGAGACTTTGGTCATTATCCAAACACTAATGTCTTTTTGGAGGTTAGGAAGAATTTCTTCCAGTGTTCCAAGCAAATCTTAAAAAATAACATAAAATCATGTTACTTATATTATGTCATCACAAAACCAGCAAATAAAGTATTTTTCCTCTGAAAGTTTTACATTTTATAGTAGGAATAGGAATGCAAGTCACCTTCATGAACATAAATAAATTCAATTAAATACTGATGAACTGGAATGAAAATTCACTGAAAACAGGATATAACATGGTAAAAATACTGCTGACCCCACAAGGTCTAATTGTCAGCTAGCCCTCAAGGCAAAATGGTGAGCCTTGATTACTAGCTCCTGCTTCCCACCTCATTTTGGATAACCCTTGGCCATTGCTAAGACCAGAATGAAGTGCAGTTAAGCTTCAACTTCAAATGAACCATGAAGAAGTCTGCTGAAGATGCAAGGCATAAATATAGCTGGTAATTACAGTACAGGTTTCCCTGGATGCCCTTAACAGCAATCTCTCATCGAGCATTATTTTTTTCAAAAGTACAGAAGTGACTAATTTGAATGCAAACACACAAACAAAAAACTATATCATGTATGTAGGTACCTGAATTTCACAGAAGAGAAATATGATACAGGCCTGTTGCTTATTCAGACACTGCCAAAGAACCATGTGGCTATTTATGTAGTCCTTTGATTGTTTTAGATACCTTAATGAATCTGATTTTAGGTACATCACACAATTTTATTTTCTTATAATCACATGTTCATTCACCCAAAGCCATTCCTTCCATTGGCTTTTACCCAAATATAAATACAATATCACTTTTCTAAAATAAAAACAGCAGCATAACTAAGATAATTCTGTTGGCTTTTCAGGAAAGAAACCATGAAAGAGAGTCCCAGATTAACCAAAAGAAAAAATATAAATAGAGGCCAATCCTTAAGTAATACGTTTGGCATATTTCTAAGCATTTCTACAATCTGTCACTTTCTCAGAACACTGCACAGGCATTAAAGTACTAATCCAGGAAAATTCTCAAGAACAGGAATAATATTGCTTTCAATAGAACTTTTCATATATTTATAGATTCATTTACACTTAAGTGCTTTGCTGGATCTCAGCCTATGTAATTAATCTTGTAAATATCCCTGTGGGTATAAATTTATGTTATTATCTCAGTTTTTATAGATAAATAAACAAAGAAAGTTGACATGACTCACCCAGAACCTCATAACAAGGCACTGCCAGAGCCAGCATTTGATGTCAACTCATGCCAACTCCAAGCCCATTTCACAAATAATAAATATGGATGCCATTAATAGAACCCTCTTGCACAAATTTTACACCAAAATAACTGAAGATTTTTAATCTTTCAGAAACCTACTTTCTTAATTACACTGCTGTATATATTTTAATGAATGATGTAATAATTTCTGTAACAGCTATTGCCTACTGTCATCAACTAAACGTATGTCTTACAAACCTAAAGCCTACCGAGTACAAGTTCTATAGGTTTTATGGGTGTTTAGCAAATAGATCTAACTTCCTTGCACTGCAGAAAGATTTCAGGAAGCAATCACCCAAATAATTATAAAAAATTGAAAGATAGCTACCATCCTGTTTGAATTATTTGACTACAGAATGAAAAAATGTGAGTAAAAAATAATGTTAAGGACAATAGTGTTAACTGCAGGAAACTCAATGCACTGAAAGTCAAGGTTCATTGGCGTATTGATTCTGTTTTGCTGTCATACTATAAAATTAGGTTATATTTTTCAAGTAATAAATACTCAGTGAGTATCACCCTTTTTAAGTGCTGCAGACACCAAAGGGATCATTGTGGCATTTCCTTGTTTTCCATATATAAATTCATTCCCTCTTGCACTTCCTTACATTGTTTTGATTTTTACATTTTTGAAAGTGATGAAGATGAAGCTTTATTACTTACTCTTAACTTCTCTACAGAAGACATTTTTGTTTACAACTGCACGACGTGAAGAAATTCACAAATATTTCTAATTTTTTAGTATTCAGAAGGTCTAGATAAGATGTGCACCAGTTCTCTGTGTATTTGAGTAACACGAAGTGCAAGTCTGTCAAAAAGAAGAGGACTTACCTCTTCTTTTCCTTTTCTCTGTTTTCTCTCCTTCTTTCAAAGGACAAAAGATGACAACTATTAATTTCAACTCTACAGACACAATCATTTAAGATTAAAGAATGACAAGAGGGCATAGCTCCCTTTTAGTAGACTGAAACATACTTACTCTAAATAATATCAACACACAGTTTATTGTTTTTCTAAACATTCACTCATAAAACCTATGTTTTTTATTGGTGCACAGAGTCTTATTTCATTTTTTAACTCCTACTGAACTATGAATTGATTATACAATGGAGTTTTTCTTCTGTGCTTCTTCAGGAATCTAGTACTTGGAACAGTATATGAACAGCTTGTAATTATACGTTATCGTGAAAGAAATTTCTAGTTAGATAGCAGAGAACAGCAGAAATAATAAGTGATTTCCTGAATAAGAAAGTGTAATTTAAAACAGCTGTCTTCAATGTGCCAGAAACTGAAAACTGCTTCTGGAACACACAGGAGCATGAGATCTTTGAAGATAACTCCCAGTTGTACTAACATATTTCCAAAGAAGAATTCTGATGATAGTAAACTAATGTTTCATTCTGTGAAGAAAGAACTTCTGTACCAGTCACTGTGTAGGGTTCTTGGGTCTTCACATACCGTCTTGTTGCTCTCTTAGAGGAACTACAGTTTGATTATTTCTAGAGGTACCTGATAAGTGTACTTTACTATACAGGAAAGCAATTATGGTAAAGTAATTCAGGTATTTAAGCTTGTGGTTTCTTGTTTGCTTTTTACATGATGAAAGTATCTTCAGGTTTTGGTTTATTTGTTTTGGAAGAAATGGCTGCTTATCTGAAGTTTGGCAATGTAAACAGCAGTTCTGTGCACGTTGTTTACATAGTTTGGATATGAATATTCACCATTTGCTAACTATTTGGCTTCTGCTGTGAAAAAAAATAGCTGTACTTGGTCAAGATGAATATGCTTCTCCTTTTTTTTGCTTTTTTGCTTTTTTTATTTCCTTCTTGCTTTTAAAGCATTTCATTATTCAACAAAAAGTTTGTGAAACTGTTACATTAAATACACACAAAAACATAACACAGTTATATCTTTTGAGAAAGCAAGCAAAATATGTTTTTGTTTTTAACTACTGTTCTAGGCTTCAAGTTGCACAAAAGGTTTTTTTATGTTATTTTCCAGCAAAGAAACAATGCAGCTTGTTGGCAAGGACACAGTCCTATACTGATGAAAGGAATACATCAGATTACGAGATCAACTTGTACTGAACAGAAAGTTGCTCGGAAGGAGAACTGCATGAAATGGTTCTTACATAACTTTGATATTTACCCTGGTTGAATATGTTCAGTAAGCTATGGCAAGTCCAAACTCTCCCCTGCACTGTCTGACCTCAGAAAATAATTGTTACTTGTACTTGTTTCCCCAAGTGACTCCTTCACATTCAGCACTTCTTCTTACTAAGTAATAATACCAGAAATTGCAAGTCAGTTGTGGCTCAGGATCAGTGTTGGTATCTTGAAACGTCACTGAAGACAGCAAAGGTAGTAAAATAGAAACCAGCTTGGGAATCACAGTTGGCACTGTTTTCCACTCAAAGCCCATCTGGGACAGACACACAAACTGAGTAAAAGCAAGTGATCAAAGAGATACAGTGTCTAACAGAGCAGATAAGAGTGTCTTCTGCAGGTCTTCCATGGTTTCTTTGTCCTAAATGTTTACATCTAAATAGGTTTTTATTCCAAACAGTTAAGAAAAGATGGTTTTGATAAAATCCATTATTTTTTCATGCAGTGACTAACATATGAGAGATGACACTGCTACTCATATCTAATACCAGATGATCCTAATTCACGATAACTAAAAAGACTTCATTTACTCTCTTTCTCCAGGATGTAGACACACTCCTGTCTGAATTTTACTCCTGCCAGCAGAAACCCTGGTTCTGAGCTCAAATGGTGAGAAGTTCAGAATACACTCAGCAGCAGCAAAAAGCACTGCTGATGCCTCTAGAGTAAAGAATCCTGGCCAGGAAAATGCTATACTTGCACAGCTGGGAGAGGTAATTCTGCACAGAATGGCAGAATCACAGAGTGGCTGTAGTTGGAAGGGACCTCTGGAGGTCATCTTGGCTCAATACCCCTGCTCATGCGGGCCCACGTACAGCAGGCTGCCCACACATGTCCATACGGCATGTACACTCCTTCAATAGCCTTTGCTATCAGTACTGATGTAAAACCAATCTCATGGAGTTTACTAATGCAATCTTTCACAGTTCAATCCTTTCATCAGAAGTCATGATGGCAATCTGGGATGTCCGACTAAAAATTGAACTCTTTCAAGTAGCAACATACTATAAATGCAGTGGCAAATCTCTGGTGGGTCACTAGATTATTAGTGTTGCTTAACAGCATTGCTGCTACACAGGTACTGCCCAAAAGATAAAATGTAATCCCTTGTTCAAGCAAGACTCAAAAAAACAGGAACACTCCCTAGAAAGTACACAGTGCCTTAAAAGGTGCCTTCACTTTAACCAGTACCTTACTCCTTTGTTTAAGCAGCAGTTTTTAAACAAATAAGGGTGGCATAGTCTGGTAACAAATGTAGTAAGGACGAATACCTTTTAAACAGGTCAGATTGCTGTTAAGAGTATGCTAATGCTGGCAGTCTGATAGAGAGAAGAAGAGCATGCAGCTTCTTTTTTTCTCCAAATTCCTCATTTACTTACATGTTAGTTCACTGCTATTTTATTAAAAATGCAGTTTTAAACTCCAACTTTTGAATCTCTTTCAACAAACATTCCCCAGAATGGGAGTGGTGGTAGGCAGTATTTCTGGGAACGAAAGTGTGAGAATGTTACATAACAAATTAAAGCAAGAGATAAATGCTCTGGGAACACAGCAGACAAATGAAAGTAGCTAAAGCAAAAACCTTCCCTGTGCCACAAAGGCAACTGGAAATACTAGAAAGGAACATAACATCTAAATACTGGCAAATCAGAGAATCTGTATTTGCCTTACAGCCTGTGGTTGGATGAGAAGGAAAAACCCAAGTTCCTAGATTGTGATAAATAAATTAAAATACCAGAAAAAAGTCAACTTTTTAGAGATACCATTTCATGTAAGAAACTGACAAGAGGGAGAAATTTTGAAGTTTTTATAGCATATCTGAGGCTTAAGAATAAAACATGCAGAGAGTTCGTAGAATACGGAAGTCAAAAGCAAACGCCCCAAACCTAAGTACTCTTGGAAGACTCCCACCTAAAGTCAGAAAAAGCAAACAAAATATCAGAGAAGTGTCAGACCAGAAAAAAGTCTTACTGCAAGTGCTGAGGGAAAGACAAGATGATACTGATTGGGCCAGGTTACAACACCACAACCTCTGAAAAACAGGCAAGCACAAAACAAATCTGAAGAGTACAAACTCCACAAACGAGAGTCATCTTGCAAGAGGCAGCATGAAAGACTGAACAAGGCGTGGAAGAAAATGCAACCATAAATAGAACCCAGCCTATTTGGATAGAGGTATCACATTTGTAAAAATAAAAGCATTTTTGCAAAATGACAAGATGTATCAAAAGAACCTGCAAGATGCAGTCATCTCATGCAGAAGAAGGCTACACCACCATTCTGAGCAGGAAAGGTTAAACAACAAAGAATTATCTGTGGGAACCGTTCCAGACACCAGCAGAAGATAGAAGGATTTCAGCACAAATGAAACCTGAATATTAAATGGATTTGAATACAGGTTCCTGATTTAATGTGCCATTACAGACAAGAATTTCAAAAGCAAATTTGATCTTACTGAGCATAGAAAATTAATGGTCAAATTGTTAAGGGGATGATTTCTTCTGTGCTGCAGTGTATGAACAAGATTGAAGGTCATCCAAAATATTGAAAAGATAGTTTTGTAACTGTTACAAGAAACAGAATTGCTAAGTCAAGCCTGGTTTTGTTCATGGAGGGTGAAAAATCTATATATTTTTGAAAATTAGAACTTTCACTATCCAGAAAGAATACTATTACATACTAATCTCTGATTAAAAAAAACAGTCCTAGCTGCCAAATGATGCCTAACTATGACAGTGATAGATACTGGACCATAGGTTGATTGTTTTTAGTAGAAACATTTTGAAAAAAATATACCATGTTCAAGGTATGCACAATGCTGTGGAAAATGGTGCAACAAAGGCAAAACACACAAGAAAGTTCAAGTCATGCCTACTGACGAGGAAGAATCCCTTAAAACACAAACTAACACTGGATGAAAAGATGTTTAACAGACCTCTGAGAATTATCTAACTGACTGTGTAACCGCAGCGTTAAATACTGCCCTGCAATTTTTATAAACATTATGGGGAAATTATTATGTACAATAATTATGTATAATATGTTTTTGTTTCTGTTGCGGCGGGATCTAGAACTCGACCAATATGATCCATAACAGTCAACTTTATTAGTAAAGAATCTGGATTATATAGACAGAACTTAATTGTGATTAGTCACTATACATAAACACTCGGTGCAACACTCAGCTATGATTGGTTACTATACATAAAAACATCTATCAACAAAACACCCCGGTTACATAGTCAATACTCAAAGTATGATTGGTTAGTATTCATAGAACGACTGTTTACCTGCAGCTGGCCTGAGAACGATTGTCTTTCCCACAGCCAGCCTGAGAAAGGTCTGTTTTCCCGCAAGCGGCCTGAGAAAGGTTTGTTTTCCCACAACCGGCCTGTGCTGCTTGAAGCCTGTACTACTACAAACCGATCGAGTCCATATTCAGAGTGTCTGGGTTGCTCACAATATGCCTCTGTTTTTCCAGAAACCCTACATGTTTCAAGAGTGGTATGAGTTAGACCCCACAATCACTGAATGGTACATGAACCTTCAGTTGTGAAACTTGGACTCCTTTGGAGAGCTCCTTTTCCTTATGATGTGGCCAATAAACAAGGACATAACAGAACTTCAACTTTTTTCACAGATATATATTTTAAAAAGCCTCTAAGTCCCAAAGAATGCTGCGAAGTCTTGCAGGCTCAAGGGACTAAGAAACTTAATGCAGAGACTGAAATCCATGAATAAAGTAGGAAGACCAACACACAAAAGACCAGCTCAGAGACTAATTTATTGGTTACTCTGTTGTTATTATCCATCTGCACAAAGCTCTTTTGTGAGCAGAGGCAGAGTCCCAGAACAAGCTAGTTCAACCCAGTTGCTCTTACTATCAGCTGCTGGTAACAAATTAAGAGTGGAGAAACACAGGCTCTGTTCCTGCTTTGCAAATATTATTTTCATTCATTAGTTCACTTCTCATTTTAATAAAGACTACTCTTAGATACAAGTTTTGATCCAAAGTTCTCCTTCACCACAGTCAATGAACAAGAATTTCCTGAACATTAATCCCATTCCTCAATACATACACTAAAAAGCACATATTCATGAGAGGGTTTTAAATTAGATTTTTTTTTTGTTAAGTAAGAAGGCAAAACTAAAAACTGAGAGTTCAGAAGCATCGTTATCATGTGTTTTGGGATTTAAATTGGCTTTCGTTTCATTAGCTTGTTTTAATTACCAAGCATTCTTAAACCAGCATACCAGATAGAATCAGAATGAGAAAATTTATAATTAAAAAATATGCAAGGCAAAAATCTTCAATATGCTTTTTTGAAAGCACAAATTTGCAGCCGCAGAGAACTCATGGAAGAAAACTCCGCCATTTAGGTGCCACAGATGCAAAACCCCACAACCTGTGTGACAGGAACAAGGCAAGAATTTGTGAAATAGAAATAAGGCAGAGTAGACTAGAAATAATAGTTTTAGAGAGGCAGGACAGCATTAATATTTAATATTTAGAAATATCCTCCTCCAACCAAATGTCAAGATTCTGTGTGATCTTTTAGCATTGTAGGTTCACTTCCACTTGATCATAAATGCTGAGGCAAGCTTCGGTTTTGGATCTGTCTTCAGTTTATACATCTCTATAACTGAAGGAAAATTTGAATATACAATGCACACTATGCCTACATCAATATTTTAAATTCTTTTGAAGCACTTAATAAAAATGTAATACTGTGGAAGCTTACACAACACAGTTATCTCCTATTCAAACACACCAATTTCTTCTACAATCCAACACCAAGTTGGTTATTACAAATCAACCTCCTATGTGCTACACCTGTAAAAAAGCCTCTCAGTTTTAGTCCCTGAAAGACTATCGCACCTCTGTGAATAGTTTTACAGCAGAGGTTGTACAGTCTCAGCTTACACATTCTAGTTTGCAGTGGTTTTGATCACTAGAAAGATGGGTAGATAGTGTAAGAGAAGAAAGTGCATGACTTAAGTAAGATTGACTGTTTAAAAAGGAATGGGAAATTACTCTTAATATATCATTTTAATGTTTTCTGAGACACACTGAAAAACCACTGAAGCAATTAAACCCTTGGAACAGGTTGTACTTAGATATCACAAACATTCCTGCAATGATATATTTTAAGAAGAGGTTAAATGGATGTCCCCAAAGCATGGATATAGTTGATTCTGCCTGAAAGGGTTGAGCTTTATGATCTCTTGAAGTCTCTTCTAGCCCTAGGTTTCTTTAGATCTGTGAACATCTGAAAATCAGGTTTTCAGTAAAGGAGCTGGAGAGACATACACCAGGGAGACATGACATCGAAAGCTTTGGAGGTATGAACCAGATGTATACTCTACCTGCTCCCACAACCAGTATCTTGGGCTGACAGCTACTGACACAGTGCAGGAGGGATCTGGAGCGGACGTTGAAGTTGAGGAAAGCCACCACGCAGCCCAGCTTGGCCAGCCCGAACCACACATGGATGAAGTCCGGCTCGTTGCCCATCAGCAAGGCCACCGTGTCGCCCTTCTTCAGAGCCCTGTGGTGTAGGAAGACCTGCGCCACCCTGTTGCTCCTTCTGTCCACGTCTCGGTAGGTATGCACCTTCCCATCGTAGATGAGGAATGGCTTGTGGGGCTGCTTCTCAGCCAGCTTCACAAACTTGTCCAGGACGGTGACAATCCTCCCTTGCAGCCTGTACATCTCCACTCGCAGCCCGTACATCAATACTTTCAGTAGGTACCTCAGGTCAGCCCAGAAGTAGGGGAAGAGGAGTTTCTGGATGAGGTGCAAGGAGACCATCCCGGCAGCAGCACCCGTTGCCCAGGACGGCAGCATCGGGAGCGGATAAAGCTCGTCCCAGCCGCCCATTTCCCCACAGCCAGGCGGCTTGCCGCACGGAGTCGGGATGCCGGCAGCAGCCAGGCAGCCTGCGGAGTCTGAGGAGAAAGCCGGCGAGGGCTGAACCTTTTCCCGCCCTCGCCTCCTCCGCCCTGGGAATCCCGCGCCCAGCCCCCGGCCAGGCAGCAGAGGGGCAGCGGGAGCCGCGCACCTCGGCCCCGCCGCCAGCCTCAGC
>Ga0065711_1003354_pt1 | contig 28410 bp, 20 predicted proteins | sample Hoacrofraction12_FD_59098 | JGI IMG/M metagenome (GOLD analysis project Ga0065711, IMG submission 59098) | Hoatzin crop microbial communities from Cojedes, Venezuela - Epithelial fraction 12 v2 (version 2) | ecosystem: Host-associated > Birds > Digestive system > Esophagus > Crop | place... | reverse complement strand
AGGGATAAATTCCACCCCCCCCCGCCCCCCAAATGACTGCAGCGCATCACCGGCTCCTCTTCCTTCCTCGCTTGCCAAACGTAAACTTTTGCAGCATGTAGTAAAAGGTCAGGCGTCCCAAAGATCCCACTGAAATCATGTGGGTGTGCCATCTCCGTGAGCCCCCCCTCGCCTGAGAGGCATCGAAGAAGTCCAGCTTGCTCTTCTTATCGCTCAGGAGTGCGATACCCTCTTGGCAAGGCACTAAGTATCTGCATTTTATAACTCTCTTGAACAGTTCAAAACTATTTAAGCACTGCAGGTAGGCTGGAACAGTCACAGAAGTATTTCATATCGTGACAAAAGGATATTAATGTAAATATCTGACGAAATGAAAGGAGAATCTAATCTGGCCAGCTTGCAATGAGTGTGTCGCATCAGTCTCAAACCAAACATCTACACGAGGCCTGAAGACGCTGCAGAAGACCGCGTGCGCTGGCTGCCCAGCTGCCTGGCAGTTCTGTGCTCTACCATGTTTCTCCAGACTGTTTTCTAAGTGCTGGGAGAAATGAGGGCTCAGGCTTCCCCAGGCAGCAGCACTAAATTTCTTCCTTTTGTATGGTTCAAAAGGGAGAATTTCTGACGTTGCTCAATCGTAGACCATTTACAGGTTTATAAACAGTAACGGGTGCTTTGCCTTCCCTCCATAAAAGATCTGCAGGCAATGCATAATCTGACTTCTTTGGTGTTTTCCTGATGAAAAATGCTATTTTTGGCAGGAACTCCTGTGCACAAGCGACCGCGTTTTGAAATGGAGTGGAAATGAGGCACTCTAGTTTTATTCCAAGGTGAAGTAGAGAAAGTCAGTGATGGGCATGGATAAGTGTTTCTCCTTCCTACATTTCTTGAGGTAAACACTACAGACGCGGGACTTCACAGGGAGATGAGGATAGCTCATTTGTTCTTTCGCTCTGTAAAATCATGTTTGTGTCAAAGGCTGGGATTAATACATGTCTCAGAAGGCCTGCGCAGCATTACCTTTCATTTCTTGTCTTTCAAGATTAATCTCAGGTTAAGTGAATTTCTAGTTAATGGTCAGAGGCAATTCAAAGCTGGTGAAACCATCATGAGAGACAAAAGCCAGCATTTCATATACATCCAAAGCTTAGAGCTGTTAACAGCTCTCCTTACCACAGATGAGATTAATACTTTTTATCTCTTTTTGTTTTTCTTTTTGTTTTTTTTTTAGTTGTAGATAATTTTGACAGGAGAAATAGTCACCTGTCCCTAAAGGAAAGGTTATGTTTTCTGGTTCATGCTTGCCAGTCAGCATCATTGCCATATTATCCGTATCATGTATGACAACTGGTCGGCCTCCTTCTACCGGTCCCTCATGGACGCTGGGGGGAGAAGGGTGTTGGTGCGTCTGAATCTGCTAAAACAGAGCCGTAGAGTTCAGCATTAGCATCCTGAAGGTGTTGTAGCCCACCCCCCATCAATCACAATAGCTTCACTTTAATACTGAATGAAAGGGAGAGGAGACCTGTGCCTCTGGGACTTGGAGCCGAGAGCTCTTGTCAAGGAGGAGTAGTTGCCCTCTACCCCCAGTCCCCACCCAGGATTTCTCAGATGGGGCTGAATTTCATCTGTGCTTGTCAGATGCTACAGTTCTTTTAATGTGTGTCAACGCTGGAAGCGCCGCGTATCTGGAAGAGCTACCAGAAATATCAAAGCTGCCATACATCGCTGTAGAAATGGAGTAACAGCAACAGCAGGATCTTCTCACAGAGTCAGATACATACTTCTTTCTGAAGATGAAATGGTACTGGCTTTGCTTTGCTACTAATTTATTGGTGATCAGGCAATTGCCCCCCCCTCCAAAAAAAAGGAGGAGGCAAACATATTAGCGCTATGGTTTTTGTGTTTTTTAAGAAAAATCCATGCATGCCAAAATATAAACTAAGCACACAGCTTTCCAGTAGCTATCCAAAACTATGTTCCACTTCACAGGTTGCTGAACAGAAATCCAGAGTATTTCAAGGCACCCAAAACGGATATTGGACAATATTTAATCAAGGAAGCATATTGTTTTTAAATCTGCCCCCCCCTTTTTTTTTCTTGATTACCACAGTGGTGAAAATTGAGAGACTAAGTGTCACAGGTTCATCTGGAGTCAGCTCAAACGAAGGCATGTTGGTCACAGCTTAGCACCACAAACAGCTTAATTAGTGCTTGAAAACTAGAAAATTGGAAAGCTCCTGCTCTGCACCTGATGTGCCATACTTCGAATGGGACAGTCACTATTTTGTTCTTTGGTGCTTGGCAAAGAAAATAGAGACCCGATTTGTGCCTGAGGTTTTGACATGCTACTATGGAGTAGTTATAACTCTGTAGGCGTGTACACCTTTCCACCCACTGGCCATTCGGTTACTGGTTTGCCCAGGTACCATCCTCAAACAGGGGGAACTGTGCGGCACCCCGCTGGCAACCGCAGCGGTAGCAATTGAGTAGCAACTCCCGCCTCTCCCATAAAGGCAGTGGTAGTTTTAGCTCCTGTAGGGGCAGTGGTAGCTCCAGCTCCGCTCCGTGCTGGGTGCCCCTTCTTCTCCTGGTGCGCAGCCGACTGCCAGCTGGATCGCTTCTGGCTGAGCGCCGAGGGGCTGCAGAGCGCGCTGCGACCCCCCGCGACGCCTGCTTGGACCCGCCGTTAGGCCCCCTCCTTCGCAGAACATCGGCGTTCTGCTTCAGCAGTCTGAGACTCTTCAACTAATACCAAACTTCTCCTTTTAAGCACCTCTGGTGGTATGATGAGGTGTGACCAATGTCTGTCTCCAGTCATCCTTTGAAGCTCTCGTGGAAGTTGTTTAATGGCTCCACTGTTCTGTCACTCTGCTGTAATCGAATCCTTGCGCATTTAATCAGGCATGGTACTAAATCCAATAACCGTGCTGGTGGAAATACAAAAACTCCTCCCCTTCTGCCTTTGAGATGGCTAATATTTCACCCCCATTATTATGTGACTTCTAAGAAATTGTCTTCAGTTACTATCAATTAAAACACACAGAGAAGCTGACTTTCTGATTTTTTTTTCCTGAATAATTCTATGAAAAATTAATACATGGTAAGTTTTATTTTGGGTGGAAAACAAGGGAGTGATACTTCACAAATGCAAATGTGAGCAGCTTGTCTGCAACTGCACTGGTAGGTTAAACGATCATTTTCAGGGATGGGACGATAAGATTCAGTTGCAGACAGACACAGCATGTAGGAGAAACCTGGATCGGTGGTACTTTAGGTTAGAGGGATTAAATACAACTGATGGCACAAAATAAACCTTTTCAAAATATTTCTGAAACACCTCTTAACCTCTTGATATTACCACGAAACATCTGAAGAGTTTATACCTCCACACAAAAACCTTGCCAAACTCAAATTTAACAGAAATAATCTTGAACAAGAACTTTCTAAACAACAATAATGAAAAACCCTTGGATGATAAATACGTTCAGATGAGTATCTTTTTCTGAACAAGCAAGAATTTGTAAAAGTAATCTCTACTGAAGAAGTTAAATGAAATCTGAGCCACAATATGTTCAGAAAAATAATCGTTTAGCTTTAACTAGAAATGGCTTAGATTTTTTTTTCTTTTCCTGTGTTTTACAGAAAATGAAAAAGAAATGGCAACCTTATTTTTTTAACCCACTATATTTTAAAGGAACCATATATTGGCTTTTAAAATTGATAATAAAAAGTGATTACAAGGAATGCAAGGAATCACATAAACTCTTGTTCTTTTATGTTTACATCTTAGAAACCACTTTGGGCTACTTTAACTGAATACTAAAAGTTGAGGGCCAATGTTTGCTTATGCCCAGTAATGCCTTTGCATCCCACGAACCTCAGAAGTGCAAGAGATACAGAGAAGTGAATTTAGATGACATTTTTCAATTTATGGGGACATCCAATTTAAAAACCTACAGTAGAACTGGCTAGAACAGTTAGGGAAAGACCAAAAAAAATTCATAATTACTTTTGTGGACAACCCGTAATTATTATGATTTCACATAATGAAGTCACAGACAGTTTTGATTTGCTAGTCCTAAGAAGCGGAGACACCCTTTCCTATGAACTGTGTTTCTTCTGTTCTTGTGGAGCGTGCTGGGTCTCTAGGCAAGTTCTTCTCACACGCCTTTAGAAATGCAGTGTACGGTTACATTATTTGTGAACATACTAAATTTCGTGAGGATTACAACTGCAGCAGAAACTGAGTTACCCCAAAATGAATCTGCCACAAGACAGGCAGCTGAGTCCTCAGCAATGCAAATCTCATAGTTCTTGAAAAAGCAGTCAGAAGTTGTTCGAAATCCTCCGTGATGCTGAATGTTATTGCACACCAGACTGACTTGTAGTGTGAGTTACAGTGGGCAAAGAGCTGCTTTAATTTGTGCAAGCAAAGAAGTACACCACAGCTCAATTGCATTTACTATATTTAACTATAGTTTTATATATATAGTATTTACTGTATTTAACTGTATCTGTCTCTATACTAATCACAGAGGATGTTACTTCATAAGATTTTTTTTTCCTGCATCTTTTTGTAGAAATTTCTTTGGCAAATCAGCATTTATAACTCTCTGTAGAAGTTTACAAGTAGGTTTTGATAAAATGTTAGTACAAAAACTTGTATTGGCAGGAATCTGCTTGAAACCAGAGATAACCAGCTTAAGGGTGAGGAAGAGTCTGCTGGGCTGGGTTCTTGCCTGAGGAGGTCACGCTCGCATTCAAAGGCCCCTTCTGCTGCACGTGCTTCCAAGCACTTCAGCAGTGCCTGTCCCATGCTACAGAGTCAGTGGGTCTGTTTTGGTCTTTCCTGCTTTCCCTGGATGGCTTCTCTTCGCATCAAGGATGAACAGTCCGGATCAGAGAGAGAGCTGGAGGTTGGACTTGGGTCCCAGATCTGCAGCATGGGATTGGCCCACCCGCAGGTGTTCAGTCCCAATATTTTGCAAGAGAACTGCCTTTTTAAATGTGAATTAATTAAAAATGATCTTACTACGCTTAAGCTACTCGTAAGCAGATAGAAATCATTTAGATGTGGATGTCGGGCGTCTTGGGAGCATCCCCCAGTCCCCTGACTGTTTGCTATTCCAGATTCTGCAAATTAAGTTTTCCTTCTGTGAGTGTCGGAAAAGGACTGTTGCTTACTCAAGGTGGGGTTGCAATACTTTTGAAAGATCTTGGTATCACCCTAGTGCACAATGAAGATAAATTCTGGAATGATGAGATTACTCGCTAACCAGCATTCTTGTTTTCCCAGCCAGTTTTGTCAGTCGTGCTCTTTGTACGAGCCATCTGCTTCTTTTACAGACTTCTCGGCCGGGGTTTTTCCATTTCTTAAATGGTGTGAAGCACCGACTTGTGAAGTGCCCCGCAGTCTTACCCAAGGTTTAGCCATGGTTACACCCTCCCCCCTTCTTTTAGTCAAGTGGTTGCCAAACACCACATGGAATAATTAGGTTATGAATCATTTATTTTCCAGATTTTTGCTTTCTTTTTAGCAAAGTTCAATTCAGAACAATTTTGTTCGAGGCCTGAGTCAAACCAGCCTGTCTACTTGGGCAATGCCTACAGCAAAATGTCGGGCATCTTAACAGGAAGAAAATGAACATAAATGTCTGTATTTTCCACACTGTCAATGGAGAGACGTGGGTGCCTCTAGCAGCATGAAAAAGAATCACAGAATCACAGAATCACAGAATGTCAGTCCCTCTGGTGTTTGGTACTGCCTTCCCTTCAGGTCGTCTGCAGTTCTGCTACACATCCCTCTTCTCTGCTCTGACTTCTGGGAGGACAGGAGGAAATCCCAGCAAATGGTGCTAGTGACCACTTTTTGCACCACACTGTGGCGGTGATATTGCTTATCCACATAGTGGGAGGATGGGCAGCTGTACCCTGCTTTGTTGGGCCAGCACCTGCATCCTAGACCATCCGAGTCCTCAGGCCATGGAGTGCCCTGAGTGAAAGCACTCTCCAACCTCCTAGTTCACTTTCCATCTGACACAAAGACATCGATGGGGCCAGCAGGACAATAAGCAAAAAGGACTCCTTCCCCTGCCCTCCTGGGTCAGGCTTTCAGAGGGGACACAGCTGCTGTTCTAGCTGGGTGCCCTGGAGCGCACGTGCTGTTTCCAAGCAGCCTTGGATGCAGGGATGAAATCCCTGTCCTGCTGCCTCGCAGACGCGTGCTGTAATCACTGGCTGCTCTACGTCTTGCATTCCTGGCTGTGCAGTGTCTCTGTTCGAAGGAGAGAGATGAAAAATGCTCTTGTGTAAGAAATCGAGTGGCTTGCTTGTTTTCAGCTTTCATCTTGGATTTGGGCATGGTCCATCTCGTGTTGTCCAGATTAATGGCGTTATCATGCTGGATGAATGCTGAATTCTGACAATTTTCAGACTTCATTATCAAATGTAACTCTTGTTTGCACCTGGTAGATCTTAAAAAAACTTAGGCTCCTGTCAATGCAAGCTGGAATGGCTCTTTCTGGAGCCCATGGCCGCGTCTGTATTCAACCGTGAAGACTTCAGAGCCTAGCAGAGTGCCTGGGCAGATTGGCTGTAACTGCCCCAGGCAATGTCAAAGCAGTTGCTCTTTCTATGAGCTAGCACAGCTCAGGGAGCAGCAAGGTTCTGGATTCTTCAGGGAAGTAAAATTAAACTCATAGGAGATTTCTCTTGCCTCTTTAAGAAATATCTGAAAACTAATGTGAATTTTGCTCTGTCTACTGGAGAGAGCCCAGTGGAGGGCTACGAAGACGATTAGGGGACAGGAGCATCTCTCCTGTGAGGAAGGGCTGAGGGAGCTGGGTTTGTTTAACCTGAAGAAGAGAAGGGTGAGAGAGGACCTTATAAATGCTTAGAAATCTCTTAAGGGTGGGTGTCAGGAGGATGGGGCCAGACTCCTTTCAGTGGTGCCCAGCGACAGGACAAGGGGCAATGTGCACAAACTGAAGCACAGGAAGTTCCATCTGAACATGAGGAAGAAATTCTTTACTCCGAGGGTGACGGAGCACTGGAACAGGTGGCCCAGTGAGGTTGTGGAGTCTCCTTCTCTGGAGATATTCAAGCCCCGTCTGGACAAGGTCCTGTGCAGCCTGCTGTAGGTGACCCTGGTTTGGCAGGAGGGTTGGACTGGATGACCCACAGAGGTCCCTTCCAAACCCTACCATTCTGTGACTCTGTGATTCTGTGATTGTTAGAACTTTGCAACTACTCAGAATAATCAGGAAACTAGTCCTTCTTTTGCTTTTGAAAAAGGCTCTTCTTTCTAGGGGAATTTCTTTTGGACATCTGTACCTTCCCGACAAAAACAGTATTTGACAATAATATCACTGGAGAATGAGTGTATTTACCTAGTGAAGGCTATCACAAGCAAATCTGATTATACAAACCTCCCCATATTTCCCACTCAATTATACTACTTTGGGTTGTATGAAGTCACGTAAAAGGGAATGCTTCTTGCTTTATCTGTGAAACGTTTGCAGCAAGTGCAGACAACCTTCTTGACACTTGGATACCTATCAACCTCTTCAAATGTTTGAGAGCCATCATACCCACACCTCGCACCTGGGAAGCCAAGAGGCGAGGAAGCGCTAGGAGGAGTCTCATGGTGGTCTCGAGACTGCTGGGGCTGGCTCAGACGTGAAGCTGAGACCTAGATGAGCCGGTGGCAATGACCGCAGGCACACTCCTGCTTTCTTGCCTCTTCCCACCACTGGGATCTGGAATTATCCAGCAGCCCACGTGTGAATACAAAGTCACTGTAAGTAGCATCTCCTCAACGTGGCAGCTGCACTCACCTGTAAGGTGAGTGATCCATTTGCAGTGAAGAACTGCAGTTTGGAGACCCTTTATCTTGAGCACTGGGGCTCCTGCCAGGCTGCAGTACTGAAGACCTAACTTAAAATTACGCTGTGCTGGTCACACTGAGGGTCTCTGGAGTTTGGGTGAAGGGGTTTTTTGTGCTTTTTACAGAGAATGAAATTTAATTCCTCCTAAAGTGAATGGAAAAAAAACTCTCTCCTTTGAGTCCAGCTGGTCAGGTAAGACAATTTTGGCTATTATCCTGTGTTATAAGAAATCTAAAAAAGTAAAATATGGTTTATGGTGCCTTAGTTTGTAACTAATAATTTATTTTCATTCCCATGGGGCTTTCCTAGCTGTCAGGAACACCACATCCTAATTGATCCGGATGTTCCCCAGTATCTTAAGAGTTTTACTTTGTTACTGTTTCTGAAAATCTGGTGATATACCACAGGACCTTGTTTTCTTGTGAGAATGAATTCTTCAGTAAGAGCAGCAGAAAATCTTTACAATTTAGTTACAGATTATTTTAATCCACTGCTCAAGGTTTATCTAATAATGGAAAGTGCTGTGTAACTTTTAATAAAATAACTTCTTTTCATTAAGAGCTTAGACAGAAGCTTCTTAGAACTTAGATTTTGCCACCAAATTCAGTAGGACCAGTGTGAGATACAGGTATTTGAAAGACAATAATACGAATAAACTGAAATGTGATCCACTTTGGTATCTAATTGCTTTGTGAAGCTGTTATGTTGAAATGCAAATATAAGCATTCTGAAGATAGAAGGAGAGGAAGATGGAAGTGTATCACCAAAAAAAAATCTGTTTATTTCTGTAAGAATGTTTGGGCATCAGCAATGGTGGGTGTAATAAGTAAGGCACACAATATTTTCCCCACACAAAATGTTACCATGATATAATCCATTTCAAAACGTGCTGCTGCATACATATTTACAGACAATCTTGCAGTTCTGGAGTGAGTAGTTTCATCTCTTCTACAGATATCTAGGCAGTGTCATTCTGCTGCGGAAACATACCATGCAATCGGCCTTATACTCACAGTGGGATACCGCTGCTAATTGCAACAGTTGTAGCTCAGAATAAGGTAGCAGCTTCTCAGTGAGATCTAAACAAATTAAGGTTAAATTTAAATGAATCAATCAAGAAAACAAAACCAACTCGCTGTTGCTTTTATAGTTCATTAGCTATTAACACTAATAGCAGTGTAAAGGGATTGCTAATTTTCTTGTGATATATTGTATAGGCTATTATCCAATAAAAGGGAGTCGGTTTCAAATATGACTTGATGGCTTAGGAATCTAAGTCAGGTCTTCTTGAGATTTGCGAGGACAGATCCCTTCGTATTCGGGCTTTTTGACGGGCACAGTCAAGACTGAGGTCTCACGGGATGCTTGTGAGAGAGTATCACGTCTGTTTGCTTTGTTTCTTTGTTTTCTCAAACCAGGAGATTTTTCTGGTCTTTGCCATAAGAAAAGACACAAGAGTTCAGTATCTATGAGTTGAGAAGCTGTTCTGCCTGTTATTGGCTCCTTCTGTCCTGAACCTTCATAACACCAGTGAAGGAACCTGTTGTTAAGGAAGACAGATGGAATTCAAAACTGTGGGTTTTTTTTCTAAATCCCAGCCTGACCACTAATGCCATCATTTTGTATTTGTCCATATTAACGACAAAAGTGGGTCATAACAAGATATCCTTGAATGATATACTCTTTTAATTAAGAGGAGCATGCTCCTCATGATGATAAGGCGGGTGACTAGAGCACCTGTTCTGGCTACAAAACTCTGCAACATGTAACAGATCCCTCCCTGCTCTGAAGAAACCATCTGAGTTAGGCTTTTGCACTGGAATTACACTGATCATGTCTAAGACTGTAGCCAAGCACAAAGAAACTTGGCATGCAAAACCAGACGTAGGAGAAAATTTTCATTGTTGAAGTCGCTGACAGATCCTGTCATCTCTGTGAAATCCAATTGAACTAAATCTTTGCTTGATGATTCAGCTGTGAAGTGCAGAGATTTAAGCAATTATTTTCTGTGGCTGGTAACTGAAAGCAAACAGTGGAAATTCAGTGGAAGGTTTTGGGAAAACCCAAGGTTAGAAACCTGCTTTTCCCATAATTTCCCTTTGAATAAGTTAATTCTTTCTCCCCACTCCTCTCTCTCTCACACACATGGAGAAAAAAAATACTTTACATATATGGATGCAAATCTGTAACTGTATACTCACTTTGTGCCTGGGCTTTAGGAACTCCTGCAGAGAGCAGGTGCCTGTGTCTTACGGACCATCTCAGCCTGAGTACCTGGTTCTGCAGGCACCCCTGCACATGGTCACTTGGCTTGCATGAAGTCCTCCTATGCAGTACAGCACCAGAATGGAAACTCCTCATAAATGACACTGTCATGGAGACATAGACTCAGCTTTAGCAAAACAAAAACTCTGTACGGGTCCTGCCACACAACCATGTGACTTGCTGTATTGGCTAATTCCAGAATAATTAATTAAATAGAGCCAAGGAACCCTCTCGGGCACTGAAACACACTTGTCCGTACTATCAAACTAGTTAGTCCAGTCACTAGCATGGTTCAGTGTTGGCCAACCAAAACAAATCCCAGGCACGCTTAAGGGATTAGTAATGACCATTTCCACTGGGCAGGTTGGATGCAGCCACCCTATTTCTGGAGAGTAAGAAAGTTGAATCATATAGATACAGGTTGGTTTCATGCCAACAAGGTTATGTGCCTGCAAACCTGTCCAGTTTGTGTTTTATTTATTAATACAGAGGCAGTTATTGTGCATGCTTGTGCTCATGGAGTTCAGCTGGTGTTTCCATGAAAGGGCTGGATTGATTGAACATCTACAGAGAAAAGAAACCTGTGCTGGGGGTACAGAGCATGTCCAAGCCAGCAGCCAGATCCCTCATTTTCTGAGGAGTGCTGAAGGGTGGACTGGACTGAAAACACCTTCTTGTGCTCTTCTGGCAGACACCAGGCCACGTGCGCCAGTTCCCTAATTCCACCCACAGACTACGCGTTCTTCAGAAAATAGATGGCAGTCAGAAATGCCATGACTAATTCTTCTGCTTAATAATGGCAACACCCTCTGATTTAAATTTTTTTTTCCTAAATCCTCAGCTGTGAGATGTCTTATATCAGTAGAAGTTTCAGCAAAGGTATCAGTCTTCATGCACTCTGTTTGCAGCCACATCCTCCTGCCTGGAAAACGAGGCCAATACGTTTCCTCTGGTGGTGGTCTTCATATTTTCTTTCTGTGCCTTCTGCATTGTATATCCTGTTAATCACAATTCCCGAAAGAAAACAGTCTCGTGATATGGGCTAAGCTTTATCTACCTTCTTTCTCAGGAGATGCAGCTTATTTGCATTTCAAGATCCATTTGAAATCTCATCCTTCTTTTCTGGATCTGTTCTAGAAAATTGAATGCACTTTACCACAGTGCAGTTCCCAGTTTGTATAGTAGTCAAAAGGAAGATAGTTTCATTGCTGCTACCTTACTTTTTTTTGGGAGATGTTCTTCAGCTGCGTGCCCTGTATGACTTGTTTCCTCTGTTTGCCTGTGTGGAATGCTAATGTAACATGCTTTGCTTTGTGTCACTTTGTACATAGCTTCCCTAACAATACACATTCCTATCCTGCATGACATAATCCACATCTGCTAAAAACCTGTAACATCTTTGCCTTTGCTACATGCTTCTCTTTCTAACCTGGAGTGTCTGGTACCATACTGCTGCATTTTCTGTGTGTGTAATTACTTGCTGGTACTACCTTTCTGTTTTATGATATATATGACACTGGTGCTAGCGAATATTTCTCTCTGCTCTTCTAAATAGCTTGTTCTGGCTTTTTAATGATTTTTTCTAATATGAAGTTGTCCTATGTTAGTGATGTCTTTTGTATTTCTTTTGAGTGTCATCCTCTTGTGATCTTTGTCATCATCACATCACATTTATCAGTCAAATAGCTAACTTGTATTAACAGGTATAACTGGGTTACCCACTCACTAGCTGCCTCTGTGGGCTCCTGGTTTCTCTCACAGAAAACTCTTCTTTATATAAAGGGTCTTTTTCTTGACAAAACAGTAAGACTCAAATGGCATAAACAACCTGTCTGATTTTTTTCCCCCTCTGCTTCAGTGAGCTTGCCACTTGAGACCCTTGCACTGCTGCTATCACTGTCTTTTTGCCCAACGCTATTCGGAAATGAGCAGCTTCCAGGATTGCAGACCACTTAGCTGCTTCAGATCCTGCACAGATTAACTCCTTCCACTTGGTTCAGCTCTCTTCAGTGCCTTCTGTTTTCTGAAGTCCTTGCAGAACACATTTCTGGCATTAGTCTGCACAACAGTCATGGTCAGTTAATTTTTTTCTGCTTATGCTATACCATCTTGGTGACACTACTTAGGGCAATGGAGAACTGTAGATGGATACACTGAAAGCCTGTGAATAAACAGCAATTTGAGTATGTAGTCTTGTACCCTGGCTCATGCCTGCCGTGTTGTCTCAGGCCTTAAACTCTTACCAGAGCCCAAACTCCCAGCTTATCCCTGCTGCCCGGGTGTTGGGCATCTTCTACAACTGCCTTGGACAGGGTCAGCTGGCTTCCCACCTAGGAAAGGCAAAACACGTGGGAGTCCTGGGTCATGTTTGAGCTCTTCCATTATAATTAATGTGGATGCAAAATGGCCTGGATCACATAGAGTGTGGCACCTAGACTTGAGTGTGGTTACTAAAACCATGTCAGAAATACCCTTAAACAGAAAGTGAGCAAAGAAGTATCTTACACCTAAAATCGTACAGAATCTGAGCACACAGACAGTAATTTTATAATCACTTCATAACATCAACTATAATTAAACACAAAGTCTGTGTGATAGAAAAAAACAGAGGCAAAAGTGTATGGGTAGGATGTTTGCAGAATTACTTGGCAGAAGTCTTTTCTCTTTGGTCCATGACTCTATTTCTAATTTAAAATAATTTTCAGTGATAGAAATGAGGGGATGCAGTATTTCTGTGGAACAGCAGTAAATGACTGCTAAAACACGAGAGCTAAGTCATGGATCTGTTGTCAGGATACTACTCAGGCAAAAGTAGTTGTTGGAATACGGGAGCGGAAAGAGTAATTAAAAGAGGGTTTTTGGTGTGGCATTAGTAACTTCTGGCTTAATTGTGAGTTAAGGCTAACATGACCAACCTCTATTATATAGGGAAAATTAAGGGTTTAAGTGAGATTAACTTGCCCATGAAAAATGAGTTTGGCTGTCAGACCTCTGTCCTAGGGGAAGTACATCTGTTAATTAAACCCCAGCAGCTCAGCGGAGCGGCAGCAGTGGCGCGCGTGCAGGGGCTGACGTGCCTTGGCGGCATCTCTGCTCGCGGAGAAGCAGCTTTGGGCCGGACTCGAGACAGCCCAAGTGGCTTGGGAGGACACTGTGGTGCCAGGAGTTCTCTTCCTCTGTGTGAGGAAAAGACAAATATTGTTCTCAGCTGCTATTTTTCATCTCTAATAAAGCTCTGGCTAGCAATGACTGCTCTTTGTATTTTCCAGAGCCAGAAAGGAGGCTCATGCTCTTTTCACAGGCTCTTGGATTTCCTTAGCATTTTTTTTCAGCTTCTAACAGAAAAAAAAAGAGAAACACCACACATGTCATGTAGTAATCGGATGACAGCGATGTGCACGGAAGAAATAACAGCAGAGCATGAAGTCAGATTAAAAGGTTTGTGGTTTTTTTTTTTTTGTAGTTAGTTGCAACAAGTGATGTTATTAGATAGAAATGATAAAAGATGTCTTGTTTAAAATAACTGAATTTCAATGAATAGTGCTGTCCTCACATGTTTGTAGGGCTGGGCGTTCTTCCACGCTGTTCTTTCTAAAGGGGAGAGGAAGAGAGCCAGCGTATGAGAGACACAGATCTCAGTGACTGAGTTCAGCTCCTGGTCCAAGAACCCCAGCTACCTGAAGTGTTCACATCCTCAAAGAGGTGAGTTTGAGTGCAAGAGCAGGTCTCAAATGGAGCTAAGATTGTGTGAAAGTATTTCTGATGGGAGCCAGGACTGGGCAAGTGGCTTACTTCCTCAGAGCGGAGAGAGAAATCTTGTGGAAATCACAGTTGCAAGCTACTTCTGAAGAGGACAGGAATCAGTCTGACCATAGATTTGCGAACTGGACGTAGACAAACAGGTTGCATTGGATAATCCTTTAAAACTCACAGATCAGAGGAGTCCTTCAGAGGTGGACTCAGGACTTGACTGGCAAGTTTGGACCTCGAGGGCAGGAAAAGACAGCAAGTGGCAGAAGGGGAAGGGATTTGTGGATGAAAGCAACCTATACCTAGGCTTCTCCAAAGAAGTCCTCTTTCCTATAAGCTGAGTGAGACTTTTGGACATTGAGCAGCCTGGTCATGGCAGTGAGAGTAGGTCCAGTCATGCTGCGTATCTGAACACCTAAGTGACGGTGCATGTGCACGCGCAAAGCAGCTCTGTCATGGACACACAGCAGATGTGACGTATCTGGGAGGTGCCAGCCCTGCTTTGCACATACTAAGCAGTTGAATCGCACCTGCACTGTAACTACAGCTCATCCTAGGTGTTTGTCTACCGCGCGTATACACAATCTCTGTACTGAACATGCATTGCAGAGTCCACTCCTACCCGTCCCAGACTCAAATACAGTCTGCTGCAGAAGGGTTCTGGTATTACTTTTTGCCTTGAAAGCACTTAACTGGTACCCTAATTTTGAATGAACACACAGAGGACTGATCTGTCCCTGCTTCCCAAACCTCTCCCTGTCCAGGACTACTGCCCTCATCTTTCCAAACCCCAAAGCTACATTGCATTCTCTGTTTAGCTACTTAGAATCATAGAACCATTAAGGTTGGAAAAGACCTCTAAGATCATCAAGTCCAACCATCAACCCAACACCACCATGCCTGCTAAACCATGTCCTGAAGTGCCACATCTACACGTTTTTCAAATACCTGTCTGCGCAGACAGAAACATGACAGGTCTCACTATACATGGCTAAAATGCCAGTGCATAGTTGTAGAACCTCAACTTATGGGTCCTTTATGTTGTTTGTGTCACTGCAGTATCCGTGAGGCTTAGTCTTGAACCAGGTCATCTTTCCTTCCCCATGCAGGTACCACACAGACACAGGACTCGGCCCAGCCTCACCTGGCTTACTGCAGAAAGGGGACTTGAGAAACAATAAATGGATATTTACTGTAATCTAATATTATCCAGCACATAACCTCTCATTATCTGGTACATTGCACATGATGCTGACCGTTGCCAAAAGCTCATGAAATCTTCAGGAACTGGGCAACTACTTAAACTACCATTTTGTTCATTTACACTTTTAGTGCATAAATAGAACTTACAAGCAAGGTTTATAAAAGTTCTTTTTAAAGTAGTTAAGGCTACAGGAGAATTACTAGTCAGTAATTACTACTAATAAACAACAGATAATTTAGAGTAAGAATCAAAATTTATATTCAGCCCTTGAAAAAATTGCCTGTTCTTTTGCTATGATCTGTATGGGTGCTTTTCATTTTTAAAACAAGCAAATGCATGACGAGTTTCAAGGATGGGGCTAGAACAAAAGTTACCTTAAAATGCATGATTCATCCACATTCAGGAGCTGACTCTTATAACAATACGACAATACAGCCTTTCCTTCACTGAACAGAGATACTCTCTAAGCAGTGGGAAAAAAAATAGGCAGTTCGAATGACAACATGGTCATGGTCAAACAGAAGAGACAAAGCCACTGCCACAAATTCACTGTATTCCTTCTAAACAACTCCAGACTTTCAAGAAAAGAAATCTGCTCAGAAAAAAGTAAGTTTTTTCCTGATTATCTCCTCACAATTCATCATCTCTTTTGTTTGCAAATTGTTTTGAGTGGAGGTTTTTAAAAAAAATAAAATTTGGTGCCATCAAGTGGAAATATTCTGTATTGCTGAGCAGAGCTGGCAGTGGCAGTGCATGGGTTTCACTAGATACACGGGCACTTTAAACTGTTGCACTGGAAACGTTTTTTCCCCATTGTACACATTATATCCTGGTCTAAAACTGGCAAGAAATCCCACCTGTTCACACTTATTGGGAACTAACATCCTCCCCTCTTACACCTGGCGAAAACCTCTCGTTTTTTTGATGAATCCCGTTTCTGGCTGTCATCAAAGACCGCTCCTTTCTGGTTTCGTGCTTTCCCTGCGGTCGCAGTGACAGCGTGCTCCCGGCAGGAACGCTGCCTGTTGCCTGATCCCCGTCCCAGCGCACAGCGGTCCCTCTGAGCGGGGTCTTCCGCAGAGCCAGCCAGCAGTCAGTGCAGCGGCTGCTGGACCTCTCCCAACGCGCAGGGATTCAAAGTCACATTCCTTAGCATTTCCAAATGTCCCTGCTTTGTAGCGCAGGATCACCCATCAGGAGGAAAGCTCGCTCTGCCAAGCCCCCTTGCAGCGGTCCGAGCAGGCCCTACGCGTTTCGCCTCTGCTCTGGAAATCGCCGACGTTTGCGCTGGAGCTGGTGGCAGAGCGTCCTGTCACCTGGAGATGGGCAATGCTGGACACCGCCGAAGCTGCTTGTTGGCTGAATGTCAATCAGACTCCTCGGCTTGATGCTGAAGGGGAATTGCATAGGATAAACTTCAGAACAACAGAAAGAATAGTCATGGGTTTCCGATACCTGTGCCACCTAAAAGATACATTTCCCGCTCCCTTTAGGCTTTGTTTTCAGTATCAAGACACCTGAATTAACCAAAATAACTCAGCATTTCGTGTTACTTTTACGGAGTTCTTCCATGGCTATCCCAAATGTTTTAAAAACAAACATTCAGATATTTTATATTTAAAAACCCATTTATTTATAAACTGAAGTAATTTTATTTTAGAATGTTAATAATAATTCAAAATAAAAGAAGTTTCATTTTTGCTGAACCAAGATTCTTCAGTTTGAATTGAATGATCAAAATCCGTTAACTCTTTTGTAAGTGAAATAAATATTGGAAAAACCTTTCACTTTTGTCACTCCTAATTTTTTTTTTTTTTTTTAATTTCTGGACTGTTATTACACTCAAGTATGTTGTTTCTGTTATATTCAGGGAGATCACTCCTACCATCAGTTAGCACATATAAAGTATAATGCATTTGTAACGTTTGGCTTCATGATCTTAAGGGTCTTTTCCAACCTAAATGAATTTATGTTTCTGTGATCAACTACCACATTTTCTTCTAGGAAAGTAGAATTGGTATACCGTGTTATTTTAATTAAATTCAGAAGATATTCTCTCTGTATATGCACACACACATGCACACATGCACACACTACATATACACACACATATGCATGTATTTAAAGAAGAATTCTCTGCATGGCTTGGCATCTCTGGCAAAGTACTCTCCTGAAGCACTATAGTATTCACTCAGATTTAGACCAAACTACTATATTATACTCTGCTCTGGAAAACAGCTAGGAAGATATGACAAACTCTAGCGCATTGTTGCTGTGTTTTCATCCCCTCAGGCACATCGCAAAAGGGTGCAACTTGTGGATAAAGTGTCACTGATGCTTTTGTCACCATAAGGTTTGAGTCCTGATTTTTTTTTCTGAGTAATTACTAAGGATGCTGTAAATGTATAAATCACTCTGCACGAGGCCTGGCAACCAGAGCATCGTTCTAGATAACTGAAAGCCGAATACGCTCCTGGCATGCTCCTGTGCAACCTACCACCTCCTGCTCTGTCTCCTGGCACGGGGCTCCGGGCACAGGGATGTGCTGGAGCCCTATCCCAGTGCTGTACCAGAAAAAGAAACTCTTCAGACAAAGGTTATTCTCAGAGGGGCTGTTTAGACACTTTTGAAGGGTTTTAGAAGCCCACTACGTTGCAAAGTGGTTAAAAAGATATAAATACAACTGAGAACAGGGCCCCTTGGATCTCAAGGGAATAGTACGACCGCACTTGAAATCCTAATTTACTTCAGCGTTTTCGAGTGTTGTATCTGGAGGAGAGACTAACTATAACACATACGTGGGTATTTTAGGAAAAAGAGCAGACAGGACATGGCCAAATGCTTCAGGGATCTCATATGAAGTATATTTAACTATGTATTTACTACACATCTTTGCTTTCAGTGTCTTACCTCTTGAAGTCTCCAGGGATATCGTTGTGAGGAAAGCATGCGGTTGTTTTTATGCATATGGAAACTAATATGTAAACTGTAAGACCTCACATCAGAAGAACAGTGTATAGTTGTTAAAAGGAACGGGGAGTTTGTTATTTAATTCTCTGGAAATGTGGTTTGGTTTCTAATGTTTGAGAGAAAATGATTCTATAATCCCTTTGCATAACATGAGAATTTTTCTTAAGTTTGTTCTTGGCCACTAACAAATGGAGTTGCACCCTGTGCCTTGATTTTGATCATTTATTAGAACCTCTTTTAGTAGCAAAACCACTTTCTTTTAAGTCAGTTAATACATGCTGCTGTTCTCCATCTTGCTCTCCCTAATAGGAGGACCCTTTCTTGTATTTGCTGAATAGTGTCAGAGCTATCAGTAAATTGAATTCTACATCAATGTTAAAGCAATATCCCAATCACTAAAAAATGCTGAGGTCACTCAAAGACTTTACAATTGCATAAACAACTTTAATTTGTGAACCCAAATGCAGCCTTATTTGATTCATTCTAATGTCCTTCATTTCAATGATAAAATGATAAACATTTTAATTTTCTGATAAAAGCGATACTCTGAACCAGCCTATCTAAATCATTGCTATTATCTCAAGTTTAGGGCTGGTATTTCCATTTTTTGTGTTCTCTCTGTTCGAGAATTGAAATCAAGATAGTGGTTTAGTAGTAGACTTTTGTTGCTATGGAACTATTCATTATCTTATGATATGAGATGCACAGAGCAGAGACACAAAGATTTGATTTCATAAACACAATAAGAAGCTTTTAATCCTCTCACTCTCGCTGAACAATTTATGTGGCACACTAGTTTTCTGCACATTTTTTATTCTCCCAGTGTGTGCACTGGATGTATTTTCAATGCTTTCCTGAAGAAGATGAAGATATAGAGTATGAGTATGCATACACACATGTGTTTGGATGTGTATGTGTGTATGTGCATACAAATGTGTTCACATAGCTTATGTCGTGGGTCTATAATTTTTCCTGCAACATTTTTAACCATGCCAGATTTCATATCTAAATATTGGAAATCACATAGAAAGACAATGTGCCTTGGTTAATGATATAATGCTTTCTGAGGTATTGACGGGGTACAAAAGTATTTTTTAAAGGGTAGCACAAAAGAAGAATTTTATGTGTCAGGCACCTGGGCAGATGCCTGGGCCGGTGGAATCAGCTGCAAGGGAAAATGAACCAGGTCATAAAATTCACATAGCAAAACAGGGGGATTAAAAAGATGGGAAAATCATCACGGCATTAGATTTCTTAGTCTAGGTCCTGCTCATGGCCCTCATTTTCCCTTTGTGGAGAGCAGTTTTTCATCTACACTGCACTCTTCCAGATGGTGGGGTGAAAGGAATCTCCATAGCTACATGGATGGGAAGGCAGAGCAGGCTTTGTCCCACTTATAGCACTATTCAGGCTCTTACCCTAATGTACCACAGCTTACAGTTAACGATCATGTCAGAACACTTCATATTTTGGAGAAGAACAAGGGAAAAAAAGATTTCGGTCCAGGCTTCATCAGATACCATACTTTGGGGTGGAAAGTTCACATTGTGAAGAAAGAAGATGAGATTAGAATGATTTATTTATTAATTTATGCTGATATCTACCTCAGCTTGAAAATACCACTCTGATAAATAAAAGTACACTGTAAGGCAGAGCAAGGAGATAACAAAACAATGCCAGGGATAAGCTCTCACCAGGGAAAAACACTCAGAGCCTTTAGGGAATAATGGAGGAGCTATTAACCGGAAAGCCAAGTGTGCTCCCTGAGCTGCGAGCTTCAGAGGGAGCATGTGCACATGTGTGTGAGTGTTTATCTGCATGTCACCTCAAACAAGACTTGCACTTCAGCTGTTGTAGGCTGGGGACACCAGGCTTGAGGCAAAAGACTTTCAACAAAAAAGAAGTACTGATCGAACCAGCAAGGACAGCTGGGGATCGCTCCGGACAAAGAGGGTACACAGAAAAGAGAAATTATCAGATGCAGTCTGTGTACACAGGCAAAGAAACAGAGGCTAGACTCAAAAACTCTCAACAGGGTTCAAGTAATCCTTCTGCTGTGTTGAGACAAGCGAGCAGGCAATCACACCATATTGGGACAAAGACCAAAGCTTGTTGGCAAGAAGTAGTAGGCACGGGACACACTAGTCAGTGGTATCAGAGGAGGAGGATATCAAAAACAGCTCTAGTAGTAAGCTGGTGGAACGTATTAGCTGGCCCTGTCTCTGAGAGCTTGCCCCAACCTAGCAAAAAAACTCCCTCTTGCTCGAGTCAGAAAATCTGCTATTCCAAATGGCTGAAACTGAAAGAGAAGATGACTGGAATAAACCAACAAGATGAAAATTAAGATCAAGGTGGAAAAACGTAGATGAAAAAGCAGTGTGGTCCTAACCATGTGAGGGGGGAAGGATGGAGAGAGAGTACCTTAGTTAACCTGGGGACACAAATACCAGGCGAATGCTTTGGATGGCCTTCATGCTGCTAATCTGAAAATGTGATTCCTGAACAGGCCAAGGGCAGAGAAATACTTGGCTTTCCGAAGATCACCTTCCAGTTCATTATGTACATTTCCATCCACTAGTTGTTTTTTTTTTTACAGCAGAAGCACTGACTCTAGAGAAGGCAATTTTGGTCATCCTGGCTGCAGGCAGTATTGTTGTCTACCTGTCTGGGTAAGGCTTTAGTTTTACAGCTATAACAACAGAAACAGGGCAATCAAACTGGCCGATTCCCAGCACTCAGCAAAGGGGAGACAGCTGCAATACATCTTGTTCTGCAGGGCAATGACACACCAGATGTCTTCGACACTTTCTGTGAGGGTCATGGTGCTGAGGAAAGGTGGGTCTGCAATGTTCTGCCTATCTGTAGAAAGTGCAGGGCTACCAGAGTTGCCACTGGTAGGACAGGTGAGACACTGACAGACTTGCAGCTGGGCAAAATGCATGCATCTTTCTACGTTTGATCTTACAAAGGTGCGAAGATGGACTTGCAGGCAGGCTTCAAGCAGTATTCCACTCTTCAGAAGGACTTTCTCAGTTCCTGGTTTCATCTTGTGGATTCTAAGAAGTTCTAGCGAGCTCCTCTGACTCTGTCTCCGAAGGGATGCAGAAACTACCATGGCATGCATGAATGCGTTTTCATCCAGACATCGAAGCAGTATGTGGCTCAGGGTGAAAAGTGCTCAAAACCTTAAAGATTAAGGTTAAAGATTTTGAGCTGGTAGAGCAGAGTGAAGTAGTTATAATGACACTTGAGTGGAGTTCTGTCCTCCATAATTTTATCATGAAGTTGATTCCAGTAAAAGTATTGAATGTATGCTCTGCCTGCGACAGAGGGGTTAAAACTCTCTGCACTTCCTTTACTCATTTGGCTTTTTTCATAAACAGGAGTGAGAGGTAGGAACGAGGATGATACTTCACTACTTTTAGGACTATCAGATCTTCTTCCTCATAGTAGCTTGATTTTCCTGCACTATACAGAGTCACCAGAGCTGTCAGGGACCTCAGAGGAAAAAAAGACAGCAAAGGTCTCACTTCTTAAAGAAGCACTAATAATAGAACTATTAATTGTGAAATGGCAAGTAACACACTTATATCCTGCATAGCAAGTCTGGTCTCTCATTCCTTCTTCACAGTGCCAGAGCTGAGGATCAAAAGGACACAACTTGATATTTACCTCTCCAGCAGACAGTGTCAGGTTTCAGATGCTGGAGGTGACATTTTGACCAGAAGAGAATCACGATCAGAGGTTTGGTCTCCCTGCTAGGGATGTAAGCAGCTGCCTGCACAGAGGTTAGTAGAACTTGGGGAAAAAAGTTTAACTACTTGTGGATATTTGTAACCCACCTGTGCTTGCTATGCACCTTTGCATGAATAAACTGCACGTTGCATTTAGAGAATCAGTCTTGACTTTAAACAACTGTAGACAACCATAAAGAAATTTCCTTGTATAGGCCAAAACGCAGTTGCGCTTCTCGTGCTACAGGGAAACTGCAGCTCCTAAGCCGAGGGGAAGTGTCCAAGTGGCCTCCTCCGTCGAAGAGATGAAGGTCATCTCAATTACATGTAACTAGTAATCTCAGTAGGTTCAATTTTAACAGCTTTTGGTCTCAAAGAAGAATTCTGATCAGAATTTGGAAAATCTGGTGGCAACTGGATCCTCATTTCCATTTTCCAATAACATTATAGCCTAGCTAAAATAAACCCAGTCATTTATATATGATACAACCTCACAATTTGATGGGCTGTCATGACAAACCATAACCAGTGAGAGGTATTTATTATACAGGGACATACTGTATAAAGCGATTTTCACATTTTATTTCTATAGCCGAGGTCCATACTAGCTTCACTACCCACAGGCTGACAATCCAAATGGTTGTATTTACAAGTGTAATCAAACAGGCAAACTTTTTCTGCACTTTGGTATTTTTCATACTAGAAAAGGAAACAATGGAAGAATGATAACTGACGACTATTTGGGACAGCTGGTTGCTATTCTTGGGTAAAATTTTGGTTACACCCTGTGCTTCAGGACCTGCGCCAACACATAGCTCTCAATGGAAGCCAAACCCAACACTACTGAGGCAATAGTCTAATACGCATTTTTTTTCAGCGGCAAACGAGGCTTAAGCAGACTTCTCCTTTCCCTCCTCCCATCCTTGTCCCTCTTTGTTCCTCTGCCTGTGCACACCTTCAGTTGTTTGAGTCTGATGAGCTGTACTGGAGAATGCAAAGTACCCTAATTAAAAAAATTTCTATTTTTTTTTTTTAGCCAGCTCAGTTCTGTTTGGCTACAGAGATAGTTGTGCCAGTCTAGAGCCTGTCACTCTACATGTTACATGCTTCTTACTATTTTCACGGTTTTGTTGAAATTGTTTTTAAATCTCTGATTCTAAAGGCCCTTAAAGATTAAAGCACTCTTCCAAAAAACATTAGTTGAGAAGTCCTGAACTTCTGTTCTGGTACTGATCTGAATGTGAATTGTGGGCTGAAACATCATTTTTGTGTTGGTTTTTCCAGCTTTAAAATGTGAATAACGCACATTCTCCTACTGCCAAATTGATAAAGACGTTAGCAGTACAAAAAATGGAAAGTGCTAAATAAACGCAAAAAGCTATTGGTTTTTGTTGTGATTTTTTCTGAAGAAGGTCAGCACTTTCTGTCAGAGACAAACCGCTGCTGGAGGAGCTGAAGCAGGGACAACCATTATTTGCTGAAGGAGCCTCTGAAGCAAGGTTGCACTTTTAATGCAGCTATGGCATAATTGCTTTAATGGACTCTTTAAGCACTAAACCCCGACTCTCTCAAAAGAAGGCCCCGGTTTTGATTTTATTCACACTATGGATCTATACTTAGTGGTAGATTGTTATTGACTTGAAAGCCCTACTAGTGTGAGCATCAGTAAGTTTAATTAATTAATGAAGATTCTTATGGAAGTATATTTCAGATTATTTTAGCCGAGCTGCTGCGGTTTCTTGCAATGACCTTAGTACTTGCCTTCTAATGTCGATTACTAATTTGATATCGCAGGCTGCAATTTTCCATGTTTAGGTTTATTTGCACAGCAATTTCAAAACACTTATCTGGGGTCTCAGGAATTACGCAACTGACTTAAAAGGGCATCGCAGTTGGATGCAGCAGCCCGAGTATGCACTGCAGATGCAGAACTACCAAGTTTTATGGCGAACACAGACATATGTGACGCTACTGCGAATTCTAGTGCATACAAATGTGAACAGATACACTCTACGTCTTCGGTGTTACTAAAAGAAGAAGGTCTTTCTTTGGAGGTGCTGCAAGCCCTGATTGATGGCAATTTCCCCTAGTGGGCAATAGGAATGTAAATATATTCTCTACGTGATTGTAGAGAACACGACACTGTGCTGCTCAGTGATGTCTAGTGCTCTGCTGTGAGGGCAGCATTCACAGCGGCAGTCAACAGCCACTGCAGGTAGTGGCTTTTGAATAAAAGGTCATGTTTTTCAATAGCCTCATTCTGACTGAAAGCCTGAAAGCTTCTTGGAACTTCTTGATGTCTGCAGTATAAATTCAGCATTAAACAAGAAGCAGAGTTTGACAGGTAGATACACAGTCTGTAAAAATCTCTTCAGGATGCCAATTCCCCTGCTCATTTGAGACCTAGGGAGAAATCCTCGCCCAGCAGAAGTTGGTGTGAGTTTTTCATTGACTTCAACGAATTCAAGATTTATCCTTGACACTCTAAGAATAAAATCTATGTAGTCCACCTCTCTCTAGGTGCTCTGGGAGTTTATTGTTACCGTAATGGAAGTCAGCACTTCCCCCACAGTGCTGAGTAAAAAGCGTTCCAGCTGGGTAAGAGTTAGACTTTATAATTAGGGACTGTCAGACAGATGGAATCACAGTCCAGCCAAACCAGGAGGTAGTTATTACAGAAAAGAGCGCCAATCCCATATTAGGATGTTTTGTAAAACCTGAATTCCATATTTATATTATTTTTTCTTAAGCAATTCTGCCTTCCCTCTCTGGAACACAGTACAATGCAGGTGGGACTCCTCTTACCTGGCTTTGCACTGTCGCAGCATGAGTCCCCGCTGGTTACTTAGGGTGCCTTTCTCTCCATGGAGCACAACAGGCCCTTTTGGAGTGCAGCTCCCCCGGTCTGTTTTAGATGCAGGAAGAGACTTCAATGGTGCTGATAAAACTCTTGATTTCCCTTCAGAGAGATGGCAAATCTGTAGCAGAAATCAACTCTCTGACAGGCATTTTGGCAGAGTATCTCATTCATGTCGTTACTTGTTCTGCTCCTCCTGCTTGCACTTAAAGTTCTGCTGCTGGACACAGCCAGAGTCACCAAGTGTCTCTCTGTGGAGAGAGATGGATGGATCGTTGATTTGCTGACTATTATGGCCCAGCCTGGAACTTAATTTCCCAAAAGGAATGTTCTAAAAGGATCAGTAAATTAAAATGCATGGAACCCAATAATTTCAAATTACACAAAGAATAGTTCGACCCTAAGTGAAATGGCGTATATAGATTTTTAGCTAAAAGTGAAGTCTCTTTTACATACACATGAAGGAATCTCAAAATAAAAACTTCTTTCAAAATGAGAAATGTTTTGAAAGTAAAATGCTTTGGTGTTAAAAAATGTTTCAGCCACTGTTTCTTAAAATCCAGTTCTGTGTTTAGAGGTTGGCTTCTGCTGAGCTGACTGGAGCTTCGTTCCTGTTTATATCCAGGCAACATTCCCAAACCAGGAATCAACTTGCCCTTCTCATCCACAGGAGCCAGCAGGTATCTAGGTCATATCACGGCCCCCACAAAGGACAGTGGGAACTTGTAAAAAGTTTTCCATTACCATCACTGTAGTTAGGGCATTCAGTGGTGACCGTTCAGTTACAAGTAGTCATTTACACATAGTCTTTCCCAATGCAAAAAGCTGAAAGAGGCTCATGTTACAAACCTCAATTTTCTAGTGCTTATGCTACAGACACGTTTTTAAGTCAGTGTTTTGAATGACACCGCAACTTTGAAAACAGCCCCCAACTTCCTAGTAGTGTGTGGCTACTGGCTGAACCGGAGCACGTGAGGGCGAGTACGGGTGTGACGTTTCCATCACCAAGGCAGACCTGGCCTGGCAGGGCTGCCCAGCTCCCGGGGAGGGCTCACAGCTGACAGCTCTTGGCAAAGAAGTCAGCTCCTTTCCGAGAAGCGTGAGGTTCAGGCACAGCGCCTTCCCCGGGCACGCTCCGCTGAGTTGCCAGGATGGCTCCCACTCAGTTCCTGTAAATAATTTGCTCTGCACATTTCCCTGTAGTGCAAAGGCTGAGCTCCCAGCTCAGGCGTGAGAACTCCTGCGCCAGACAAAGCATGTCATGGGTTTCACCTCTCTGGGTTCAGTTTCCTACCCGTAAAAGTCAGAGGAGTGCTGAGAAATAATTAGGCACTAAACCATCAAGAAAGTATCGTAGAGTCTTGAGATAACATGTTACTCAAAGAAAGAACTTCTTCAAAAATCGATAACTTAATAAAAAAAGTCCTTTAAGTAGATTTGGTGAGGTCTACTTACTGCAATAAATTCAGCATGGTTTGTTTCCCAATTAATTCAAGAAACAAAGCAGCTCCTAGCATAGTGACATTAATTTAACCAAAGCCAGGCTATGCAGGAGTATAATGATGGATTCAGCCATGTACTTGACACTAGTTTACAATGTGAAGTGATCAGTATGACGAAACGACACAGAATGACGAGGCACCATCAGTACTGCACCTTTTTAGCGTCGTGGTTGAATTAAATTCTGCAACCACCAAACAATTACACGCTTTTGCAAGAATGGTCATATTTCAGTTGAATTTTGTGAATGGGTAAAGATAAGAACAAGCAACTTTGCACACACCAACAGTTCCATTCTTGCCAAAAACCCACATGTGCATTTCATCATAAAGGGAAAAAAAACCCCTTTGAAAAATCGGTGCTTATAAGTAGTTTAGAACCAATGAGTGCGAGAACGAGAGAATGGCATCATTCCTTTAATTCACTTTCTGCACTTCAACTGAATCTGCCTCAAATGAAGCAGTTTTGGCAAAGTTTATTAACAAAACAGAAAAAAAGAAAAAGATACATTTTCTAAAAGGCATGGGTATATTTATACTCTGCACATGTCAGTTATAGAATTAGATGTGCTTTACTAAGCCCACAAAGCAGAAATTAGACTTTGAGGGCACACACGCACACCCTTGTACAACAGCAATGTTTCCCAGAGCAGCGCCTTTGGGGCCAAGCAAAAAGCCCACTGGGGTTGACAGGCATGGGCTCCTCCTCTGACCCCAACCCATGTTCACAGACCATATTTTGACAACTTGTCTTCTTGTCTAGAAAGTATTTTTTTTTGTTATTATAGCTTTTTCATTTACTTCTATTTTGTTGGAAACCAAGAGCAGTTATTGCCCTTGTTCTCACGGCAGATGGACTCCCAACTCCAGTGCTCTTCAAGTCCTTCTAGCCAGCTCTCCCTTGCCACTTCTTCCCACCTATGGACCCAACCCCTACCTACTGCAACAGACATCTTCCCTAGAAGAGCAGCAGGACAGACAGGAGTTTCTGCAGGGCTGGGTGTGCTGTAGACCTTATACCTCAGAGAGACGGGGAAAAGAATGATCCAGGAATTAGCTGGAGGAGGTAACTTTCTTCTCCAGCAAGGAAAGGAAAGGGATGAAGATCCTGCAGGAAGGCGAGTAGAAGTCTGATTGTAGAAAGGTTCTGGACATTGAGGTGGGGCAGGGAAGTGTGGGAGTCAGTGAGTGGAGAGAAAGGCTTTGTACTCGGACTTTGGACTCTAAATCCCACCGATTCTGTCCATTCTGCTGACACCTTAAACCCTCAAAAACCCTGCTGATCCATTTCAAGTTTCACTCTCCAATGTCCACCTCCCACTGTCTCCAAGTACACAATCTGGACCCCCCCCTTCAGTCCTTACCTCCTTTCACCCCTAAAATCTCTGCTGATTTGTTCTGGGTCTTGTTCCCTAAAGCTCCCCTCCCCGAATAATTTGTATTACGGTAGTAAACCTGAAGTGCAGGTCAAGCCTTGATGCTGTTTTCCACCACTCACATCCAGCCCTGGTGAGTTAGGACTGGCTCTAAACCAGGGAGCTGAAGTCACAGATCATCGTCGCCAGTCGAACGCTGCCTCCAGAAGCGGGAGGAGGAGGAGAGGGAAAGGCTCAGGGTCATATCACGAAAAAAAGGGCATGTTTTACAGAAAAGTTAGAAAATCATAAGGACAAAGTAATCTGTGAAGAGGTACCTCCAAAGCCATGCAGCGGCAGGACCGTCACAATTTCACCCTCTGTGACGGAGAGGCCAAGCGGCAGGGGCTCTCGCAGGTGGAGCAGGCCGCGCCATGGCTCCAGCTTCTCCCTCACCACAGCGAGATCTCACGGCGGCAGAGCGGGACGCGGATGAACCCTCCTCGGACCCTTTAGCCCCTGCCGCTCTGCTGAGCGCAGGCACGATGTCTCACGTCCTCCCACCCTGCACCAACATCCTCACACCTGCTAACGGCCACTGATGACGGCGACTGCATCTGCCCCGGGGGGACTCGCCGAGGTGCCCTTTCTGCAACGCGCAGCCTGCCCTGCTCCGAAAGGAAAGGCTTCCTTCACCCCACAAACAGAATCACAGAATGACAGAATGGCAAGGGTTGGAAGGGACCTCTGTGGGTCATCCAGTCCAACTCCCCTGCCGAAGCAGGGTCACCTACAGCAGGCTGCACAGGACCTTGTCCAGGAGGGTCTTGAGTATCTCCAGAGAAGGAGACTCCACAACCTCCCTGGGCAGCCTGTTCCAGTGCTCCGTC
>Ga0065711_1031922_pt1 | contig 28411 bp, 14 predicted proteins | sample Hoacrofraction12_FD_59098 | JGI IMG/M metagenome (GOLD analysis project Ga0065711, IMG submission 59098) | Hoatzin crop microbial communities from Cojedes, Venezuela - Epithelial fraction 12 v2 (version 2) | ecosystem: Host-associated > Birds > Digestive system > Esophagus > Crop | place... | reverse complement strand
AAACCATTACCCCTCGTCCTGTCACTGTTGTCTCTACTAAAAAGATTGTCCCCATCTTTCCTATAGGCTCCCTTTAAGTACTGAAAGGCTGCAATCAGGTCTCCGCGCAGGCTTCTCTTCTCCAGGCTGAACAAGTCCAGCTCTCTCAGCCTGTCCTCACAGGAGAGGTGCTCCAGCCCTTGGATCATTTTTGATCCAGCTCTGTACAGTCTGGAGCAGCCTCACCTTGCAGTGCACTCCGTGGAAGCTGCGTTTCCTATGGGTCTGAAGAACCGGCTGTACCATACACCAGTACGCACCCATCGCCAGACTGTACTCTCCAGTGTACCAGTGAAACAGCACTGATTTCAGTGAAGTTACACTGGCAAATATGGGAACAAACAACTTTAGATTATCAGTAGCGTGATGAAATTTATAGTAACTCCTTGAAATTTTGCAAAGATTCCACAGTAATATCAATTACGTCTGTAAGAAACTTAAAACTCTATACCTGAAATTAGGCACCGATCATTATTTTTATCCCTTAATCCTGCTGAGCTCCCAGAAGATTTGTTGGACTATATTTGAGCTTCTCTTGCAGTACTTCAGTGTACATTTTGATGGAGGAATTAAGCAACCAGAGGCACACTCTCCTAGCTTATTGCACCAACACTGCTCTCTTGTGGCAGACACTTCAAGTGAAATACTGATCTCCTGCGCTCTACATACTCCCGCTTAGCTGTAATGCAATCCAGTTGGCAAGGGGCAGATACAAAGCAAATCACCAATAAAAATGGATGCTCAGATTTTTGGCAGATAAAAGAGATTAAAAGCAATAACAGATCATTAGATTTGTCTTCTCAGATGTAAAATATTCAGGTGTTCATCCTCATCAATTCTGCACAGAAAGCACTGCTACTATCTCAATTCTCTTTTCTAACCTGTGCTACTGAGATAGATTTATCAGACCAAACTTAGCAACCATTCTGTGCATTTTCAAATGCCTTTCAGAAATTCAAATCTCGCTCCTCAAAATGAAACATCATTTTTATCTTTTAACCCTCACAGTTATCTGATGATTTGAATTCACCATTTATCTGTGAGTCAGCCGCTCCCTCATTTTTTTCCTGAAAATCAGTAAAAATTATTGTTTCCCAGGCATAACTCATATTAGCAAGCTAGTGAAGGTACTTAAGTAAACAGCTTCAAGCATTTATTTTCTTGATTTGAAGAGTGCCGATGAGGACACAAATTCAATGAGCAGGAGGACTCTGTGGCTAAGTGACTAGAAAGTACGTGCCCACCAAAGGGAAAAGAGATTCCCAGGTTGCAGTTCACAGTTAGATATTTAAAGCATCTAAATCACCCCCAGTTTCTGTGGATTTTTATCTTCATGGGCTCTGAGAAGACCACTGATGTCCTACTGGAGCAATTCTTGCCTGGATAAACGTCAACCAGCAGGTTTGCTACTTTTTTTCTTTGGACATTAAAAATGAAAAAAAAAAAAAAAGTTGTTTTTCTTCATTGTGGTAGGAAAAGAATAAATTATGCATAGCATGCACAACAACCATTAAAAAGGCAAATAATCCTTGAGCAGGCACGCACAAGCACACGCTGTGTGGAAGGCTGACCCTCACATTCACACAGATGCAATCACAAGACGTTCATTTGAGACAGACAGACAGCGCTGGCGACACTTCACTACAACAGATTCACGGCACTAAAATGAATCAACAAGACAGGGCCACACTGACCGCAGCAGCATTAAGACAATCCACAACGGGGGGAAAAAGCCAGCTAAGGGCGTGTACTGCAGTGTGCGAACTGGACGGGTCATTCTTGGGCGGTTCATTTGAATGCAATTCAATACATTCACGTACTGATCGGAACTGAGCAGGTGGGCTCACCAGTGACAGCAGGTGCTGCATTTTTACCAAGGAATGGCTTGCCCTTCCCACCCTCGATGCACAATTGGACTTGTAGAGCTCGAAGCTGCTTTGCATTTGTCAGTGGAAACCAGAGCCCCATACATGCAAACCTCTCGCAGTAGGCAAGCATTCTGTCTCTCCAGCCTCAGACACACGGACCGCTCTCCCAACTTTCACGCATTTCACAGCCGCGCCCCATCCATAGGAAGGGTCTGCGCATGCTGCGCCTTTCACAAGTGAACCAAGCCATTTCCCCAGGGCATCCCCTACGAACTGGACCTTTCTGTCCACTCAGCTTCTTCAGAACAGTCATGACAGCGATGTCAATGCTTGTTTACCCTTCCTGTAACTTCTGCTCTGTATAAAGCTGGACAAGCAACACCCCCCTGCCAAGGCTGAGAACTGCAGCTGAAGTACCCAGCCCTCGACAGCTGCCATGGGGGACTGACAAGCCGGGGAACCCGCTGGCCAAACGCAACCCACAAGCAGTGTCGTTGCTCTGAAGCTCCAGGAGGGTGACCCAGAGTTGAAGGACAACATCTCTCGTGGAAACCCTGCCCTGTTCTAGCACACCCAACTTCTGAAACTCACCGCATAAAGATGCGCATCCTTAAAGAGTCCCAGGCTAAAACTGATTTTGCTTTGCCAGGGACAACCCGCCATAGGACAGAACACAGGCATCCGATATTTCACTCAATTGTCGTGTTTTGATTCCATCTGTCACACACTGGTAGATCTTTAGGTTGAGGGATATGATGAGCTTTCAGATTTCTTTTCTTACAGCTTCTTATTCTATGGCTCTACAGGAACGAACTTGTCAACTCAGATGCAAAATGAATGAATGGCTTTTAATCACTTTGATAATCTTAACGTTACTGCTTTGACAGGGTAGCAGCAGATACAGTTTGCTGATTCAGCCACTTGTATAACGATCTAATGGGCTGTTCTGACTAATGCCATGCTCTAAAAATATACACTGGACTAATAGATGAGCCTCTGCTATACTGAAAAACAGGCTCATTAAGACAATTCCTCTGAAAAGTGGCATTTTTATGACAAGATACTGAAGCATTTAATTACCCTGTATCCTGACAGAGCTGAAAGAAATTAATTAAAGAGAAAAAAAAATGTGCAGCAACGTAGCGGATCTTGAGGTAGGAAGAGCTGCCAATAGCCAGGAGCGTAAAGGGGAATCTGAGAACCGCAAGGCTGTTTCCCCAAAGCAAATGGTCTGCTGATAGGCTACAGATTGCTGTCCATTCACATAGAACAGAAGGCCAGTTTCTGAGAGGAGGCTTGTCATTACAGAGCAATTAATTTTTCCTGCTGTAGTCTGTGCCAGGAGAATATTGGCAGCTGTTAAAGGACAGTGAAGTCAGAGGTTTGGGAGGGCAGAAGAGTGTTTGGTGGTATTTGAGGTAAGGGACTGGTTTTCACTGCAGCGTTAGCTTGGATTATCCACCCTTAAGCTCATTGCCTGCTCTTCAAGCAAGTGCGTAAGGAGAGCCAGAAGCCCAGCTCAGGCTGCCCCACGCAGCAGGGCAGTTTGCGCGGAGGTTTCGGCAGCACCGGCAGGCACGCCTGCTGTGCCGGGGAGCTGCTCCGGGTGACCCTGAGCGCAACCCCGCAGCCAGCCGCGTTGGCGTAACGGGGCTGACAGCACCGTAACGTCCGTGCAGATGGCATTAGCTCAGCGTTGTGGCTGGCCCTGCATGAAAACAAACCTTATGCAATCCCTGTCGCCTTCTGGGCAGAGATTTGCTCCTCCCTCTCCACTCTCTGACACAGCTGTTTGTGCAGCAGCACAGTAAGCCCACTCAGAGAAAAGATTAAAAAAAAAATAAAATTTAAATGAATCAAATAAACCCCCACCTCTTTTTATGATTTTTTTTTTTCTTCTCAAATTATATTGACTCTTACTCACCACCCTGCTGTATCAGTAACCTTGCCCAGGCAACAGCAGAGGGAGAGGAAGGGTAGGAAGCAGAGCCCGAGGAGGAGACTGCTAAATCCTTCTTAAGCAGGGCTGGTATCACAGGAGAAATCCACAGCCTGCGATGTCCCCGCTGCAGCAGCGTTAGGCAAGCCTCAAGGCACATTTCCTCACAAAGAGCTAACACTTAATCGGGCTAAAGACTTTTGTACGTGAATGAAGGCTACATTAGAGGACAGGCTTTGAGCTGAGCTTCTAAGCCTTGTAGTGGTGAAGACAGCCCCACAGTGATCATGAGTGGAGCAGACGGAGTTTTTCCCCGTGAAGAACAGCTTTCCTGGACACGGACAGTTCATCAGCTGTTCAGCACAGCGCGGTTTGGACCCTGCCTTTATAGCAAGTTTCAGCTTTAGAAGAACCACAGGCCGTGGGCTACGCATCAGGCATGGTTTGCCAGGGCAAAGCCTCCAGCCCTCGGTCGTGTCTAGCAGCTCTCTCTCCATCTACACCACAGACACACGTCAGCAGCGAGAAGGGCCTCACAGAATAGGTGGCAACCTCAGCTGCTCGGACAGTCGCTGCCAGTTTGTTTAATGGTGAAACAGGGTTGATTTTCCTCACCCTTTTCCTTTTGTCATTTCGACGTTTGATCGCTGTTCAGAGCCAGCAACTGTGCCTGTCTCCGGACCACAGGGGCAAAGCGCGACAGATTCAGCGCTGGCACTGTCACAGGCAGCTGACGCGACGAGCAGAGCCCAGGTCCTCCAGAGACACAGCGGTTCATGCCATCGAAAGCAGTGAAGCATTTGTTACCCTTTGCATTTAATTCTATATGTGTGCATAAAAACTGGAGCTTTTTTCATTGTTGGCACAAAAGCACAGCCACACACACCTCTTTACTTCAATTCTTTGGAGACCTTTCATTGTTTTAAATAACACAGTCCCAGCAAACATACAAATATCCAAGCACCCCTCTACCAGCTCTAAGCAAAAGCAGAATCCAAGCCACAGCATTAGAGAGCACGTGTAGGTACTGGTATCAACAAATGTGTGGGGTAACAGGACACTGCAAATACCTCAACCAAGGGCACCCCTATGCTCCCTGCCATCCCGACAGATGTACCTGGTCCACGCTCCCTGCTTCAGAGGCACATCTCACCACCGAGAAACTTAAAAACAGCCAATGAGGCATGGGGCACGCGTCTGTGACTGGCACACTCCGGGGACACCTGTGAAGAACACGTCATTGGCCGCATGGGTAAATACGCTGGCTAAAAGGATCGGGAAGCAATGAACTAGATGGTCCCCCAGCGCCTCCTTGCCTTTGACTGTCATTGGGAAGTCGGCGTGAGACCGTCCCCGCTCGCTCTCATCCGACTGGCAGTGGAGCGAAGTGGCCCCACGTCTGCTGCGTGTTGCTGCCTGCGTGGGAAAGGTGACCCTCTTCAGCAGCGGTTCCCTCTTTGTGAGAGCCACCCTTCACTAGCACAGGCAACAGCTCTGCCCAAGATGCACAACATTTTTATTACCGCAATTAACACCAAGCAGCAGCTGTTTAAACAAGATACAGTGACAAGTGCTAATGCTTCGAAGAAACATAGCCAACTACAGAATGTTCAGCACATCTCTTCCCTCCATCATGGAGGATAAGAGAAGGACTGAAAACAGCTGAGTGGACATAAAGAGCTCACAAATGCCTTATTAATAAGTGTGTTGGATCTAATGATCTGTGAAACTGAAATGAGATTATTTGGATTATCTCATTAAACAAGAATAATAGCAATAGTAACCGGGTAGTAATTAGGAGTGGGCCAATCCAAGGACAAACTAAATAGTAGGGCCAAAAGACTCTTAATTAATACTCTGCATTTTCATGCCTGTACTTCTACACCCAGAATTTATGAAGAAATCAGGAATCGTGGCAAACCAAACAGCCTCATTTCAACAACCAGAAATGAAGCCACTGGCTACCCACACCTGCATGGATCATTCAGTTGAAAAACTTAACAATGATTAAACGGGGCGATTTTAGCAGAGCTAGCCTGGAGGAAACACGTAGCCAAAAGGTACAATTGTTTTCAAAGGCTCAGCAATTAACAACCAGCTCCAGGCACACCTGCAAGGCAGGGGCAGAGGCAGAACAGAAACAATACCTAATCTCAGTCCTTTTGACCACTGGTGATGGAAACCTTCCAACAAAAGCATGACTCTTCCTCAAAGCGTGGAAGTAATTCCTGAACCGGTTCAATGCATTCTTCAAGATGAAGCAGAACGTGAATTTTACCTTTTAGACCTTGTACATATGTAAGTATCCAGAAGCTCTTTGGCTCAGGCCAAGGAACGGGACACCTCTGCAGGCTCCCAGGGATGGACGGGGTGTGAGGGATTAAACATGACAGATTTGGCCTGAGTGGCAGTTAGGTCAAAAGGTCCCTGGTATTGTAGCCTGAAGTAATTGCTGTTGTGCAAAATCTCCTGCTGCTTTCCCTGAGTACTCTTTACTTAACAGGAGAAGCAGGCAACATAATATACAGTGCAGTAGTAAAAAGCTTTTCCAGGGGACTGGATAAACGAATCTAAAAAGTGAAGACAAACTGCTCAAAGCCCTGGCGCTTGACACACAGCACTGTCCTCTCGCGGGCTTCCCGAGGCAGCATGATCTAGCTGCACTTAATGCTCCGGAGCTACTGAGGCCACACCACAGCCCAGCAACAAACCCCTGACTGCGTTTATCAGGGGAATTTAAACTCAGAAACGTCCATCTTATCGGTCAGGACACAAAGTGTTTATTTCCCTTTCAAGGCTTTGCTTCCACATACTGAATTATTAACATTAGCAAAGAAAAAAAAAAGTGGTAATTGAAGGAAGCTACTTCAAAGAAAGATGCCTTTGTTATTAGAGTTATTTTATTAAGCACAGGAACTGCAGCCCTACCCAATACACTCATAATTCTCCATAGAGTACAGTGCAATTTGAATCTTGCTTTTGTAGCAAGCTTGAATTATAAAATAACTGTTTTTTAAAAATTAATTTTAAAGATGACAATGGCTTGGTAGATATTTGAAACACCAAGAGGAGGGAAAAAATAAAAGCAAAACCAATGACTGCTCAATCACCTTTAAGCATAAAGATGCAGAGCTACCTCTAACACAAGAAAAGCAGAGTAATTCAAGACTGAGGGAGGAAACATTTGAACAGTCATAAAAGGGGAAAAACCACTCTACTAAGAAAACTCCAAACTGCTTTGGGTCCCCTCTGAGAAGAACTGTGATGCTGCTACCTATAAAGCTAATTACCCTAATTTTCTGGGTTTTGACTTGCCCCTCTCAGGGCTGCTTGGGCTGTGGCCTGCACAGGGCACGCGAGGGCAATGTCTCTGGGCCCCAGCTCCTTTCTCTTGGCTTGCTCCCTTTTTATCGCACACCCATGTGGGTCACGTAGCAGGGAGGGGAAGAGAGTCTCCCAGAAAAGGCATCGGTGGCAGCAGCCTCCTGCTACTGGGACCACAGGAACCCATCTTAGGCACAGCTTCCCAGATTTGTTGGGTTGATGACACCAACTGAGGATGGACTGAAAGCCTGCTGGTGTGCCAAGCCTCCTCCAGCACAGAGCAGGCAGTGTGACCCCCGCACCCACTCACTTCCGTGCTGCCTGGAGCCAGCTGTCAGGCAAAGCCGAACTCTGCAGTCGGCATGACAGTAAAGAGCATTTACCAGATAGCTGTGCACTGAAAGGGATCCTTTTCTGCCTCCCACTCCTTCACTACTTCTTCCCTTGTGTCAGATCTCGTGTCTGCAGACTGAGCTGCAACAGTAACTGCGGACTGGATTGTACGTTCAGCAGCAACACGCTAATACACCAACATTGCTCAAATAGTAAACTGCATCCTGCACAGCTAACGAGAGATCTTTGCATCCTCCTGGCAGAGCGATGGCAAATGAGGGCGTCAAAGACGTCAGTGGCAGGAGGGGGAAGACGATCAGTTAACAGAAAACAGCCCTGCACCTGAGGGACAGGGAGCGTATCTGAAGTGCACAGATACAGAGGTATTCTTCTTCACAGGATGTTCACCCCCAGAGCAAGCTGAAGTCTACATCAACATGTATGAGGTTCGCTCTTCTCCAGGCATGGAACCGGGGAAGGCTCCCACCACCAGAAGCCAGCCTGGATGCAGATAGCTGGAAGGCAGCCCATCCCCCTGCTTTGGACACTGAGGCAAAAAGCCAGATGGCAAATCTGTTTCCCCTTCCTCCTTCACAGAGAGAGATGCTTGCAATTCATTGTGCCCTGCATCAAAATGGATAGCAGTTTCTTGCTCGAAAGCAGAGCAGACTTCCTGGCAATGAGAAGTAAAACCCTGCAGTTCAAATGAGTGGAAAGTGCCTGTTTAAGCTGGCTCATAATGTGTGCCTTGAATGGACTCCACCAAGAGAAACTGCGTTTAAACAGGACGCTGCATGTATGAATGATGCAGGTGTCAGCGTGTGCCCACCAGACATGGGAACTGCAGTGACCGGATGGGCCACCTTTCGTGCCCTCGGGGCAGGGGTAACATGGAGCCAGGCACCGCTCCTTCTGACAAAGATTTTTAGCCTGGCAATGAGGTGTCTTTAGCAGATCACCAGGATACGCTGGCTTGGAAGGGAAGCGGTGGAGGAGACCGTACTCAGACTACCCCAGCTATCTGGCGCAGATCAGAGAAAGCTCAAAATAACGCATATCAGGACTCCAGGCACTTTAACATATTCCCTGATGAGTGTCGGCACTTAAATGAGTGCAAGAGTACTCAGTGACTAGGAAGCAGAAAAAAAGCTGCTGCTTGAAATACCCAGCACAATCTAACCCACAGTCTGTCACTTTTTTGGTGGACATAAAAATGTGGAGTGATGCGAATGCTGCAGACCTCCAGGACAACAGTACACCTATCACTTCTTCACAGTGCTCATATTTTCCCATCAAAAATACACAGCAGGAGGGAATTTCCTGCTGCCTCCCAGCTCACATGAGAAGAAATACTAAGACTAAAAATATACTGATGGCCGGCTTTTTTTTTTTTATCCAGCCATATACCTCTAAAGTCTGTGCAAACACCCCCCTAATCAGCAACTCAGCACGTCTGTTTTACTGTCGGTGTTGACTCTTGCACGACTCTTACCACTACCACCGCAGCCTTCTGAAGCTGCTGCTGAGCTCCTTGTGCTTCCACAGAGCGAGCGATGGCAAAAAGCTCAGGCTGGAGTTCGATACATGTGCTGTTACAGTAAGTACCATTGGGTAAACCTCAGGTTCATCATCCCAAATGCCATTTCACTTTCACTACAAGGTAAGTGGCACGGGCAAAATACTCCAGTTTAACATGGTTGTTGATCACATGGCACTCTAGAGTGAAAAAGAAAAATACAAGCGTGTGTGTGACAGCGAAAGGAATACTGTCAACCTAAACTGCAAGCTACATAAACAGTACTAGACTGCTGTATGCCATGGGATTATCCATCATTGTGGTGAACTGAAGCCAAAAGCCTGTGTTTTGTTAAACCATATCTATCATTGGTATCTGCAGTATGACATTTCCCATCACAGCTGCTTTCAGACAAGCTTTTCAATTTTGTTGGGGAGACAAATCTAATTGCTCTTTAATGCCAAACAACACTGCAGCAGGACGCGATTGCTTTGCTTAAATGACACTGCTTCATTAAACTGCTCAGATTCAACCCTATTCGTTTGGATCAGACCAGAAACCAAGGCTGACAGGAATCCTTACCTGAAATAGAATTTTTTTCTAGATCAATTTCTGACCCTCAGAATTTTATTACACAGCTGCAGAAGGTATTGATGTTTGCTAAGAAGGGAAGACAATTTCTAGACATCACTGAAACATAGGCTTTACCTATGCTTTAAGAGGAATCCTGTGTATTGGGCAGCTAAATCGTGGGGATTACTGTGCACTAGTTCACCACAGAACTCGTGAGTCAAGAAGTTTCAAAACTGAGAATTGACAGTGTCTCAACTGTACAATGTAGCCAAACTCCTGCATTTTATAACCTCCTTTGCTATATTGAAAGTTGCCATACACAGAAAGACAAGGTAACAGTAGGAGACCACAAGGCTACATGCTCTGAGTGGGTAGGAGTATAGAGTTATGTGCCCCACAAGAGCACAGTCAGGTAGACAAAGCTCCAAGCTGAATTCTGGTGCCATTTCCCTGGTGCTCTATCGAGGAAGACAGGCAGGCCCAGCCCACCCCGCACTCTGGACAGGAAGAGCTTGGGGAATAGTTCCTTCCACGCTCAGCCTTGCACATACATCAGTGCCCAAGGGGATTATTGTAACCGCTCGCTGTTGTCCACTGAGGGTCAACACTATGGTACCCTGCACCAGGAGTAAGTGCCGTTGTCTGTGTCCCCCAATGCCTCTGCGAACGGCTCCCTGTGTCCCCCAATGCCTCTGCGAACGGCTCCCGTGCTCAGCTCTACACCGCTCCCCACACATGCCATTTGCATATAAACATCCGTCTTTGTTTAAAGTGTAACTGTATTACAGGCTCACAGGTAGGACACAGGGCTGGGATTTAGGACATTGGAGCTCCATGCCTAGCTTTGCTCCTGCCCCAGGCAAGCTCTTTCACTGCTTTGTGCCTCTGCCTGCCTGGAATGGGGAGGGGGGGATAGTCCATTCTGTTTTCACACAAGCCACTGAGACTTACGGGTCAAAAGTAGTAGGTAAGAGCTAGACATCAGTGAAAGGGTGTTCCTGCAGCACTAAAGTTGCAACACTCGCATTTGGTGAATTCCAGAAAACTAAACACTTTCTCCAGCAACTGTCTGTTCCTAGGTCATTACACAACACTCACAAGCGTAATGTTACTTGGAATTCGGGGCCACTAAAACACTGAGTCCCTGCACATTCCAGCAATGTTATTTGTTTATGAGGGCTTTATTTGTTAATCATATGTGTTTTTGAGATCCTGGCTTGATTGAAACTAGCTAAATACTACTTTTAGATATTATTCCTGTATTGCTTTCCAGATACAGTCTGGCTTGATTGCAGAACACTAAAACAAAAGCGAATCCAGAGCTGATTCTACTGCTGAAGAAAGTTATCAGGAATATTTGTAGCATGAGTTTGAGCTGTAAATGGAATACCCAATACAAAAGACAGGTATTACTGTATCAGCAGTTTCTGAAAATTTATCAATTTATAGTCCCGGTTTTGCCGAGACCAGAGCTGAGCTAGATGGAATGGACTTTATTTTAAGGAAGAGGAAGATGTTATGGTTTTTCCATAAAAACAAGCAAAAATACCCCAACAGAAAAAAACCCTTACAAGTAAACAGGTTCTTTTACTGCCTGTATTTCACAACAGCTTTTGGTGTGCCCCAGTGTCCAGTAACATATATTCTACTGATAGATGTTTCCACCCCCTGTTCTTGCAAATCTCAAATGCCTTCGCCATCAGAACTGATCCTCTGAGATTTGGATCCTTCCCAAGTTCATTTAACGTGATTAATTTTTAATGGCTGTCACGGGTTACTTCACCCAGTCAGTCAACAACTTCTACAGTTCAAAACGCCAGCCACTCTCTTCCTACTCTGGCATAACACAGGGCTCAGGATCTACGGAAATTATTCATCTGCATCATAAAGAACTTGAAGGAGCTGTGAAACAGATTGATCCCTGACAGCTGCACTAAACTTGAAAGCCCCTTCCTGGCTCTGAAAAAGGAGAATTCTGACCTGAAAAGGGGTCTTGAGTGAGCAGCCTCAAAGGGAATGAAATATTAGCCTGTAAAACCAGCACCCACTAGAAAACTCAGGTGATCTTTTAATGTAGGTACAGCTCTTGCCTCAGGCACAGCCAAGGTAATTACTTGCCACACAGTATCTCAAGCTCGTGGGTTGATGTAACAGCCTGAACTTCGCTTCCTTTTGTCCTAAGAATCAGGCAAGCCTCCAGAAATTAACTCCCGGTACTGCTTCTCTAGTGACCAAGCCCTGTAGGATAACACTACCATTCGTTGCCATATCCAATACCTATTGCTATGCCATTAACATTAACCTTTTATATTGATTCAGCTCTAGTTACTGCATCTGTGCTGGTTAATGTCTTCAATAAACCTTGTGGTGACAGGAAAGAACTCACACTGGTCAGCAACACTGTTCATTACAAGGGTTACAGATTTCTAACCAGAAGTAAACTTTATCCCAAAAGCAGCCGAGGGTGGAAAGGAAAGAGGGAAGTCTCCATTTAGCCAACTGCAAGTATGTCCAGAAATCCCTGGGAAGCAAAAGGACGTTCCCAGACATCCCATTTGTGCAGTGAGCATTGCTGAAGCGTTTCCTGTTGCCAAGGTACGTGCTGGCGGAGGGAGTTACCAGGGCACAGCGACGTATTGTCATGCAAATGACGCAGCGTTATTGAAGGGATTTCCCAGCAACAGCGCGCATTTTTTCACTACTTTGATCCCAGCATTGAAAAGGAAACAAAACAACTGTGTGAATGTGAAGCAGCACTGGCCTAAGCCAGGAACACCAGCTCGCCCAGAGCCATGGGAGTACCAAACCTGCCTGTGGTGAACTCGGTAGGCCCTGCTGCTCTCCATTTAAATGGCAACAGGGAAAGAAACCGGCCCTTGAGTCCTCAGAAACACGTGCAGCGCTTTTTAACTACATTGTTTTTTGTGATCTGTAAGTAACACTGAAAACAGTGCAAGAAAGCGACACGCAAACCTTTGCTCAGAAAAATCAGAGTACACGTTTCATTTGCATTTTGCTATCTGGGATTAACTTACATGCAATGATTTTGAGTTGAAAACTGTACAACGCTTACTGGCAGAAAAAATGCAACTGAAAACATACTTTAGAAGCAGTTTTAAAAAAAAAAAAAATCATAGAATCCTAGGTTGGAAAAGACCTCTAAGATCATCAAGTCCAACCATCACCCCGACACCACCATGCCTACTAAACCATGTCCCAAAGTGCCACATCTACACGTTTTATGAACGCCTCCAGGGAAGGTGACTCCACCACCTCCCTAGGCAGCCTGTTGCAATGCCTGACCACACTTTCAGTAAAGAAATTCTTCCTAATATCCAATCTAAACCTCCCCTGATGCAACTTCAGGCCATTGCCTCTCGTCATATCACTAGTTACTTGGGAGAAGAAGAGCAGTCATATTTTTATAAACCCATATAATTTCTTGCCTTTTCTGATTGCTACTACTATAGCTTCACTGATTTCCCCCCCCTTTTCAGCTAGAGAAATTCATGGTTCCCAGCAGCAGTAATGAGCTATCAACAGAATAACTGGTGTTTAAGTTTCCTTACTTGAGTTAAATTACTGTAAGTTTCTTATTTTTCACAGAAGTACTTGTAAACAGGAACTGTTGATTAGAAAGATTCGCAGAGGTAAAAGACGGTTTATTTGCCTCCACCAGGGAGCCAGTCACACATCACAAAATCCTTCAGAATGAACAGGTATCTAGCACTCAAAGTGTCCTCCAGACAGGACTGAATCAGAGCTTTCCCTTAAATCCCTGTCAGGGTTATCCTTTCCCATACTTAACAGTCACCCCTCAAACTCTGTCCTAAAAATGAAGGTAGAATGCACGTGACATCAATCACCTACTGATTCAACCACAGGAATAAAGACTCACCTTTCTGGATTTACTCTTCCAGGATGAACTGCAGAAGTGAAGAAAACATGCGGTCGTGTTCATACATTTGAATGCTTCCCTAGCTGACTCAGATCAGGGTAAGCTAAACTCCTGTCACCTAAAGGAACGGAAGAAAATTGGCTCAACTGATTTGCAAAAAAAAGGGGGGAAATTTCCTTAACAGGAACTCAGAAACACAGCCAGCAGTGTCAAGGCAAACACTTAAAGAGCACAGAAACGGAGGTGGGGTGGGGAGAAGGTGCAGGCCAAGGCCTAAGGAACATAAGAGACGGAAGACCTTCATGCTCCTGAGAAGAAAACATGGATTAGAAAGGACTGGGAATCTGCGTGGAAAAAACAACCCAAAGAACGCCCTTGTCCCATCTCCCTGTGCCACGTCCCATGGAGAATTCGATGCTTCAGACCTCAATGACACCAGTTCTCTTGTCACCGCCCTCAGCTATCCAGCAGCGACTGCAAGAATCATCGTTTTTCCTAAAACCCCACGGCAAACCTTCCTGGGGAAGGGCAGGCAACCATGGCTACCAGAAGAGGAACAGGTGCCTCAGCAGCCAGCCTTCAAGACCAGTTGTTCCTGAGCCAAAGGGAAGCAGCCCCTGCCATGCACCCCGTAGCCCTGGAAGGCCTGCAGAGCTGGCAAGGACTGAAGCCTAGCACGAGGCTTTTGTGAACCAAACTCACTGCATGGACAAGCCTGGTATGGAGGAGCAAAGCACAGCGTGGCCGTGTGGCTGCCGAGGGGGCCTCCACTTGCCATGGCTCGCTGCGGAGCCAGAAGCCTTGCAATTGCACCCCTCTGGAGAAGGGACAGGGAGCTTCACTGTGCCAGAGGGGCCAAGAGAACTGGAAGCAAGGGAGGCCGTGAGCTCCTCTCTGATGTGTGCCCTGGCACAACGCAGCAAAAAGCTCACACTGGGACAGGGAAAAAAAAACTAATCATCGCTCAGATTTGTACCCGCTGGGGGAGCCAAAAATGCTGCAGAAGGAAAAGGCAACACAATTCAGGAAAGGCTGCAAGGAATGAGGCAGAAACAGGAACATAGCTTCTGATGGCGAAGTCAAGGCAAAAAAAACCCACGAAGATTCAAGACCTTGTGATGGGCGACAGCAAGGGGCCAGCGGGCCCAAAGCCTGCAGAACACCCCGGACTGCTGGGGAGAGGGAAGCCGGTGCGGTGCCTGGAGACAACCACGGGGCAGAGGCAGCGTGTGCTGCTTCACAAAGAATTAATTTTGGGCAACTGTTTGCAGATCTGGATTTATTCCCGTCATCACACCTCTCCAGCTAAGGGAAGTTATAGTGCCTTTACCCAGAGCAGCAGACTCCACTAACTCTCCCAGGAGGCCACAACCTGGGCAGCTGGACTACAAGACCAGGACTGCCTGGTGCAGTCCTGGTGCTCAGCTAACCCGGTAGGAGACTCGGGAGACCACCTGAAGAATTTCACTCTCACCCAGGCACAGTCCTGTACCACAGACCCAAATGGTAAACTTACCTCATGCTTGCACAGGACCACGTTCCTCCTCTCTTCAGACACATGCTGTAGGACCACGTCCTCCAAACGCACTGCTCTGCATCAGCTTTCACAGGGGTCCACGCAGGGGAGGATTTACCCCTGCGGAGCAGAAAACCTGCCTGCCCTGGGGCAAATCAGCTCCACGGATGGTGTACTACTTCTGGTCATCAAAGGGGCAGGGATTGACAATCTTCATCAGAATGGACAGCTTACTTAAGCTAGCCCACGTGATTTACAGGAAAATCAGAATCTTTAGCAGAAATGTATGTACATAACAGTAATTGCAATACAATTACAATTACATTTTTCAACAAGAGATTGAAAAGTTCTACTACAGGCAGTAAATATGGTGTACTGCTCTTTTGAGTAGCTTCAACACTTGGATCTGTCCTTACTGCAAGCCCAGGATCTGTCCTCAGGTAATTAACTCCTGATAGTACACCACAAGGCAGTTATTCACATAGTACTCTCCGTCTCCTCCATTCCTGTGACAGAGCCCATCACTGTAACAACCCCTGCCCTTCCCTCTTCTTCTGCGAAGGTCAGCCGCTTTCAGGGCCACTGGATGGGCAAAACGCCACCAGTACAGCACAGCCTGCTTCCAGCCCCTCTAGCAAACCCATGCCAGAAAAGACACAATACAGACCGCGTTCAGACGGAAACACGCCCGCAGCATGAAATACAAGAAGTGCGTAAGCTTCAACACGACTGTGCTCAAAACCACTGTATCAGTTGGCACCACACATATAGCAGTATTCCAATTCTAAAGACATCAGCTTTCACTGACTTGGACCACCAGCCTTGACACCCGATCTCTAGGTGGCACCACTTGCACGATACAACTTAAGAACACTGATGTTTCAAAGTGCCATCTGCTGGTACTTTCATTATTTACACATAGCTATTTCAGAACAACGAGAAGTGTCCGTGTGCTTTTCAGCTGGCAATACCTCCAACCCCAAGGACTCACAGCAACTATTTTTGGTTTTTTTTTTTTATATTATAAAAGTGCTTTATTGCATCTACATCCCAGAGCACTTAATTGTCATTGTAACAACCTGGCAAATAAACACCAGCAGCTTTCAAAATTGAAAGTACTTTGACAGCATATGGAGGCTTGGTAATTTAACTTTTAAGACAGACCAGACAACAGCACTTCAGAGTTCAACTGGAGTGCAGTGCTTTTCTTTTAAAGCTGTCTTCATCACACATCTACATTTAGTTTCATAATCAGGGCAGAGGAATCCTGTCTTTCTGCAAAACGAAATCCAGAAGTTACCAGGTTCCACTGGCTACGATCTAGAAAGTAGCTACTACAATTCAAAGCAACAGTCACAACAGCTCAGAACAACTCCACTTACAATTTCCTCCTTAAAAAGGAAAAAGCTGTTAGTCTGTTCTACACATTTCTCCAGCAGAAAGAAGATTCTTGGGGTCAAAGCTATTTAGAATGTGGAGACACAGCCTCAGCAATAGTGACTGTACAATAGCTACTGCCCTTTGGGTTTATGGAAAATTATCTCAGTAAAGACTAACATCTGAGGAGAGCTAAACTGTTGGCTGTATTTACCCAAATCTCAAAGACTATTATTAAAATTACTTATAAATGACAGCAACAGTTACTGTCAGGAACTGGTTGAGGTCTGCTTAAGCTTTCTGCGCAAGGAACAGGTCCACATCATCTGCAATGAATTAATCAACCTCTCCAATTTTGCTTCCCTCTTCCCCCCGCCTCCTCCTTTCTACATTTTCTGAATTTCCAATTCTTCCTCCTGTCTTCTTCCCCAGTTTTTCCTGCAGGATGCACAGAAGCACAGCCACACATGAATAAGATACATTTGCTGTGAATGACTAAGTCACTTTACTAACATGAGGCTCAGATCAAAAAAACAGTTTAAGTACAGACACAAACCATACAGCTGGTCTGGAACAGCCACAACCATTACCCAGAGCTGATACTGTAGGCTAGCAACATGGAAACCATGGCCACACACACGTCTGCTCCGCCCTGAAACCTTTCCATTCACATGCAGCCTCCTGAAACAAGCACAAGTTTCTAGGGCACCAACCATTTAGAAATAACACAAACAAACTTCGTTAATGAAAATTTATTCTTTCAGTAAGTCATAGCCAGCTCTTATGCGACCAGGGCAGAAGCTGTCGAGGATTCACTAAAAAGAGAGAAAAAAGAAAGACAGAAATATTAATTGCAGAGGCCGTTTTTTCAAACTAGTCGTCAAAAATACTGCTTCAGTTCAACGCTTTAATCACCAGCCTCGAGCTTAACCACCACCTGTTTAAATTTTTTTATGGCATAAAGATACCACTCTTCCTTTTAAAATACAAATACCAGGATAACAGCACAAAACTGTATATTCAAAGACCTGGCTAGCTGCACTTTAGTCTTTACAGGAAAAGAGAAGCTAAACTTAACATCTATGGGGATTCTCCTATGTTGGGTAAATTTTCCCAGACAAAAACCCTACAAACTACTTTCATTGTTGCCACAGCTACTAAGCCATTTCTCAATAAATTTTGAATGCAACATGAACTATAAAAGTATGAGTGAGAACAAAGACTGCAGTTTGTAAATAGTGTTGTAAAAATTTCCTAGTAGACAGTGAATTCATTCACTGAGACAATAATTTTTTTTCTAAGTGTTGTGACAATCATTTTACCTAGCAATAAGTTTCATTAATTTATCTGTTAATATTTATAAAAATAGCTATTCTTTGCTGCCTGGTTTACCCATCATGCCTGATCATAATGCACTCTTCACCCTCTAAATAACAACCCTACCATATTGCTTACAAAACCTACAAGATTTCAGTGAAAACAGTAACATAAGAGAAGACTTACTACTTCCAATTGGGCGGCAGCACTCTCTTAGTTTTGTAGTAGCGAGCCAACCTATGGATTCTGCTTTCAATCAGAATCAGGCGGAACTTGGCATCTTTATCCTTGAAAAGAAAGTTCCATTACAACCAAGAGCTACTTTGACTTCTCAAAGATGTACAATTCAGATGAGCTTTAATAAAGTAAAAAATCCACAGCTACTGCTACAAACTCCACGTCCCATGACCAAAGTCTGATGAATCTGGTAAAATCAGAACAGGATCAGAAATACGCTGTTTAAGCAACGCTTTTAAGATCCTTTTCACAAAGGCCATTGTCCTTTACCAAAATGCCTCCCCAAGCCCCGAAGTTTACTCAAAGGGGTTGGCTAACAGGAAGTTCACCAACAGTCTTTGCCTCATCAATCTGTAAATAAAATATCATATTATTTGAAAAAACAAACATAAAGAGTTATTTACTTAAAATTAGCACTCACCTTCCTGTTTCTCTCAAGATGTTTGCGAACAGCAACAGCTTTCTTAATCAAGTGATAAAGATCCTCTGGAAGGTCTGGGGCCAGTCCCTTCGATTTAAGGATTCTCAAAATTTTGTTGCCAGTAACAAAGCGAACCTGGGCAACACCATGGGAATCCCTCAGGATCACACCTGAAACAAAAGTTTACATCTCACACTGAAAAGAAAAACCTTACACAAATCCTGTGAAACCAACCTTACAGGTACAAGATATCCGAAAAAAGGATATTCTCTAAATAAACAGCTCTAAATTGAAAACCTTTCTGATGGAAACTGTGAACAAATGGTAACCACGAGTGAGCAAAATGCAACTTAAGAGTAGCTGTAACACTTTACCGGATAGCACTTAACAGACAACTAACTCACTGATCACTTTCAGGCAGGCAACACATTAAGGGTTTAAATATTCTTGGGAAATATTCAACAGGACTCATTAAAGCTACATACTCAATCACCCTTTTCCCTGAGGTTAACAAAGATGTCATAGACATCTTTACTCTAAAAAAACTGTACTGTACCATAGGGATCATAAATGCTCTCAGGATTACAATGAAAAAACAAACACAACACACAATTATCACTGCATAGCTCATGACCGTATAAAGCTGCAGCATGCATTCACTTAAGCAGAGCTCTAGAGGGGTCCCAACTACTGAGAACTAGTCTACTATGCAGCTACAGTGCCCAGCTCAGTAAGCTCCTAAACATAGCTGCCCATAGTTGAGATGAGATGTCAAGTTCTTCTCCAAGAAACTGGGCAGACTAGACTTCCCTACAACATCTGTTGGTGGCCATTCTTTAGGACAGGTTATAAGATTAAACACATGCTTCACATTCCCTGCTGGGGGGTGTGTGTGTATATGTGTGATCAACTACTTCACCAAATATGCTTCTTGCAAGAATGAGACATATTGACGTATTATATTTTTAGTGGTATCCACACAGTGAATGCATAGGTACATCAGAAACCCTGCATTTTCTTAGCAAGTTATTTAATATAGGTTGAAGGAACCATTACATTATTACAGTCAGAAAAATATGTTTTCTCTCCATTAAGGAGCGATTCGTAAACCTTACCGATCTGCGAGGGAGTCAGGCCTTTTTTAGCCAGCTTGTAGATCTGTTCCTTTACATCATCAGAAGTAAGTTTCAGCCACTAAAGAAAATGAGAAAAAAAACCACCACACAAAACAACAACTGATGAACACCACTTAATACAGAGGCATAGGCTAGCTATATGAAAGCTTTTCATAAATGGTAGAAATAGATGCTTCGTAATGCTTTAAAAAGCAACCAAGAACTGAAATTGTCCTTCTAATGATATAGAAATTTTTTTACATATTATGAACCTATAACGCTAGTGAAATATGGTGGGAGAAGTCAGAGGTGAAAGAAGAAAGTCTCTGTTTAAAACACCCCATACAGCCTCCAACCAGCTGCTTTATCATCAGTTTACTTCAACTGCCACATCAGAAGCATGAATACAAGTTTACAGAGGAATAAAAATCACCACGATTGGAAAGGAACTCTTTAATTGGGCCTTTGACAGAAATGCGAAGTGAAGAGCCATTTAGCCATCTCTTAGTAAAGCACCTACACAGATTAGTGAAAATCAGACTTTCAAGTACAAAAAATAATTAAAAAATGAAACTAATGTATCTACTCAGACAGGACTGCACCTTTTCTATTACTTCTATGTTAAACTGTGCTGATAAAAGCCATTACTTCCGTGATCAAAGGGAAAACAACACCAACAAGCTACGTCATCCTTGCTCTTTCAATGAGCTACAAAAGCTCCTGATTTGTTTTCTTTTTTAATACTGTCACAGTATGAAACAGAAAAACACAGCAATAAATATATTTGTAAGTGCTCTATAGATTACAATTCAAAACAGAATACAAATAAAACTAAGCAAAAAAACCCCATAGTTTTTTTTTAAACAAGTACAGCATTTGAGCATCCTGATCATTAATTCACGTTATCTTACTTCAATTTGCCTATCTTTATTTTCGTATTTTGTGCTTTAATTTCATGCTTCCACTTCACTGGTTTTCAGCACAAGCTTTTCCACGCGCACCACAAATTGACCTTTCTGCCAACAAACAGATGCTCCAAAACATTGTCTTGCGAAGCGAGACAGACTGAGCAGCTGCTCGTTTAGCTGACAGGTAAGCCTTCTAAGTCGAAGTACCCTGAATGAACTAAGGGCACACTGAAACTACTAAAGTTAGTGCTCTGACCAGCAAATTACTGTTGTAAATAGTTTGGAAAATAGTTGGTCTGTTCCACAACGGCAAAGGCCAAACTCGAGTGTGAAGAAAGTAACTTAATCTCTAAGAATTATTAGCACACAGCCTAAAAGTAAGTGAAGTAACACTTAAATAAAGGGAGGCACAAAGCGAAGCGACGTCATCCGGCCCAAAAATGACACTCGCTTCCTCAGTACGCTGAGGACCACAGGCTAAGACAGCGTTTTATCAGGCCGTAACTTCAAAGCGATGATGCAGGTCTCTTCATCGCGTTTCTTTTCCCGGGCACTGCCAGGCCGCGCTACGGGAAGGCCGCAAGGCCGCGGGCCGGGCCCGCCGCAGGGCGCAGGAGGCGGGGAAGCCACTCACCGTCGGCACGCTGCGTCTGTAGGGCAGGGCGGACTGGGACAAGCCCTTTCTGTGGGGAAGAAGCAGAGCACACGCTCAGCAGGGCCGGACGGGGCAGACGGCCGCCCGGCCCCACCACACGGCAGCATCTCCCGCCGGGCCGCCCGCCCGGCCGAGGCCTGCGGCCGCCCCCCTCGCCCGGGGACCACAAGCATTCCCCTGCCCGGGGCCGGCCACGGGAACCCGCGCCTCCGCACCGGCCCGAGCCCTCCGCCGCCCCGCCGCCACATCTCCGTCGCCGCCCCCGCCCCGCTGCCCCAGCTTCTCTCCCGCCCCTCTGCGGCGCCCCTTTAGCACCCGCGGCGGCCCCGCGCCCCGGCCGCTCACCCGGGAGCGTGCATGCGACCCATGATGGCGACGGCCGAAAAGACGGGGCGGTGCGAGACAGCCGCCCTTCGCGCCCCGCTTCCGCAGGAAGGGGCGGCCCCGCGCCGGGCCCCGCCCCGCGCCCTCCCGCGCGCCGCCACGCGAGGGCTGGCGAGCTGTTGGAGTGAGGTGACAGGGGCGGCGAGCAGTAACGAGCGGCACGCTTGCGTTTTTTCCCCAGCATGGCGTTTAATGTACTGACGGGAGAGTTACAGAGGCACAAGGAACCCGCTCCGAGGGCGGTGCTGTACGTCTTTACTAACGAGCTCCTTCGGTTAAAGCGTCTGGTTCGTACAGAGCGGCAGACAGAGGGGGGCAAACTACGCTCAGCCCTGGCGCTGCCGGCGCCACAGTGCGGGGTCGCGGGGCGGCGGGAGCGGCCGCCGCGGTGAGGCTGCCGGCGGGGTCTGCCACCGGCGACACAGCCTAGGAGCCGAGGCCGGCCGCGCCTCCAGGGACCGGGAGCGGCAGGGCCGAGAAAGGCAGCGGCAGAAACTCAGTGCAAAGGTCCAGGTTAACAGAGAGGAGGAAGAGGTCCCGGCGCAAGCTGTTACAAAACAAGCTCTGTATAGACAGTTATATTCCTGTTGCATAAAAGAGTTTTTTTTTTCCTGAAACAAGATATAAAAAGCTGTTAAAACTATTTTCAAGCTACTTTTTGTACTGGTAAGTTCCACCCCCATTGAAGATTTTTGTCTTTCACTTTTTTTTTTTTAATGTAGTAGGTTGAAGTCTTATTGCAACAATCGCTTTTTTATTAAAAATAGTGCAAAGAGGTGCAACCTTGCTGCTGTTGCTCTAGCTGTGATGAGAGGTGAAGGCCAGAGCCCACAGACAAAATAAAACCCACAATCATAAAAAGCTGCAGCCAGTGACTATTTTGAAAAGGAAGAAAGGCACAAAATGAGTTAAGCTATGAAGAAGATTGAATCAGAAGTCGGGACAAGTGCTAACAATAATACAGTACTATACATTTTTTTTTCAGAGTCCAGACAACTGTTAAAACTACAAATCATTTTAAAATGATTTTAGTTTATTTGTATTTTGTGCTGTAAGACACTGTGCTTTAATAGCAAACTGCAAAAAAGGCAGTACATATTGCTTTCATTTTATTTCACAATGGAACGTTTCACAAAAACAGTAGTCTACTTTCCTGTGTTTAAGTGACTTGTGATTCTAATGATGGAATGGAGTAAGTCTCAAAAGCATCAAGTGAGCAGGAAATATATCTAGTTAGTTCTATAGTTCATTATTTACAGGCTACATACTAAATGAAAAATACGCAGAAGATGCCTAATAAAACTGAGATTTAGGATTTGTTAGCGCCCATTAGTATCAACCCAGTTTCTAACATTCAAGATATTCTTGGCTTTTTGATTGTAACAATTCCTACAAAATTGGACCGTGAGTATTTTAGGCACCAGGAGATTCAAGTTTACTTCTCTCTTCTGTATTGAAGGGAGATTGGTCAGTAGCAGGGGAAGGAAAAACAAATTATGAAACAGGTTTTTAGTGTGGGGAATATTGAAGGCTTTCCCTGTATTGTGTCTTCATTCATAGTTGCATATTTTACTTTAAAATTTCACTCTAGACACAGACAGTGGTGATAGTCTGTCTTGCTTCAAGATCCAGTAGTAAAGAAAAGCGTGCAACTTTATAGCTTTGTATAGTTCAAAATCTAATGTTCCTTAGAATTAAGTATTTTTAGTGGAATTTATTCTTACTGGCAGTGAGAAACAGTGTTGCTGTGAACTGTTAAAAAAACAGTGACCAAGTTCCTCTCTCAAAGCTCTGTCAATGCAACTCCTTCCTGGCCTGCAATTCATCCAGCAGTTGTGCTTCTCGACTAGAGGCCATCCTTTACCTGGAGGCACAGGCAAGTAATTTAGGTGCAAATGCCACTGTGGATTTAGTGTTTGAATCTGTTCCACATTTGATCACTGCAGTATTTAAAAGTTGTAGAAATTAAAACATTTCAAAACACTGAGAAGCTGGGCACGTTTCCCACAGCGCCGCATTCAGCCAGTTTCACTCATCTTTTGGAGATCATGGGTAGAAGATGGGGTAGAAAGAATTTATGTAAGTTGCACAAACCGTGAAGATCAGTATAAGTGATGTTACGTGTAAATAGCACATATCAGGAAAAGACTTCCAGTAGGACCTGCAAGTTGTCAAATACAAGAACATTTCCCCTTTTTAGGGAGCTGAAAGTTAACATGTACACGTATTTAGATACCGCAAATGAGGTAAAAGAGAAGCATTTGAATTATAAGGCACCATTATTTACAACTTCCATTATTGGCACTCACTCCAGAGAAGCATGAATCTGAGATTAAATGCAACACTAAGGAATTTTTCCAGCCCTTCAACCTTCATTTCTACAGGTGTGTCCGAAGCAAACAAAATTTTACCCATCGCTGCTTCTGTGATGTCTAGTTAGTAGTGGGAATGTAACCCTAAAAATATGTAATTTCTCTGATGTTTTCCAGCATTACGCCATGGATGAAACACAGGTAACAAAAATTAAAAGCAAAAACGCACTATATCCACAGGCCTAATGATTACGTAATGGTTTAACCAACCAGCATGGTCAAACTGTTCATCTCACTTTCGTGGATGGTTTAAAAACCCATTCCTTCACCCACAACTCACAAACGTTTCCAATGATGCTTCAATAACATCGCATAAGCATAAACCAGGCTTTCTAGAAATCCTCCAAGTTCGGCTACGTGAACGTTGGTCCAACATATCTGCTGAAATGCAGAATCTTAGTTTAAGATGTACATGTTATATTCAAGTAAGAAGACGCACAAAGCACAAGTGAATGCAACAGTTCTGGTCTTACTCAGGTGTAGAAAAGAGTTCACAGATAGGGTACAGCAGTTAGTCGATACCAGTTAACAGTCTCCTTGCTCAAGTTGAAGTCCTTTAGTGAGAGTGTAATTCCACCCAAGAAAAAGTTCTCACGTAACGATTCTGCACTGAGCACACTTAGCTGAAGTTCTCTCTGTTTCAGAGTCTCCATGCTATATCCACTGTACACAAGCTAGAAAGTAAGAAGTCAAGAATTTTTTGGTTATTCAAATGAAGTTACACAGATTGCCCTTTCCACTGACTGCCTAGCAACTGATGGATGTCTTAACCGCACATTATGACCGTTCAGTATGTCTGTTTCTCAGAGGATGGGCTGACGTACATCTGTATTTTATTTTGTGCTTCCAATGTTAAGTGTTTAAAAAGGACCAGTGTTTTTACATCAAAGTACTGTTTACATGCTAAGACTTCCGAATTAATTCTTCTCCACATTATGAACCATCGAATCGAGAGCAGGAGGATCTTTAGTTTTAAAATGCCTCTCCTCCTCATCACTTCTCAGAGTCAGTCTGAGAAATTTCTGCTTACTTGTAATAGTACATTTACCTACTCAAGTTGTTTCGGGTATTTTGGTTTTAGTTTGAGTGTTGGGGTTTTTTTGGTAAAACAGGGCACTAAGTTTTTCAAACAAGTTCTTTTTCCATTTATATATCTTTGCAGATTTTTTTTTAGACAATATTTTAATTACCACTTAGAAAAAGAGGCAATAGCAAACCATAGGGAGTTACTACGTAAATTTTAACTTGCCATTTCATTGAAAGTTGGATTTCTTGTCTTCCGGGAGATTTTGGTTTTGCGTTTGGATGTTTTGTGCATATCTGGAAGTAAGTATGTTTTTACATAGGGATTTGGATCTGCACCATCCTCTGTAACCTACAATCCAAAATCAAGACAAGTTAGAAAACTAGTTAGTGAACACTTCTTCAAATATTTATTTTCAAGTATCTACACTTTGCACAAAAGCAGCAGTTCAGTTGGCAGCTGGAAAAATTGCAGGAAGAGAGATAGTTCCACCAGTCCTACACCAGCCTAAGACAAGGAGGTAATTGACAAAATGGTTACAGTTTTCGGCAGTGAGCTCAGTATCTCTACTTACCAGGTCTTTAATGTGCATCACCATGATAAATAGAGTGCTATTTCTATATGATATGGATAGCTTCACTTCTCCTCCCACTTTGCCTGAGGTAGGACTTGATGGACTTGCATCTGAAAAAATACACAATTATTTCCTCTGTAATATCTGTACATTTTCATCAGTACTACACTAATTATATATGGGGGAAAAACGCAAGCCTTAGACCAAGTTTAGTTTCTGATTTATTTCTAGTTCTCTAAGAGGGCAAAGATGTAAGTTTTAAATATTTTTGCATTCTCCTGGAAGAACCTACTTGGAGATTCAGAGTAAAAACTTGAATAATTTACTCAAGCCATAAGCAAGCCCAAGTGATCACATATATTGTTACAATTTTTGGTATGCTTTTATTTCCTTGAAACTGTATACAGGCACCTTTGGCAAGACAGTGATCCCAAGTTTTAAATGAGGGAAAACTATAGTTAATTAAAAAAGATTTAAAAAATAATAAATCACATTGTAAAGGTGCCATACTGTAGCCATCCAATTTATAAACACCCCCCAGAAACATTACCTACCTGTAGGTCTGGCTATTCCGTCTATTCCTTCCACTTTGTCATCACGAAGTAATGGATGGAAAAAAGTATAAACAAGATCACACTAAATTTGGAAGAAACATTACATATAAGTTCAAGTGTTAACAAGAACCAAAATCTGAAAACTTGCATTGGATTTGCTTAAGTTACTTGAACTCACTTCTGCCACCTCTGAAGAGCTGTTCATCAGACTCTGTATGTAGCTGTTGAGCTCCACTTTTCTTTTAGCTGCTACATCTTTTATATGTGTTCTTCCCAGAACCATCTTATTAGGAAAGCTAGAAGGGAAGAACAAGATGCTGTTTTCAGTTAATTTCTCTGAAGTAAGTGCAGTTAGATTTCATTGTCATTTCCACCCTGAAGTGCTGACATCCATTTTTTATGTCAATCATGAGTGGAAACACAGCACACTAAAAGGTAATGACATTACAGAAAGGCAAGGAAACATTTACAGGTAATTGTTGTGATACAACACAGAGACTAAAGACACTGAGTTGCTCCTCTAGCTCTCCTCCTTAGAACTTCGAGACAACAGTTTTCTCCCTTAATTGCCAACTTTGAAGTCTAGTTTGCCCCTTAGCAGTTTTGTCTTCATTTCAAGCCATTTCTTCCTCCACCCAGCTGGGAGCAGTTTTGTTGCTTCAATTATAACAGGGATGAGTGAGTTAGGAACATACCCTGGTAACTTCCATAGAGGAAAGAGAATGCCAAGTTTGTTGTGGAGCTCCTGGAACTCATCAAATGTTCGGAAAACAAATGTTGGCTCAACTTGCCCTTCTCTCAAAACTCTCACTACATAGATCTGCCCAAAACACAAAAAAAGCAAAGATAATAGTAACAATATTATAGAACTGACTTAACAGTATAATTTTCTTAACAATTAAGTGTTTCTACTATGGTAATCCTTCTCCTGCATACATATCCCAGTAACAGCATTTGCATTTTATAGTAGTTAGAATTATAAATAGCCCATGATCTTCCTATAACGTAGATCCACATCTGACAACGGGATAAAAGAAGTTGAGGCTAAGCTGTCCACATTCTCCCTTTTAAGCCTCACTGTAAGTTCATATCATGTATTGCAGATATACAAAATTTTAACACATCAGTGCAGGATTACATCTAGACATGTATCTGTAGGGCCATAACTACCACAAAACTTTTCAGGTGCAGATTATGGAGGAAACCAATGCCTAATTTTTTTTCAATTTAATTCTCTCAAGATTCTAAAGGATTCCACTTTTAAAGTGGTAATTTGATGGGCAGATTCAAGTGCACTGCATTATACAAATGCAACTTCTAAAAATACTGGGGGTACAGTCCCAAGATGCAGTCATTCACATTATTATGAAAAGGAAATGAATGCTGAGAAACTGCACAGGAAAGTCAATCCAGTGGACTAATTTTAAGGGCAGATGAGTTAAATATAGATTTAAAAAATGTGCAACTGGGAAGAGGTTTAAAAAAATCTAGACAGAAGGAGACTACATCATCTGAACAGTTTCCTCAAAGATGAGTGGCTGTTTTGGCTTAGACCAGGAGTGCTCAAATACATTTAGAATATAGTGATTCAGTACAAAGCTCTTCACTTCTGTGTTTTTCAAGTTTTGTTCTACCCTCCCTAGCTGGTGTCTTACCAGACTAAGACACTTACAGCAAATGCAAGTTGGAAAGAGATGTATATTTGCATGTGGGGCTGAGACAGACGAGTGGACAGTGAGGTGGATTGAGAACTGGCTGAATGGCAGAGTTCAGAGGGTTGTCATCAGCAGCACAGAGTCTAGCTGGAGGCCTGCAGCTTGTGGTGTGCCCCAGGGGTCAGTGCTTGGCCCGGTCTTGTTCAACTTATTCATCAACGATCTGGATGACAGGACAGAGTGCACCACCAGTAAGTTTGCTGATGACACCAAACTGGGAGGTGTGGTAGACACACTGGAAGGCTGTGCTGCAGAGAGGAACCTGATGAGGTTCAACAAGGGCAAGTGCAGGGTCCTGGACCTGGGGAGGAGCAACCCCATGCATCAGTACAGGCTTGGGGTGGACCTGCTGGAGAGCAGCTCTGTGGAGAGGGACCTGGGCGTCCTGGCGGACAAGTTGACCATGAGCCAGCAGTGTGCCCTGGCTGCCAAGAAGGCCAATGGGATCCTGGGGTGCATTAGGAGGAGTGTGGTCAGTAGGTCGAGGGAGGTTCTCCTCCCCCTCTACACTGCCCTAGTGAGGCCTCATCTGGAGTACTCTGTCCAGTTCTGGGCTCCCCAGTTCAAGAAAGATGAGAAACTACTGGAGAGAGTCCAGAGGAGGGCTACAAGAATGAGGAGGGGACTGGAGCATTTCTCCTATGAGGAAAGGCTGAGGGAGCTGGGCTTGTTCAGCCTGAAGAAGAGAAGGCTGAGAGGGGACCTAATAAATGCTTATAAATATCTGAAGGGTGGGTGTCAGGAGGATGGGG